>Ga0154020_10003192_pt1 | contig 19823 bp, 11 predicted proteins | sample Klosneuvirus_201_FD_109709 | JGI IMG/M metagenome (GOLD analysis project Ga0154020, IMG submission 109709) | Active sludge microbial communities from wastewater, Klosterneuburg, Austria - Klosneuvirus_20160825_MG | ecosystem: Engineered > WWTP > Aerobic digester > Activated sludge | place... | reverse complement strand
TATTTTGGTTCCGGGGCCTGACGGCCCCGGCAGAGGTTGTACCGGCCCGCTGGGCCTGAATCGCATTTGGATCTCACATACAAACTCGTCTTTTCATTGGCAAAAATCCTTCACGGCGTTGGGTGATGGGGATTTGAGAGACTTGGAAGTTCGCTTAGAATGTAGAGAACGTCTTGGCCGCCCCCTCATCCGGCCTTCGGCCACCTTCTCCCCCCTGCCAGGGGGAGAAGGGACGGAGTGACGCTGTTCAATTAAACGTTAATCCACATACAAAAATTCGTTGGAACTCAACAAGGCATGACAAAAATGATTCAGTGCGGATGCGGCCTTTTCGGGCGTGGGTTCGGGTGTGGTCAGGAACTCGACACCTGCGGCGATGTCGGCATCTGACGGCGATCGTCCAAAGACCATTCGCCACGCCAGAGTTACCTGTGCGGACAAATCTGCACCGGCGGATTCGCGAATTCGGCTGGCAAGAAATCCCGCCTGCTGAATAATAAACGGATTGTTCAGCATCAGCAGCGACTGCGGTGCCGCCGTGGAGCACGCGCGGCGTTCACAGTTGGGCGTCATGCGGGGCAGGTCGAAGGGTTCCAGCACTCCCAATGGCATCGAACGACGGACCTGAGCGTAGATGCTGCGTCGAAACTCATCGTCTCCCAGCGGTTCGACTTTGCCTGAAGGTCTGCCGGCGGAGTCCCGGGTATCGACAGCAAGGACAATTTGGCCGACGTCATCCGGGCTCACGGGAACTGGTTTTCCGAATGACTTGTCTACCAACTTTCCGCTGACGGAAAGAATTGAATCACGGAGAGTCTCCGCTTCCAGCCGTCGGACGTTCATTCGCCCCAGCAGGCGGTTGTCACCATCGATCGCGTCCAATTCCGGTCGTCGCACAGAAACCTGCCGATACGCCGTCGATGTCATGATCATGCGGTGCAGGCGTTTCAGCGACCAGCCTTCGTCCATGAAATCCCGAGCCAGCCAGTCGAGCAATTCCGGATGCGACGGATGTTCGCCCTTGACGCCGAAATCAGCGGGAGTAACGACAAGTCCCTGACCGAAATGATGCAGCCAGAAGCGATTCACCAGCACACGTGCCACGAGCGGATGTTGCCCGCTGGTGAGATGGCGAGCGTACGCAAGTCGGCGTCCGGTGGTTGGAATCTGCTCATCATTGAGTGGCATCGGCAGCGATGTTCCATTCAAAATGGTCAGCTCCCCCGGAGCAATGTCCTGTCGCGGCTGCTGAATGTCGCCACGGGAGAACAGCTTTGTAACCGGAACCTGTCCGGGGACTTCGTTCAGGCACATGACATAGTCATCGGACGGTCGTTTCTTTTTCGTCTCGGCTGTCAGTTCGTCCCATTTCTTGTTGAACCCATTGAGCCGATCCGGCAGATAGAGGTACACCGAGCCGCGATCCACGTTGAGGAAAGGAAATTCCTTGATCAGCTGCACCTGCTCCGGAGTTCGTTTGTCCTTCGGGGTTTCACGCGCGGCTCTCGCGAGCGGTTGCTGTGCTGCGGGCAGCTTCTTAAGATCCCGCTCGAATGTTTCCTGAACGATGCCGTCCAGTTCTTCGGTTCGCTTCTTTGCAACCTCCGCCAGTTCCGCATCAACGGCTGCCGCTGTGGCTTTCGTCTCGCTCGACCAGAGAGACACGAGTCGATTGTTGGGGACTCTCCAGTTTGCGGGATTGTAAGCGGGCTCGAAGATGGCTCTCAGACGATAGTAGTCCACTTGCGTAATCGGATCGTAGCGATGGTCATGGCACTGAGCGCATCCCACGGTCAGACCCAGCAGTGATGTTGATGCGACCTTGATCGTTTCTGCGACGACATCGTTGCGGGCCACATTCGGATCAACTCCACTCGCCGTTCCATCCGGACACATGCGCAGGAAACCGGTACCGATCAGTTGATCGGCCTGCTCAGAAGTCAGATCCTCATAAGGAGCTGCCAGCAATTCATCACCGGCGAGTTGTTCCACCAGGAACTGATTCCACGGCTTGTCGGCATTCAGCGAACGGATGACATAGTCGCGATACTTCCAGGCCCACTGTCGTTCGGTGTCTTTTTCGTTGTAGCCATCGCTGTCCGCATAGCCAGCGACATCCAGCCAGTGACGCGCCCAGCGTTCGCCGTAGGCTGGCGATTTGAGCAGTTCATCCACCAGCGAAGGCCACGCTTCCGGAGAAGGATCCGCAATAAAGCGATCGATCTCGTCAGGCGTTGGCGGCAATCCGATCAGATCGAAGTAAGCTCGTCGGATCAGCGTTTCTCGATCGGCCTCGACGCTGAAACTCAGCCCCTGGGCTTCCAGCTTCTCCAGCAGAAACCCATCGATCGGCGTTCGCACGAGTTCCTGATGTGCTGTCCCGGGCACGTCCGGTTTCACGATCGGGCGAAACGACCAGTGTTGTCGTTCTTCCTCGGTGAAGACGTCTCCAGCCGCCAGCGTTTCCGTTTCCGGACGAGCCGTGACGGCTCCCGCATCAATCCAGCGCGCGATCGTCTCGACGTCCTCGGGCGAAAGTTTGGTTTTCCCCGGTGGCATTTCACCGGATTCCGTCCGTTGAAACAGTAGACTGCCTGCATGATCGCCTGGCACGATCGCAGCCCCGGTTTCTCCGCCGGTCTTCAGCAGGCGAACCAGTCGCGCGTCCAGACCGCCCTCTAATTCCTGTTCCTCACCATGGCACTGCCAGCAGTGAGCTTTCAGGATCGGACGCACGTCACGTTCAAACTGCAACGGCGAGGAATCATCTGCGGTTACCGCGAACGATGTGCTGACAATGCAGGACGCGATGGTAAGAATGATTGGCAACGATCGACGCATGATGCGGCACCGGAAGGATTAAATGGAGGCGGGAATATCAGGTGGGAAGAATCCGAGGGACCGTTTAGTTTACCCGCAAACGCCGCGACCGCAAACGCTGTTTCGATTTTGCGGCATTTTTGACACCCCTCTGTCCCCTCTCCCCCGGCGAATACCGAACCGACGTGCAACAGTCATTCGCCGGGGGAGAGGGACAACGCCGTTAAGGATTTTTCACTGAGAAAGGAGCCTGTTTTCCGTAGCCGAAGTCGTGTGACTTCGGAAGCGTTTCATGGCAAATGTCCGAATTCTCACGAATCCGGCTACAAAAATCCTGAACGGCATTGGGTGAGGGGGGAATAGAAATGAATTCCGCTATTGCATGCACTTGATCAGCGCGCGTCAAACCCCTCATCCGGCCTTCGGCCACCTTCTCCCCCGATCTCGGGGGAGAAGGACTCATTTCCCATCCAACGCTGCAAACGGGAATTCCGCCGAGTTCACGTGTTGTTCGCGCATGATCTGTTCAATCTTTGACACGATGTCCGGATGCTGAGCAGCCACATTGGTTGTTTCGGCGATGTCATCTTTGAGATTGTACAGTTCAATCACAAGGCTGGGTTGGCCGGTGCCCTTCTTCGAAATCAGTTTCTGACGCACGCCCTTCCAGTCGCCCATTCGCACCATTTGCTGCCCGCCGTACGAAGGGAACTCACGGTAGAGAAATGGCCGTTCGTTTTGTGGTTCGCCAAGCAGCGTCGGAACGAGACTGATACCATCGATGTCCCTCGGGACGGCGTCCTTTGCACCGGTCAACTCCAGCAGCGTTGGAATCCAGTCCTCGAAGCCGCTGACGAGGTCGCTGGTGGAGCCAGGCGGCACATGTCCCTTCCAGCGCACGATAGTCGGCACGCGGATGCCACCTTCGTAAACGGTGCCTTTGCCATCGCAGAGGCCTCCGGCAGAGTTAAAGAACACAGCGTCCGTGCCAGCGAGTCCCTGATGTGTTCCGTTGAGCGGACCGTTGTCGCTGGTGAAGACGAAGATGGTATCGTCGTCAAGGCCGAGTTCCGTGATCAGTGTCATCAGCCGTCCTATTTCGCGATCCATCCGCGTGATCATCGCGGCATAGGCGGCTTTTGGTTTGAAATGCGGGAGGTAACCCTTGCCGCCGGGATACGGAGGATCGTCCCATTGACCAAGGTACTCTGTAAGCGAATCGTCCGGAACCTGCAACGCGACATGCGGCACCGTCGTGGGCCAGTAGAGGAAGAACGGTCGGTCCTTGTTGTCGCGGGCAAACTTCAGCGTCTGTTCGGCGATCTTGTCAGCCGAGTAGTCGGCACCCTGAAACCGTTTGTAGCTCTCCGGCTTGCTCGGATCTTCCCCTGGCTTCAGTGTGTCGTGCGCCGAGAACGGTGGGTTCTGCAAGTCGATCGCTTTGTCGTTGTCCCACAAATACGTCGGATAGAAATTGTGCGCTACGGCCTGACAGTTATATCCAAACCAGCGATCGAATCCCTGTTGAAGAGGCTCGCCGGTGGAGCCCGGTCCGCCGAGTCCCCACTTGCCGAAGCCACCGGTCACATAACCCTGCGATTTGAAGAGCTCAGCCAGCGTGAGTTCGTCGTCCGGGATCGGATATTGCCCTTCGAAATTGGGCTTACCCATTCCGGACCATGCATTCGCGCCTTCCACCGAACGGTTACTGCGAATAAACGCATGTCCAGGATGTTTGCCGGTCATCAGCACACACCGTGACGGCGCACAGACGGCGTTTCCTGCGTAATGTTGCGTCAACTTCATTCCCTCCGCCGCCATCCGGTCGAGATTCGGAGTGCGAATCCGTTTCTGGCCGAACGCGCCGATGTCGCCGTAGCCAAGGTCGTCGGCGAGAATGAAGATGACGTTTGGCTTGCGGTCGTCAGCGGCGTGAACGCCAACGTCAAACAATGCGAGGAATGGGATTGCGAGGAGCAGCTGGGGAGTTTTCATTGAGAGCCTCAATCTTCTTTCGACAGGCTGAAGTAAAGGGTCGGGAGTCTTTTCCGGAGCGTAGCATAGTGAAAAACGGTGACGTTTCCGTCCGGAAAAGACTCCCGACCCTCTGCTCACATCTGGCACTCCTGCTGGAAGTCATACGCGCAATGCGTTAGCCTGCCTTCCGCACGTTGAATTGCAGAGCCTGAGCACACTGCGGGATTGAGACTACAGTGGGATTGAGACACAGCGGATGAACTGGAGGTTGATTTTTTCAGGACTGAAGTCTCCTGGCTGGACGGCCTACGCCGTCGTTGGCGTCCTGACTGCGATGGTGCTGAGTTTTTGGTTGCTCAGGCTGGAGCGAAAACTGGTGTCCCGCACTGTCGGTTGGACTCTGCTGACACTCCGTTTTTTGGTTCTCGTGGCGCTCTTCCTCACGCTGCTGCAGCCAGTGCTGACCAAGCGGTTCGACGTCGCTCAAAGCGGCAAGATCATCGTCGCCATCGACGGGTCGCTCAGCATGGAAACTCAGGACCGGCACGCATCCCTTGCCGAAAAACTTCGCTGGGCTCAGGCGCTGGGCATGCTCGGCAACGAGGAGACGCGACCACTGATTGACGAATGGGTCGCCACCGCAGATGCCGGACAGGAACCGAACTGGTTGGGAGGCGATGCGCGACCAGCGACTCCTGCCCAGCAATCGCTGTCGGACGCTCGCGCGCGGCAGATTCAGGGATCACTGGACGAACTCACCGAGATGCCGCGTGTGGAATTTGTCCAACGTCTTCTGCAATCGAAGCCGATCGAGTTGCTGCATCAGCTCGGTGAGGTCATGCCGATGGACATTCGGCTTTTTGCTTCCGAACAGCAGACAACCGTTCCGGAACGTCTGGCCAGCGTGTTGGAATCCGACCGAGCAGACTTGGTTCCGGGCGGCACGGATGCGTTGCGGATGCTGAATTCAGTGACCACGGAAGAAGGTGCCGGCCTGATTCGAGGCGTCGTGCTGATTTCGGACGGCCGACAAACGGCTGCGGGAGATGTTTCCGGCACGGCGCAGCGGCTTGCCAGCCTGAATGTGCCGGTCTACGCCGTGCCGATTGGTTCCCGCCTGACGCCTCGCGACCTCTCCATTGCGGCCGTCGAATCCCCGGAGACAGTTTTCCTGAATGACAATGCTCAGATTCGCGCAGTGATCGGAACGTCCGGCTTTGAAGGCGAACCGCTGACCGTGCGTCTGACTCGTGGTGATGAATTCGTATCCGAACAAACCGTCACGCCCGCTTCTGACACCGCGATCGTGACATTTGATGTTCCTTCCGATATCGCCGGACGATTCGATTATCAGTTGGAGACCGCCGTTCAGCAGGGTGAGTTGCGTGATGACAACAACGCCCGCGACGTCAGTCTGCAGGTCGTTGATAATAAGGCACACGTGATGCTTGTGGAAGGCGACGCCCGCTGGGAATTTCGCTACCTCAAGAATCTACTGGATCGTGACAAGCAGGTCGAACCGCTCACGGTCTTGCTGCATCAGCCGTTTCTGGATCTGCTGAACCAGCCGTATATTCCGAACAAGCTTCCCAGTGTTGAAGCGCTTCGCGAACAACTCGCCAAAACGGACCTGCTGATCATCGGTGATGTCAGCCCGCAGGACATCGAACCGAGCCTGTGGGAGATCATCGAACAGGCGGTGACACGAGATGGATTGACGCTGATGATCGTCCCCGGGCGCAGTTCTATGCCTCACGCCTTCACAACACCGGAACTGAAATCACTTCTGCCCGTGACGGAGACCCGCCAGCGTGTTGCGGAACAACTCCTGGCGACAACTCCGGATGCCGCGCAGTCGGCATTTCGCCTGACGCTGGGCGTTGATGCCGCCGCGTTGCCGATGTTTCAGCTGTCAACCAATCCGACCGACCATAACAGCGGACTTTCCAATTTGCCTGGTCACCCGTGGATCTACGGCGGAGTTCCCAAACCCGGTGCCACGGTCTGGGCAACGGCATCGGTGCCTGGTGTTGACATTCCTCCGGAGCCAACCATCGTGCATCATGATTATGGCTTCGGCCAGGTTGTCTGGATGGGTCTCGACAGCACCTGGCGCTGGCGGCGGCGGGCTGGCGACGAGTTTCATTATCGCTTCTGGGGGCCTCTGATTCGCTGGGCCGCGCGCAACAAATCGGCTGCGGGGAATGACAACGTGCGAATGTCACTGTCAGACGTAGTGATCGATGAATCTGAATCAATCGAGGCGCTCGTGCGGTGGAATCCCAAACTGATTCCAGAGCTGCCTGGCGTCACGGTTGAGATCGTTGCCACATTGATTGAGCCGCAATTTGTCGCTCCTGTTGCCGGGGGCGATGGTAAACAGGATGCCGCCGACGCCGGGACAAAGGCGGAGCATGTGACGGTGTTGACTCCTGCCGCTGATGCTCCTGAGCGATACACAGGACGCCTGCCAAGGCTTACCGCCGGAGCATGGAAACTGCAACTTCGAGTCACCGGCGGAAACCTGAAAGTGGACGACACAATTCAGAGTGAAGTTCTCGTACGGAAACAGCTGTCTCAGGAACTTGCCAACGTCAGCTGCAATCGCGAACTGTTGACACAGCTTGCAGAACAAACCAACGGTGCCCTGGTGGAACCGTATGAAGCCGAACGACTTGTCTCACTGATTAAACCGAATGATCGCCCTGAAGAAAAGCTCCGCGAACGCACTCTGTGGGATCACTGGTTCGTAGTTCTGATTTTCTTTGCGTTGTTGACGTCTGAATGGGTGCTGAGGAAATTGAATGGACTACCGTAACTTGTATCGGGGAGCAAATGTGCGTCAGCCTTTCCAGGCTGACATGGAAACACGTCAAGTCAGGTTGGAAAGCTTGACGTACTTCCGACAGTAATTTTCCGTTTGATGGCATACTTCACGCGGTAAGAAATGATGCTGTGGATTGTCTTGCGACTGTCCCCTCTCCCCCGCAAGTGATTTTTCAACTTGACACGTTTTCCACGGGGGAGAGGGCTAGGGTGAGGGGGAAAGAATCAACTGTTTTCTGGTTCATCATATTAACTCCAGGTCAGCCCCCTCATCCGGCCTGTCGGCCACCTTCTCCCCCTTGCCAGGGGGAGAAGGGACATGGAAAACATTACCTTTGAAAGTGCCTCAGTCTGGACCGCGTGAAGTATAAACGTAGCCCCGGCAGGGGCGGCAGCAGCGATTTTTGAAGGTTTTTGTCGCCGCTGTCCAACTTGGAAATAACAAGAAAATGCCCGATACGATATTCAGAATCGCACAGCTTGCCATCGTCGGCCTCGAAGCAGACAGCACATTCCGCAACCTGATCCAAACCATTCGAAACTGCGACGCGATTCAGGTGGTCGCGGAATACGAAACGCTGTCCGCCGCGCTGAAATCGGGACTCGGGGAATCAGTGGCGGCCGATTTTGTCGTCGTCCTGCAATCGTACTCAGATGAATTCGCACTCGATGAGATCAATGCATTGATCGGACGATTACTGTTCGGTCGGATTCTGTGCTGCTACGGTCCGTGGTGTACGGCAGACGGTCGCAGTCACGAACTATGGCCGGCGACGTTTCGAGTCCCCGCCGCGTCCGCATCAGTGTTGCTTGAACTGGAACTTGCCGCGTTTCAGGCAGGCGAACAGCCAATGTTTCCCATGTCCGCAGGAGAAGAAATTTTCGCACACCGCAGCCGGCTTCCACCAGCCGAACCGTTGGAGTCCAACAAGGCACTCGTCATTTCCAATGATTTTGTTCTGCGTAAAACAGCGGCCGAAATCCTGGAATCATTGGATTGTCGCGCGACTATCCTGTCGCTGGCCGCCAGTTCAATTCGGGAAACGATCGTTCACAATGCGGACAAAAACATGCTGGTGCTCATCGATCTGGATGAACCGCAAAACGAGGTTGCTGAATGTCTTTCGTTGCTGCGAGATCTGTTGCCGACATCTTTCATCGTCGGGTTGTCCGTCTTTGCCGCCACGATTGAAGGCAGCGGTAGCAAGAGTGTCGCTCTCAATTCGCCGCGACCACGCACGATCATCGAGAAGACTGAGTTGCTGCCTCAACTACGACAACTGCTTACCTCGAACACACTGAAAGGAACTTCCGAAAATGCCTGACTTCAAAAAACACCGCGTCAAGAAAAACGACAAGGTCAATCTGAGCAAAACAGAGACCGACGGAAAGGACATCGAAAAGGATCGTGACGCCTGCGAAAAAATGTTCGAGTCACAGCGCCGCGAGTTAATCTCTCTCCAGAGCCAACTGTACGCTGAAGGCAAACAGAAATTACTCGTCGTGTTTCAGGCCATGGACGCTGGCGGCAAGGACGGCACAATTCGGTCGGTGTTTGAAGGCGTGAATCCACAGGGAGTCGTCGTCACCTCTTTCAAGCCTCCCTCCGACGAAGACCTTGCCCACGATTTTCTGTGGAGGATCCACAAAGCCGTGCCGTCCAGCGGAATGATCGGCGTCTTCAATCGATCACACTACGAAGACGTGCTGGTCGTGCGGGTCCACAAGATCGTGCCGGAATCCGTGTGGAGTCCTCGGTATGAGTTCATCAACGATTTTGAGAAGATGCTCACGGCCTCGGGCACTCGCATCGTGAAGTTCTTTCTGCATATTTCAAAGAGCGAGCAGAAACAGCGGTTTCAGGAGCGCATTGATGAACCAGATAAACGATGGAAATTCGACCCGGCTGATCTCGAAAAACGCAAGTACTGGGACGATTACGAAAAGGCATTCGAGGACATGCTGGAGAAATGCTCCACCGACGACTGTCCGTGGTACATTGTCCCCGCCGATCAGAACTGGTATCGCGATTGGGTCGTGACCAGTGTCATCGTCCAGACACTCAAAGAAATGAATCCACAATACCCGGCCCCTCCGGATGTCAGTGGCGTTGTGGTGGAATGAGTGGCGAGCGGTCAATATGTGTCGTTACTGAATCAGCCGCTGAACGCTGGCTCAATGGTACTCGATTTCACATAGTAGACCTCACTCTCCGAGTGAGGCAGGCCACAAAACGCGGCGTTTGCATTCGTCACTCAGAGGGTGACGGCTACTTTAATCACAAATCGTGTGGCATTGGGCGTTGGCCCCCGGTTTTCACAGGACTGGACGTCAGTTCGAAGTAGGCAGGACTCCACGATGTCCCCAGGAATTTTTCGGCTCGGTTTGATGGATTCCTTCCTGGACGTTACTTTCACCTCAAAGTTGAAACAGCGAAAACGACATAAAGGGCTTGAAAATGGCAGATCGATTGCTGGAAGGCAAAGTGGCGTTGGTGACTGGAGCCGGGCGAGGCCTGGGACGGGCGTTTGCGGAACATTTGGCGTCGCTTGGGTGCAAGGTGGGCGTGCATGGAATGCGGGAAAATGGGCCAGCGGAATACGGCGAAGGCACGACACTGACGGCTACTGCCGACGAGATTGGGAAGACGCACGGAGTCCAAGCGTGCCGCATCCTCGGCGATCTGACGGATGTAGAGCAAGTGAAGCGTGTTGTGGGAAACGTGTGTGCTCAGTTGGGGCCGCTTGATATCCTCGTTCATAATGCTGGCGGCGACATCGGAGCGGTCGGAGGCAAGCCGAATCCAAACGATGCTGTGAATATCAAGCTGGAAGACATCCGCGCGGTGCTGGATCGCAATCTGCTGAGCACCATTCTGGTCTGTCAGGAAGTCGCTCACGTGATGATGCCACGTAAGTCCGGGCGAATTCTGACGCTCAGTTCGATTTCAGCGTTCAAGGGAATCCCCAACAGCTCGATCTACGCTACCGCCAAGGCTGGCGTGGTGGAATACACGCGATGTCTGGCGGAACAATTGAGGTCACACAACATCAATGTCAACACACTGGCACCGGGAGACACGCGAACCGGTCGCTTCCTGGGAACTCGCCAGGTCGAAGACGCGCGGCTGGTGACGGAAGGAACGCTGGACCGGATCGGCATGGTGGATGAAGTCACGCGGGTTGTGGAATTCTTCGCGGGGCCGCTTGGAGCGTTTGTGACCGGGCAGGTTCTGCGAGTTGACGGTGGTTCACAGATTTGGCCGGCGTGACATGAAAACTCGCATTCTTCAACTCAGCGACCTGCACGTCTTCCGCGACCCGGAAATGCGTCTCAAGGGTATCCCGACCCGTGAATTGCTGCAGGATGTCGTGCGGCACATTCTGGATTCGGGAGAGACGTTCGACTATGTCGTTGTCACCGGCGATCATACGCATGACGAGTTGCCGGAGAGTTACCAGGCGGTGCGGCAGATTTTGAGTCCGTGGATCGATCGACTGTGGCAGGTGCCGGGAAATCACGATGATCGAACGGTGCTGAGATCCGTATTTGGAGATCGCGTCGGCGGTGTTGGCCAGGATCGAATCACGTTTTCGTTCACCGCCGGAAATTGGTTATGTCTGGGGCTGGACACACACGTTCCCGGCGCGGTGCCGGGGCTGATTGAGTCGGATCAGATCGAGTGGATTTGCCAGCAGATTCACGCGATCGATCCTGATCGCGTCGGCCTGTTTCTGCACCATCCACCGGTCGATGTCGGCAGTCTCTGGATGGATCCAATCGGTTTGGCCGGCAAGGAATTGCTGCACGATTTGTTCGCGTCAGAACCCAGAATCCAATTGGTCTGCTGCGGACATGTGCATCACGAATTCGAGGCTCAGGTCGCCGGGACAAAAATCTTCACCACACCTGCAACCGGCATCCAGTTCAGCCCTGCGGGCAGTCAGCCGACATTTGCCGCCGATCCGCCCGGCTACCGAGTCATTGAATTGACGAACGAGGGATTTTCCACGACCGTGCGCAGGCTTTCTGAAATTCGCTTTACCCCAGTTACGTAAACAACGGAGATTTGAATGTTAATTTTTGACGCCCATCTGGATCTTGCACTGAATGGTGTGGACTGGAATCGCGATTTGCGATGCGACGTTTCTGAACTGCGTGCTCAGGAACAAGCCCTTGGGATGACGGAAAAAGGGCGCTGTGGCAGCACACTCAGTTTTCCCGAACTGCAGCGTGGTGATATTGGAATTTGCCTTTCGACACTGCTGGCGCGGCAGGAACGTGAAATCAATCACAGCTTCGGCTGGACGTCGCCACAAACGTGCTATGCGATGGCTCACGCACACCTCGCCTGGCATCGAGCGATGGAGCGGGCTGGCTACCTGCGTCCGATTCGAACTCGCGGCGAACTTGAGACACACTTTCAGGACTGCACGAAGGTTCCGGAAAACGTGCCGCTGGGTTTCATTCAAACGATGGAAGGTGCCGACCCGTTACTTGTGCCCGACACGGTTGACGAGTTCTACGAACACGGTCTGCGGGCGATTGGACTCACGCATTATGGTTCCAATCGGTACGGTGGTGGAACACAGTGCGAAGTTGGACTCGCTGTCGATGCCATTCCCTTGCTGAAGCGAATCAGCGAATTGGGGATGACCGTGGACGTGACGCATCTGTCGGACGTTGCGTTCTGGCAGGTGCTGGATCGTTTCGACGGACGGATTCATGCGAGTCACCAAAATTCCCGTCGTCTGGCTCCCTGGCAGCGGCAATATTCGGATGAACAGTACAAAGCCGTGATCGAGCGCAACGGTGTGATCGGGATCGCGTTTGATGTGATCATGCTGCAGCCAGGTTATGTTCGCGGCGTGAGCGAAACGACGGTAACGATTGAACGCGCTGTGGACAATATCGACATCGTCTGTCAGTTAGCCGGGAACGCTCGCCATGTGGGAATCGGCAGCGACCTTGATGGAGGGTTTGGGACTGAGCAAACGCCTTCCGACCTCGACCTTATCTCCGACCTGCAGCGCATCCCGGATCTGCTCCGCAATCGCGGCTACGTTGAAGAAGACATTCTCAGCATCATGCACGGGAACTGGCGGCGGTTCTTTTCCGAGGTGCTGCCGGAATAGCGTACCGCGAGATCTGGATCACACGCGGAAGAAGCCCGGCTTTTAGGCGAGCTGAAGAAACAGGATTACCAGGGATATCGCGTCGCCGAGGGAATCCGACCTGAGACAGGTCGGACTACGTAGGCAGATCTGTCCTCAGATCTGCTTCCTTTCGCGTGGTTCAGTCGCACGGGTCCGATCGACCCAATGACTCGCCGATGATAAATCCTTTTCTGCCGCTCACCTGAAAGCGCGTTGACTCGACGTTCGTGCCGTGTCATGCTCAGCGTCGCAGGCTTCCTCATTCTGATCGTGGCGAAAGAGTGACGGTAAGCAGGATGCTTACCCCACGATTTCCTAGCGCAATCGCCCCGCCTTTGTCCTTCCTGTATGCGGCCCGCCTGATGGAAATTCACGCGACAAAAATTGCCGTCCACATGTTCCGAATCGTGGTTTGCTGCGCGTCGCTCTGCGGAGATTTTGCGGCTTCCGGCATAGCGCAGGAGAACGACGCAGCGACTTACTTTCGAGATCGCGTCGAACCGATTCTGCGCAAACGCTGCTTTGGTTGCCATTCTCACTCCGCCGATGAACTGGAAGGTGGTCTGACCCTGGACTGGCGGAGTGGCTGGGAAACGGGCGGCGGTCGAGGCCCCGCGATTGTGCCGGGAGATGTTGAACACAGTTTGCTCATCAGAGCGATTCGGCATACGGACCCGAACCTGCAGATGCCGGAAGAAAAACTTCCGGACGAAGAAATTGAAGTGCTGACGCATTGGGTTGACACCGGTGCGTTTGATGACCGAAAGGTGGCTCCCGCTGCGAACAACGACGCTCAGACCCTGGACTGGTGGTCGTTGAAACCATTGACCCAACCTGCGGTGCCTGGCAATGGTGGACTGAATCCCATTGACGCCTTCATCAACGATCGACTCAGGCAGGCCGGTCTAAAGCCATCACCGGAGGCCGATCGACGCACTTTGATTCGTCGCGTGTATTACGATTTGACCGGCCTGCCGCCAACGCCTGAGGAAGTTGCCTCCTTTGTGAGCGACACCGGTCCAGCCGCCTGGGAACATGTGGTCGATCAGCTGCTTGAATCTCCGAGGTACGGCGAGCGTTGGGCACGACACTGGCTCGACACAATCCATTTCGCGGATTCGCACGGCTATGAACACGACGTGGGTCGCGACAATGCCTGGCCGTTTCGTGACTACGTGATTGAATCGCTAAATGCCGACAAGCCGTGGACTCGGTTCGTTCGTGAACAACTCGCCGTGGATGAATTCTTTCCGGATGAAACCAGCCTGACTCCGGCGCTCGGGTTTCTCGGTGCCGGAACGTTCGATCTGAGCACATTCAGCACGGCTCCCGTGACGTTCAGTTATCTGGATCGCGACGATCTGGTCGCCCAGACGATGGCCGCGTTTTCCAGTACGACAGCCAATTGCGCGCGGTGCCATGCGCACAAGTTTGATCCAATCACCCAGGAAGACTATTACGCGCTGCAGGCCGTGTTCGCCGGGGTTCTGAAGGGCGACATTCCGTACGATCGCGATCCAAACACCGGGCACGAACGAGCGAGACTCAAATCGCTGATTGCAGCTGCGGAAAGTCGCAATGCTTCTGTGCTGCTCGATCCTGCAAACTCGGAATTTCTGGCGAGCTGGCTTTTGGAACGGGGCGGCGGAGCGGATTGGCATGACCTCCAGCCGGAGACATTCGTTTCGACAGAAGGCACAACGCTGACTCAGTTTGCCGAAAGCGGAATCATTGCCAGTGGAACACCACCGGAACAAGATACCTACCTAATCACGGCGACCACAAAACTCGACAGAATCACGGCATTGAGATTGGACTTGCTGACGCACGAGTCGCTCCCGATGACAGGTCCGGGGCGAGCGTCTAACGGCAATCTGCATTTGACCGGGATCCACTTGGACCTCTTTGAGCCGGGCGTTGATCAGGGCCGCGCGGCTACCATCGCGCGTGCAACTGCTGACTTCAACCAGCCCGACTGGGGTATTGAGCATGCACTTGGCAACGATCCAATGAAAGGCTGGGGCATTCATCCGGAAGAAGGAAAGCCCCATCATGCCGTCTTTGAATTGTCAGAACCGCTCTCTATGGCGGCAGGCAGCAAGCTTGTCGTAACGCTAAAGCAGACGCACGGCCGATCTCATCTTATCGGTGCCTTTCGCCTGTCAGTCACAGCGGAAGAAGCATCACTGGCCATTGCTCTGCCGTCGGATGTGGAAAGTGTACTCAGAACACCACCGTCCAAGCGAACCCATGAGCAGCAATTGACCCTGGCCGCTACTGCTCTGCGAGTTGCCGCGGAGACTGAACTCAGTAAACTGCCGGTCGCATCAAAGGTCTTCGCCGCAGGTCCTGCGGTCATGATCCCAGCTGGCAACGGCGCTATGCAGGCGCAGTCGCTTGCGGAACCCAAAATTGTCCATTTGCTGCAACGCGGTGACTTTGACAAACCCCGCGAACTTGTCGGGCCTGGCGCACTGTCGGCACTCACCCATCTTCCGGCTCGATTCGAACTGATCGATCCGCTGCGAGAATCAACACGCCGCGCGGCCCTGGCGGACTGGGTTGTGCATCCGGAGAATGTGCTGACATGGCGCAGTATTGTAAACCGTGTCTGGCAGTATCATTTTGGAGTCGGGTTGTGTGACACTCCCAATGACTTCGGTCGCATGGGCGGCGTGCCTTCGCATCCGGAACTGCTCGATTGGCTGGCCGTGTGGTTTCGCGACGACGCCCACGGATCTCTGAAGCAACTGCATCGGCTGATCGTCACGAGTGAAACCTATCGCCAGTCGTCGCAGCATCGGGATGATGCCGCAGCCATCGACGGCGAGAACCGACTGCTGTGGCGACAGAATCGGCATCGTCTGGACGCCGATGCCGTCCGGGATTTTTCGCTGGCGGTTTCCGGCTCACTCGACCTGACCATGGGCGGCCCCGGCATTCAGCATTTCAAACAGAGCAAAGGTCCACAGTCAACACCGAACCTCGACTACACCGCGTTCGACTGGAATACCGCCGGAGCATCACGTCGCAGCATTTACCGCTACGTCTGGCGCGGTATCGCCGATCCGTTTATGGAAGCGCTCGACTTCCCCGATCTTGGACTGCTGTCACCAACACGCGGTTTTTCGGCGTCATCACTGCAGGCACTTGCACTGTACAACAACGATTTTGTGCTGCATTGCAGTCAGCAAATGGCAACAAGCCTACAGTCAAAAGAGCATTCGCCTGAGTCGCGAATTCGTCAGGCCGTCCTCCTTGTCTGGTGTCGCGATCCGACCAGTGAAGAACTGAACGACTTTAGCAAGTTTGTGAGCCATCACGGCCTCGCCGCATTCTGCCGTCTCGTGCTCAACAGCAATGAGTTTCTTTTCGTAGACTAAGTACAAAATGGACTCCTCCACCAACAACATCGCCCCCGTCCCTTCTCCCCCGAATTCGGGGGAGAAGGTGGCCGACAGGCCGGATGAGGGGGCCTGCTCGCCACGCCGCCAATTCCTCGCCAACTCCGGTGGCGGCTTCGCAGGACTCGCCCTGTCCCATCTGATGTCGCAAGATGCCGCAGCAGGCGTTCAACACCATCCACCAAAGGTCAAACGCATCATCCAGTTGTTCATGACGGGCGGCACCAGCCCGATGGACACGTACGACTACAAACCGGAACTCGAACGCCTGCACGGTCAGATGCTCGGACCGAAGGAGAAACCCGAAGGCTTCACCGCGCCAGCCGGTGCCATCATGAAAAGTCCGTTCGAGTTCGCGCAACACGGCGAATCCGGTCGCTGGGTGAGCAGCATGTTTCCCGAACAGGCAAAGCTCGTCGATGAGATGGCGTTCCTGATGGCGATGACGACAAAGACAAACGTCCACGGCCCCGGCACGTACATGATGAACAGCGGATTTCTGCTGCCCGGATTTCCCTGCATGGGTGCCTGGATTTCGTACGCTCTTGGCAACCTTACCGACAATCTTCCCACGTTCGTCGTGCTGCCTGATCCGAAGGGATTGCCGTATAACCAGCGCGGATGTTTTTCGTCCGGTTTCCTCCCCGCCGTGCATCAGGGAACAGTAATCAACGCCGCTGTACCGCAACCTGTGCCTGATCTGTTCGCGTCGGAAAAATTTGCGTTTGCCAGCCGCGATGGAGATGCAGATGGACTCGCGCTGCTGGCAAAGATGAATCGCAGCCACGCCGAGCAGCATCCTCACGATTCGCGGCTGGAAGCTCGAATCGCCAGCTATGAACTGGCCGCGAAGATGCAGTTGTCGGCACCGGAAGCATTCGATGTGACTCGTGAACCGGAATCTGTTCACAAAAGCTACGGACTCGACGACAGCGTGACTGCGGACTTTGGTCGCCGCTGTCTGCTGGCCAGGCGACTGATCGAACGCGGTGTGCGGTTTGTTCAGGTGTGGAGCGGTCCACAAGGAGCGACCGGGAACTGGGACAATCACGGGAACATCCAGACCGAACTGCCGCCGATGGCGAACAGCGTCGATCGTCCCATTGCCGCGCTGCTGCGAGATCTGAAATCGAGAGGGCTGGACAAAGACACGCTTATCATCTGGACGACGGAATTCGGACGCACGCCGTTCGCGCAGGGAAGCCTCGGCCGCGATCACAACGGCGGCAGTTTTGTGAGCTGGCTTTGGGGAGCGGGAATCAAGCCTGGCGTGGCCCACGGACGCAGCGACGACTGGGGCTATCAGGCCGTTGAAAACAAGACATACTGCTACGACCTCCACGCGACGGTTCTGCATCTTCTCGGCATTGACCATCTCAAACTCACAGTGCGGCAAAACGGCATTGATCGCCGCCTGACAGACGTGCATGGACACGTCATCAATGAAGTCCTCGCGTAGGCCGATTCGTTCGCCCAGGACAGTCCAGCCTGCAGAGTTGCACTTTCGCCGCAAGAAGTCGGACGACTTCAGCAACTTCATGGTGTCGAGGAATTGCTCAGATCAGTAGTGCGGCCACGTGAGAACGATATACTCCGGCCTGAAGTCGAGACGAAATTTGAGTGTCAGGCAGGCGGCAAATGGTGTTTGTGATCGCTGGATTTTGCGCAATTGGATTCCTGGTTGGCGGCATTCCGTTTGGATATCTGACCGGCCGGCTGGTTCTTAAAGACGACATTCGGAAGCATGGCAGCGGCAATATCGGTGCGACCAACGTAGGCCGAATTCTGGGCTGGAAATGGGGCAGCGGCGTCCTGTTCTTGGATGCCCTGAAAGGTCTGCTGCCGACTCTGGCCGCGAAGTTGATCCTCAATCAGCGTGGCAGCGAGGAACTCATTAACCTTGCAGCCATTCTGACCGGAATCTGTTGCATCCTTGGGCACATGTACCCCATCTGGCTCAGACTCCGGGGCGGCAAGGGAGTTGCGACGGGACTGGGCGTCGTTCTGGTGATCGCGCCATTGGCCTCCGGCGTGGCGCTAGCCGTGTTTTTGATTGTTTTCGCGTTAAAACGCATCGTCGGACTGGCGTCGGTCGTGGCCGCCGTGGCGTTTTCGATCACTCAACTGGTGCGACTCGGGAACGACGCATGGACCTTCGAACAACTTCCCATGACGCTTTTTTCAACGCTCGTTCCAGCGCTGATTGTCTGGAAGCATCGCTCCAATCTCGTTCGAATTCTGCGGGGTGACGAACCGCCGATGAAAATGCGTTCGATGGACGAGACGAGAGACGCTGGGGAGTGAGCCACATGGCTGACGCGCCATATAACGCCCTGATCGGAACGCTGTCGCATTTGCGGCAGTCGGTCGCGAAGATTCCCGATGCGCGCCGATGGCGCTGGCTTCTGTTTGGACAGGACATCGACACCGGCAGACGTTTTGCGCGTTACACCGTTGGGCCGGTCGTCTCGCTGGGATTGCCGTGGTTGTCGGCGGACTGCTCGCTGAAATGGCTGGGGCTGCGATTCTTCTTCTGGCACGCAGGAATCCCAGGGCGACGGCGAATTTCGATCGTTTCGTCGCGACTGAAACAACGTCTCGATGAAGAGTCGTGGTGGTTCGACTTGCTGCGCACGTCGGTGCTTCGCGCGGATCCGGCCAGCGATGTGCTGTGTACCGTAACAGGCTCGGCGGCGGAACGATTTGTCGCCCGGTCGGCGGAGTTGCTCGGTCGATCCGTGCTGAAGTTCGAAGTCGGTGTGTCCGAGTCCGCCGTGTCCGAGTCCCAGATGATCCAGTGGCTCTCGGACGCCGCAATGGCATCTTCTGCTCTCGGTGATTCTTCCACGCAACACGCCGACGCGGATTTTTTGGCCGAGCCACAGCCTCGGGAATACTTTGCGCCAGGAGTCGTCTGGCCAGCCGTCGTTTCACCTCCGATGTCCTGGCCCGTGACTGCGAATAGTGACGCGACCCGGGTGGCTTGCTGGATCCCATCGGACGACTCGCCGATTTGGGAACAGCCCATAGCCGATCGAATACTCTTCGCTGCCAGCGACCGAGTGCAGGTGCTTCGCGCCCGCAGCGGCGGAGCGATTCAGTCTTTGCTGACGCACCATGTGGAGGATCCTGAGCGACAGTCTGCGCTCGTAATGCTCGCGTCGGACGAAACCGGACACACTCCAGCGACAGACCTGGCTCAGTCACAATGTGTGATTCCCTGGCTGGTGAGGTCGCGATGTCTTGCCGTCGATGAAAGTTCAACTGGCGGGGTGGCAACTGGCGGAGTGGCAACCGACCGTCGCACAATTGTTCTACCGACAGATTCCAGCACGGTCCCGGATTCGACGCCATTGTCCCGGCCTGAAGAATGGTTGCTGCACTGGACTCGTCCAGCAATAGGTCCGTGGCCCGATCAGGAGGCACAGGAATTTGAAGACGAGTTGATCCTGGGATGTCGATCATCAGATCATTCCGCCCTGGCCACACTGTTGCGAATTGTGAATGAGCGACGGTTGTGGGCGTCCTCCGAAACAATTCGAGGTGGCTTTCGAGTCGTGTCATTTACCGAGGTGCCGCTGATTGAATTTCGCAAGTGTCGGACGTACCGCAGGCATCGCCGACGCTATGATTTTGAACC
>Ga0154020_10003191_pt1 | contig 19825 bp, 17 predicted proteins | sample Klosneuvirus_201_FD_109709 | JGI IMG/M metagenome (GOLD analysis project Ga0154020, IMG submission 109709) | Active sludge microbial communities from wastewater, Klosterneuburg, Austria - Klosneuvirus_20160825_MG | ecosystem: Engineered > WWTP > Aerobic digester > Activated sludge | place... | reverse complement strand
GCTCGACGTCGGTGATCGCTCGCTCGACGTCGGTGATCGCTCGCTCGACGTCGGTGATCGCTCGCTCGACCTCGGTGATCGCTTGCTCGACGTCGGTGATCGCTTGCTCGACGTCGGTGATCGCTCGCTCGACCTCGGTGATCGCGTGCTCGACGTCGGTGATCGCTTGCTCGACGTCGGTGATCGCGTGCTCGACGTCGGTGATCGCGTGCTCGACGTCGGTGATCGCTTGCTCGACCTCGGTGATCGCTCGCTCGACGTCGGTGATCGCTCGCTCGACCTCGGTGATCGCTCGCTCGACCTCGGTGATCGCTTGCTCGACGTCGGTGATTGCTCGCTCGACCTCGGTGGCCGCGTGCGCGACCTCGGTGGCCGCGTGCGCGACGTCGGTGGCCGCGTGCGCGACGTCGGTGATCGCTCGCGACTCGCAGGTGGATGCTCGACTATTGCAGGTGGCTGCTCCTGCAACGCGACGGGAGGCGAATTCCTCGATCGTCACCCGCCGCGGCTTGGAGGCGAACGCCGGATCGGTGATGACGATCGCCGGCTGCCGGCGCGCGCACGATGTCGTGCGGGTGGTGCGGGAATCGGCTGACGTCCTGTCCGGAGCGGTGCGCGACGTTTCGGGCCGGGTCGCGGTGTTCCGGGCCGCGCGCGCGGGGTGTGCGCGGTAGGTTCGTCTTGCCACGAACCCCGAGGTGTCATACGTTGTCATACATGAAGACTTCCGCGCTCACGATCCGGCTCGACGCGGCCATGCAACGACAGCTGGACAGGCTGGCGAAGGCCACGGGCCGTTCGCGCAGCGACATCGCGCGCGACGCGCTCGGACGGCAGCTCGCGCTGCTGCAATTCGAGGACGCGCGTCGACAGGTCGTCCCGTTCGCCGAAGCCCGCGGCTATCTCACCGACGAGGACGTCTTCCGCGCCGTGTCGTGAGGGTCTGCCTCGACACGAACGTGCTCGTGGCAGCGTTCGCGACCCGGGGTCTCTGTGCGGATGTCCTGCGTACCGTGGTCTCCAAGCACGAGCTCGTGATCGGTGAGGTGATCCTCACCGAACTGCACCGCGTGCTCAAGTCGAAGTTCCGACTGCCGCCGGAGCAGTTGCGCGCCGTTGAAGCGGCGCTCGCGCCGTACCCGGTCGTGCCGAAACCGGCCGCTCCCGCACCGATCGAGCTTCGCGATGCCAGCGACCGATGGATCATCGCGACCGCGGTGGATGGCGAAGCGGACGTTCTCGTGACGGGGGATCAGGATCTGTTGAGCGCGCGAGCGGACGCACCGCTCGCGATAGTGGACCCGCGCGAGTTCTGGGAGTTGCTGCGGCGTGGAGCGAGTCGCTGAGCCGCGACGCGAGCGCTACGCCGTAGTCGTCGAGTATCACGCCTCCTCTTCGTACTCCGCCTCCCCGAGCGTCTCCCCGCCCAGCCCCGCCGCCCCCGCGAACCGCTGGTACTGCGCCAGCGCGTACGCGCTCAGCTTGTCGATGTCCACCAACGGATGCGGGTAGTCGAACTCCGCGACCGTCGCGAGCACGTTCGGCAGGTGCCGCTCGAAGGTCGCCGCGACCACGTCGCGCAGCTCGGGACGTTCGGTCGTGAGCTCGGCGATGCACCGCATGCCGAACGCCACGTGCCGCCCCTCGTCGCGACGGATCAGCCGGTAGCCCTCCTGCAGTCCCGGCAACCAGCCGCGCGTGGCGAGCGCGTCGTGCGCGCCGACGTACCCGGTGCGCGCGAGCATCGCCTCGACCACGCCCATGTAGTGCGTCACCGCCTCGGCGAACACGGCGACGAGGCGCGACGGATCCTCCTCGCGACGGAGCCGCTCGGTGACCTCCTCCAGGTCGGAGATCAGCACGGCCTGCGGCGCGGGCGTGATGTACTGCCGCGTGACCGCGCCGTCCTCCCGGAACACCTCGCGGAAGTAGCGCGCGAAGAACTCGAAGTGCTTCGCCTCCTCGTACAGCTGGGTCGTGAGGAACATCTCCTTGTCCACGCCGAGCCCGGCGCGCGAGACCGCCGAGAGGAAGGGCGAGAGGGTCTTGGTCACCGACTCCTCCCCTTCATAGAAGAGCGAGGTGAGCTTCAGGATCTGCTCCTCGTAGCGCTCCGCGGCATGCTCGCGCTTGATCGTCTCCCACTGCGCGCGGTCCTGCGACAGGTCCACGGTGGCGGGATCCCAGTGCAGCTGCTTCGCCTTGTGGTAGAGCGCGAGGTAGGGGCTCTCGAACTGCGTCGCGGTGAGCGGCATCGGTCAGGCCTCGTCGGGGAAGCGCGTGGGGATGGCGCGCGCGCAGTTGCAGAGGGCGCTCGCGGAACGCGCGTGCATCATGAGGGTCGCGAGCGACCCCTTCACGCCGATCTTCCCGCGCGTGACGCCGGCGAGCGGATCGAGCTCGCCGCGCACGACCTGCTTCCAGACGGCGTACGGTGCGCGCAGGATGAACGGCGCGGTGACCGCGTCGGGATGCCGGATCACCGCGGCATGACAACGGCCGCGGTCGAGCGTGAGCTCGACCGCGACCGGGTCGGGATAGCCGATGTCGGGTGCGGCGTCGAGGACGAGCGCGACGGGCCAGGTCCACTTGGCCGCGAGTTCGCGATAGCTCGCGTCGGCCTCGATAGCCTCATGGAACGCCGCCGCCCACTCGGCACTGAACGGGAGGTGGGCGACGGCGCTCATGCGCGGCTCAGGGCTTGGCCGGCGCGGGCGACGTCGTCGGCGCCTCGTCGATCGGCCAGAACTCCACACGGTTGGCGTTGAAGAGCGGCACGGCGATCAGCTTGCGCGCCGCGTCGTAGCCGAGGTCGGCGGGGGAGTCGAGTCCCTTGCGGAGCGTGGTGCTCGTGCCGCCCGCGAAGACGGTGAGCGAGGAATCGGCCCAGCTGGAGTAGATCGCGCGCCCGTCCTCGAGCACGACGAGTCCGTCGCCGCCGCCGGGGCCGCCGCCGAGCACGGTGGTCTCCTTCGCGCCCGGGACCCACTCGAAGACGTTCGGCGAGTTGAAGCCGACGATCATCCACGCGTTCTTCGGTGCATTCCAGGCGATGCCGTTCGCGGCCGACTCCTTGGGGAGCTTCACGGCGACGGTCGGCACGCCGTTGCGCACGACGAAGACCTGGCTCTGGCCGGGATGCGACACCGCACCGGTCGCGTCGAACGCGATGCCGCTGTCGGTGATGTAGATGCCGCCGTCGTTGCCGACCGCGACGTCGTTGAGGAAGGTCGCGCGCAGCGGCGCGAGGTCGATGCTCGCGACCTGCTTGCCGCTCGTGAGGTCGAAGCCGCGGAGCGCGTCGATGTCGGCGACCCAGAGCGTGTCGCCGCGCATGGCCATGCCCTTGGGGGCGTGGAGCGTGATGTCGTCGTCGGTGCCGTTGATGAACGGCACGGTGTCCATCGTCTCGCCGTTGGCGCCGAGCCGGACGATGTAGCCGTTGTCGTCCTTCTGCGGGGCGTTGCCGTTGATGTTGGAGACGTACCAGACGCTGCGCCCGGCGTCCCAGAGGACCGACTCGGGGGTGGCGAGGCCGGTGCCGGCGACGAACAGCGGGGTGTTGGGATCGCGCGCCGGCACCGCTTCGGCGACGGGCTCGGCGTCCTGCTTGGCGCAGGCCGCGAGCGTGGAGAGAGCGAACGCGGCGAGTGCACCGCGCGTAAGCGAATGGCAGGTGAAGCGCATGTGAGCGGGTCTCCGTGAGGTCGTCGTCTGCCGCGAGCGGGCGGCGTGCGGGTGAATCTACGGGATCAACGGCGCCGCGGGCTGGCCGGTGCCCGCATGCGCTTGCGTTCCATGCTCGGTTCTGGCAACATCGGAAGGCTGGTCCCCACCCCTGAGGAGGAAGTTCGCGTGAGTGTCCGCACCCTGATCCGCCGCGCCGCGTTCGCCGCCGTCGCGACGGCCGCATTCTGGCCCGCCGCGCTCGCCGCGCAGACGGTGCAGCCCACCGCCTTCAACGGCCTGCGATGGCGCGAACTCGGCCCTGCGCGCGGCGGCCGTTCGGTCGCCGTCGCCGGCTCCGTCGCCCGCCCCCTCGAGTACTGGATGGGCACCACCGGCGGCGGCGTCTGGAAGACCGTCGACGGCGGCGTGAACTGGCAGCCGGTCACCGACCGCTACTTCGGCGGGACGATCGGCGCGATCGGTGTGGCCGAGTCGAACCCGGACGTGGTGTACGTGGGCGGCGGCGAGACCGACATCCGCGGCAACACGTCGCATGGCGACGGGCTCTGGAAGACGACCGACGCGGGCCGCACCTGGACGCTCATGGGTCTCAAGGAGACGCGCCACATCGGCCGCGTGCGCGTGCATCCGACCAATCCCGACATCGTCTACGTGGGCGCGCTGGGCCATGCGTTCGGCAAGAACCCCGATCGCGGCGTCTTCAAGACGACCGACGGCGGCAAGACCTGGAACAAGATCCTCTTCCGCAACGACTCCACGGGCGTCTGGGACCTGATCATGGACCCGACCGACCCGAACACGCTGTATGCGACCTTCTGGCATGCATACCGCACGCCCTGGATGCTCAACTCGGGCGGCCCGGGCGGCGGCATCATGAAGACGACCGACGGCGGCGCGACCTGGCGCGAGCTCACGCTGAACCCGGGGCTCCCGCGCGGCGTGCTCGGCAAGATCGGCATCGCCGTCTCGCCGGCGAACCCGCGTCGCATCTGGGCGCAGATCGAGGCCGACTCGGGCGGCACCTACCGCTCGGACGACGCCGGCGCGACCTGGCAGTTCCTCAACGGCGACCGCAACCTGCGTCAGCGCGCCTGGTACTACTCGCGCATCGTCGCCGATCCCAAGGATACGAACGTCGTCTACGGGCTCAACGTCTCCTTCTATAGGAGCGTCGACGGCGGCAAGACCTTCCGTCAGTCGATCCAGGTGCCGCACGGCGACAACCACGACCTGTGGATCGCGCCGAACGACCCGATGCGCATGGTGCAGGCGAACGACGGCGGCGCGAACGTGAGCACCAACGGCGGCGTGACGTGGAGCGAGCAGGACTTCGCGACGGCGCAGTTCTATCATGTGTCCACGACGAACCACTTCCCATACCGCGTGTGCGGCGCGCAGCAGGACAACTCGACGCTCTGCGCGCCGAGCCGCAAGTCCGGCAACATCGCACTCGGTGACTGGGACAACGCGGGCGGCGGCGAGTCGGGCTACGTGACGCCCGATCCGACGAACCCCGATGTGATCTATGCGGGCAGCTACTCGGGCTACCTCACGCGCAAGGACATGCGCACGGGCCTCGAGCGCAACATCAACGCCTGGCCGATGAACCCGATGGGTTGGTCGTCGGAGGACATCAAGTACAAGTTCCAGTGGACCTTCCCGATCGTGATCTCGATGCACGATCCGAAGGTGCTCTATGCGGGCGGCAGCAGCCTGTTCCGTTCGCTCAACGAGGGCCAGAGCTTCCAGATCGTCTCGCCGCCGCTGGCGCGCAACGATCCGCGCACGCTCGGCGCCTCGGGCGGCCCGATCACCAAGGACCAGACGGGCGTCGAGACGTACGGCGTGATCTTCGCGCTGGCCGAGAGCCATCAGTCGGCGAACGTGCTCTGGGTGGGCACGGACGACGGCTACGTGCAGATCACGCGCGACGGCGGCAAGACGTGGAAGAACATCACGCCGCCGGGGATCGGCGAGTTCGCGCGCGTCTCGATCGTCGAGGCGTCGCACTACGCGGAAGGCACGGCGTACGTGGCCGCCAACCGCTTCCAGCAGGACGACTTCACGCCGTCGCTCTGGAAGACGACCGACTACGGCACGACCTGGACGAAGATCGTGAACGGCATCCCGGCCGATGAGTTCACGCGCGTGATCCGCGAGGATCCCGTGCGGCGCGGCCTGCTCTACGCGGGCACGGAGCGTGGCGCGTGGGTGAGCTTCGACGACGGCGCGAACTGGCAGAAGCTGCAGCGCAACCTGCCGCCGGTGCCGGTGCACGACCTCGTGGTGAAGGAAGACGATCTCGTGGCCGCGACGCACGGGCGCTCGTTCTGGGTGCTCGACGACCTCTCGGCGCTGCGCCAGATGAATGCGCAGGTGCTGGCGAAGCCGGCGCATCTGTTCGCGCCGCGTGATGCGTACCGCATCGAATGGGGCGGCGGATTCGGCGGTGGCCGCGGCGGTGCAGGCGGCGGCGCGACCAACCCGGGCCAGAACCCGACGTCGGGCGCGGTGATCTACTACCACCTCGCGAGCGCGAACCAGAAGGTGAAGCTCGAGTTCCTCGCGCCGGACGGCACGGTGATCAAGACGTACGAGTCGGCCGATTCGGCGGCACTCGCGGCCGAGCGTGCGGCGGCCGCGGCGGCGGGTCCGCCGGCCGGTGGACGCTTCGGTGGCGGCGGCGCGCAGCGCCCGGCGAACGCGATGGGGCTCAACCAGTTCGCGTGGGACATGCGCTACCCGGACGCGAGCACCTTCCGCGGGATGATCATGTGGGCCGGCAGCACGCGCGGTCCGGTGGCGCCGTCGGGGACCTACTCGGTGCGGATGACGGTGGGCGACGCGGCGCCGCAGGTGGCGACGTTCAAGCTGCTGAACGATCCGCGGTCGAACGCGACCGAGGCGGATCTGGTCGCGCAGTTCCAGTTCCTGATCAGGGTGCGCGACCGCACGACGGCCGCGAATGACGCGGTGAAGACGATCCGCAACGTACGCGCGCAGTTGGCGGAGCGCGTGGCGGCGGCGCCGCGGCTCAAGCGGTCGGCCGACGCGATCAATGCGGCGCTCGCGGCGGCGGAGCGCGAGCTCTACCAGGTGAAGAACCAGAGCGGGCAGGATCCGCTCAACTATCCGGTGCGGCTCAACAACCAGATGGCGGGGCTGGCCGGGGTCGCGGGCTCGGGGCCGTACCGTCCGACCGATCAGTCGGTCGCGGTGTTCGACGAAGTGTCGGCGCTGATCGAGGTGCAGCTGCAGAAGGTGCAGAAGGTGCTGACGGAGGATCTCAACAAGTTCAATCAGGAAGCGAAGCGCGCCGGGCAGGCGCCGGTGGTGCCGAAGGCGGAGGATCCGCCGGTCGCGCCGCGGCCGACGGTGACGGCCGACGATGACATGGCGGCGTGATGTCGGGTGAAGGTGCGGGGAACGGAGCGGGGGGCGCGATGAGCGCTCCCCGCTTCGTGCGTGATGCGGTCGTCGCGGATCACACGGCGGTGCGGGCGATGAACGATGCGGCCGCGCCGAACGTGGACGCGCTCTCGACGCACAAGTTCGAGTGGCTCGTGGCGAATGCCGAGTACTTCCGGGTGTGCGTCGATGGGGAGGGAGTGGCGGGGTTCGTGCTCTGTCTGGCGTCGGGTGGGGAGTACTGGAGCGAGAACTATCGGTGGTTCTCACAGCGGTACGAGACGTTCCTGTATCTGGATCGGGTGGTGGTGGCGGAGCGGGTGCGGGGGGAGGGGGTGGGGGCGATGCTGTATGCGGATCTGCATGCGTTCGCGGAAGGGCGGTGGCCTTGTGTCACGCTCGAAGTCAATCTGCGGCCGCCGAATCCGGGGTCGATCCGGTTCCATGAGCGGCTCGGGTACGAGCGGGTGGGGGTGCGGGAGTATGGGGAGCATGCGGTCGCGATGTACTCGCGGCTCGTGTGATGCGGGGGAACGGCGGTTGCGGGGAGGTGAACACCGTTGCGGGGTGGACAGGCGGAACGGGGTACGGGCTTTGGGCCGGATGCGGGAGGGGGCGACGGCGATGCGGGGGCAACGGCGATGCGGGGGCAACGGCGATGCGGGGGCAACGGCGATGCGGGGGGCGATGCGAAAAAGGCCGCCCGAACGGGCGGCCTTCTCACGTCTCCCATCTCACATCTGCAGTCCTAGAAGCTCGGCACCGTCGCCCCGTCCACCGCCATCCCCATCGCGTGGTAGCCCTTGTCCACGTACACCGTCGAGCCGGTGATGCCGGAGGCGAGGGGAGAGCAGAGGAAGGCGGTCGCGGCGCCGACTTCGGTGGCGTCGAGGGCCTGGGGGAGGGCGCTGTTCTTCTCGCAGTACTTCACCATCGCGCCGATGATGCCGATGGCGCTCGCGGCGCGGCTGGCGTAAGGGCCGGCGCTGACGGTGTTCACGCGGGCGCCCCATTTGCGGCCCGCTTCGTAGGCGAGCACGCGCGTGTCGCTCTCGAGGGCGGCCTTGGCCGAGCTCATGCCGCCGCCGTAGCCGGGGATCGCGCGCTCGCTCGCCATGTAGGTGAGGGACGCCACCGCGGCGCCGGGGCGGAGCATCGGGCCCAGGTGCTGCATCAATGAGATGAGCGAGTAGGCGCTCGTGCCGATCGCGGCGAGGTAGCCGCCGCGCGAGACCTCGAGGAGCGGCTTCTTCACCTCGGGTCCGTTCGCGAGCGAGTGGACGACGATGTCGAGCCCCTGCTCGCCGAAGTCGGCCTTGATGCGCGCGGCCATGCCCGCGACGGAGAAGTCGCCGGTGTCCTTGTAGCGCTTGTTCTCGCGGATGTCGGCCGGCGCGTCCTCGAGACGGTCGAAGGCGGCATCCAGCGGATAGATCCGCTCGAAGTTCAGGAGAGTGCCGTCCGAGAGCTTGCGGGACTCGTCCATCTTCCCGCGCTCGAGGAGGTTGAGGAAGATGTTGAGGGCGGGGGGCCAGGTCGCGACACAGACGGTCGCGCCGGCCTCGATGAGGCACTTGGCGATGGCGAAGCCGAAGCCGCCGTCGTCGGCGACGCCGGCAACGAGGGCGCGCTTGCCCTTGAGGTCGATGGGGAGCATTCCGTGATATGCCCTGTGCCATGGCGAGAAGCAAGGGTTTCCCTCGCGTCCGGGATCGCCGGGGTCGCGCGCCGCGCGCGAAAGGGGACACCTTCGCTCGACAAAGGCCCGTCAAGCAGATGCGCAGTGGTGCCCGATTTGACGGATGGCGCCGTCGCACCATATGATTGCGCTCCGCCGAGATGCGGAAGGATGTGCCGCTCGCTCCGTCCACACACCACCGGACCGTGTCCACATGATGAAGAAAGTATTCCTGATGTTGACGGGAATAATCCTCCTTGCCGCGCCCGCGCGTGCCCAGGAACAACCCGTCACCGGCAAGGTCACGACCGAAGGAGGCACGCCGATGTCGGGCGTGCAGGTCGTGATCAAGGGCACCACGACCGGCGTGCTCACCAACGGCGAGGGCGTCTATTCCATCCGCGCCCGCGTCGGACAGGTGCTGCAGTACCGCTTCATCGGCCACGGGCCGGTGGAACGGACGGTCGCGGCGGAGCGCGTGTACAACGTCACGCTGCGCCGCGTCGCCAGCCAGCTCGACGCGATGGTCGTCACCGCGCTCGGCGAGACGGTGAACAAGCGCGGCATCGGCACGTCGCAGCAGAGCGTCACCGGGCCGGTCATCGCGCAGACGCAGCGCGAGAACTTCATCAATGCGCTGCAGGGCCGCGTGGCGGGCGTCGAGGTCACGAGCACGTCGGGCGTGCCGGGCGCGTCGTCGTCGATCACGATCCGCGGCGTCAGCTCGATCTCCTCGAGCAACCAGCCGCTCATGATCGTCGACGGCCTTCCGCTCGACAACAAGACCTTCAACACCGGCGTCCTCGCGTCGGACGCGCCGGGCTCGGTCAGCGCGTTCAACAACCGCGGCGTGGACTTCACCAACCGGGCCGCCGACCTCAACCCCGAGGACATCGAGTCGCTCGTCGTCCTCAAGGGACCCGAGGCCTCGGCGCTCTACGGCATCGACGCCGCGAACGGCGCGATCGTGATCACCACCAAGCGCGGCCGCGCCGGACTCGGCGGCTTCGAGTACAGCAACAACTTCCGGATCGAGCAGACGCGGAACCAGCCGGAGCTGCAGCGCACCTACGGGCCGACGAGCATCTCCGGCAACAGCCTCGGCTCGTTCCAGTACTTCGGCGCGCCCTATGCGCCGGGCACGCAGTTCTACGACAACATCGGCGGCTTCTTCCAGACCGCGATGACCGCGCGCCACAATCTCTCGTTCAGCGGCGCGGCGCCGGACAACCGGGTCAACTACCGTCTCGCGGTGTCGAGCAGCAAGCAGGAGGGCGTGGTCCCGAACACCGACTTCGGCCGCATCAACCTGACCGGCGCCTCGCAGGCGCAGGTGACGCCCTGGCTGCGCACCGACGTGACGATGGCCTACAGCTTCTCCAACAACACGCAGCCGTGGAAGGGCGCGGACGGTCCGCTGCTCGGCCTCCTCGTCTGGCCGCAGACCGACAACGCGTCGTCGTGGCGCACGCCGGCGGGCACGCGGCGCCGGATCACCCTGCTGGCGGCGGCGTCAGAGACGGACAACCCGTACTTCAACGTCCAGAAGAACCTCAACGAGTCGCGGAACAGCCGCCTCGTGGCGAACATCGGCCTCGTGCTGACGCCGTTCAGCTGGGGCAGCCTGAAGACCAACATCGGCGTCGACGGCTACACCAACGAACTGCAGGTGCTGCGTCATCCCGAGAGCGCGTTCGCGGCGGCGTACAACGGCGTGCTCGACGAGGCGCTCGACGTCGTGCGCAACATCAACGCGCAGACGGTGCTCAACGTCGAGCGGCGCCCGATCTTCGGCGACATCTCGGTGAGCGGGCTCGTCGGCAACCAGATCTCGGACTTCAAGTCGAACACGAGCGGCCTGAAGGGTCAGGACTTCCTCGACCCCAACTTCATCTCGATCAACAACACGAGCATCGCGTCGCGGCTCAACCGCACGACGCTGAGCCAGCGCCGCCTCGTGAGCTTCTTCGGCAGCGCGACGTTCGACTACAAGGACTACCTCTACGTCACCGTCACCGGCCGCAACGACTGGACCTCGACGATCCCGACGGAACGGAACTCGTTCTTCTATCCCTCGATCTCGTCGAGCTTCGTCTTCTCGGACGCCTTCCCGGCGGTCAAGAAGTGGGTGACCGGCAAGGTCCGCCTGGCGTACGCCGAGGTGGGCAAGGATGCGCGGCCGTACGCGTACCGCCCCTCGCTCGAATCGAAGCTCACGACCGGCGGCGGGTATGGCTACGGATTCACCGGTCCGAACCTCGACCTGCGCCCCGAGTTCGCGCGGTCGTACGAGGGCGGGTTCGACCTCTCGTTCCTCGACGACCGCCTCGGTCTCGACGCGACCTGGTACCGCAAGCGCACCAAGGACCAGATCGTCAACGACATCCGCGGCAGCTACGCGACGGGCTTCGTGCTCTTCAACCTGAACGGCGCCGTGACGTCGAACTACGGCACCGAGATCATGATCCGCGGCACGCCGATCCTCAACGACAACTGGTCGTGGGACGTGATGGCGAACTTCGACCACTCCTACGGCTACACGAAGGAGCTGCCGAACGCGCTGCCGGAGTCGTACGTCTCCGACACCTGGGTCTACAACAACGTCCGCAACGGCACGAAGCCCGGTCTCTCGACGCGGTCGCTGACGGGCCTGTTCTACCTGCGGAACACCGCGGGCGACATCCTGATCGACCCGACGACGGGCCTGCCGATCCGCTCGACGACGTTCATCGACGGCGGCTACGACCGGACGCCCGATTTCACGATCGGCCTGACGAACACCGTCACCCGCGGCCGCTTCTCGATCAGCGCGCTGATCGACATCCGCAAGGGCGGCGACGTCCTCAACGCGACCGAGCACTATCTCACCGTGCGCGGCCTCAATAAGCGCACCCTCGACCGCGAGGAGCCGCGGGTCGTGCGCGGCGTGCTGCGCGACGGCCGCGAGAACAGCGCGACCCCGACGCGGAACAACATCGTGGTGATCCCGGCGGTGCAGCCGGCGTACTACACGTCGATGTCGGAGGAGCTGTTCATCGAGAAGGACATCAACTGGGTCCGCCTGCGCGACGTCACCGTGCGCTACGAGCTCCCGGGCGCCTGGCTGAAGGCCCGCACCGCGAGCGTCTTCGTGACCGGCACCGATCTCTTCCTCCTCACCAACTACTCGGGCATGGATCCGATCGTGAACGGCAACTCGGCGGCGGTCGGCGGCTCCGGCGGCGCCGGCATCGACTACGGCAACTTCCCGATCCCGCGCGGCTTCAGCTTCGGCCTCAAGGTGGGGTTCTGACCATGACACGACTCAACCTGACCCGCACGTTGCGCACCGGCCTCCTCGCGGGCGCGCTCCTCGTCTCGGCGTCCTGCGACGACTTCCTCGACGTCAACACCAACCCCAACGGCCCCCAGGTCGTCTCGGCGAACCTGTACCTCGCGCCGATGCTGCACTGGATGGTGACGTCGCCGGCCTTCGAAGGCCGCTTCGTCGGCCGCTACACCCAGCAGTGGACGCTGCCCGGCACGGCCCTCAGCACCTGGGACCGGATGGGCTACGACCCCTCGAGCGACAACGGCGCGCAGCAGTGGCGCGACGTCTACTGGTCGTTCGGGCAGAACCTCAAGGACATGATCGAGAAGTCGGCAGCCGAAGAGCGCTGGGACCTCCTCGGCGTCGGCCTCGTCCTGAAGGCGTGGGGATGGCAGGTCCTCACCGACCTGCACGGCGAGATCATCATCCAGCAGGCGGTCGACCAGTCGCGGTTCGCGTTCGACTACGACACGCAGGAGTACGCGTACCAGGAAGTGCAGATCCTGCTCGACTCGGCGATCGTGCTGCTCAACCGCACGGACGGCGCGGTCGACCAGGCCTACATGGGCCGCACCGACCGGATCTACGGCGGCAACCGCGTGAAGTGGCTGCAGTTCGCCCACGGTCTCAAGGCGATCAGCCTCAATCACTTCTCCAACAAGGCGTCGTACGACCCGGCGACCATCATCGCCGAGGTGGACCTCGCCCTCACGGGCAACGTCGATGACGCCCTGCTCGCCTTCCCCGGCGCGCAGAACGACGAGACGAACTTCCTCGGACGGACGCGCGGCAACTTCAACGCGTACCGCCAGACGGAGTTCGCCGTCAACCTGATGAACGGGACGCAGTTCGGCGGCGTGGTCGATCCGCGCATGAGCCGGATGCTCTCGCCGTCGCCGGACGGCGTCTACCGCGGCCTCGACATCGACGTCGTCGGCTTCGGGGCGCTCACCGCGGCGCAGCAGCCGAACAACTTCTACGGCTTCGTGGGAACCGGCGGCACCGGCGTTCCGGGGCGCTACCTGTTCGACGACAAGGTCCGCATGCCGGTCATGACGTACGCGCAGCTCCAGTTCGTCAAGGCGGAGGCGGCGTACCGCCAGGGCAACCGTCCGCTCGCGCTCACCGCGTTCCGCAACGGCGTCTCGGCGCACATCGATTTCGTGAACGCGCGCAACAGCGACAACGGCCAGTCGGCGACGCAGATCTCCGCGGGGGAGAAGACGGCATTCCTCGCCGCCGTGGCCGCGGTGCCCACCGACCCGAACCTGCTCACGATGACGCAGATCATGTCGCAGAAGTTCATCGCGCAGTGGGGCTGGGGACACAACGAGATGTGGATGGACATGCGTCGGTTCCATTACACGGACATCGACCCGGCGAGCGGCGTGCAGGTCTTCCCGGGGTTCACCCCGCCGACGAACCTCTACGCCGACAACGGCGGACAGGTGGTGCAGCGCATCCGTCCGCGCTACAACTCGGAGTACGTGTGGAACCGTCCGGCCCTCGAAGCCATCGGCGGTCTCGCACTCGACTATCACACCAAGCCGCTGTGGATCATCCAACCGTGAGCCGAGCCATGAATCGAACCAGAGCCCTCGCGGCGATGTTGTGCGTGGTCGCGTTCGCCGCCTGCGACGAGAACGCCGTGCAGGTCATCGCCGGCCCCGCGGCGACCGCGCGCGTCAAGTTCTTCAACTTCGGCGTCGGTGCGCCGGGCGTGAACTTCTACGCCAACACCACCAAGATGACGGCGATCAGCTCCACCACCGGGGTGGAGTCGACGACCGGCGTCGTGTACGGCGGCGTGGGCTCGGGGGGCTTCTACTCCTCCATCGAGCCCGGCGCCTATTCGCTGACCGGGAAGATCGCGGCGACGGTCGACAAGGACCTCGTGATCGCGACGATCCCGGGCACGATCGAGAACGGGAAGGCCTACTCGGTCTTCCTGAGCGGGTTGTACAACGGCGGGACGAAGACGAGTGACGGCTTCATCGTGGAAGATGACTTCCCGGCCGACATCGACTACGCGGTCGCGCATGTGCGATTCGTGAACGGCATCTTCAATGCCGCGCCGCTGCAGCTGATCGCCACCACGACCACTGCACCGACGCTGGTCGACACCATCGGTGGCGTGATCGCCTACAAGAGCGCAGGCGCGTTCGAGGCGGTGGTCCCGGGCGTGTACAACCTGACGACGCGGTTCGCCGGGGCCGGCACCAACGCCCCCGCGCGGACCAACGTCTCGTTCGTCGCCGGCCGCGTCTACACGATCGGCGCGCGCGGGGACATCACCGTCGTCTCCACGACGCTGACCAACCGTCCGTTCCTCGACAACACGGCCAACCGGTAGCATCACCGGCGTACGTGACGAGGCCCCGGCTCGCGCCGGGGCCTCGTTGCGTTCCGGCGTGCGGTCTTCCAGCCGGTGCTATTCTCAGGGACACCACCGAGGCCCCGATGGAGATCTTCAAGGAGTTCACGTTCGAGTCCGCGCACCGTCTGCCGCACGTGCCCGCGGGGCACAAGTGCGCGCGCCTGCACGGACACTCGTTCCGCGTCGTCGTCCACGTGGAGGGGCCGCTCGCCCAGCCCGAAGGCTGGGTCATGGACTTCTCCGACATCAAGGCGGCGTTCGCGCCGATCCGCGACCGGCTCGACCACTACTACCTGAACGAGATCGAGGGGCTCGAGAACCCGACCAGCGAGAATCTCGCCGTCTGGATCTGGGAGCGGCTCGCGCCGCGGCTCACCGGGCTCTCCCGCATCGACGTCCGCGAGACCTGCACCTCGGGCTGCGTCTACCGCGGGCCCGGTACCTGATCCCGGAGACCGATCAGCGGTGCGCGGCGCGCGCGAGGCGGTCGCGCACGCCGTCCCAGGCGCGGTCCGCCGGCGGCTCCTCCACCAGCACCTCGTCGCAGTGCGCGTCGTCGATCGCGTGCAGGGTGTCGTAGAGTTCGGCGGCGAAGGATGCGGCGTCGGCGGGGAGCCGATGATGTGCGGCGAGCGCGCGGCCTGACGGGAACGGGCGGGCGCTCCACGTCACCGCGCCGGTAAGGACACCCTCGCGTGAGGCGGCTTCCTGCATCGCGGCGTCCATCGCGTCGCTCGCGATCAGCCGCACCAGCGCCCGCGGCGCGTAGTGCCGTGCGATCATCCCCGGCGCGGCGCGCGGGGCATCCTCGGACTCGGGCGCGCTCGGCGAACCGAGCGGCCCGGTGATCACCTCGAGCTCGGCGCGCGTGATCGTGCCCGGCCGCAGCAGCACCGGCGGCGAGACCGAGAGGTCCACGACCGTGCTCTCGATCCCCACGGTCGTGCGTCCGCCGTCGAGGATCAGGTCGACGCGGTCCCCGAGCGAGCGCGCGACCTGCGCCGCCGTGACCGGCGAGAGCTCGGTGAACCGATTGGCGCTCGGCGCGGCGAGCGGCACACCCGCGGCCGCGAGCAATGCGCGCGCCACCGGGTGGGACGGCGCGCGCACGGCGACGCTGCCGCGACCGGCGGTGACCTCGTCGGGCACGAGGGCACGCCTGGGCAGCACCAGCGTGAGCGGCCCGGGCCAGAAGCGCTCGGCGAGTGCCTGCGCGAGGGGCGGCCAGTCGCGCACGAGCGCTTGCGCGCCCGCGACGTCGGCCACGTGCGCGATCAGCGGGTTGAAGGCCGGGCGGCCCTTGGCGGCGAAGATGCGGCGCACCGCCGCGGCATCGAGCGCGTTGGCGCCGAGTCCGTAGACGGTCTCGGTGGGGAAGGCGACGAGGCCGCCGGCGCGCAAGATCGCGGCGGCCTGCGCGAGCGCGGGCGCGTCACGACCGAGAGGGTCGTGCGCGTTGAGGATGGGTCTCGAGTGTTCTTCCGACATGCGATGGAAAGATGGTCCATGCAACCGCAGGAATGCACCCGTGCGTCCATCGGCTCGTCGGTGCGGCGTTCTGATGCTGGTAGGCTCTGGACGCGTGCGATACTGCGACCAGAGGACCGAACCCCCGCGTGGAGCTCCGGAATGCCTGACACTAGATTGAAGCGTACTGCCAATCTCCCGGAGTCGGACGTGAAGATCACCACGAAGGGACAGGTCACGATCCCAGCCGAGATCCGTGAACGTCTCGGACTCCATCCGAACACCGAAGTCGAGTTCGTCCTGCAGGACGATTGCGCCGTGATCCGGAAGGCACGCAAGAGCACGGGGCGAGGCGCGCGCCTCGTCGCGCGCATGGTCGGGAAGGCGACGGCCAAGCGCATGACCACGGACGAGATCATGGCGCTCACGCGGGGCGAGTGAGCGATGGCCCGGGTACTGGTCGACAGCAATGTCCTGCTCGACATCTTCACGCAGGATCCCGCGTGGGCACCCTGGTCGAGTCAGGCGCTGGCGACGATCGCCGAGACGCATACGCTGGTGATCAATCCGATCATCTACAGCGAGGTCTCGGTGAGCTTCGATCGCATCGAGGAGCTCGACGCGGAACTCCAGCCGGCAGTCTTCCGCCGCGAACCGTTGCCGTGGTCCGCAGGGTTCCTCGCGGGAAAGTCATTCGTCGCGTATCGCCGCCGAGGCGGGCTGCGCCGCTCGCCGCTCCCGGACTTCTTCATCGGTGCCCACGCAGCGGTGCATGGGATGTCGTTGCTGACGCGTGATCCGACGAACTACCGCACCTACTACCCGCGCGTGAAGCTGATCACGCCGTAGCGGGCCGGTCTGTCAGGTTGCCGCGCTCGCCGTGCGCGCACACTCCGCCAGCACCGCCCCCGCGACGAACAGTGCCTCCTCGTCGGGATCGAAGCGCGGCGTGTGCACTCCCGCGCGGGTGCGCCCCTCGCGCCAGGTCCCGATGCGCATGAAGCAGCCTTCCATCCGCTCCGTGTAGAACGCGAAGTCCTCGCCCCCCATGTTCGCGGTGGCGAGCGACTTGAGCGCGTCCTCGCCGAGGACGGTGCGCACGGCCGCCTGCGCCCACGCGGCAGCCTGCGCGGTGTTGACGAGCGGCGGCGTGCCTTCGCTCAGCTTCACCTCGGCGCGCAGGCGGTGCGTCGCGGCCACGCCGTCGGCGATCGAGCGCAGCCCGTCGCAGAGCAGCGCGCGCGCTTCGGGGGTGGTCGCGCGGATGGTGCCCGAGCAGCGCGCGCGCTCGGGGATCACGTTCGCCGCGCTCCCCGCCTGCACCACGCCGACGGTGACGACGCCGGGCAGACCGGGATCGAGCCGGCGCGACGCTAGCGTCTGCACCTCCATGATGAACGCGCCGAGCCCGATGACGGGATCGATGGTGTCCTGCGGCCGCGCACCATGTCCGCCGCGGCCGTGGAAGGTCACCTCGAAGGTGTCGGTGCTCGCCGCGAGCGGGCCCGCGGTGGCGACGACCTCTCCCACGGTGAAGCGCCAATCCACGTGCGCGCCGAAGATCGCCGCGACGCCGTCGAGCGCGCCGCTCTCGAGCACGCGCGTGGCGCCCTCGCCGACCTCCTCCGCGGGCTGCAGGATCAGTCGCACCTCACCCTCGGCCGGCTGCCGCCGCAGCAGCATCCCCGCGGCGACGGCCCAGGTCGCGTGCATGTCGTGACCGCAGGCATGCATCACGCCCGTGTTGCGCGACGTGAACGCGAGGCCCGTCTCCTCGGTGATCGGCAGCGCGTCGATGTCACCGCGCAGCGCGACGACCGGCGCGCCGGGGCGCGTCCCCGCGATGCGCGCGACGAGTCCGGTGCCCGCGATGTGACGCACGTCGGTGATGCCGGCCTGCGCGAGCGCGGCGACGAGCCGCGCCTGCGTACCCTGCTCCTCCCACGAGAGTTCGGGGTTGGCGTGCAGGTCGCGGCGCAAGGCGAGGAGCTGCCCGCGCTCGGCGGGCGTGAAGCGCGCGTTCGCCGCTGCACTCACGCGCGCAGCTCCTCGGTGCGCACGGTGATCCGGTCGATGTGCTCGCGATCGACCTCGACGCCGATCCCCGCACGGTCGAGCGGCACGCGCACCATGCCCTGCGCGTCCATCGTCCACTCGGGCGAGACGACGTCCTTGGCCCAGTAGCGCGCGCTCGGCGAGAGGTCGCCCGGGAGCGTGAAGTTGGGGAGCGACGCGAGCGCCACGTTGTACGCGCGGCCGATCCCGCTCTCGAGCATGCCGCCGCACCAGACGGGGACGCCGCTCGCCTCGCAGTAGTCGTGGATCGCGATCGACTCGGCGAAGCCGCCCACGCGGCCCGGCTTGATGTTGATGATCCGGCCGGCGCCGAGCGTCACCATGTCCTGCGCGCGGTCGAGCGAGGTGATCGACTCGTCGAGGCAGAGCGGCGTCCGCAGCTTGCGCTGCAGCTCGGCGTGGCGGACGAGGTCGTCCCAGGCGAGCGGCTGCTCGATCATCATGAGGCCGAGCTCGTCGAGCCGGGCGAGATGCGTGGCGTCGGCGAGGGTGTAGGCGTTGTTGGCGTCGGCCATGAGGTGGGCGTCGTGGCCGACCGCGGTGCGCACGGCGCTCACCCAGTCGACGTCGCGGCCCGGTGCGATCTTGATCTTCACCTTCTGGTAGCCCTCGGCGATCGCCGACTCGGCCTTGGCGATCAGCGCGTGCACGTCGCGCTGGATGCCGAGCGAGATGCCGGTGGCGATCCGCTCGCGCGTGCCGCCGATGAGCCGGGCGAGCGGGAGGTTCGCCTGCACGGCGGTCAGGCCCCAGCAGCCCATCTCGAGCGCGGCCTTCGCCATGTTGTGGCCGCGCACGTCCTTGTCGAGCAGCGCGTGCACGTCGCCGGGGCCTTCGACGACCTTGCCGAGCAGGCGCGGCGCGAGGACTCGCACGATCGTCGGCCAGGCGGTGTCGAGCGTCTCCGGCGAGTAGTTGGGCTCGTCGTCGACGACGCATTCGCTCCAGGTGCTCGCGCCGTCGGCGTCGAAGAGCTCGCAGAGCAGGATGCGGCGTTCCTTCATCTCGCCGGACGAGATGCGGAACGGCTCGCGGAGCGTGAGGCGGATCTCGCGGAGGACGATGCGATCGAGCTTGAGCATGCGGTCGGGTCCTGGTGGGAACGGGTGTTCGTGCGGATCAGGCGTCGCGGCGAGCGAGCAGGTAGGTGCCGCCCGACGCGTCGGCGACGAAGCCGCGCACCCGGTAGCCCTTGGGGAGATAGTGCGAGAAGGCGCGGCGCGTGGCGAAGCGCCAGCGGCGCGCGGCGGCGAGGTCGCTGGCGGCGAGCGCGGAGATGTCGCGCGGGACGCGCACGCCGACCAGGCGCGCGTCGACGAGGTCGCCTTCGCTGGCGTCCTCCCCCACGGCGAGCGGGAGATCCGCCGGCAACGTGCCGAGCGGCTCGGCCCCCTGCGCCGGGTCGACCGGCCACTTGATGACGAAGCGATCGGTGGGCATGTCGCCCTGCAGCGGCGAGTTGGTCTCCTCGCCGTACATCGCGACGACGAACTCGTCGACGCGCGCGCGCATCTTGTTCAGGTTGAGGTGCGCGTTCCGGGCGACGAGGGGATCGTAGGTCCAGTAGATGGTGCCGATGCCGAGCGCGCGGCACTTGTCGCGCTGGTAGTCCTTGAGCCGCTCGCCGAGTTGCTGCCCCTGTGCGTCGGGATGCACGGCGAGCATGTCGGACCAGTGGATGAGCTTGCCGTCCTTGAGGCCGGTGACGCCGAAGACGAAGCCGAGGAGGCGGCCGGTGTCGTCGAACGCGCCGGCGGTGACGCCGCCCGTCTTCTGGGCGACGAGAAGCATGGCGGCGGGGATCTTCTCGGTGAAGCCG
>Ga0154020_10003190_pt1 | contig 19826 bp, 20 predicted proteins | sample Klosneuvirus_201_FD_109709 | JGI IMG/M metagenome (GOLD analysis project Ga0154020, IMG submission 109709) | Active sludge microbial communities from wastewater, Klosterneuburg, Austria - Klosneuvirus_20160825_MG | ecosystem: Engineered > WWTP > Aerobic digester > Activated sludge | place... | reverse complement strand
GGGAGTCGTTCATCAACTACTCGATGAGCGTCATCGTGAGCCGCGCGCTGCCGGACGTGCGCGACGGGCTCAAGCCGGTGCACCGGCGCGTGCTCTACGCGATGAACGAGCTCGGGCTGGTGCCGGGGCGCCCCTACAAGAAGTCCGCGACCGTCGTCGGCGACGTGCTCGGCAAGTACCACCCGCACGGCGACCAGTCGGTGTACGACGCCCTCGTGCGCATGGTGCAGGACTTCTCGCTGCGCTACCCGCTCGTCGACGGCCAGGGCAACTTCGGCTCGGTCGACGGCGATCCCGCGGCGGCCTACCGGTACACCGAGTCGCGCCTCACGCGTGTCGCGGTCGAGATGCTCACCGACATCGACAAGAACACCGTCGACTTCGCGCCGAACTTCGACGACCGCCTCGAGGAGCCGACCGTCCTGCCCTCGGCGGTGCCGAACCTGCTGATCAACGGTTCGTCGGGCATCGCGGTCGGCATGGCGACGAACATCCCGCCGCACAACTTCCGCGAGGTTTGCTCCGCGGTCGTCGCGATGATCGACAACCCCGACCTCACGACCGACGAGATCCGCGGCCTCGTGAAGGGCCCCGACTTCCCGACCGGCGCGTTCATCTACGGCCGCGCGGGGATCAAGGACTACATCGAGACCGGACGCGGCAAGGTCGTGATGCGCGCCCGCGCCGTGATCGAGGAGAAGGAGTCCTCCAACAAGTCGCAGATCGTCGTCACCGAGCTGCCGTACCAGGTCAACCGCGCCAACCTCGTGCTGAGCATCGCCGAGCTCGTGCGCGACAAGAAGGTCGAGGGCGTCTCCGACCTGCGTGACGAGTCGGACTCGCAGACGCGCATCGTGATCGAGCTCAAGCGCGACGCGATCCCGCGGGTGGTGCTCAACCAGCTGTACAAGCACACGTCGATGCAGAGCACCTTCGGCGTGATCATGCTGGCGCTGGTGCCCGACCCGGCGACGCGCCGTCTGGTGCCGAAGGTGATGGGGATGCGCGAGGTGCTCACGCACTACATCGCGCACCGGCACGAGGTCATCGTCCGCCGGACGCAGTTCGACCTCGACAAGGCGAAGGAGCGCGAGCACATCCTCGAGGGTCTCAAGATCTGCGTCGACAACATCGACGAGGTGATCAAGACGATCCGCGCGGCCGAGGACACGCCGCAGGCGAGCGAGCAGCTGCAGCGCCGGTTCAAGCTCTCGGAGCGGCAGGCCGAGGCGGTGCTCAACATGCGCCTCGCCAAGCTCACCGGCCTCGAGATCGAGAAGCTCGAGGAGGAGCTGGCCGAGGTGCGCGGGCAGATCAAGGACCTCGAGGCGCTGCTGGCGTCGAAGGAGGCGCGCATGCAGGTCATGAAGGACGAGCTCGCCGCGATGGTCGCGACCTACGGCGACGAGCGCCGCACCGAGGTGGTGAGCGACGAGGGCGAGTTCTCGATCGAGGACCTGATCGCCAACGAGGAGATGATCGTCACGATCTCCCACGCCGGCTACATCAAGCGCACCTCCATCTCCACGTACAAGAAGCAGCGGCGCGGCGGGCGCGGGGTGAACGGGGCGGAGCTCCGCACCGACGACTTCGTCGAGCACCTCTTCGTGGCCAAGACGCACGACTACCTGCTCGTGTTCACGCACGACGGGCGCTGCTTCTGGCTCAAGGTGCACGAGATCCCCGAGGGCGGCCGCACCACGCGCGGCAAGCCGATCGTGAACCTGATCAACGTCACGCCCGACACCACGGTGCGGGCGATCGTGCCGGTGAAGGAGTTCACGGAGAACGAGTTCCTGATGTTCTGCACGCGCCTCGGCACGGTGAAGAAGACCGCGCTCAGCGAGTACTCGAACGTCCGCTCGACCGGCATCAAGGGCATCAAGCTCGAGGACGGCGACGAGCTGGTGGACGTGCAGATCACGACCGGCACGAACGACGTGGTGCTGGTGACCAAGCACGGGCTCAGCATCCGCTTCCATGAACAGGAAGCGCGCTCGATGGGCCGCGACACGACCGGCGTGAAGGGCATCGCCCTCGGCGACGGAGACAAGGTGGTCGGGATGGTCGTGGTGAAGCGCGAGGCGTCGCTGCTCGTGGTGACGGAGCTCGCGCTCGGCAAGCTGACCAACATCGACGAGTACCGCGTGCAGGGCCGCGGCGGCAAGGGCATCCTCACCGTGAAGCGGACCGATCGCACCGGCGACGTGGTCGGGCTGCTCGAGGTGCTTCCGGAGGACGGGCTGATGCTGATCACGCGGGGCGGGCAGTCGCTGCGGTGCGCGGTGAAGGACATCCGCGAGACCGGGCGGGTGGCGCAGGGCGTGAAGCTCAAGAACCTTGAACTCGGTGATGTCGTTGCCGCGATCGCCCGTGTGGTCCAGGATGACAAGGACGATGCGGAGGGCGGGGAAGGGGAGGCGGGGCCGGATGAGCAGATCGAGCTCACGACCGGGGAGTAGGGTCGGCTGAACGGCGAACTGCGTTCACCACAGAGGCACAGAGGGCACAGAGGCGGCTGGCTCGCCTTCTGTGCCCTTGTCGTTGCATGTGGGACGGCGGGGGATGACCGGGCGGTGGTGTCGCCGGCTCGGAGTCTCGGTGCGGTGATCGACGAGTTCCCCGCGTCGTTCACGGGGCCGATACGCATGGCCGAGCTGCCTGACGGACGTGTGCTCGCGTCGGATGCGCGGGAGGGGCGGCTCGTGGTGCTCGACTTCGCGAGCGGCGCGCAGGTGTCTGCGACGACGCGCGGGGACGGGCCGCTCGAGTATCGCACCGGCTTCCGGTTCGCGTCGGCGGGGGACTCGGCCTGGATGTTCGATCTCATGCGGGGGCGGATACTCGTCTTCTCGCCCGCGGGGAGTCCGGTCAGCAGCTTCGATGTCACCGACGGCGCGTCGCAGTCGCGGATCAGTGCGCCGAGGCTGCTCGCGGTGATGTCGAATGGGGATTGGTACGGCGACGCGCGCGGGATGTCGATCGACGCGGCGGGAGCCGGGTTCGCGGAGTCGACGGCGGTCGTGCGCGTGCGCGCCACGGCGGATTCCGATCCTGTCGCGAGAGAGTCCACGCGCGACACGCTGGCGATGCTGCGCGCCGATGGGCTCTACCGGCCGAACGCGGACGGGACGCGGCGGCTGTCGCAGTTCGACCCGTACGACCTCGCGGCGGTCTTCTCTGACGGACGCGTGCTAGTGGTGCGCGGCGAGCGGTACGAGACCGAAGTCGTGATGCCCGACGGGACGCGGCGGATGATCGGGCCGGTGTCGCACGATCGCATGCGGCTCGGCGCGGCGGAGTTGAAGCTCGTGGTCGATTCGCTGAACCGTCTCTCGGCCGGGCTGATCGCGATGTCCATGGCGCAACTGCCGGTGCCGGCCGGCTCGGCGCCGCGCGCCCCCGGACTCGTCGCGCCGAGGCCGGCGCCGGAGTGGTGGCCGGTGCTCATGGCCGAGACGATCCCCGTCGACACGCGCGACCGTGCGTGGGTCGCGGTGCGCGATTCGTCGCTCGCGACGCTCGGCCAACGCTACGACCTGATCGACCGCGAGGGCGTGCTCGTCGGGGCGGTGCGCGTGCCGCCGAGGTACGAGTTGGTGGGCTTCGGTGCGGAGCATCTGTTCGTCGCGAGGCGCGACGCGGATGATCTGCTCTGGTTGCAGCGCTACGCGCTTCCCTGACCGTCTCTCGTCACGCGCGGTGATCTCGCTCCACCAAGGGTGACGCCGAAGTTGCTTCAGCCCGTCCCCATCGGTCATGAGGACCATGGTGGAGCTCCTCCCGAAGCCAGCCGCTTGTTCGTTGATCGGGAGGTCGAGCTTCCCGATGAGCCGCGCGGTCCGGTCGATCGGGTCGAACCGATTCGTGGTCGAAGCCGCACCGGGAGTGCGCGCGACGAGCAGGCCGCCACGACCGTCGTCGAACGCGGGTGGCGTGGGACGCGACATCGAACTCGGCAGGAAGGGCGGCCGGGTGGCCGGCCATGCCGACACTATGTACGGGTCTCAGGACACCGTCGATCCCATCATCCGCGCGAGTGCAGCGCTCTTCGCAGTCGTGATCGACGCGGGACTCCGAGAGTGAGAGAGAAATGAGCAAGCGCTGGCCCCTCGGCCCAAAGGCCGCAGACCGCGTCGAACTCAGTCCGCACACGTGGGTTACGGAAGAATCGTGCGGGTCCGATCACAGTCCTCGATCCTTCGGTTCGTCGGCGAATCGAGAACGCAGCCGATTCATGCCGTCCGGTGCACGAGTGACTCAGACGCCGTCACCTGTCGAGCAGGAAGGGCGGTCGCCCCGGAGGGCCGCCCTCGCGTTCCACGAAACGCGAGGGCAGCCACCCTTCACGTCATGTCGAAGTCGCAGTTCACCGGCGAACCGACGCAGTGCCATGTCTTGTCCACGTCATCGAAAAGGAGGTGCCTGACGGTCTCGGCTTCCGCCGTACGCGGGATCGCGGAGACCAGTAACGCGACGACCATGGCCAAGAACGGGGAGAAGTGGGAGCGCTTCATTCGATCGAGCCTCGTGAAGATGGTGGAGTGTGCAACTGACCAGGGAGTACAGCGTTCGATCAGGACGCGCCGCTGGTGCAGCCCGGCGGCGACCCGACGCAGCGCCAGAGCATATCGGTGTTGTCCCAGAGCAGGTGGTGATTGCCCGTCTCGCCCGCCTGTGCCTCGGACTTCGCGGGTGAGGCGAAGAGCGATGCCAGGATCATTCCGGTCAGGGCAACGAGTGGGCGCAAGTTCCGTTTCCGCATCTTGTTCTCCTTGCAGGATGTGAAGCAGTCACGCGGACCCCATGTCCGCGCAAGACAGGAAGGTCAGCGCGGCCGCCGCAGCGAGAGAACGATTCTCTGAACGGTTGTGCGTCCGTCCTGGTCTTCGCCGACCACCACGAGCGTGTCTCCACGCGTCGCGACAGCCGGACCCGGCACGCCAGAGACGCGCGCCACTGGTACGAGGTCGGTGTCGAATACGATCCATTCGCGTACTTCGACACCTTCACCGCCGCGATTCGTGGTTACCAGCAATCGCCCTGCCGCCGTCCGCGTCGCGGCCATCACGAGCGTCGCGCCCTCGATCCACTGCCGCATCGAGGTCATCGTCTGTACTCGCGGTCGATTCGCAGTCGACAATTGTCGCCAGAACGCGCCCGGAATGGCGGTCCGGCATAGCACGGCACCGTCAGCGTGTCTGACCCGCCAGACAGCGGGTGAGACCGAGAGCCCGACAATCGCCTCTCCTGTCGCGCCTTGCACCATCCACACAGCATCGACGATCAAATTGATCGCGCGCAGGATCGTGTCCGTCGGCACCGCGACCCAAGCGACCTTGGAGTCTGGGCCGGCGCGCGTGAGCAGCCGATCCCGCCCGTCGAGGAGGTTGTTGCCGGCGACCAAGTAGTCGCCGCCTGCGAGTAGCGCGATCGCGCGCGGGTCCGCGGTCGGCATCCGCACGGCACGGCGGAAGCGTCCTGAGCGATCGAACTCCACAACGCGGGCGAGCGCCATGTCGAGTACGGAGATCGATCCATCCGGGCCGAAGACGGCCTGACGTGGAGCCCGAAACTCGCCCGGGCCCTCACCCTCCCGGCCGATCGAGACGGAGGACCTCAGCTGTGGATCGAAGAGCAACACCTTCCGTTGCCTGCCGTCAGTGAGCAGCACGCGTCCGTCCGGCGCGAAGTCGACGCTGCGTGCACCGAGCACCGCTGATCGTCCGGTGTCGGCCAATGCGATGGTGGAGACCACGCGTCCAACGTCGCGGAACTGCAGACTCGCGGGCATCGCAGTGGAGGAACCGCACGTGGCGACTCGCTCTGACTGTGCGACAAGGACGATGGGTGTCGACAGCGCGAGCAGCCACGGGCCGAGGCAGCGCCGCATCTCAGGTGTCCGCGTCGGTCATGCAGTCGATCTCGGTGCCGAGGCAGCGCCACTCCCTGTCGGTGGCGTCCCATACCCAGTGATGGACAGGGGGTATCGCCGCCGCCGCAGGTCGCACCGCGGCCGCGGTCGCGACCGCGATGAGCACGCTGGCGCGCATCAGACCACGGACTGTTCCGGACATCGAGTACCTCCTCGTGAGAAAGGATGAACATCACCTCTTGCAGTCGCCCTGCCGCTCTTGCACGTCACTGAACGGTCGATGCGGCGGACGCATCCGACAGCTCACGGATATCCGACCAGAACCTCCACGACCATCCCTTTCCTGAGTACGCGACGCGGACCTTGCGGTCCTCGATGAACAGCAGGAGAGGAAGCAGCGGCGCGACATCCGCCCCGGCGAGTGCGGAGTCCACGTGGACCGGAACGGATGCTCCCGTCTCGGCCAGGAACTTGTGCACATCCGGCGGGAGCTTACGCGTCAGTATCTCCACGGGACGAACTCCCGGCACGCGACGTGACTCGTCAGCCCACTCGACCATCTCGACCGCGCAGGAGAGACACTCGCTCCACTGGATGAAGAGGATCGCAACCGGCCGGTGCTCGGAGTCGTCGAGCAGCTGGCGGCCGAAGCCGCTCGCGAAGAAAGCGTGCTGCGGCGTCGCCCCGACGAATCGCCTGTGCAACCGCTCGGCGCCTTCCGGTCCTGCGTAGTCGGCCGCCTCGTCGGGTGCGCGTAACCGGCCCAGAGCCGTGCCTCCGAGCCACGAGACCGCGAGGAGCGTGAGCGCGAAGACGATGCGTTCCGCCGTGCGCCTTCCCATTGCTCGCTCCCGCGGCATCCGCTCGCCCGCCTCGGCCCCGGCGTTCATCGTCATCGGAGTACGCTCGACGGAGAAGATTCACGGTCATCGTGCGACGAACCGAGAAGGTCGGACCGAGTACGGGGCATCGCAATGCCGAAGGCATGACAACGTCGGCGGGAATCGGACAGGGGATGCAACAAGACGACAAGGCACGTCCCGCGATCATGGGATGCGGCACGCAGACGGTTGCTCTGGATTGCGAGCGTCGGCGCGGGGTGTGCTCGCACGGAGCCTGAGGCGATCCGCGCTCAGGCGCGGATCAGTGCGACGCGCTCGAGGCGGGACGAGGGGACTCGATGCTCGCGACGAGCCGTTGCAGCACTTCGTGGGAGCTCATCATACGCCCTGCGCGCCGCGGGGACAGTCCAACAGTCGCGCTCCACGCCGAAGTGAGAGTACGTGCCGCGCCGAATCCAGCCAGGACCGCGACCGCTTCCAGCGTCAGGCGCTCCTGACTCAGGTGCTCCCAGCTGCGCGCGACGCGCGCCACACGCTCGGTCGTCGCGAACGAACGCAAGCCGGAGCGGTGCAACCATCGATCGATCGATCGGCGAGACGTGCCGGTGTCGCCAATGAGCCGGTGGATCCCGTGTTCGTCCGGTGCTGCACATAGAACGAACGCCAGCAGCGTGCGGACGCGCGGAGGGACTCGAAACAGCCGCGGAACGACTGAATGCAGCAAGCTGCTAGGGATCGCCACGAGTGGCGGTCGGCCGAGGAGCTCACGCACCCGGAACGGAGCAACCGTCGGCCCTACGAACTGCACTTCAACCGGCTGATGCCGCAGGATGTGGAACAGTCGAGCGACCCCGTCGTCCGTCGGCGCGAGATGTGCCAATACTCCCGCGCCGGAACTCGCCGCCGCCCGGAGCAGTTCTTCGAGTGAGTCAAGCCGGAGAACCGTCGGATCCAAGACGAGCCATCTGACGTTCCCCTCTCGAAGTGCACGAGCGGCCTCGGTGACGCCTCGAGCGTGTCGGACGACGCCCTGCTTCGCGGCATCGCTCGTGATGCGCTGGGCTGCGGACGCGGTGAGGAGTGTCACGACGGAGCTATTCACTGGGCCGAGAGGGCACGGGGAGTTACTGCTGGAGAAAGCGTCTCGTACGTGGCCGAGCCAAAGCGGGCCAACTGTCGAGCTCAGTCTCGAATCGCTTGGGTTCAGCGGTGCGTGCGCCCATCGACTGCGCGTGAGAATGTGAGTCGTGGTTGGCGGGTATTCAATCCCTGTAGGAGGCTACAGGGGTCGGCCTGCCGTCATTGCCGAGTGGACGGAGTGGCCCTGAGCCGGCGAACCGGCTTAGCCAGACGCGTACGAGTGCGTCGTTCACTGCGACCGAGTCGACGCTCGCGAGCACGGCACTACCCATCGACGACTCGGAGCGCGCGGCACCGCGACCAAGGATGACGCCGGATCCGCTTCAACCCGTCGCCGCCGGTCACCAGGACCAGGATGGAGTTCCTCCCGAAGCCGCACCGGGAGTGCGCGCGACGAGCAGGCCGCCACGGCCGTCGTCGAACGCGGGTGGCGTGGGACGCGACATCGAACTCGGCAGGAAGGGCGGCCGGGTGGCCGGCCATGCCGACACCATGTCCGGGTCGCCGGACTCCGTCGGTCCCCTCAACCGTGCGAGCGCAACGCACTTCACGGCACGCGTCACTTCGATCTGACGGCGCTCCCGCACGTCGAGCAGCGACTCGGCGGAAGACCGGATCCTCGCGATCCCCGGCTTGTACGCATGACCCACCAAAGCGAGCAGATCGTCGGCAAGCTCGGTCCCCGCCAGCTCGGCGCCGTATCGCCCTCGCATCTCCGGACTGCCCGCAGGAGCTGCGATGAACCGTGCGCCCAGAAGGATGGACCAACGCTCGCTGTACGAATGGTGAAGCGCGTGGAATCGCCGCCCAATGGATAGATCCAGCCGGCGGTCGCCGCGAGCGGCGACCCGAAGCAGCCCGTCCTGCAGTTCACGGATCGATGTGGGCGCGTTCAGATCCGACGGAGTCGTGCCGCTCGGAGGCGTCAACGTGAAGCGGGGCGGAACGAGTCAATCCCGGACGTCCATGGTGCAACCTTCGGCTCCTCCCAGGTGACAGACCCTCCGGAACCCGCCACCTTCAAGCTCGACCGTCCTCCTCCCCGGCGCCCAATGCACATCCGCCCAATCCCGTACCTCGCACTGCTCTCGGCCCTGCCGCTCGCCCTCTCGGCCCAGCAGCCCCGCGCCTTCCCCGCCCCCGACAAGACGTTCGACGAACCATTCTCCCAGGTCGGCGCGCTCCGCGAACTCTCCAACGGCCGCGTCCTCATCGCCGACATGCGCGACAAGGTCCTCGCGCTCGTCGACCTCGCGGCGGCGAGTTCCACGAAGATCGGACGCGAGGGGAGTGGCCCCGCCGAGTATGGGATGCCGATGCGGCTGCTCACGGCGCCGGGTGACACGACGCTGCTCTACGATCCGCTCAATCAGCGTTACCTCGCGATCGGACCCGACGGGAAGCCGACGTCGACCTTCCGCGTGGAGGCCGCGGCTCCGGCGAATCGCGGTGATGGACCGCGTCTGACAGTCAGCCTCAGCACGCCACGCGCCGCCGATGCGCGCGGCCGCCTCTACTTCGAGTCGCCGGGCTTCTCGCAGGGACCCGATGGTGCGCCGCGCTCGGCCGACTCTGCCGTCATCACGCGCTACGATCGCGCGAGCAAGAAGACCGACACCCTCGCCTGGGTGAAGCTCCCCAAGAACAACACGCAGGTGAGCGGCAGTGGTGGCAACGTCCGCATGATGGTCGGCGGATCGAACCCGCTCACGCCGCGCGACGAGTGGGCCGTCTTCCCCGACGGGCGCGTCGCCGTCGTGCGCGCGGCGGACTATCACGTCGACTGGATCATGCCCAACGGCACGCGGCAGTCGTCGCCGGCGATGAGGTTCACGCCGATCCGCGTGACCGACGCCGACAAGCGCGAGGAAGAGGCGCTGCGCAACAAGAACCGCCAGAACCAGATGATGATGACGGTGGAGAACGGACCGAACGGCACGCGCCGCAACATGCAGATGGGCCCCGGCCCCAACGCGCCGCCGCTCGAGCCGCTCACCGACTGGCCGGCCGTGAAGCCGCCCTTCCGTCAGGGACAGGCGAGCGTGTGGGCGCGGCCCAACGGCGATCTCTGGGTGCGTCGGCTCGAGCCCGCGGGCGCGAAGGGCACTCTCTACGACGTGATCAACGCGCAGGGCGCCGTCTCCTTCCAGGTGCGGATCCCCGACGGCATCACGCTGGTCGGGTTCGGCAATGGGACGATCTATACGACCAAGGCGGACGAGGACGATCTGCTCTACCTTCAAAGGCACCGGGACACCGAGCGCCGGCTGATCGGGGCGGCGCGCTGAACCATCCTCCTTCACGACCATGACCACTCGCACGAAGCTCGGCGGCCGCCTCGCGGCCCTCATCACGCTGGTCGCCCTCGCGGCGCCGGCGGCAGCGCGCGCCCAGGCGACCGCGATCCCCGGGCAGCAGGCCTCGGGACCGGTGATCCAGAGCGCCGGCATGTCGATCAAGGTCGACGACCCGACCTTCACCGTGCCCGACGGGCATGTGTTCAAGGCGCTGTTCGTGATCGACGTGGGCGGCGGCGATTCGCTCCGCGTGAACGCGCAGCTCACGACCGTCGCGCGCTTCCACAACCTGCATGTGCGTCATGGCTATGCTCCGGACCGCGTGCGCACCGCGGCGGTGTTCCACGGCACGGGCTGGACCGCGTTGCTGACCGACGAGGCCTTCGCCGCGCGCTACGGCGGCAAGTCGAACCCGAGTCGCCGGCTCGTCGAGGAACTCCTGCAGAACGGATCGCAGCTGATCCTCTGCGGCCAGACCGCCGGCGCCCGCGGGATCAGGCGCGAAGAACTGCTGCCGGGCGTGAAGGTCGCGATCTCGGCCATGACGGCATTGAGCGTGCTGCAGGCGGACGGGTACCGCCTCAATCCGTGGTGAGCTGACGGACAGAACGAGGCGAGGCGGCGCGGGGGACTAGCTCCCTCGTGCGATTGTCCCTCACCCGCGCATCGGGCACCCTTCATCGGACGGGGCACCAGGCCCCGCCGTTCGTGTATCTCATATGTATGGAGAGAACCACGTGAAGACCCGCGCCGCAGTCTCGTCCGCACTCGCACTCGGCGCCCTCGCCGTACTTCTGGCTTCATGCGATGGGATCGGCGCGAAGGAGACCTCGGCCGCGGCGACCGACTCGAGCCTCGCGAGCATCACCGTGCCGGGCCCGAACGCCGCCACGGTGATCGAGCCGCGCGACACGGTCGCCGCCGCGCCCGAGATTCCCTCGAGCACCATGCCGGTCACGTCGACCAAGGCCCCCGCGGCTGCCGCGAAGCCGTCGACCGCGGCCGCAGCGCCGAGCACCAAGCCGACCACTCCGGCGGTCATGCCCAACGCCACTCCGGTGAGCAGCACGACGCCCGCTCCGGTCACGCCCGAGCCGGCAGTCACGCCGACGCCCGTCGCGCCCGTCGTCACGCCTCCGGTCGCTCCAGTGGTCACGCCGCCCCGCGCAGTCACCGGCGCGCTCTCGCTCCAGACCGGCAGCCGCCTCTGGTTCGACGGCGGCTCGAGCGTGAAGGACTGGAGCTGCAAGGCGCCCACGCTCAACGCGACCGTCGTCACCTCCAAGGCCGACGCGGCCACCGCGATCGTCGCCGGCGAGAAGGCCGTCGCCAGCGTCGAGCTCACGGTGCCGGTGATGTCGCTCGATTGCGACAATGGCACGATGAACGGGCACATGCGCAACGCGCTCGACGCGAAGGCGTTCCCGACGATCGGCTTCTCGCTGCGCTCCTACGACCTCGTGAAGTCGGCCGAGAACGTCGCGGTCACGCTCAGCGGCACGCTCACGATCCACGGCAAGTCGCTGCCGGTCACGATCCCGGCGACGGCGGTGGGCGCGGCGGGCGGCGTGCTGCGCGTCACCGGCGTCTACGAGCTCAATATGAAGGAGTACGGCGTCAAGCCGCCCTCGCTCATGCTCGGCACGATGAACGTGCGCGACAAGGTGAAGGTCCGCTTCGACCTGCTGCTGCGCGACTGACCGCCCGCGCTACCGCTGGCACCCCGGCATCCGGAACGCGCCGATGCGGGTGGAGTACGCGGTCGCGCCGGCCTTGAGATAGTCGCCGACGTACCAGACGGTGCAGTCGTCGCTCGGGTCGACGGCCGTCTGCGTGTAGTCCTGCCAGCGCAGCGTGCTCGTCTGCGCCGCGCCGCCGCGCACGAGCACCGCTTCGGCGAGATCGAGCGAGCCGGTCGGCGCGAGCGGGGTGCGGCCCGCGAATCGCTGGCCCACGAACTCGGTCGCGCTGCCGTACGAGTAGCCGAAGCCGATGTTGCCCACCTGGTCGATCGCGGGGCTCGCCATCCAGCGGTACGCCGAGTCGGGGGCGAAGGTGCCCTGCTGTCGCAGCGTGATCTCGCGGCCGTAGCCGACGCGGAACTCGTACCAGCGCACGCCACCCGCGCCGGCCGCGCTCGTGACCGAGTGCACGGCGACGAGCGACTCGTGCGTGCGGAAGCGGCGATACACGAACCGCGGCATGATCTTGTCGCCCTGCGCGTCGAGCCGCACGTCGGTGCCCGGCTGCGGCACGCACTTCGTGAGCTGTCCGCCGCAGAGGTACGCGTAGGGCGCGACGGCGAGTCGTGCGGGACCGGTGAGCTTCGTCTTCGTGGGATCGATCCAGTCGACGTGCATCTGCCAGAACTGGAGTTCGTTCGACGTGACCACGCCGCGCAGCTGCGTGCCGCCGGCGGCGACGATGATGTTCGGTGCGCCCGGCGGGGGCAGCATGCGCCCGTCGAGGTCGGAGGTGTTGAGGAAGTTCACGTCGGGCACGATCACGCACTGCTCCGTCGCGTCGGCGCCGATGAGCATCATGCTGCGCTCGGCCACGCACACGTGCTTCTCGATCACGTCGTCGCCGGTGCTCGTGGGCGTGTACCAGCCATCGGGCCACACCGCGGGGCGCGGATAATCGGGGAAGAGCGGCCGCTCGAACTCGTACCGGTACCAGGTGCCGAGGGGATCGCTCGTCTCGCTGACGGCATAGCACATCGCGTACTTGCCGTCGGCGGGCTCGGGTGACGGCGCCGGCCGCGGCCGGGCGGTGTCGCCGGGCGCGGGTGCGGGCGGGATGAAGAGCGGGGCCGCGCGCGGTCCCGGCGGCGTGGTGCGCGGCGCCACGCGCCGGAAGATCGGCATGACGAGCAGCCACCGGTCGACGAGCTGGTCGTAGCGGACCACGACGTCGCCGTTGTTGTTCGCCTCGCAGGCACCGCCGAACCCGCGGAAGACGTTGTTCGACGCGACGGGTCCGTAGAGGACCTTGCCCGTCTCCGCGTACTTCGCGCCGGCCTTGGTGAAGATCGCGACGCGCGTGTTCACCGTCTGCATGATGTGGTCGCGCCCGACGGCGAGCGAGTTGTCGGACGGGTTGCGCTGCGACGACGTGCCCTGCGGACCGGTGAAACCGACACCGAGTCCGTCGAAGCTCTCGCCGATGTTCACGGGGCGTTCGGCGCCCATGGTGCGCTGTTCGGCGTGCGGGGCCTGTGGCACCTGTGACGCCTGGGCCGTGAGCGCGTGAGCGGCAATCAGAAGGGAAAGAGCGAGCGCGAGCAGCGGGAACGTCGGGCGGAGTGGTCGCATGGAGACCGAACTTCCGCGTCGGCGTGGTGGACGTCAAGGCGAGTGGTGCAGGGAGCCGGGCAGCGGACTTGACGGTGCCGATGCGGCGTCGCATCTCACAAGGCATGAGACTCCATGACGCAGTGCAAGCCGGCGCTCGCCTGGCCCTCACCCTGCTCATGCCGGCGATCGTGCCCGGCACCGTGCTCTCCGCGCAGGCGACCTGGCGGCTGCAGGAGGTCGCGCGCATCGGCGGCGGGGACGAAGGGCTCGCCTCGTTCAACGACATCCGCGACCTGCAGTTCGATGCCAAGGGGCAGATCTGGGTACTCGACTTCCAGGCGAAGTCGTTGCGGCTGTTCGCGGCCGACGGCACGCCGATCAAGGAGGTCGCGCGCGCCGGTCGCGGGCCGGGCGAGATCGCCAACTCCAACGGCATCCGCGCCACCACCGATGGGCGGCTGATCCTGCGCGACCACTCCAACAGCTGGCTCGCGACCTACTCCAGCGACGGGAAGTTCGTGGGGCAGAAGCTCTTCCCGTCGTTCGGGTACGGCTACCGGATCGACGCCGGCATCGACCGGCAGGGGCGGTTCCACGAACTGGTCACGCAGCGCATCGACACCTCGTACCGCGGCATCATCGTGCGGACGACGCCCGACTTCGCGAGGAACGACACGGTGGTCGCACCGTTGCCGTCCGCCTGCAGCCCGCTCCCCGCACCGCCGAACGGCATCCGCGGCAAGAACGGATTCGCCTCCGTGCCGTTCGCCCCGCGGATGATCCAGACCTTCGGCGCGAACGGCAGCTACTGGTGCGCGAGCACCGACGAGTACCGCGCGCGCCGCTTCCAGTTCGGCGCGGCCCGGCACGACCTCGAGGTGCGGCTCGACGTGCCGCGCATCGCGATCCCCGCCGCCAAGCGCGACTCGGCGATCGCCGGCACCGAGGCCTTCCTGCAGCGGATCGGGGGTGCGGTCGACCCGTGGGACAAGGGCAAGGTCGCGCGCGACCGCGGCGCGCTGCTCGGCTTCGAGGCCGACGACCGCGACCGGCTCTGGGTGATGCGCGAGACGCGCGACGGCAAGGCCGAGCTCGACGTGTGGGACGCGTCGGGGCGACGGATCGCGACGCTCGCACCGGGCTTCCGGGCGCTTAGCTTCCCGTTGATGCGCATCCGCGGCGATCGCCTCGCGCTCGTGCAGCTCGACGAGGACGACCTGCCCACCATCGTCATCTACCGGATCGTCACGCAATGAACACGACTGGACGCTCGCTCCTCGTCTCGCTGCTCGCACTCGGACTCGCCGCCTGCGGCGGCGCTGCGGAGACCTCGAGCGACGTCGTCCGCACCGACTCGGCCGGCGTGCGGTTGATCACCTCGGGCGCGCGCGACACGGTGCTGCCGTGGACGTTCAAGGAGATCGACGTCCTGCGCGACTCGCTCGGCGAGCCCTGGCTCTTCACGCGGGTGCTCACCCACCATGTGCTCGCCGACCGCGCGGGGCGCACCTACGTGATGACGCGCGATCCGGCGGTCGTCCGGTTCGGGCGCGACGGGCGCTACGAGCGGACCATCGGCCGGAAGGGCGGCGGACCGGGCGAGTACCTGTTCCCCATGGCGATCGGCGCGCAGGCCGACACCGTCTGGGTGCGCGACGCCGCGAAGCGCGGCCTCGTGCGATTCCTTCCCGACCTCTCGCCCGCGCCCGACGCGCCCCTCACCGGTGCGCTGGCGGACGCGGAGATGCTCTCCTTCCGGACCGGCGGTCTCTGGTTCCGGCGGACGGAGCCGAGCGACTCGGTGCAGGTGACGGCGGTCTTCGCCGACACCTTGGGCGGTGCGCCGCTGCAGCGGATCGAGGCGCGCGTGGGCACTCCGGTGAGCTTCGGATGCGTGAGGCTGCCGTTCGCCACGCCGATCTTCACGCCGCAGCTCATGATGCATGCGAGCGGTGCGCGCCTGCTCGTGAACGCGCAGCCGGGCTACGAGCTCTGGCTGTACGAGGGCCCCCGCGCGCTCGCGAGCATCCGGCGCCCACTGGCCCCCCGCGCCCCGACCGAGGCGGACGTCCGCACGCTCTACCCGGACGGAATGACGATCGGGTTCGGCGGGACGCAGCCGAACTGCATCGTGCCGGTCGAGGAGATGATCGCGAAGCAGGGGGTGGCGGCGCAGCATCCGTTCGTGTTCGACGTGGTGCTGTTGCCCGACGCCACCATGTGGGCGCTCCGCACGCCGCACAACGCGCGGCCGGCGATCGTGGACGTGTTCAACTCGGAGGGCGTCTACGTGGGTTCGACGACCGGCATGGGGTTGCCGCTGGCGATGCTGCCGAACGGCGAGCTGCTGTTCGCCCGGGATGACGAAGAGAGCGGGGGCATGGTGATCGTGCGGATGAAGGGGACGCGCTGAGCGAGCGTCATCGGGTCCGAACGTACGTCACAGCACTCTCGACGTCGCGCGCCGGGCTCCGCACCTTCGTCACCGCCTTCGGGACCTTGTTCATCGCTGTCGGGACCTTGTGCGTCGGCTTCTCGACCTTGTGCGTCGGATTCTCGACCTTGTGCGTCGGACTCTCGGCCTTGCGCGTCGGATTCTCGACCTTGTGCGTCGGACTCTCGACCTTGTGCGTCGGACTCTCGACCTTGCGCGTCGGACTCTAGACCTTGCGCGTCGGACTCTAGACCTTGTGCGTCGGACTCTCGACCTTGTGCGTCGGACTCTCGACCTTGCGCGTCGGACTCTAGACCTTGCGCGCAGCTCTCCGATCCCTGCGCGTCGCTCCCGAATCCTTGCGCGTCGCGCGCTGGACCGGAGTCACCGCCCGCGAATCCCCGTTGACCGACGTCGAGCCCCGCCTCACCGCGGCCGAATCCTCGGTGACCGCGCTCCGATCCATGGTGACCGCCGCCGCAACTCGACTCATCGCTGTCGCATTGCAGTGCGTCGCCCGACGATCGGTGGTGCGAGGTCCGGACTCCCGGGTCGCGGATCACTCATCCCCCATAGGGGAATCGGAAGAACGCCTCACTCGTATGAATGCCGGAGTGGCGGAGATCGGGCTGCCACTCCGGCATTCGTACAGGGGGTGGTAGGATCGCTTGCGCTTGCAGGAGACGCGGCGGATGTTCAGCTCGGAACGAGGCTTGGCATGAGCGGCCGTCGGAAAGGCGTTACCGAGGTGCGCCCCGTTGCACACATCAACTCCCATCACCCGCGCAGCAGGAGCATCCCCGATGACCAAGGTGACTCCGTTCCTGATGTTCAACGACCAGCTCGAGGCGGCGATCGAGTTCTACACCGCCACCTTCCCCGACTCCGAGATCAGGAACGTCGCGCGCACCGGCAAGGACGGTCCGATCGCGTCCGCCGAGTTCGTCGTGGGCGGTCAGGTGTTCATGGGCTACAACGGGGGGCCGTACTTCACGTTCTCCGAAGGCATCTCGTTCTACGTCGACTGCGAGGACCAAGCCGAGGTCGACAGGTATTGGGACAAGCTCGTCGCGGCCGGCGCGACGCCCACGCAGTGCGGCTGGATCAAGGATCCGTTCGGGCTCTCGTGGCAGATCGTCCCGCGGCGGTTCATGGAGCTGATCCGCGACAAGGATCCCAAGCGGGTGAAGGCCGAGATGGAGGCGATGATGACGCTGGTGTAGCTCGCGTGGCGGCGCTCGAGCGGGCCTACGATGAGGCGTAGGGGCGTGCGAGGCGCCGTCGTGGTGGGCCGCCGCTGATCGGCAAGGCGTTGCCTACTCGCGCACGCGGGGCGCGAAGCTCACCTCGCGCACCAGCAACCCCGTCGTCGACACCAGGATCTCGAACCGCGCGGGCTTGCGCACCTCGATGTACGTCGCCGAACCGTACTCGGTGTCGACGAGGAACCGGAGCCAGAGGTGGCGACGCGCCAGATCGAACAGGTCGAGCGGCTTCTCGACCTTCAACGAATGCACCGTTCGCGGCTTGCTCCGCTCGGCTTCGAGGTCCACGTAGCGGCCCGTCAGACGATCGAGCTCGTACTGGGTGTTGTACCCGATCACGTTGCCGAGGTAGTGCCATTTCAGGATGTGCGCATCCACGAGCAGTTGGTCGCCCAGCACGTGCAGGGTGGTGTCTCGCCCGTCCGGAAACTCGAGGAACGCCTGGAACGCGCCGGGCCCGGTCGGCACGGTGGTGACGGTGAGCGCGACTTCCTCTTGGGTGAGTCCTCGGTAGCCCTGGGTCGACGCGCCGAGGGTCGCGGAGAGCGCGGCCAGCGAGAGGAAGAGCGCGCTGCCGCCGGTACGGCCGAGCGCGCCGATCCAGTGCCGCTTCTTCCAGGCGCCGGCCGCGAGGGCCAGGAAGAGCAGACCGATCGCTGCGAACCCCAATGCGACTGCTGCCAGGATCTGCACTTCGGCTCCTTCGTGCGGTTGAGTGGTACGGTAAGATGTTGAGTATAGCACCCGCCGGAGGGAGGCCCTTGGTCGCGGAGCCGCGCGAGCGGCCGCTTCCAGCAACCATCTTCCTCGCCGAAGGGTCATACGCCGCCGACACCGGCAACGCCGGCGGCTCCTCCGCCTCCGTGAACCTCCCGGTCGTCGCCGAGGATGTCACCGACGGCGACCGCGTCCACCGCCGGCCAGATCGCGTCGCCGAGGGCACGCCGCTCGCTCGGATGAAGGGCACGCGCTGAACTGGCCAGCCACGCATTCGGATGGTCACGCTGCTCTGCCGCCTGATCATATGCTCGGCCGATGCCGTCTTGCCAAACCCGCCGAGCCGAGCGTACGCTATGGGCATGCCAGTACCCCAGCAGGTGGAGTGGACCGCCGAGCAGGCGATGGCGTTGCCGTGGGATGGGAATCGGTACGAGGTGCTCGACGGGGAGCTCTTCGTGAGTCCGGCTCCATCGTGGACGCACCAGTCGGCGATCGAGCGGCTCTTCCCGCGGCTCTCCGCGTACGTTGACGAGCATGCGCTCGGCTGGGCGAAGCTCTCGCCTGCGGACATCGTCTTCGGCCCGCGGCGGCTCGTGCAGCCCGACATCTTCGTCGTTCCGCGACAGGGGGCGGGCATGCCGCGCGGATGGGTGGATGTGCACACGCTGCTGCTCGTGGTCGAGGTCCTTTCGCCCAGCACCGCCCGCGCCGACCGACACCGCAAGCGGCTGATCTATCAAGATCAGGGCGTGCCCGAGTACTGGATCGTCGATCCGGCGGCACGGCTGGTCGAGCGGTGGCGCCCTGGGGACTCGCGCCCGGAGCAGATCGCCGACGAACTCGTGTGGCGGCCGATGCCCGATGTGCCCGCGTTGCGGATCGATCTCGCCGCGTACTTCCGTTCGGTGCACGACGAGCCGACGGGGTGAGCGCGGTACCCTACGGACGTCACGTCTGCAGAGTCCAGTCGTTCTCTTCGCTGGGGATCGGGCCGTCGTCGGCCGCGGCTCTCGCGTGTGATTGCCCCGCGCATAGGGTGGGGGTGAAGGTGGCCAGCCAAGATGCGGTCCGTGCCTGTGCCGCCGTGTTGTTTCCGCCGCGAGGCGGTCGCGGCGCCAACCCGCCGAATTAGACAGACCTGCATAATTCGCTACTCCCGGGGTTGGTGTGGCGAGGTGCCTTCGTAAGGTCTGGTCGAATTGGGACTTGCGTCGGCTCGGTCGGGAGGTGGAATTCGAAGGAACGGCTTGTCCGGGCGCGGTGCTGCCGGATTAGACAGGTCAAGCCAATACACGTTAGGTGGATGACATGGCGAAGGCGCGGAAGCCAATAACCGCCGGTGAGTTGATGCGTCGGCTCGAGGCGGACCCGGATTGGCGCGCGGAGCGAGAGCGGCGCGAGGCGGACCTGGCCGCTCGAGCCGCTCTGCATTACGAAGCGGAGGCCGAGATGCTCGTTGAACTCCGCGCGGCGGGATACTCGGTCTCCTCAGTCTGGGACTTCGTCAACAATCGCCACATTCCGGAGATCGGACAGGTTCCCACTGTCGGAGCAGACTACGCGTCGGCCTATCCGATTCTCGTTCGGCATTTGCACAGTGTGAGGCACCCGCGTGTGAGAGAGGGCATCGTGCGTGCACTGTCAGTCAAAGGCGCGGGCCTGGCTGTTGAGGCGGCGCTTCGCTCCGCGTTCGCTGAAGAGCTCGACGCACCGGCGCGCTGGGTGCTCGCAAATGGGCTCCGGGTTGTCATGGGTCGCGCCCGCTTCACGAGCGACGCGCTACTCACGCATGCGTATCAGCACTCTGGAGAACTGCCCGGCACCACCTAACGGAGGTTGGTGCAGACGGCCGCGCTAGGGAAGCAGGTGGGCGGCCGTGCTCTTTTGTACCTTTCGGTAGCGCACGGCCGCCCACCTGCATTTTATGGAAGCGTCCGCAGCACAACCAAACGTTAGG
>Ga0154020_10003188_pt1 | contig 19833 bp, 15 predicted proteins | sample Klosneuvirus_201_FD_109709 | JGI IMG/M metagenome (GOLD analysis project Ga0154020, IMG submission 109709) | Active sludge microbial communities from wastewater, Klosterneuburg, Austria - Klosneuvirus_20160825_MG | ecosystem: Engineered > WWTP > Aerobic digester > Activated sludge | place... | reverse complement strand
GCGATAACCTTCACGACCACCTCCGCCGTACAGCGCACCGGTACCCACGCCTTGTCCTTCCGCCTGGCAAGCAGTCCAAGCGTGCCGCCTCGCAGAAAGCAGCACCATGAAGGGCGCACCTCGGAGCGGGTGGGCTGAGCCCGCATGGCGGCGGCGCGCTCCGCGAGGACTTGCTGGCGACGAAGCTGAGCGATGGGGCGAGCGGACATGGTTCCTCCGAGGCCGGGCGTGGTGGGCGGGGAGATCCGGGCACGACGTGGAACGGGAGCCTGATGACCGCGTGCGCGCAGGGTCTCGCCAAGCAGGCCTGCACCGGCTGGTATTTCCACACGGCGCTGCCCGAGTGTGTCCCGCCGCCCGGCGCTGCACCGAACGGCGCTGCCTGCCGCGACGGGGGGCAGTGCCAGTCCTCGCACTGCTCGGTTGCGAACGACTCCATCGACGGTACCTGCGCGCCGGCGCCGACGCCCGCAAAGACACCGTGCTACGTCGACGACGACTGCGCGGGTGGCTGGCTCTGCACCAACGCCGACGTCTCGACTCCCGGGCAATGCCTCCAGGCAGTCGGGGACGGAAGCGTCTGCTACGGCATGACGTGTGGGAAGAACCTCGATTGCATCCCGGATAGCTGCAAGTTCTGCAACCCGCCGCAACCCAAGTGCAAGCCGGGTCTCGGTCTCTTCACCACCTGCAACAACCCATATGCCGGGCAGTGCGACGACCTCAAGGGCTTCACCTGCAGCCAGAACGGCGCGAGCTACGTCTGCCTCCAGATGAAGGTCGCCCCAGTCGGGGGCAGCTGCACTGGGGTGTGCGCAGCCAACGCGACCTGCAAGGCCCAGGGCGACGCCGGCTCCGTGTGCGTTGCGATCCCCGATGGAGGGAGTTGCGACGCATCTAGCGGAGCGCTCTGCATGCCTCCGGCCAAGTGCGTCCAGGGGACTTGTCAGATCTGAGCGCGCGCCCCCGCGGCACTCCCAGCCATCGCGGGATTCGCGGCTCGACGCAGGACACCGCGTGCACTTCGGCGCATGCGCGATGGGGCTCGCTGCTCGACCCGAGTCTGGATCCTCTTGCTAGTCGGGTGGCTTCCCGAGCTAGGCTGTCGCGATGCGATCATGATGCGCTGGCTCCCGCTACTCCTGCTCGCCTGCGCGTGTGGCCCGAGCGCCCCACCTTCCCCGCCGAAAGCCGCGACGCCCGCGAAACCGGTGGAGCGCGCTGTCGCGCCAGCGAGCGCACCTCCCGAGGCCCCAGAAAGCACGCCGCCGGAGAGCGCGAGCCTGGTGCTGCCCGCAGATCATGGAAGCGCCGAGTTCCGAGGGCTGCGCATCGAGGTGATCGAGGTAGTCGAGAAGCGGATGATGAACGGCGCAGGCATGATGCGGGCCACGCTGCGCCTGAGAGCCCGTGAGCTCGAGGAGAACGTCGAGCTCAGCTCGGAGCAGCCCGTTCGCTCTTGGAACGGCTACGAGCTCCGCTACGACGATGCCGGCTGGCGGAGCGAGGTGCGCCTGAAGGTCCGATACGCGGCGCCCTGAGGGTCGGCGCACGCGCCTCCGTTCGACCAGCCACGGGGGCGAGTGATGTCCCCATGGGCCCGACGAAAGCAACAGCAGTACCGGCGTCGTCTACTCGGAACGATGGCACACGCCCCCCCCAGCGCGGGCCGGTGCGCTTCCGGACAGCCGGCCCGCGGAGCCTTTTCGAGTCCTGCTCAGCGAGGATGTCCCTCCTCGCAGTGGGCAATCGGACGCAGCTTCCACCGTTGCATGCCTCTCTCCTCTCTTCGGTCTGCGCCGGCCGGCGCACGACGCGGCCTGCATAGGCCGTGCCGTGCAGCGTGCCGGCACGAGGGTTGCCCTCGAGCGGCGTGGGGCGCTTCACCAAAGCAAGCGTTTACAGCGGCCACGAGATCCGCAACGCCTCAGCGACCGAGCACCCATTTGACCTGCATGGGCACGCATTCGAGGTGCTCTCGATTGCGGGTGTCCCGCCGGCGGGCGCGTGTCACTCACCACCGCGAAGAACAGGTAGGGGAGCTTGCCGCCATTCGGGCCGACGCGCCGGTTGGCGCTATGATTTCATTTGCATTGATGGGAGGTGGTTGCGGGGGGAAGGTGTCATCGCCTCGCACCGGGGTGGTGGATGTACTCCGCGATCAGCCGAGGGCCCGGTGCAGGCGCGGGCTGAGGCTCGAGGAGCCAGAGCCCGCGGGAAGGCGGTTCGGCCCCGAGGGTGGCGAAGACTTCGGTGAGGTAGTCGTCGAATCCGGGCTCGTCGAAGCCGTCGAAGGGAAGGAACGCGTCCAACACGAGACCGAGCGCGGTCTCCTGGCCAGCGCGGGCCGTCGTCGTGACCTGCAACGCGCATGGGAGCAGCGACTCGGAGCGACCATAGATCCAGCCTTCTTGGTAGGGTAGGAGCGTCGCTGTGCCGGGAGCCGTCATCGAGAACGTCCAGCGCACGGTGATCGGCGCGAGCCCACGGAGGAGCGCGAACAGCGCGTCAGTGTCCACGACCAGCGCCCGGGGTCGTCGCGTTTCACGTAGCGGCGCCCGTCGCTGACGTGGTGGAGCGTCGCTGGCGCCAGCCGCGCCACGAGCTCGCGCTCGATGTCGGACTCGGGCTCGATCGGGCGGCCGATATCCCAGAGCGAGGTCGTGTCATTGAGACGATACGAGCAGACGAGGGCCGGCGCTGCGGCGTTCGTGAATCGCTCGACGAAGCGACGGCCGTTCTCCAGGAGCGCGCCCCAGTCCCCACGGGGCTCTCGTCCCACGCAGCAACGGATCACCCGGCGCCCCACGTAAGGGTCACGGAACGGAAACCCGCCAGGCTTGCCGGCGAGCGCCCCCTCGTGCTCGTCCCAGAGCTCGCACTGCCGCGCCGCCAGCGCGACGGCCTCCTCGGGCGAGGCCGCGCGGACCGCGTGCTCCATCGCGACGAGCTCGCCGCGAGGATCCCCGGCAGCGGACAGGGCGGCGGCCCAGACCTGGCTCGCCTCAGCGTCCCAGGGATCACGCCGCAGCCTGCGCTCGAGCTCGGCGAGCGACGCCTGCCCAGCCGCCCGTTCAGCTCGCTCCGGATCCGCTCGCGATTCGGGATTGTGGTCAGTCATCCTGGAACGGCCGCCGTCCAGTGTACCCGACGACCGAGTCGATACCGAAGTCACGTGGGCCATCGCCGCTGCTTGCTCCGAGGCCAAGCCTGCGTCGGTGGTAACCTAGTCCGCGGCGCATGGTGGCCGTCCTCTTGGAGCTCGAGCCGTGGTGGCTCTACCTCGCGTTCCTGTGCTTGCAGTTCTTCCTGGCGTACGCCATCGATCTCGGCTGGACCTGGGCGCGCGTCTGGCTCGATCGCCGGCACCCCGACGATCTACCGCTGAGCGCCGGCCAGTGGGTGGCGGCGCGGCTCACCAAGCTCGGCGTGCACGACGTGAGCGTCGTCGAGGCGAGCGGCAAGCACCGCGGCATCGACGCCTACCTGCCGTCGGCGCGCTCGATCCTGCTCTCCAAGGACACGTACGCGAAGAACGATCCCTCCTCTTGGGCCGTGGGCGCCCACGAGCTCGGCCACGCGCTCGCCTACAGGCGTTCGGCCACGTTCTCGCTGCTCGGCAGGAGCGCGCGTCTCTTGCGCGCGTCGCTGGTCGGGGTCGCAGCCACGATGATGTTCGCGAACATGTGGTATCGCTTGGCGCAGGTCACGGCGATCGCTCATCTTCTGTTCGCCGCTGTGCTGGCGTGCGACCTGATCGTGATGTTCGATGAAGCGCGGGCGAGCCTGCTCGGCCGGAGTCTCCTCCGCGACGATCTTTCCCTGACGCCGCCGATGCTGACGACGGCGTCCCTCACCCTGCTCGCCGCCTTCGCGACGTATTTCGGGGCCTTCGTCGGCCGGGTGATCCTCGTCCTCGAATGGGGGATCGTCAGCGACGCCATCACGCAGAGGGGCGCCTACCTCCCTGGCCCGGTGCTCTCGGGGTCGGCCCTCGCCGCCGCCGCAGCTCTCTCCGCGGTGGTGCTGGCCTGGGGGGTGTGGTGGGCCGTGCGGCGGCTCGTCATGCGCGCGCCAGCGCCGTCCGCCCTGCGCTCGCTGGGAGCAGATGCCGTCCGCGGCGCCCTCGTCCTCTGGCTCCTCTACCTCGTCTGGGATCAGCCGTTCGGGCTGGTCTTCGTCGGCTCGTGCATCGCCGGCCTGTACTCCGGACGCACGACGATGCTCTTCGTGGCGCTACCGCTCCTGATCCCGTTCACGTTGGTGGCATTCGTAGTCGTGATGGCGCTCGTGATCGTCGTGCTTGCGGCGCAGAGACGGAGGGGCATCGCCGGGAGCGCTGGGGCCACCGACGCGGCGACGTCGAACGTCGTGTCCGAGGCGATCGGCGTCTTCGCGTGTTGGCCGATGGTCGTCTTGCTGTGGAGCTCTTGGTGTTCGTTGCGGTAGTGGCGTTGCGAGGCATGCCGCAGGCGACGAGCCTGCGACGGCCGGCAGCTCACCAGCCCTTGGGTGGGCGGGACGTTCCTAGTAGTAGCTGCCGTCCTCGGTGAGGATCGTCATGTCGATCTCGAGGACCCCGTCGTCCCCAATCGTGAGATTGATGCTGGTGTATCGGTTCTGGCGGTAGTGCCCCCACTGCTCGAACGACCTGATCAGGGTGTCCTTGGCGAGCTCCGTCGTCTCGCCGCCTTCCGCGAGGCATGCGAGGAGCGGTTCGATGTGGACCGCCGTGTCGAGCCTCCACGGCAGGTGGTCCTTGGGCCACGTGGCGACGTTCCACGCGTGCTCCAACCGCACCCGTATCGGGCGCCGCTCGCCGTCGACCTCGGCGCGGTAACGGCAGTCGTTCTCGAGACGGAAAAGCTTCACGCGACGACCTGCGACGCCGAGCTCGAGGAGGGGCGGCCCTTCGACCGCAGGTATAGCGGGCTCGGGCGAAACACGGCGCGGCGACGACGTCGGAGGCGGACGCGCAGGCGGGCGTGGAGCCGGGAACGCGGCCGACGGCGGCGGCGACCTGGGCACGCCCCACGCCGCAGGCATCGGCGACGGCGGCGCCGGGGGTTGGGGCGGACGCGCAAAGGCACGGCGGAGGGTGTCGGCCGCGACCGCGTCGATCACCGGCAGCTTCGCCAGCGCCGACGCCGTGAACGAGAGCCATCGCGCTTCTCTCTGCACGCTCTCCCAGGTCCACGCGGCGGCGATCTTCGTGCTGCGCGCCGGGTCGCGCGCCGAGACCAGTGCCCTGGCGGCCAAGCAGGCGCGCGCGACCTCGAGCGGAGCGCCGCGCGGAGCGCCCGCGCAGCTGCGCAGCGCCTCTTCGACGACGCCGAGGGCGCGCCAAACGTCGGTCGCTTGCCCGCGATCGGGATCGACGAGCAGAGAGAGCTCGCGCAGGGTGGCGACGTACGCATCGAGCGTCGCCTCGGGCAGCGCTCGTTCGAGCGCGGTCCATGTCGCCGCGATCATCTCGCGCGGCGTGGCGCTCGTACCGCCGACGTGCAGGTCGGCGTCCTCGCCCAGCTGGGGCGCGAACCTCTCCGCGACGAGAGCAGCAAACATCGCAGGCGACGCTTGGATCGAGGCGAACGAGCCGGCCAGCCGAGCGATGAACGCTTCGGGGTCCGCATCCACCACGATCTCCGGCACCGGCTCCAACGAAAGCTGCGAGCCGGCCCATGCGTGGAGCTTCACCTCCGTCGCGTTCTGCTCGACTTCGAGCGGGCCGTCCGGGGGCCCGCTCGCGATGACGTAGACGGCGTGGCCCGGCGATACGGTCTCTTCCGGGCCGTTCGGCTCGAGCCGAACGGTAATGGGTGCCGGACCCTCGTTGAGCACGGGGAAGAGCAGCCGGCGGGTCATGCGCGGTCAGAGACTACATCGCGCAGCGCCGTCCAGGCACGCTCGGCCCACCCCACGTGCTCGCAGGGTGACTGAACCGGCTACTGCCCGAGACCTCTGGCCACTCGTCGAGAAGCTGTCGCACGAGGAGCAGGTTCGTTTGGCGAGACTTGCGTTGCGTGCGGCGCCGGGCCAGTCCGCCGCCGTCGCCCACCGCGCGCAGCCCGGCGCCGCCCACGATCCGGTCACCGCGTCGCGCGGCCCGTGGCTCACGTTGGCGGGAGCCAACAACAGCGAAAGCCGACAGTCGGGAGCCCGAGCCCGCGAGCGAGCCCCACCTTCCCCTCGCAGCTCGCGCCGAGCTGGTCGTCGTTGGGGCCGCCGCCGCGCGTATCGCACTCGTCGCTGGCGGACTCACCCACGCACGCGGCCGTCCACTCGCTGGCGTTTCCCGCCAGATCGAAGATGCCGTTCGGAGTCGTGCACGTGGTCTTGTTGCCAACAGGCTCGAGCACCGCGGCGCCCGCGGAGTTGTCGTTGCACCGCTTCGGCTCGTACGCCTTGCCATAGGGCCAGTCGTTGCCGCCGCCACTGGAACAAGCGTCGTACCAGGCGCCCTGGGTGGCCTTGCCATATTGGCCCGGGCAGAGCGTCGCACCGCGCGCCAGGCAGAACATGTACGCATCGCACCAGTCCACGCAGGTCACGGGCAGGTTCGGGTCGAGCGAGCCGGCGTCCGCGCCACCGTCGGCGATTCCTCCGGGGCCGAGGCACGGAGACGCGGGCTGCGTGCTCTCGGGCGCGTCGAGCGACGAGTTCCAGCTGCAGCCCTGAGGCTTGGCAGGGCTCGTCGTGCGGAAGGCGTCGTACTGGTCGCGCGTGACCTCCTTCGGGTCGACCCACACGCAGCTCCCGTCCTGAGTGCGCACACCTGCCATGCCGGCGGGCGCGCTCGGGTGCTCGCAGGGCGCGGCGCCGGCGCCGCCCCCCATCCCAGCTCCGCCCGCACCGGCGGCGCCGCCGACGCCGGGACCCTCTTCGAAGTCTTCGAAGCCCCAGACCTTCTGGCAACCGATGGCCACGATGGCCAGCGCGACCAGGCAAGCACCTCGCGCTCGGGATCCCATCAGAACGTCGCTCCGGCGAGAGACAGGCCCGCGGAGCCGCGGGAGACGAACGGGCTCACGCGAACCGAACGAAATCCGCTCTGCTTTCTGGGCGGCTTGGACGGTTGGGTCAAGAGCAGCACCGCCGCCACGCCGACGCCCGCCACGCCCAACCCGATGCCGACGTTGGCGATGTTCGCCCGCGTCTCCGCCTTGTCTCTCTGATCGAGGGCGGCCCTCGAGCAACCGGTCCGGGTCGGGCACTTGCTCTCTGCGTCGTCGTAGCTGCTCTTCGCCATGAACGCGAAGGCCGTCCCGACGCCGAGGGCCGCGAGGCCCACACCCCCGACGACGTAGGCCAGCACGGGCGAGCCGCGGTGGGCCGCCTCCTCGGCACGTGGGCCCGTATGGGCGGGGCGAGCAGGGCCCGCAGGCTCGGGCGCGCTCGCCCCGGGTCCGGCGGACGCCGAGTCCTCGCTCTCCAGCTTCGGCACGTTCAGCGTTTGCGTGTCGCGCTCGGCCCCGACGCTGACCTTCATCTCAACCGATTTGTGCCCGGGAGCCACCACGAAGACCTTCCGCTCCCCCGGGTCGACGGGGATCTTCGAGTCCAGCGCCGCAGACTCGAGCTCGACGTCGTCGATCTTCACGCGGATCCCCGGGACACGCGCCGCGAGCACCACCTTCAAGTAAGAGACCTTGGGCTCGAGCTCGCTGGCGCGCTGCGCCGCTTCTTCCATGATGTTGGTGCGATTCTGGGTGCGAGCCAGCCGCTGCGCCGCCAGGAACGTGGCCCAGGCGCTGGCGACCTTGCCCTGCTTCTCCTGGCACGCTCCCAGGTTGAGCAGAGTGCCGGCGGAAGGGTCCAGGCGCTGACTCTCCGCGAGCTTGGAGCACGCCGCGGCGTAGTCGCCCTGGCTCATGAGCGCGCGGCCTTCGCGGAACAGACCTTCCGCGACCGAGGCGCTGGATTGCGCGGCAGCGAGCGCGGAGTAGCTCGTGAGCGCGAGAGCGGCCAGCCGCGCTGGCCAATGCGTGCGGCGACTAGCGTTCACCATATGCGCTGGGCTCCTTCGTCTTGGGCGGGGCGGCGATCTTCGGCGCCGAGCCTTGCGCAGCAACGCCGGCGGCGGTGGGCTTCGACACGGGACGCGCGGCGGGCGGCGCGCCCGCCGGGCTCGCGCTGGCTGAAGGCGGCGGCTCCGCGCCGGCATCGGAGGCGGCGACCGGCGCCACGCTCGGGCCGGCGCTCAGCGTCGGGACGACGGCGGCGGCCTCGCCGGTCGCGCTGGCATTCGCGGTGTCCGTGGCCCGGGCTCCTCGGTTCAGCAGCACACCTGTGGCGACCCCACCCACGGCCAGGACCAGAGCCGCCACGGCGATCGCGGGGAGCGTGGAGCGTTTGCGCTCCGGCGTGGCGTCGAGCCGCCCCGAAACGGCAAGGGCGGTCTCGGTCGCCGCGCCCGAGAGCAGCGTGGGCGCATGACCCACGTCGGCCGTCAGGGCGCGAGACACCGGCGGCTCGGGGCCGCTCCGCTCCGTGGTGGGCGGGGTGGAGCGCGAGCGCACCGGCGCGATGCCGCAGAGCTCGGCCAGGGCCGCGATGGCCGCGCCGGCGGTCGCGAAGCGCTGCTGTGGGTCCCGATTCACGCAGCCGAAGAACCAGCGGTCGAACGCCGGAGGCAGCTGCGTGCTCAGCCCGAGCTCGGCGGCCCGCTGGCTCGGCGGGTCCAGCGGCAAGGACAACACCTCCCCGAAGAGCTGGGTCAGCGACGCCTCGGGCATGTGCGCGGCGCGCCAGTAGCTCGTGCCCGTGAGCAGGTGGAACGCGATCAACCCGAGGGCCCACACGTCCGTCTGAGGTGTGATGGCCCCCACTCCGGCTTGCTCGTACGCCATGAAGAGCGGCGTTCCCTTCACTTCGCGCGAGACGTTCGAGGTGGCGCCGAGCACCTTCGCGATGCCGAAGTCCAGGACCTTGAGCAGCGGCTCACCGTTCTCCCGCCGCGCCAGGAACAGGTTCTCGGGCTTCAGGTCTCGATGAACGATGGGCCTCGGGACGCCATCGCGATCCTTGTAGGCGTGGGCCCGGTCCAGCGCCGAAGCCGTCTGCCGCAGGTACTCGACGACAAGGTCGGGCGGCAGCGCCCCGCGCTTCTCCACGACGCGCCCGAGATCCTCACCGTCGAGCAGCTCCATGACCAGGAAGGGCATGCGCGTGGCTTCGTCGAAACCGGCGTCCAGCACGCGCACGATGTGGGCGCTGTTGACGCGCCCCGCGATGCGCGCCTCCTGCTCGAACTTCTCGACGGCATCCCGCGCCTGGAGCACGTGCGGCCAGAGCACCTTGATGGCGACCCGTGCCTCCGTCGCGAGCTGCTCCGCGACGTACACCGCTCCGAAGCCGCCCTCTGCCAAGAAGCGCTCGATGCGGTAGCGACCCGCGAAGGTCTGTCCCGCGCTCAGAAGCTCCTGACTCATCGAGGATCCCTTCCCATGTGGGGCACCGGCTCCCAGCTAGCGGCCGGCCCCCGCTCGGGCGCGCCCGCGACGGCGCGCTCCGGCGGCCGCCAGCAGCGCCACCAGCGCCGCGAAGGGCTCGCTCGAGCGCTCGGCCGGAACCGAGCAGCCGCAGCCGCCGTCGTCCGTGGCCTCGCCGCTCGCCCCGCCCGCCTTGCCGCCGGTGCCCGTGCCACCGTCCGCACCGCCGCTGCCGCCGCCATCCGAGCTCGGGACGCAGGCATTCGACGCGTTACAGCCATTGCCGGGCGCGCAGTCGTCGTCGGTCGTGCACTGCTGCTGACAGGCCCCCGCGACGCACTTGTAGGGCTCGCAGCTCTGCTCCTGCCCGTTGGCCTGCTTGACCGTGTACGGATCCTTGCAGGTCGTGCCTTGCTGGGCGCACTGCCCGGTGCTGGTGTTGCACTTGGATCCCGTGGCGCAGTCGCCGTCGCCACTGCAGGTGGTCTTGCAGGCGTTCGCCGTCGCATCGCAGGCGTAGCTGCCGCAGTCTTGCGACGTGCCTTTGACGCAACTGCCCTGGCCGTCGCAGGTCCACGGCTCGAAGACCGAGCCCACGCACTTGGTCCCGGTACAGAACGCCGTCGCCCCCGGATACACGCAGGTCGTGGTCGTGGCTCCGTCGCAGGTGCCCTTGCACTCCGCCGTGCCGTTGCAGGCGGGCCGGCTCGAGCCGTGGGGCGCGCCGGTCACCGCAGAGCACTTGCCCAGGTTTCCCGTCACGTCGCACGCCTCGCACTGGCCGTTGCAGTTCGAGTCGCAGCAATAGCCGTCCACGCAGTGGCCGCTCGAGCACTCGGTGTCGGCGGCGCAGCTCGCCCCGTTCGTCTGCGCGGCGATGCAGGCTCCGGCCTTGCAGAAGTAGCCCGTGACACACTGAGCAGAGGTGGTGCAGCTGGTGGGGCAGCCACCGTTCGAGCACACGTACGGGTCGCAGGCGACGCCGGTCTGATCGTTCTTGCATTCGTTGAAGGTGTTGCAGACGTTGCCCACGGCGCTGTTTCCGACGCAGGTGGCACTGCCACACGCGGTGCCCGGCACGTACACCTCGCAAGAGCCGGCGCCGTCGCAGTTGCCGGTCTTCTGGCAGGTGCTCACCGCATCCTTGGCGCACTCGTTGTCCGCGTCGGTGCCCTTCTGGACCGGCTCGCACACTCCGTCGTCGCCGCTGCCCTTCTTGGCCTTCGTGCACGCGTAGCAGGTGCCCGTGCAGGCCTTGTCGCAGCACACGCCGTCGGTGCAATACGAGCTCTTGCACTGGTTGCCCCCCGTGCAGGTCGCGCCGGAATCGAGCTTCAGCGCGCACTTCGCGGTCGTCGTGTTGCAGAAGTATCCGCCCGAGCATTCCCCGTCCGTGGTGCAGCCGGTCGCGCACACGCTCCCGTTGCACTGGTAGGGGGCGCAGGACTTGCTGCCGGCGGGCTGACACGCGCCGAGCCCGTTGCACTGGTAGCTGGTCTCCTGGCCCGCGGCGCAGGACGTCCCCGTCCCACAGCTGATGCCGGCCGGGTGCAGCGCGCACTTGCCGTTGCCGTCGCAGCTGCCGGTCGTGTCGCAGGTCGATCCGGGCTTGTCCGCGCACTCGGCGTCCGGATCCTGCCCGGCCGCGATGGGGCCGCAGATCCCGTTGACGCCCTGGCCCTTCTTGGCGGCGGAGCAGGCCTGGCAAGCGCCCACGCAGTCAGTCGTGCAGCACACGCCGTCCACGCAGTAGAGCCCCGCGTTGCACTGCCCTGGGCCGCTGCAGGCGTTGCCGACGCCGGCCTGGAGCGTGCAGTGGTTGGTGCCGTCGCAGAAGTAGCCCGGGGCGCAGTCCCCGCTGCCCGAGCACGTGGTCGCGCAGGTGCCGCTCGCGCCGCACTTGTACGGTGAGCAGCTCGGGCTGCCCGGCTGCCCCGCCGCGACGGCCGAGCACGTGCCGAGTTTCCCGGACAGGTTGCACGCGTCGCAGGCGCCGCCGCACGCGCTATCGCAGCACACCCCGTCCACGCAGCCGCCCGCGCTGCCGCACACGCCGCACCCGGCGACCAGGCAGTCGCCGCCCACGCCGGAGTTGCACGTCGCGCCCGGCGACTTCTTCAGCTTGCAGGTCGAGTCGGAGGCGCAGTAGTAGCCGCTGGCGCAGCCGGCGTCGCTCGTACAGCCCGCTGGGCAGCTCTGGTTCGAGCCGTCGCAGAGCAGGCCCGCGGCGCAACCGGTGGGCGCAGTGCCCACCGCGACAGGCGAGCAGATGCCGACCTTGCCGGGGAGGTTGCACGCGGCGCAGGCGCCGGCGCAGCTCGTGTCGCAGCACACGCTGTCCACGCAGAACAGGCCCGACGGGCAGTCGCCGCCGGTCGTGCATGGCGTGCCGCCGCCCTGAGGCTTGCAGGTCTTCGGGTTGGAGGTCTGGTCGCAGTAGTAGCCGGAGGCACAGTCGGCGTTGACCACGCAGGCGGTGGGGCATGTGGCGGCCACGCCGTCACAGAGCAGGTTCCCGCTGCAGGCCGGCGCGCCGGGGGTCGCGTCGGGCACCACGCTGCACTGTCCCTGCTTGCCCGTCAGGTTGCAGCGATCGCAGGCGGCGCCGCAGTCGGCGTTGCAGCAGTACCCGTCCACACAGCGGCCCGGGATGCCGCCGCACACCCGGCAGCCGGCGACCTTGCAGTCCGCTCCGGCGGCGTCGTTGCACTGTGCGTTCGCGCCGAGTGCCTTCACCGCCACACAGGCCCCCGCCGCGTTGCAGTAGAAGCCCGTGGCGCACTGGCTGTCGGAGGTACAGCCGCTAGGGCAGCTCGGGCTGCTGCCGCTGCACACGTAGGGGCTACAGCTGGGGCTGCCCGCACCCGTCACGTTGGTGCACGTCCCGGTGGCGCACGAGTCGCAGGCGCCGGAGCACTCGCTGTTGCAGCAGACGCCGTCCACGCACTTGAGCGAGCTGCAGTCACCGGTGAGCGTGCAGGCGGTGCCGAGGGCGGCGGGGGTCCACTTCTCGACGATGGTGGTGGCCGTGTTGACTGACGTGAAGCCGCCGGTCGCGAGGGCGAAGGGGAAGTCATAGGGCGCGACGCCCCCCGAGGTCGGAACAGCGAGGAACGGCGTGACGTTCGGGGCGGTCGTCGATTCGACCCCCGTCAGCAGGTTGCTGGCCGGGTAGAGCGTGTTGGTGGCCTTGTCGTAGAGGTCCGTCTTGTTGCTGTTCGCGTTGCCGCCGAAGTAGAGGATGCGCTGGGAGGCGAGCAGCGCCTGGGCCGCGCCCTTGTAGCGGGCGGAGGAGAGCGTGTTCGTGGCCGCGTGCCACCCGCTCGCGTCCAGGTACTCGACCTTGTCGGTCCCCGCGCTAGTTCCGATGTAGCCGCCGAGGGCCACCGAGTAGTAGTCCCCGAGCGTGACGAAGCCGAACTGCGCCCGCGCGGTAATCATGGGATTGCCCGCCTTCCGCGTGACGGGTCTCGGCATCGGCGGGGTCTGATCGAACCCGTAGATCTCGGTGGTCGCCGTCGCGTTGCCGAGCTCGTCCAAGCCACCGGCGATCACGATCTCTAGCGTGTTCCCCGTCTTCCACCACACTGTTGCGGCGTGGAACGCGCGCTTGACGCCCATCGCGGGGATGGCGCCGTTCCAGCTGGTGTACCAGAGCAGCTTGCCGGAGCCGTTGTGTCCGTACATCTCGACGGTGGCGAGGGACGTGGCGGCGGCAGCCCCGCTCATGCCACCGCTCACCTGGACGCCTTGGTCGTTGGAGCCGGTGGCCGGGAAGCTGACCCCCGCGTGCGCCCGGCGCGGGCTCGACAGACAGAACTCGCCCGCGGCGCTGCACGCCGCGGCGGAGCCGACCCAGGCTCCGGTGCTCGGGTTGTAGTACTCGCTCGACTGAAGCGTCGCGCCCGCGTACCCGCCGGCCACCACGACGCGCATCGCAGGGTTCGTCGCTGGGTGCTGGATGAAGTTCGCCGTGTGCTGGTAGCGGGGTTGGTACATCATCCCCGTCGCCGCGGTCGTGGGCGGGCTGGAGCTCGGATTGTAGATCTCCGTCGCCCCGGTCGCGGTCGTTCCGTCCCGCCCGCCCGCGATCAGGAGCCGCGTCTCGTTGCTTGGGTTGGTGTAAGGGGTCACCGTGTGCTCCGCTCGCGGGGTGACCATGCTGGTGGTGTTCACCCACTGCGGATCGAGCAGCGCCGGATACGTGACGCCATCGCCGTCCCACTGCACGCGCACGGTGCAGCTCCGCGCTCCGGGCTCGAGCGTCGGGCGACCCCAGGGCTCACGCGGATCCCGATCCACGGCGCATCCCGAGACCGCCAGCGTGGCGTCGTGTCGGGTGCCCGTCGAGTCCACCAGGTGCGGCGCGCGCACGCGCAGACGCGGCGTGCCGCTCGCGTCGAGCAACTCGAGCACGTTGGAGACGAGGCGCAGGCCCGAGACCTTGTCGCCGAGCGCGACTTGGTAGTCGAGCCACTGCTCCCCGGGCGGGGCGTCGAAGTACACGTAGTCTTCGAGCCCGTCCTCGAAGGGCCGCTGGAGCACGGTGCCGCCCGGAAGCGACGAGCGCCCGCCGCCCCCGAGAGCCGCGCGATACACCACGTAGCCACCAGCGACCTCCGCGTTCGCCGGACGCGCCGCGACGAGCGCGACGGCCACGGCGACCCCACTGTTCACGTCGGTGAGCTCGAGCGGTTGGTTGGCCGCGAGTGGCAGCCGGACGTCCACGCGGGCCCCCGCACTCCGGGGTACGCTCGGCAAGAGCCAACCCCCGCGGGAGTCGATGCGCGCGTTACTGAGGGGCAGCGCACTGACCCGCGCCATGGTCCACGGAGATCCGATCGGATCCAAGCGCGTCGGCTCCTGAGCCCGCTCGAAGCTGAAGCGCTCGCGCAGCGCGCCGAGCACGCTCGCCGCGGAGGCGGACTCCGGCACGGCCGACGCAGCGGTCACCTCGTGCGGGGACTCACCCGACTCTGCGGAGCACGCGGCGAGCGCCCAGCCCCCGCTGATCAACACCACGCCGGCGACACACCCGGCGAGCCCGCGCCCTTTCCCATCAACCATGGCGGTCTATTTATTCAGCGGCCAATGCTTCGCCAAGCGAAACGCACGCTGCAGCGTCCCCGCCAGATGACCGACGACATGCAACAGGGTGCAACAGTTCCAGTGTGGCACCTTGCCGCACGGGCAATCTCGTTGTTACGTGAACACGCACCGTCCCGGGCGAGAGCGCCCGGCCACTGCCATGACGCAGACCGCTCCCTTCACGACCGACGTCAGCAGCGAACCCTCCGAGCGCCTCAGCCTCGTGCTCCTCTCCGGTCGACCGGCGTTCGGCGGCGCGAGCTTCGAGGTGTCGAGCTTGGACGAGATCCGGGTGGGACGCGGAGCGCGACTGGCGCTCATCCGTCGCGACCGGACGGCGACGCTCGAGATCCCGGATCCGACACTGTCTTCCGCACACGCGCAGCTCGCGCGCGGCGGCGATGCTGGGGCTTGGGTCGCGACGGATCTCGGGTCGAAGAACGGGGTGTTCGCCGACGGCGCGCGGGTCTCGCGCGCCGAGCTCCACGACGGAGCGCTCGTTCGCCTCGGGGGCAGCTACTTCCTCTATCGGGTCGGGCCCGCCACGCTGCCCGACGAGCACCGGGTCGCCTCCGATCAAGGTCCCCTCGCCACGCTCTCCCCGCGGCTCGAAGCGCAGTTCCGGTCCTTGCGCGCGGCCGCGTCGAGCTCGGTGAACATCTTCCTCTCGGGCGAGGTCGGAACCGGAAAGGCGCACGTCGCACGCGCCTTTCATGCCATCGCGCAGCCCGGCGGGCCGTTCGTGGCGGTGAGTTGCTGCGGAGCTCCTCAAGCTTGGCTCGAGGCGGAGCTGTTCGGCCCGCGTCGAGGCGTGCTCTCCGACCACACGGAGGACACCCGCGGGCTCCTGCTCGCGGCCCACGGCGGTACGTTGTTCCTGGAAGACGTCGGGGACCTGCCGTTGCCGGTCCAGGGCGGGCTGTTGCGCGTCCTGCGAGAGCGCCGGGTCGTGCCGCTGGGCGGATCGAGCGCAGCGCCGGCGACCTTTCGACTGATCGCGTCGACGCGCCGGCCGCTGGGGGACGCGGTGCGCGCAGGAAAGTTCAACGCGGACCTGTTCACCCGCATCGCAGGCTTCTCGATCCAACTGTTGCCGCTTCGAGAGCGGCGGGAGGACCTGGGCGCGATTCTCGCTGCGCTCCTCCGGACCGCCCCCGATCCGCCGGCGGAGGGTTGGCGGGTGAGCCCGGCAGCGGCCGACGCGCTGATGGCGCACCCCTGGCCGGGCAACATCGGTCAGTTGGTGCGCGTCGTCGAGTCTGCCACGCTCCTAGCCCGCGAAGGCGCGCTGGAGCTCGAGCACCTGAAACAGTCGTTGCTCTTCGACCTGCGCAGCGCAGGTGATCAGTGTGTCGACCTGAGCGACCAGGAGCTAGCGCTGCGCCGCGCGCTGGTCAACGAGCTGCGCGCGAACCAGGGCAACGTGAGCGCCGTGGCTCGCGCCATGGGCAAGGCACGCATGCAGATCCAACGCTGGCTCCGCCGCTTCGGCCTGGACGCCCGCAACCCGGACACCTGGACCGACCTCGACGACTGACCCCGCGGCGCCCAAGCGCTGGTGACAGCGGGGTGTTTCCGTAGATAATCGTACCCTCGAGTGACCCTCCTGGACGCAGAGCTGGCCAGTCGCGATCTCGAGGAGCTCCGTCGCGGCCTCCGCACCATGGGCCTGGTCGGCGGTGTGGCCTGGCCGGCCTTCCTGTTGCTCGATTTCTTCATGCTGAGGTACGAGCACGCCGGCGCGTCGCTCGGCCCGATCCTGCTCTGGCGCGTGATCGGCGAAGCGTGCATCTTGGGCGGCGCGTGGGCGCTCCGGTCGGCTGGCGCCTCGAGCGGTCGCCTCTATCTGGCCGAGATCAGCATGATCGGAGGCGCCGCGCTCTGCGTGTCCCTGATGGCGCGCTCGTTCGGCGGCATCGGAAGCTCCTACATGCACGGGGTCGGCACCGTGCTGCTGTTTCGCGCGGCCTTCGTTCCGTCGCGGCTGGCCCGCTCGCTGCGCACGCTGCCCGCCATGCTGTTGATCTTCCCGGCGGTCACCCTGCCCGGTCGAGCGAGTCCGAGCCCGAGCGAGCTCTCCCACTTCGTCGCGAACTACGTGTTCGTCTTGGCCATCGCCGTGATCGGCGCCATCGGCTCGAACGCGGTCTGGTCGCTCCATCGGCAGGTGTTCGCGGCTCGTCGTTTGGGGCGCTACCGCCTGAAGCGGCAGATCGGACGCGGAGGAATGGGAGACGTGTGGCTCGCGTGGGACAACCAGCTCCGGCGCGACGTCGCCTTGAAAGTGATTTCCGAAGCACGCCGCGCGAGGCGGAAGGACATCGAACGGTTCGAGCGGGAAGCGCTGGCGACCAGCCGGCTGGCCAGTCCTCACACCGTGGCGGTGCACGACTTCGGCGTCAGCGACGATGGGGTCTGCTTCCTCGCCATGGAGTACCTCGACGGCTGCGATCTGGCGGAGCTCGTGCGTCGAGGGGGACCCCTCGCGCCCGAGCTGGTTCTCCAAGTCGGGCTCCAAGCGTGCGCGTCGCTCGAAGAGGCGCACGCCGCGGGCATCGTGCACCGCGACATCAAACCCGAGAATCTGTTCCTGGTTCGCACGCGGGAGCCGACGCCCCTGGTAAAGGTGCTCGACTTCGGGATCGCGCGGCTCGCCGACGAGCAGCCCACCCAGACCGGCACGCTGCTCGGGACACCGCTCTTCACCGCGCCCGAGCGCTGGCTGGGCCAGCCCGCGGACGAGCGCAGCGACGTCTACTCGCTCGGCGCGACGCTCTACTATCTCTTGACGGGTGTGCCTCCCCGAGGGAGCGCCGGCGAGAACGTCGGCGCGAGCCTGGACGTGCCCGCCGTTCCGCCGAGCGCGCTCCGCCCCGACACCCCTGCGGCGCTCGAAGCGGCCGTGCTGCGCGCGACGGCGCCCGATCCGCGAAACCGCTTCGCGTCGGCGGGTGAGCTTGCCCGGGCGCTCGCGGAGGCTGCCCAAGAGCTGTCCGCGCACAGCCCCACGGGCTCGGCAGAGGCGGGAGCGAGCGCCCTCGATGCTTCGACCGAGGGAGGGGGCCGCACCCTCACCTTGCGCTGACGGGCAACCGGTCCACGGCACGATTCCATCCGCCCGCGAGCCGACCCAGGGGGGAATCTGGAGGCCCCCCGTGTGACGGGCGCGTGGCTCGTGACGCAGGCGCTTGGGAGCGAGATTGGCATCGCGGCCGCGGTGTGGGCGAAGAACGCTCAGGTCAGGCACCAGTCGCGGAGCGACGCTTCCCCTCCGCCCGACTATGAGGTGGCGCCGCTGGCCTCGGAACGGACGTGAGTGGTCTTGCCAAGGCGCCGCCGCTCGCGCGCGCCGGGCTGTCGAGTAGGCCCTGGCGCAGCTTTCACTACGCCAGGGCCCCTCACCAGATCCGGACAAGGAGATTTCCACCATCCGGCTCTTCCGCTGGCAGGGCTCACCGACCTCACGCCCACAGCTTCACCCGCACCGCGGGCCGGGGAAACGGGAACGACGTCAACATCTCGTAGAACCGTTTCCATGTCATGGCCGCTCGCTGGCTCCGACGTCCCAGCCACTTGCGCCACGAGCGCTGCGCCGCTCGAGAGAGCGCCTGCAGGCTGTGGCCATTGCCGCTGACCCCGAAGTAGTTGAAGTGTCCAACGAGCTTGCGCTCGAGCGCGGCATGCTGTGCCCCGATCGGCTCGTGTCGATGGCTACGACACCAGTCGTCGATGGACGCTATCGCCCGTTGCATGCGTGCCTTACGAGTTCTGAGCCCGAGCGCCCAACCACCCCATCGACTGCGCCGCCAGTAGACGGTGAAGCCGAGGAAGTCGAAGGTCGTCGGGCCCTTGCCCCCTGGGTCCCGGTCGCGTGGTCGCGCGAACGGAAACAAGCGGGTCTTGTCGGGATGCAGCTTCAGGCCGAAACGTTCGAACCGTTTACCGAGCACCGCCATCACACGCCGCGCGTCGTCCTCTCGCTCGAAGCCGATGATGAAGTCGTCCGCATAGCGAACGAGCTTCATGCGGCCGCGGAGCCGAGGTCTGACCTCCTGCTCCAGCCAGAGGTCGAGCACGTTGTGCAGATACACGTTGCCCAGCAGCGGTGAGAGCGTTGAGCCTTGCGCCGTTCCTACCTCCGGCTCCGAATATTCGGAACCGTCGAGAACCCCGACGTGGAGGCACTTTCCGACGAGCCGCAGAAGCGATTCGTCGGCCACCCGCAGGCGGAGCATCTCCTTCAGCATCTTGCGGTCGATACTGTCGAAGAAGGACTGAATATCCGCCTCGATGATCCAGCTCACCTCGCGCTCGAAGAGCATATGGTCGAGCTTACGCAACGCATCGTGCGCCCCGCGCTTGGGTCGAAAGCCAAACGACGAGTCAGAGAAGACCGGCTCGTAGATGACCTCCAGCACCTCGCGCAGCGCGTCTTGCACCAGCTTGTCCTCGAACGCGCTGATGCCAATGGGCCGCGTCTTGCCTCGCTCCTTGGGGATGTTTACCCGGCGAATCGGCTGGTGTCGGTAACGTTTCGTCCGAAGCCGCTCGTACAGACCCTGAAGATTTTGCTCCAGGCGCTGGCCGTACTGCTCCTTGGTCACGCCATCGACGCCGACCGCCGCATCCTTGCGGAGCCGACCATACGCCCGCTCGAGCGCCGGCACGTCAATGAGTCGTGCCAGCGATAGGATTCGTCCTTGCGGGTCTCGTTTCGCTCTGTCTGCTACCCTCAGAAATTCCGGTGACATGCTGTCCATCGGCTTTGCGACGGTCATGTTTCCTCCCTGAAGTTCCTGCCAACACGGGCCGCCTTCGCTCGGCCGGGTCGGCTGCCAACCTTCCCCGGCGTCAATGCTCGTACTCGGCCCTCCGATCGCGCCCGGAAGCGAGGACGGTGACGAGGAAGCGGGCGAAGCACCGGGCTGCAAGGGCTGGTACGACCTCCAGGCCGTCGCGACCCACGAAGCCGGACACTTCTTCGGCCTCGACGAGGACCTGCACGAAGCGGGCTCGACGATGTACTTCAAGACCGCCAAGTGCGAGCTCAGAAAACGCGACCTCGACACTCCGGATCGCAGCGTGTTGACCACGCTCTGCGCCGGGGCGCCGCCGACCGGCGATCCCGCGGCCGCGACGGACACGGGCGCCGGCTGTGGTGGAGGCAGCATCGTGACGCGAGCGCCGTCGAGCGGCGGCGCGTAGGGGGAATGAACTGCCAAAACCCACCGAGTCGAAGAGTACGCGCAAGCGGGGGCGGGGTCGAGGGCTGGCCCGTGAACCCCGCGGGGCGGCCCGCAAGGTGGAGCGCGGC
>Ga0154020_10003187_pt1 | contig 19834 bp, 15 predicted proteins | sample Klosneuvirus_201_FD_109709 | JGI IMG/M metagenome (GOLD analysis project Ga0154020, IMG submission 109709) | Active sludge microbial communities from wastewater, Klosterneuburg, Austria - Klosneuvirus_20160825_MG | ecosystem: Engineered > WWTP > Aerobic digester > Activated sludge | place... | reverse complement strand
TAAACGTAAGCCATCGGTCGCTTTTTGCCAGTTTTCATCGCTGCCCATAGACTTTTCTGGTCGTGTTGATAAAAAGTATTTTACACTGGTAAAACCAAATTTTTTATAGATAGTATCAGCTCGCTCAAGAATTAATTTCACCGCATCGGCAATTTGATCAACCGTACAAAAAGTATGCGAATCATCTTGTGTAAAACCGCGAACTCGAAACAGACCATGAAGCACACCAGAAAGCTCTCGGCGGTGCACAAAGCCAAATTCAGCCAAGCGCAATGGAAGTTCTTTGTAAGAACGTGGACGCTCTTGATAGTGCAAAATTGCACCTGGGCAGTTCATCGGTTTGATACAAAATGGCACGTCTTCGGTGCTGGTGAAAAACATATTTTCACGATAATTTTCGTAATGCCCCGAAGTATGCCACAGTGATTCATTCAAAATAAAAGGTGTTTTAATTTCCTGATACAGTGAACCTCGTAGTTTGCGCATAAAGTCGATCAGTTTATGGCAAACAAGTAATCCCTTATGATGAAAAAAGGGTACACCAGGTGAAACATCGTGAAACGAAAAAAGTTCAAGCTGCTTGCCAAGCTTACGATGGTCGTACATTTCAGCCTCTTCAATGCGCTTGAAGTAAGCATCCATATCCTCTTGTGTTGCAAAGGCAACACCGGTAATGCGCTGCAGTGCAACACCATCACGGTTTGCTCGCCAATATGATCCTGAAATCGCAGTCAGCTTAAAAAATTTAATTTCACCGATTTCGTCAACGTGACCACCTTTGCACAAATCATAAAAATCACCTTGATGATAAACGCCAACCGTTTCATCGGTAATTCCATCAATTAATTCGAGTTTAAAATGGTTATCTTTAAACATTGGACGAGCTTGATCTTTTGGAATTTGACCACCAATAATCTTGTAATTTTTTTTGGCAAGTTCACGCATTCTTTTTTCAATGACCGGCAAATCTTCTTCTTTAAAATTTTTGATCGGCAAAAAGTCATAAAAGAAACCAAATTCTGTTACAGGGCCAATGGTCAGCTTTGTTCCAGGAAAAAGTTCGAGTACCGCCTGAGCCAATAGATGCGCGGCAGAGTGGCGCAGATTATGCAAATATATTTTATCTTCCACGATTAATCCCTTCAATAGATTGGGCAAAATTGTAGCAGAGCGTTAAAAATACAAACTCCTGCCTCTTGATAGAAAACAACATAAACAAAAATAAAGTTGGTGAAAATAAGAAATACTGCCCTTAGGCAGTCGTAGTAGTTAACGTGATCGTTAACGTTGCGCCATGAGCATAGGATTGATTCAACAGTTGAGACTGTTTAAAACAGATCAAGTTTACATTTAAAAGTGGAGCGTTCATATCGTCCTTGATTAAAAACGCGGTCAATAATAACTGCTCATACAGGGAGAGTATATAAAATGATCTGAAAAAGAGCAATAATCCTATCACTAAGCTTATTGCTCTTTTTCGATATTACTTTTGCAGTGCTCATTGCAGGATATAGATTCAGGCGTTATGAATTATGCGATTCCAAGATAGCATTGCCCTGGCGATCAATCGCTTCAAACGCATCGCTTGCCGACTTTTCTCCTTTAATTGCAGGAATAAGCTGCTCAAGCATGACCTCACGAATTTTTGGAAATTGAGGGAGCAAGATTCCTCGAGAATATGCATGTGACTGACCAAGCAACGATTCAAAAGCAACTAATGCCGCGTGGTAGGCGGTAGATGATTGATACGCCTCTTTATGATCCTTTATCTGCTCATGCGCAGCGTGAACAATCGGAATGTATCCGGTCAACAGATGCCAAGCCATTTGCACATCAACTGAAACAAGATATTCAAAGAAATGAGCTATTGCCTGGTAGGTCTTTTCATCGTGGCCAGCAAGAGCCCAAAATGATGCACCTCCAGCAATGGTATTGCTTGGCTTTTCAACATCACGTTGCCAGTAAGGAAAGAAGGTAACCCCTATTTCAAAACTATCTTTTACTTTTGCCTGAATAATGGGTAAACGATTGGCGCCCTGCCCCAATAGAAATATCTCCTGCGCAGCAAATGCGGTCTCTGCATCAGGGCCAAACTTAAGCGCAAGCCAACCATTTTTGTACCATTGCTGTAGCGATTCCACATGCTTTATAAAAAATGGTGAATGCAAACACAAACGCGCTTCGTCTGAATCAACACCATTGCCATGAGTAGCAAGTGGCTTGTTATGTCGTGCTCCAATTTGATCTATCCAGTGGCCATGTGGCCATCCAACACTCACCACATTCTTAGCTCCATCAGCTTTGAGTATCGGCGCAAGACGTTCAACATCTTCCCACATTGTTGGTGGCTTAAGACCAAGTTGATCAAATTTTGTTTTGTTGTAAAACATAACAACGGTGCCTGAGTTAAAAGGGAGCGATTGCAGGCGGCCAGTACGCGCTTGGTAAAATTGAGCAATCGTCGGCAAAAAGCTCTTTTCATCGATAGTTTTACCAGCAAGACTCATGACATCATACAACGGTTTAAAAAGTGGTTTTCCTGATGCATCAAGTTTTTTGAGCATCACCAAGGTTCCCATTTCAAAAATCTGGGCAATATGCGGCACCTGCTGAGTCTCCTCGTTTTTTTGCACGGTACAAACAGCATCAAGCACCTGATCATATGACCCTTTGTAGACAGAAGTCACCTTTTCATGACGAGCAATTGTTTCAGGCAACGCATTATAATCATCGACAATCTTATTAAATGCCTGGCCCAGAACGGAGTCCATTGAATGCCAAACGACAACTGAACGTACTTGGTTGCTGCTGATGCATGCTTGAGTAAGCAGAAGCGGAAAAACTAATAAAAAAAGAATAAAATTTTTGCCGGATATGAAGATTTTGTCATTCATAAGTGACCTATCATGTTAGAGACATACAAAAATATTTTTCCAGAGTATACCCAAATCAAGAATAGTTGAGAACATTTACCATCATAGCTCTATCAAGAATATGCTCACTGAATAATTGAGCTTCCCCAGGGGCATTTGACATTTTCTTTTAATTTATTACAATTAGAAATTATAATAAATTGAGAAATTTGGAGGCAATTATGTTATTTTTTGTAAAAAACACACTCAAAGCTATTTTTTTCAGTGTGATCTGCGTTGTAATCGTGCAAGCAACTCATGATCACAATGAAAACCAACCTCAACAATCTATCACCGAATTTCTTCATAGAAAAACTATAAGCAATGAATTCACTACGCTTTACCAAAATAATCAGCTACGTGAAGAATTATGCGATGAAAAATGGTCACTTGATTCAGACAAAGCTTTAAGCAAGTATCTTACAACGGAAAACATCAAAACCCGCCTGCCTCTTTTATATAAACTTACCGACGATTTGTGCAAACAAATCTTACAAACAACAAATTACTCATTGAAGATAAAAATTGGCTTTGACGACAATGAGGAAAAAATTGGCTACAACGCGCTTGCAAAAAATATTTTAGCTCATAAGGGACTTAATAAATATTTTGCTTTATATCCTACAACAGGAATTCATACGACACCTTCTCATGAACAAAAATATTCCATGTGCATTCAACTGGGATATGAACTCATAACAGAAAGCTCTGACATCACATTAATACGATCCATTGCTCATGAGATAGGACATATAAAACATGCACATACACTTAAGAGAAAATATTATTCCCAATTGATGGATCTATTAGGTTTATTTCTTCCACTTATCTCAGGCTATCATCTGTGTTCAGAAAATTTATCTGTATACCTTTGGGTTCCGGCAGTTATTGCTTTAAGCATAATTTTCTTTTGTAAATATGAAAAAGAGCTCTGCAACTATATATCAAGATATCACGAACTAGAAGCCGATAAGGTAAGCATTGAAGCCCTTCTGACCAACAAAGAAATATTGCACAACAATTTTGATATACTCCAAATAATCAATTTTATAGAACAAGAAGAAATCAATTGCGAAAAGGCTTATAATTATCTCCAAACAAATACAACACATCCATTAACTCAAACTCGTTTTCAGGTGATGCGACATTTTGCCAAAGATAAACTGGGTCAAAATAATCAAGACCTCTCCTAGCACTCCACAAATCAGTCTGGCACATCAGAAAAACTCAATGTATTGCGATAAATATTGATCTCCTGATATTCTGGCAACTGTCATATTCCTGTAGTGCTAACAAAGGAGAGTCTCATGACAAACAAATGCAAAGATGTTCTTGCATCAGGAAATCATCCAGGAAGCGAGCTGAAAAAAATCTTCATTCTTGATACGAACGTCTTACTTCACGATCCCGATTCTCTTTTTGCTTTTCAAAGCGCTGTGGTAGGCATCCCCTATGTCGTTCTTGAAGAACTTGATACCTTCAAGCGCGAATCTGGAGAGCTTGGCCGCAACGCTCGAGAAGCAATCAGAAAATTGGACGAACTCCGAACCAGAGGATGTCTTGGAATTGGAGTCGAGCTCAACCACAACAGCAACGCTGTTCTCAAAGTCTACCCCACCCCCAAACTCACCTTCTCTCAAGAAAATAACTATAGCCTAAAAGATAATCTCATCATTCAAACGGTCATGGACATCTCAAAAGAAGGTTATGAAGTTAAACTTATAACCAAAGATATAAACGTCCGCGTCAAAGCGGATGTTCTCGGACTAGATTCAGAAGACTATACAAAAGGAACAATCAGTTATTCTGATTTCTATACCGGATGGGTGCGCGTCCCAATTGCCGCTAATGACTTACGCACATTGACTGCCCGTCGTGTCTCTACCATCGTTGCACCCGAATCACTCTTGCCAAATCAGTTTGTTATAGTTGAAAGCCAAAGCAACCCAAATAACTACCGATTATTTCGTTATTTAGGCGACACAACATTTAAAGAAGTGCAAAACATCACACTTATGCAAAGTTTTCAAGCAAAAAATGTCCAACAACTCATGGCGCTTGATCTTCTGATGGATGACTCTGTGCAACTCATTACACTCCTTGGACCAGCTGGAACAGGCAAAACCTTTTTAACGCTTCTTGCCGGACTTTATAAAGTTGCCTATGAAAAAATTTATCGTCGCTTTTTGGTAACAAGACCTGTTGTTGCATTGGGCGCAGATGTTGGTTATTTACCGGGCGATCTTCAAGAAAAGCTCCACTACTGGATGCAACCTGTGCACGATAATTTAGAATTTATTTTTAGTCAGATGATGCGAGGAGCTGAAGAACAGTATAATTTGGGCTCAAAATCAAAAAATAAAGATGGCAGAAAAGATAGACGTCATACTCATGACAGCAACCATTCTCATGGTGGCCTGCCACACATGGAATCTCACACGGTCGAGCGCCTTCAACAAAAGGGAATTTTAAGCCTAGAAGCTATTACTTATATGCGCGGGCGTTCAATTCCGTATCAATTTGTATTCATTGATGAAGTACAAAATTTAACACCACACGAAGTAAAAACCATTGTCAGTAGAGCTGGAGAAGGAACGAAAGTAATTCTTGCAGGAGACCCATATCAAATAGACTCGCCTTATCTGGATTTCACAAGCAATGGATTAACCGTTACAGCAGAAAAATTTAAGGCTCAAAAAATCTCAGGTACTGTCTTCTTAGAAATTAGTGAACGCTCTGAGCTTGCAAAACTTGCAGCGGAGATTTTATAAAAAATAAGAATATGAGCACTACATAGCGGGCTGATGCATGAGATCAGCCCGCTTTTTTTATGATAATTTCTAAAAATTTCTCTACGGTCTGTTCAAAGGTCAACTTGGAATTATCAATCACCACCGCACCTTCAGGAACAACCAGAGGTGCAATTGCTCGAGTACTATCAAGTTTGTCTCGTGCAATCAGTTTACTGCGAACATTGTGCTCATCCTGTTGAACTGCACTTCGGTTACTATCTTTTAAAATGCGCTGAACACGAACATCGACGGTTGCAGTCAGAAAAAATTTAAAATCTGCATTCGGAAAAATAACCGACCCAGAATCGCGGCCATCAACAACAATATCATATGTTTGCGCAACAGCATGCTGCACATCAAGCAGCCGTCTTCGCACTTCAGGAAGAGCACTCAACGCAGAAGCCGATTGACTCAAGCTATCGTCAGATAAAAATTCGGAGATATCAACACCTTTAAAAAATACCTTTCCGGCTCCTTCTTTAAACTCGAATTTTATTTCCGAAACAAAGCTCAGATCAATAGTTTGAATATCCGCTCCATGATTGTTTAACTGGTCATGATGCATAAAATGCATGACTATGTATGCAACTGCTCGATATAACAGCCCTGTTGAAAAATGGTGAATATGCAACCGACGAGCAATCTCCTTTGCAACAGAGCTCTTGCCGCTCGCAGCAGGACCATCAATAGTAATTATCATTGTTCCGCCTTTTTTATACCACGATAATATCTTGGGAATACCATGCACCCAACACTGTATCACAAAATCAGCTTTACTCATTAAAAAAATAACCCACCCCTACGTAGTTTTTATCTTTTTTATGATCAAAAAAATGTGGTTTTAACACTGGCCTATCTTAATGTTATAAAGCTAACGATCTTATCTGAAGGTCTATGACACTCGAGAGCCCGTAGAGGCGAGTCGGGGGTCCACTACTATTTTTTATCATTATCGAATTTTCACTTATTCAGAAATTCCTTTTTTTAATAAGCGTTAAAAAAGGAATTTCTGATGGATCTTGTGCAACAATTTTATTAATTGATTTTATCCACTCAGCTTGATTAACGTTGTATAAAGGCGTATCTTTTTTTAAAGAGATATTTTCGTCAATAAACTTCTTAGTTTCATCTGAATTTGTTCTGTAAGCATACTCTTTTAAAAAATCAACTAATGCTGCATGAATTTCATCAAACGTTAAAAAAGTATCATGATATTGGTTATCATATATCATCTTTGTTTTACAAACCGATTTAATCCAGTCTGACCATGCTGCAGGATCACATGGTTTACCATCAGACAAAAACATCATGTCTTCAATCAAAAATTGAACATCATCTGAATAGCCTGAAGAGCCAGGCGCATTACGATGAGTAAGATAATCGATTATTAAGCAATATGCTTTTTTTAAGTTTATTTTTTCCATCTTTCTCACAAAAAACTTCTAGGATTTAAATTTATTCCGCCATTTCTAATAGAATCTTTAAATACTTCTACCCAAACCTCTCTTCCATCTGAAATGAGCTGTCTATAAATTTTTGTTCCGCTTGGTTTCATTTCTATAAAGTTCTTTTGATTATTTGCAACGTCCTCGAGCAGCTTTCTATTTTCTGGGGTATCATATTCAAAATGTCCATTATCTTTTCTAAAAATATGTTTCGAATTTTTTTCGAATATTTTAATGCGCTTATCATCTTTATAATTATCTTCATGATGGTCAGGAGGAGGTACTTTTCCTTCACCTTCAAGTATTTCTTCATCCTTATGTAATTGACTATCAATTTCACGATTACCATTATTATTGTCGTCTCGACGTACAAAAATATCTTCCAGCTTTAGTAGCTCTATTGATGAATTTTCTGCCAATGCTTGTATTGTATTGGATGGGGGAAGGATTTGAGGTAAAAGAGAATTGCGTTTATTTTTTTTAAAAATATTTTTAAAGGGCCTAATAATTTTATTACCAAACAAAATAGTAATGCCAACTCCAATAATAACAGCACCTAGTTGTGGACAAACAGGAAGTGCTTCCACACCTTTTTCAAGAAGTAAAACAGAGGCTGTAGTTGCGCTTATTGGATCATTGTGAGTTAAAACTAAAAATTTTGATGAAAAAAAGAGATGAGGTTTTTCAAGATAGAGCGAGTAAAATATTTTTTTCTCGTGAAACTTTTGTATTGCAATACATTCAACTTGCACAAGCTTTTTATATGCGAGCTTGTACAAAACATGCCCAACTGTAAGGCTATCTGAAGTGCGAAAGCTATCGGATGTTGCCTCATAAAAAAGTTGTTTAGGCGATGCGTAAATTATTTCTGTGAGCTCATCTACATCTGATTCATTTTTAGCTTTTAAGGTAATAGCAAAATAGCAATCGTGTAATATTGCTTGTATTTCTTGAACAGAAACATCTACAAGCTCGTTTGTTGTGCAATTAAGGCTGCAAACAGTATCATTTTTTTGCAATAGCTCTATAGGAGTTAGCCCTTGCGATGTCAGAACAGTAGTTCCTTGCTCAAGGCCTCCCAAAAGTGCTTGAACGCTGGATAGGGTTAAAAAAATAAGAAGAACTACATTAGATTTTATAGTGCTCATACTTGCTATTTTTCCTTTTTTCAGTTGTAATTTTTTCACCAAACACTACAACTATTTTGAGATTTATACAAGATGAATTATCAGCCCACATAAGTGCTTTCAATCGACTATTTTAATGATCAACCAATCTTTAAAATAGAAAAATGGCTAATATCCTTAAGCCACTGATCTCAATTAATGCGTAAACCTTCTAGTTCTAGGACCGCCCAACATCTTTTTTAATGACGAGCAACTCATTTCATGATACTTTGTGAAAAATTTTGACAATATGCCTTACCAATAAACATGGAAATCATGGAAAAAACAGCTCCTGAAAAATTAACCCCGTTGATGCAGCAATACTTCGATATCAAGCAGCAATTTCCCGACACACTGCTCTTCTTTCAAGTAGGCGATTTTTACGAGCTTTTTTTTGATGATGCAAAGGTTGCTGCAGCATATCTTGCTATCACCTTGACCAAGCGGGGCAAAAATAATGGCATTGATATTCCACTGTGCGGTGTTCCGGTACATGCGCTTGATCACTATTTGGTTAAGCTGATCAAGGGGGGATTTAAAGTTGCACTGTGCGATCAACTTACCAAGCCTCAACCCGGTACCGTCGTACAACGAGCGGTCACTCGTGTTTTTACTCCCGGGACTTTAATTGATGCCGGCTTGCTTGATGACAAATCTGCCTCCTACCTGCTCACATTTTATCCAATGCCCGACCGTTGGGGGATTTTATTCACTGAGCTTTTAACCGCCCAACTTTTTGCAACCACGGTTCCTGTTGATTCATATCGTCATGTTGAAGCAGAATTAATCAGGTTTTTCCCCGATGAAGTCATTTTGCCAAAAGTTAAAAAAATAGAACAATTTGATACCTATTTTAAAAAGATGGGCTATTGCACCAGTTTTATTGAGGCTCAGGTTGGAACGAATAGTTTGCAATCAGAACAAGAGCCTGTAACTACCGAATCACATGCGTGGATTGAACAGCAGTTTCCGGCACAAACAGTGCGCACTATTGCGCAACAGCCTGTGCTTGAACAATCACTCACCACGCTGTACCATTACTTAAAAAGAAACCAAGCCGCTTCGCTTCAACAATTCAAATCAATTCAGTTCTATGAGCCGGACGATTATTTGATTCTCGATGCCGCTACACAAAAAAATCTTGAAATCATCAACAATACGCAAGATGGCGGCCGGAAGAATACGCTCTTTTCTGTCCTTGACTGCGCCAAGACCGCAATGGGTTCACGCACCATTAAAAAATGGCTTTCTCGGCCGTTAGTCCAAAAGACAAGTATTATTCAACGGCAAGAAGTAGTCAGCGAACTGGTCATAAATCTTGAATTGACTCGACAACTTGAAAACAATCTTTCAAATATCGCCGACATAGAACGCATTATTGGTCGCATAGCTCTGATGCGTGCAACACTTCACGATTATAGTGCTCTAAAAGTGTCTCTTACCTTCATGCCCAAAATCAAACAGCTCCTGGGGAAGATTACTCACGTATCGCTAGCTCAAGCCATTGCTGAAAAAATTGCTGATTTCACACCGCTTGTGCAACTCTTAGAACAAAGCATCAATGATGACATGGCCCTGGGATATACTATTAAACCTGGATTTGATTTAGAACTTGATCGACTCCGCAGCTTGTCTACCAACGGGCACGAAGAAATTTTGGCGCTTGAGCAACAAGAACGCATACGAACAGGCATTACAAGCCTCAAGATTGGTTACACCAATCAAACCGGATATTACATAGAAATTACCAACCCTAATTTGGATAAAGTTCCCAGCGATTTTATGCAACAGCAAACGATGGTGGGGCGTAAACGATTTATCTCACAACAACTCAAAGCGTTGGAAGTTGAAATTCTGCAAGCAGCTGCACAAATTGAACAACTCGAAGCAACCATTTTTTCTCGTATTAAACTAGAAGTTGCTCATTACCTTGCTCCCTTGCGGCATGCGGCACAAAGCATCGCCTATCTTGATGGGCTTTTTGGCTTTGCCACAGCCGCACATCAAAATCGCTACGTAACTCCAAAATTTAACGATCAACAACAGATCAACATTCAAGCTGGACGTCACCCCGTTGTTGAAGCAAGCTTGGGGCACCAGTTTGTCCCCAATGATACCACGCTTACAACTGACGAATCGCTTTGGGTTATCACCGGTCCAAACATGGGCGGTAAGTCGACCTATTTACGTCAAGTTGGCCTGATCTGCATCATGGCTCAATGTGGCAGCCTTGTTCCCGCGCATACTGCAAGCTTACCTATTCTTGATAGAATTTTTACGCGCATTGGCTCTGGCGACGACGTTGCACAAGGCAAAAGTACCTTCTTGGTTGAAATGGAAGAGACAGCTGTCATTTGCACACAAGCAACCGATAAGAGCTTAGTAATTCTTGATGAAGTTGGACGTGGTACCAGCACCTTTGATGGCATAGCGCTTGCTCAAGCAATTATTGAACATATTTTTACCCGCATTAAAGCCAAATGTCTTTTTGCAACGCACTATCACGAGCTCACTGAATTGGCCGCGACACTGGATGGCATTAAAAACTATCATCTTGCTAGCAGTAAAAAAGGGGACACCCTTTTATTTTTGCATAAAATTGAACCGGGAATAGCGCCTGGAAGCTTTGGCCTTGATGTCGCCAAGCTTGCACAACTCCCTTCATCGATTATTAACCGGGCAAAAACCATCTTAAATGAACTTCAAACCGCAAGCGGTGCGCACCACCATTCAGCACAAAAATCCAGTACTTATGTACCTGCACACACAACTCAAACAGATAATCAAGAAGAACCTTATCAAATAATCAAAAAACTTGAGCAACAAGTTTTACAGCAACAAGATCTTGTTGTTCAACTAACTCATCTTGATATGAATGAGCTCACACCTCGACAGGCGCTGGAATTTATCTGGAAAATAAAAGATACATTAAACGTGAAATATTAGGATCTTTGGTAAATAACTAGAGCAGATCGTTTATTAATTCAGCCATTCTAGCTCGTCTTGGATCTTGGACAAGATCACGTAAATCTTCATTATCCTCCATCCAGTCGTTAAACTGTGCAGGCATTAACTCCGTTAAATTCTGAGGCATATCGCCAAATTGATTTTCACACGCAATAACTTGAGCAATATCTCTGTTTCGAAATGCCTGAATAGACTGCCTCAAAACAACTATAAATCGAGGCTCATATTCATGAGAATAAAGCTCTACAAGATCACTAAAACGTTCCAAATAAGTTATTTGATCATCAATAAAGTCTTGTTGATTAAAAAGATCAACTAACTCGGCCGGAAAATCTGGTAAATCAGGAACATCAATCACATCAAGTGTATCAGGAGCATTTATTAGATCGATCGCATTTTGCTGTTGTTGCCCATTTTGATTATCAGGCTGTTGCCGTTCTGGTCCATTTTGATTACCAGGCTGTTCTGGTTGACTTTTTTTATGCATGAAATAAAAAGCGGCATATCCAATTACTCCAATGCTAACAACACAGCCACCAATGGCCATTAAAAGAATCTTTCTTTTAATGGCAGTTCTCATTCTTGTATTTCTCATGCTTCCTGGCTTTTCAGAACAAAGCTCATCGCTCATGAGGCTTTTTTTAAAAATTTCTATAATCCTATCGCGTGGAATTCCCTGTTGTGCAAGATAATGAGCTTGTTCAAAAAGAAACAGAACCTCTTGATCCACTAATGAATTTTCAGCATGAGTTGCTAAGTTATTTCCCAAAATCAGCAGCAACACCATGAATACTATCTTTTTAATATCAATCACTTAAAAAATCTTTCAATTAATATATTTTTAATTTCATCGGATAGATTATCTATGATCTCTAAAAAATCAACAATTAGCCCATTTGTCTATGTTTTTCATAGGTAATTGCTTGGTAGCGCACTTCTATACACCAAAAACCCTTTTTCAGCTCAGTTCACAAGGTTACGAATAAATAAGCATGACTCCAAAAATCACCATTGAATTGTTCACAATAAAATAATTATTCCCCATCGCACGCTATTTTTAAAAAATATTTACATTTGTAATTTTATAAATGCATAATGGAGATACGGAGTATCATGAGCAGCCTCATGGTACTGTACGTACATACATGTTCGTCTTTAATGTTTTTTAAATAGTTACAAAAAAAGGGATCCCTATTATGAAATTCTCTTGGAAAAATATACGACCAGCGGTCTTGATTAGCCTTGGGCTTACAATGATCCTTATGAGTGTTGCATGGGCAATGGACCCTCTTGCTCCAGCAGCAGGAACGCCAGCTCCAGCACCGGTACAAGTAACACAACCGGATTCAACTGCTGTACAAGCATCAGCATCAGCACCAATACAAGTAACGCAACCAGATCCTACTGCTACGCAGGCAACACTAGCACCTGTTCCGGCAGCTGCAACCACCACGTTAACCCCTTTACCAGCGGTAACAACCACAGCAAGCTCTCCAGCACCGACATCTCAACTTGCGGTTATACCATTAACATCAACAGCACCACTTGCCTCAACAGATAAGGGGTCAACCGGACTACCATCTTCTGGCGCAACTTCCACTGCAGCTAATGCCGATACTGAAATTGTTGAAACGGAAATAACCGAAGAAGTAGCGTCACCAACGCAGCCTGGCAAAAAAATTAAACGTAGACGCAAAGTACGCCGTCGTGTAAAAAAAGGTCGTGGAAAAAAATCCGCAAAAGTTCGTGGTATCAAGTATCCACATCGTATAAAAAGTAAAAAAGGCGTCGCTGGAAGCACAATGACTATGGGAAAAAATCCAAGTCAGATGACACCTCAACAACGCCAACGATGGGAAATTGCCCGCCGCAACCGGTTAGTGCAAGCACAACGCAAACGAGCCCTCATGCGCATACAAAAAACACCCCAAAGCAACCTTGCAAAAATGCGAGCTCGCCAAGTGCAACTATTACCTCAAAAAAAGAAAAAATATGGTTCAAGAAAAACAATTGGTATGACTCCAAGAAAAAAGAATGCTAAATCAACAGGTCAAGGTGCTCAAACAGCTCAACCCGATGCAGCTGTTGATGACTCAAGTCAAGCTTCAACTGGTGTAACAACTGATGACGGATCAACCGATGCAACAATTGATACAACAACTGATAGCCAATCGACTGATGCCTCCACGGGCTCATAATTTGTGATTTTATAAAGCATATTTCAATATTTTAAAAAAGGAAAAACCGATGACCAAGTGTTATAAGCTATTGCTTAAGAAGCTACTTTTGAGTGCCTTTCTCATAAGCAGCACACTCGTGCATGCCGTACCCGAAGAGGTAAATTTAATAAGCGAGCTATCTCAAGAAATTTTAAATCAAGGCATGAAACTAACAACATTACCCCAAACACAAGAAGGCCTTGGAAGAATAGCTCTTTACCAAGAAACACTTAACGAATATGAGACGATGATCGATAAATACGGCCGTACTGACGATGAAAAAAACAGAATACGCACTATGATCCAAAGACAGCGAGATAGACTTTCCGCTCAAGAAAAAAGTATAGAAAATATGCTCAATCCAGCAATAGTCAATGCACCTTACGCAGCACAAGAACAGCCACAAGCTGATCAAACTGAAGCTGAAGAGTGTTCAATCTGTTTTGAAAATTTAGAAACCGATGGTGACAACGCGCTCTTGAAGTGTGGTCATTCCTTCCACAAAAAATGCATTGATGATTGGTTTGCCAAACAAAGAAATTGTCCTTTATGTAGAAGAGAATTTGGTATTAGTGAAGATCCATTTATTCATCCCACAATTACCACAGTATCACTCGTTGAAGTTCAGTCTCCTACACCAGCAATTCCAATGGGCCCAGAAACATCTACTTCATCATTTAATGAACCTCATTTTGAGGGAAATTACTACGAAATTCTTGGTGTTGAATCTGATGCTTCTTCTAAAATTATTAGACAAGCCTACCTTGCCCATGCGCGCATTCATCACCCTGACAAAGGTGGAGATGAAGAAAATTTTAAACTATTAGACAAAGCTTGCAAGACACTCATTGACGCCGATAAGCGCGCCGCATATGACCAATCACTCACATCAAAGCCGGCAACAGCCCCTGAACAACGACCTGCAGCTCATGCAGCTAAGGGTAAAAAAGTGGGTAAAGGTAAAAAAGCTACGCAACGTCGTAAAAAAGCGGCTCGCCGTAAAGTTGCTCGTAAAAAAGCTGCATCTAGAAAAGGTAAGCATACTACCAAAAAACGCCGTGCTCAAAAAGCTCATCCACGTAAAAAATATTCTCGTCGACGCGCAAAAGTACAAAAAGCTCGCGATTTTGATTATGAAGAATCATTAAAAAAACGTTCCTGAGCAAGTAAAAGCTAAAAAAGTTTCAATAAAAAAGAGAGGCGTCGGAATTTTAGATAACCGACGCCTCTCTTTTTTATTAGCAACAGCACAATATGTAATATCCAAATTGAAATTGTTTTTAATAAAATATTTACATTTGAAATTAATAAGTGGTAGTCTAAAAGTAGAGAAAACGATGAGTACAACTGAATAAAACATACGATGAAACTGAAACAAAAAAGTACTTAATGTTATGAATTAAAACGGTAATTTAGTTACATTATTAAAGGAGATAGGACTATGAATAAAATCTCAAAGAAACTGCTTCTCTGCGCTCTGCTTATTGGGGGAATGACAACAAGTGACGTATTTTCTACAGTTGCTATAGATACCGAAGAGGAAGCAACTCCGACAAGTACGGATATTATTGTATCTGAATCAACTACAACGGAAGAACCTGCAAAAGCTCGTTCACGTAAGCGACGCAAAAAATCGGCCTCTTCAAAATCGGCTCGCAAGGGCAAAAGAGGATCTCGTTCTGGCAAGCGAAAAAAGAATGCTCACAAAACAAAATCTACACGTAAAAGCAAAAAAGCTCGTAAATCTAAAGGCAAAGCACAGAAAACTTCTCGTAAAAAACGTACCACAACGTCATGGCAGAATCGTTATAAAAAGACACAAGCTTCTCGCAAAAAACGTTCTGGTAAGACACCTAAGACAGCTGCACAACGCGCTGCAATGGCACGAAGACGTGCTGAGCACTTGTTAGCTAAGCAACCATGGACCCCTAAGCAGCTTGCAAGCGCAAAGAGGCTTCATGCTCGCTTAAGCAAGATGCTTAGTCGACCATATACTGAAAAAGATGCTGCGTTAATGGAACGACTTGAAGGTTCAATTGCAGAAAGAACGAGTACAGACATAATCGTCATAGACTAAATAAAGACGGTTTATTCTTAGATTTTTTATAAAATCACACACTTATGGCGCCTCTCCATTCCCACACATCTCCTCCCCAAGGAGTTTGGAAGGCGCCCTCTCTTATCTCCTTTTAACTACCCCCACCTTTTTACACAAATGACTGATAGCACATTGACTGCATTTTGGTGAAATTGGTACGCACATATTCTGCCCCCACATGACCAATAACTTATTCCAGGTGATCCAATCTTTTTTTTCTAAAACTTTTTTAAGCTCTGCCTCTGTCTGCTCAACCGTTGTGGTCTTAATCAGCCCCAAGCGATTTGAAATGCGGTGCACATGGGTGTCGACACAGATGCTGGGGACGTCAAAAGCCATCCCCAAGACCAAGTTTGCTGTCTTTGGCCCCACGCCCTTAATAGAGATTAGCTGGTCATAGGTATCAGGCACTGCTCCAGAAAATTCTTCTATAACAGCCCGTGAAACCTCACGCAATGCTCGAGCTTTATTTTGATAAAAGCCGGTTTTAAAGATGATTTCTCTGAGCTCAGACTCGGGCAATGCAAGCAACTGCTCAGGTGTTTTGACCCGGTTAAACAAAACTCGGCAAACATGAATAGTCGTAATGTCTTTGGCTCGTAGACTGAGCAAACATCCAATGAGAATGAGGTAGGGATCCTTTCCATATTCATCAATTATGCTGTTAATCAGCGGCTGCGTATATGCAGCCGTCTTCTTAGCCAAAATTCTGATAATCTCTTCTCTGATCATAACCAAATGTGCCACTGTTATTGACGGGTGCTTACACAAGAGTGAAAAGCACATTTATTTTTTATACAACAGGCTCTATACTAGCACACATTTATTTAAGAAAAAGCTCGAATTACACAAGGAGGACCAAACGCATGAACTTAGAAATGTTCAAAGGTAAAATGAAAGATTTTATCGCATTTCTTGAAGTTGAAAAAAATTCCTCACTTCATACTGTGCGCGCTTACCAAAGTGACCTCAAACAACTTTACCAGTTTTGGCTCTTAATCGAAGAAAAGGAAAAAGCTATCAAACACTCGTTTGATAAGATCATGCGACGTTTTGCCACCTCACTTTTTTACAAAAAGATCTCAAAACGGTCTCTTGCTCGAAAACTTTCCTGTTTGCGCTCATTTCAGAACTTTTTAAAGGCACAAGGAATTAAGCTGGGATTGCAGATTAAGTCGCCCCGTCCGGACAAAAAGCTCCCTATAACCTTGAGCGTTGATGAGATATTTTACTTGCTGGATTCGCTAAAAAATGAGACACTACCTACAAAGTCTCCCTTACGAGACAAGACAATCTTTGAACTCATCTATGCAACGGGGGTCCGCTGTTCAGAGCTCGTGGGCATTACCTTGAGCGATATTAACTTTGAGGAACGAACCATCAAAGTAATGGGAAAAGGCCGAAAAGAACGCCTAGTCCTATTTGGCTCAAAAGCGGAAATAAGCCTACACAGCTATCTGCATAACGAACGCCCTTACTTGCTAAAAAATAAAACAGAAAAACACCTTTTTTTAAATAATAATGGGGGACAACTCACCCAGCGCTCGGTACAGCGCATTTTTGAAATGTTTCGTAAATTTTTAAAAGTTGATAGAAAACTTTCGCCTCACAAGATTCGTCATTCATTTGCTACTCACTTGCTGAATCAGGGTGTTGATTTGCGCATTATTCAAGAGCTGCTCGGGCACAAAACCATTGCAACTACAGAAATATACACACATGTATCCAACCAGCATCTAGCCCAAATGTGTGACGAAAAACACCCACTTAATAACCTTGATTACTTAGTATTGGACCACGAATCATGATCATTCTTACCCCTCCTCCTTTTAACGAATATGAGTTGTTAGACTCAGGCAACGGCTATCGCCTTGAGCGCTTTGGTGCAAACATTGTTGCACGCCCAGACGCCAGCTGTGTATGGAAACAAGCTCAACCTGAAAACCAATGGGAACAGGCCAATGCGTATCTCAAAAAACAGGCTGATGGAAAAAGCGTATGGCACAAGTCGATGTTTAAGGAGGAATGGTTTTTCAAAATCCCACCATTCAATAAAACGGCAAAACATTCCATTGTTGCTTCATTACGACTAGCAACATCGGCAAAAAATATCGGCGCTTTCCCTGAATCAGTCAGCCACTGGCCATGGATTGCAAAACGGCTAGCAACACGTAAAAATGCCAATATTCTCAATTTATTTGGCTATACCGGCCTTACAACGCTTTTTATGGCAAATCTTGGCGCAAATGTATGCCATGTTGATGCTTCAAAGCCTTCGGTGGAATGGGCAAAGCGCAACCAAGATTTGAGCAAGCTCAATGATGCAGCTATTCGATGGATAGTAGATGACTGTACTAAATTTGTTCACCGTGAAGTTAAACGTGGCATGGTCTATGACGGCATCATTATGGATCCACCAGCATTTGGACGTGATACCAAAGGAAACGTCTTTGAATTCGAAAAACGTATTGGCGATCTTCTTGAGTTATGCCAAAAGGTGCTCAGCCCTCGTCCATTGTTTTTTGTTTTTAACGGTTATTCAATGGGCTATTCTTCAACCGTTCTTGCAAATTTGCTTAACGATTACTACCCAGAACGAGAAATTGAACATGGTGAATTGCACTTGAGAGAAGTCAACGAAATGCGCACGCTTCCATGCTCTATTTTCGCACGATTCTAAAAGCTATACTTAACTTGTAATTAACAGAACAAAATATATCTGTAAAAAAATAGAGCTCCCATTCAAGAGCTCTATTTTTTTACTTGTTAAGATTCAAAAGGCCTATGTATTAATTGTCACTCACTGTGCTCGCTTGAAATGAGTCACTCGCTGCGCTAACAGAATCGTTGCTCTGGGAAGACTCCGATGCAGCTTCACCCCCTTCTTCACTTACAGGAGCAACACCCTCGATAGCCCCAACAGCTCCTACAATACTCGCGGCACCTACAAGCCCGGCAGCTCCCACAACTGCTGCACCCAAAGCAACTTTTTTCTTGCCTGAAATTCCAGATGATTCAGCTTTTTTGCCCGTTGGCAGTTTTTCAGTTGCTAATATTTTTTCAGCCTCTTTTAAATCTTTTTTACTTTCTTCAATTAACTTCTTGTTATTGCTAATACGTTGAGCAGCTAAGCTCTTTTCTTCAGCTGTTCCTGTTTTAAGCAATTCTCTATTTTCAGCTATGCGCTCTTCAAGCATTGGTATAGTGTTATTAATCTTAGCTTTATCACTTGCTGCTGTTATAACCTTGTCAGCTTGTTTAATTTGATCTTCTTCAGCTTTAATTTGCTTTTTCGCAGCAGCCACTTCAGCTTGAATAGTCTTGATACTTCGACCATCTAACTGTTCATTAAGCAGCCCTTGCTTCTTTTGAACATTGTCTTCCGCTTTTTTTAAATCATTTGTTAGGATTTTAAGAAAGTCTCCGTGGGCACCCCCATCTTTTTGAGCGGCTTCAACATCCATTTTATCTTTTTTAGCACGCTCTAATTCTTTTTTTGCTTCTAAATATTGCTTTTGAGCATCGACAATCTTTTCAGCATCGGCAAGCCGTGCTTTTGACACATCTATACGCGCCTGCGCCTCATCTTTTACATTTAAAGCAGTTGCTATCAGCGCTCGCTCTGGAGAAGCTTTTGCTACATCTTTAGAATCTCTGTCTCGCTTCAAGCCGGCATCGAGCTTTTTTGCATCTTCTTCTGTCATTGTAGTTTTTTTCCATTTTACATTAGCTTCGGTTTGAGAAGCTCCCTCTTTCGCCTTGGCGACTTCATCTCCATGTCGCTCATAATCACCTCTTCCAGTAGCTCTAATGGCTGCGCCTTTAAGTCTAGTTGGAATGTCTTTAAGATCATCGACTCTTTCTGAAATTTTTTGACCCAACGAAGACCGCCTGCCACTCTGCTCAGGATCAGACTTTTCAGATTTTCCGGCTGCATAACCAACTGCAGTCCTTAATGCTCTATACGGTAAATCTTTTATTTGCTCGGGAATCTCTTTCACTTTCTGAGCAACCTGTTCACCTCTAGATGGAGGAATGGCGCTTGGGGGAGGCATGCTCGGCCGATCAAACATTCCAGGGGGAAGAGGTGCATGCGAGGCAGGAGGAAGCGATTTTTGAGCTTGACTCTGCATCACCATGCAGCCAAGTACTAGCATCATAATTATTATAATTTTTTTACTCATATCCCGTACCCTTGTTTACTTTTTTAACATAATTAGCCTTATCGTTAAGGT
>Ga0154020_10003186_pt1 | contig 19842 bp, 17 predicted proteins | sample Klosneuvirus_201_FD_109709 | JGI IMG/M metagenome (GOLD analysis project Ga0154020, IMG submission 109709) | Active sludge microbial communities from wastewater, Klosterneuburg, Austria - Klosneuvirus_20160825_MG | ecosystem: Engineered > WWTP > Aerobic digester > Activated sludge | place... | reverse complement strand
TTTTTTTATAATGAACAAGGTGAAATTATAAAAGAATTATTGACAAAGGGAAACAATTTTTTTATAATGAACAAGGTGAAATTATAAAAGAATTATTGACAAAGGGAAACAATTTTTTTATAAGGAGCAATAATAAGTAATATGAGATCAAATGGATTTTTAAAATATATCATTTAGTTATATGAAATTACTGCTCTTAGCAAATTGTAATAATATCAATACTGATAATATAGAAGATTGTAAAAATCGCAATGAAATATTCACCTTCTTACTTAAATCTTATTTAATAAAGATGGCAATTAATAATAATTTTGAAATTGAAGTTATGAAATGTTTTCCTTATTTAGAATATAAAAAAACTAAAACCATTTTATTTCCAAAAGTAGATCATATTATATTCATTGATGAAAAGGGATTTTACGATAAAAATCTTAATTTTATAAATTACTTGCATAAATTTGCAAAATATACTGTTTCTACGATATGTAAAAATTCAAAATATTTAGCGGGAGAAGATCTTATGTTTAATTATATCAAATGTGATATACCAGATAATAAAGTTGTTAATGTTAAACCGCCATGTGATAAATTTTTGTATGATTCAAGAAAAGAAGAAGATATTATTTACATTTTATTTAATGAACCAGAATCTCCTTTTGATATTATACAACCAAAAATAACAGAAAAAAAACAAATATTATCAGAACTTAAAGCAATTATGGAAGAAAATCCAACAACCCAATTTAAATTTGCGTCTATTAATACTAAATTAATCAAATTTATTGATAATGATAATAATATATTGGAAATAAAACAATTTGTTTCATATACTGATTATATCTACGAGTTATCAAAGGCAAATATATATTTTATGAATGATAAATGTCAAGATATTTATAAATTATATGAATTATCTATGTGTGACACTTTAATTGTAACAAATAATAAATATATTTCAGATACACTTAAAAATGAATTAGAAATTATTTCCTTTGATAAATTCATTGATTGGAAAATTATATTTGATAAAATAAATAACTTTTCCATTAGAACAAAATTAATTGCAGATTATACGTGGGAAAATTTGATTAATATTATGTTAGATAATTTTAGAAAACATATGTCTCTGTATAAAAATGATATTATGGATAGTCAAAATATATTAAACAAAATTCATCATGCAAGTTCAAATGATAAGGCAAAGGCTGAAATAACAACACATATATTCTTACAACCAGCGTATAGAAATCTCTAAATTCGATTGGGGGTTTATATGTTTCATAATATTAATCTTTTCGCAATTCATTTCTTTCATTCACAGTACTTTCTAAAATACTATGAGGTGAATCATTTTTTTTCATATATTGAAGCAATACATTTGTATCTTTTGGAAAACACATTCCTCCATAACTAATTTTTCCATCTGGGCCTGGAACAGTTGTATGTTGAGGATTAATCCAACCATTTTTAAGCATTAAATCTTTAACTGTATTGTATTCTATATTCATCTTCTGACATAGTAAATATAGTTCTGTGAAAAATTGAACCTTAACCGCATAAAAATTATTTGTAAATAATTTCATACTTTCTGATTCTATTGAATAACATATCGAAATTTCGGCTAAAGGATAATTGTTCTTATAAAATCTTATTAATGCATCTATTTTTTCTTGATTATATATTTTTGAATGCCCTAATACAATATGTTTTTGATTATTAAAATCTTGATGTGCAGTTCTAGCAGTTAGAAATTCTGGATTATGAATAATATCCAATTTATATTTATCATATAATATATCAGTTGTTCCTGGCTCCATCGTACTTTTAATGATAATTGTACCATGATATTTTTTTTGTGATAAAACATCAAGTGTTTCAACAAGAGAATCTATGTTATATGTCTGAATAATTTCATTATATGGTGTAGGTAAAGCCAAGAACAATAAATCAGTTTCAATCATTAAATCGATATTATTGATATTTTTATATTTGTCATAAATAAATAAGTTTTTATTTATTTCATACCCTTTTTCCAAAAAACTGTTCATAATAGCAGAACCAACAATTCCAATACCAATTATACCAATTTTATTCATATTACTACTATATTATACTTAATAGATTTATTCAAAGAAATTTTCCACAACATTTATCTTCGGATTAACATGTCTTACCAAATATTCTCCATGCTTGCCTTGTCTAATTTCGTCTTCAACACTAATTTCTTTAATAAATTCATTTTCTGTTTTCTTAAATATATCATCATCCAACGAAACACTTTCTTTTAATGATGAAGATATGATAATGCTATTTCCGACATTTTGCTGGTTTATATTTTTGATATTATCATCTTTATATAACATTGCCATTTCTCTTATCTTATCTTTAAATCCCATGTATTTTTCATGTACATATTTCAATATTTTTAATGTATTAATACTGATATCTTTTATTGTGTTTTGGTACTCAACTGTAAAATCAATATAATGAATAATTAAAATCATAATTAACGTTGTATACAAAATATGTAAAAGATCAAAATGAGAAATATATGTTATACATAAAACTAATCCGAAGATTAATTGCTTTCTAATATTTGTATTTATAATAATATTCATAACTATGCTTAAAAGTAATATAAGAAAACTATTATTTAAACAGCTACTGATAACATTGTATTTAAAAATACACATATATAAGACAATACTAAAATATGATAATGTTATGTTATGATTCTCGTATACTAAATAATTTTTAAAATTATCGGTATTCTTAATAATCATTTTAGAAACAACACCAGTAATTTTATTAAATAATACATAAGATCCAAAATGACATAATATACTAATAACAAAAAAACTATTATAAAAGTATCCGATAATTGCAGAGATTACAATAGCTATTATTTTTATTACAAGTTTATAATTATCTAACTTACCTGCTATTCTTCTATAGATAAGCATAATGAATGATAATATTGGAATCAAATAAATATTGTCTAATAACGATGCAATAGTCCATATAGCAAACATTTTACCAAGCAAATAATTAAAATCCATTATAATTTTACGAAATAGATCTGTATTATCAATATTCATTTGGTATAACTGAATAATAGCCTTATATGTATTAGGTTTTGTAAAAGCATCCCATTTTTTATTATCTAGAATGTCTATAAGATAGTACTTTGCATTATTATCATTATAACTATTAATTAATTCACCTGTTTTATAATTATATACATATTTAATTAACTTGTAGTATGTTTTAGAAGAATAATTTTTGACATAAGATAATAATAATATTAGTAATGTATTTTTAAGAACGCTATAAAAATGATTTAATGTTTCATTATAATCTTTTAGTAAAATTAAAATTTCTTCGTAATTTATTTTGATTTCCCTTTCCAAATATAACTTTGAATAAAACTTTATGATTTTTGTAAAGATTTTTGCAATAATGATTCTAACAATCATTTCTTTCGCCTCTTTTATTTTAAGAAAAATTTTATGAGTTAATATTATATTTAATATCGGTGGCAATATTGTCATGATAATCATAAAATATAACATTGAAATATCACTAACCCATAATAAAGTGCATACTGTTTTATAGAATAGATATGATAAAAAGTAATAAATATATCTATCTAAACTTGTTCCAGTATATATTGAACCTATTTCTGTTACTATCTGACTTTCTGACAAATTGTTGTTAATAAAAATCTTGATAAAATATATAGCATTCAGCAAACTATCTAATGTTATCATTTTGACGAATAAATTATAATCTACCGAAATCAAATTCAGAAATATAGACATTATTGATGAAAACATGTCTCTCTCTTACTTATAAGATAGATATTTATCTATTTATATATATTCATCTTCAAATTTTTTGTTATGAATAAATAGAAATTTATCGATGTAGAGAGACAAATTTTTTGTTATGAATAAATAGGAATTTATCGATGTAGAGAGACAAATTTTTTGTTATGAATAAATAGAAATTTATCGATGTAGAGAGACAAATTTTTGGTTATGAATAAATAAAAAACTATGATGGAATACAATTAAATTTAGCATAAACTCCATAATGATCAGACGGTTCAATTCCATCTTTTGTAGCACAAATCATATTAAATTCTTCTATAGTACAATCATCTGTTCTAAACATAATTCTATCAATACGTGATTTACATGCGAATTGTTTTAATCTAATTTTCAAATAAATATTAGTTTCACTATTATATGTATATTTATTTATATTTGAACCTTTTAATGTCCATGCGTCGTGCCAATTATCAAAATAATTATCTAATATAGATTCTTCATGTAGCATAACATTTGTATCAGAACATATAATGACATTCTTTGTTGTTTCATATAACTTGTTCAAAATATCTCTAGTCATATTATATTGTTCCAGTTTTTCTGTATTTTCAAATTTTCTTTTGAATAAACTTTCAAAATGCGAGTTTGCGATGATAATACTCATTGTTTCAACTGAAATACCATCATTTGTAACTTTGTGATAAGGATATTCTATTTTTGTAATAATCAATGATCTTCCCATCTTGCTATTTGGAAATTTATAATCTGTACATTTTGATATTTGATATTTTGAAAAAGTGACACATCCGTAATCTTTATTAATCTTTTTTGGATAATGGTATCTATAATCTGATAACAATGTAATTAATATATCATATATATCTGGTTTGACTTCTTGTAGGCAAATTATATCCGGATTTAATCTATTAATTGAGGATATGAGACTGACAGTTCTTTCAATTGCCATTGCTTCATCAAACCATATGTTATAGCTTAGAATAGTTAATATATTTTGCATATGAATTTGAATAATATGAAATAATTATTATTTGGTTTAATAAATCAACTTTTTTTTGATAAAATTTTACATATTTGTTTCTTTACATTGCTTAGATAATTCATTCTTCTCAAAATAAATAGGAATATTTTTTATACATAATGGATAACAACAGCAATCACCGCAGCAATCATCGCATCTATGTTTAATTCTCCTTTCATACAATGGTTTAATTCTCTTTTCATACAATGGTTTAATTCTCTTTTCATACAATGGTTTAATTCTCTTTTCATACAATGGGTTGTATGAAGGCAAAATAATTGGTTGCGTATGTTTGGAAGGATAAGTCATTCTACACGACCTATTACATTTTGATGGTAAAATATAAGTTGGCGTGACATTTCGTATGAGAGATTGCATCGCATTTAAGATAATCATAATTAATATAAAGATGCATCATATAATTAATAAATCAATTTTTCTTTATTGAATAACTTGATATGAAGAAAAAATGAAATTTATATGGAATTTGATATAAAGAATTATTATCTAAGATATATTATTATGAACCAACACGAAATCCAAACGCTATCACAGCTTAGATCAGCCAGTACCGGTACTAGCCTTGTGACTTATTTCCTCCATGGAAATTCTTCATTATGACTCGCTACTGAAAAAATTACAACTGAATTGGGTACAGCATCCAACATCAAAGACAAAAATGTCCGTAAAGATACTGAAAAAGCTTTGAAGTATGCTCTATATCAGTTGAAAAATTATCCAAAAGATAAGACTCCAGAAAACGGGTTAGTCTTATGTTCCGGGTGTGTTATTGAAGACAAGTCCTATGTTTAGCGTTTTAAATTCGGATGGTGCAATATTATTTGAGCCTCCAAAAAAAATAAGCAAATCCTTTTATGTTTGCGATAAAAGATTTCATTTAGATTCAATTTTAGAAATGTATAAAGAAGAACATGTTAATGGTATAGTTTTTGTGACCGGAGATTTTTATGCTGGTTATAAAATTATAAAAACTGGAAATCATCTAGTATACAAAAAATTATTTGGTCAAACTGATGTTCATTTACCAAACCGGCATAATAAAGGGGGTCAAAGTTCGTTACGTTTCGCTAAAATTGTTAAAGAAATGCATCAAAACTATATAAGTAAATTATCTGAACAAGTTATTGAACATTTTATGAAAAATAAGACCGAATATTTAATTAACAAATTAATTATTGCAGGTTGTGGAGAAAAAAAATATCTTTTGAGTAACAATTCTTTAATTCAGCAATATTTTAATGATAGACTTATCTTAATAAATATTGCAAATACTAATGATGAAATAATCCACCAAACAATTCAGAGTACTATTAATATATTCAATCAAGATAAAGATAATTATTATGATAAAATACTTGACAATATTCAGGATTTAATGATAACTAACAGTGATAAATTAGTTTTTGGTTTTGACGATGTTATTGAATCTATCAATATTTTTGAATTAGAAAAAATAATAATTGATGAATCGTTAAAAGATATGTTTAATGAATTAGAATTATGCAAAACCGAATTAATTCTAATTCCTTCATATAAAATAAATAAATCAGGTTTGAATATTATTGGCATTAAATGGTATTAAATATAACTCTTTATTTCAATTGTTTTATTTTATTTATATATTCGATGTATTTTTCTTTAGATGCAGCATTCCTACCCATATTACCAGCGTGACATACTAATACACAATTATCTAATGTATGTGGTTTATTGTTATCTAATCTATCAATAGAAGATTTAAACGGGAAATACGCTTTTATGGTATTTATTAATGGTAATTTAGTGAAATAATCATTACCTTCTTGTTTTTTATATAATTCTCTAACTATTTCGGGAGTAAATTCTGATTTAATATCATCCATAGCACAATATTTTTTCATACGCCTAGATAGATCGGTAGCCCATTTTGTATTTTTTGGTTGATTTTTAATTACATCATTAATTGTATTATTTTTAATAGCATTAATATAAAGTTTATAATCTTCAATAGTTGAAGCACTTTTTGAACGATTACAAAATAAACAACTTATTACACAATTACTTGTTGTATGACCTAAAGTACTATCCTTTCTATCAATAGACATTTGTCCAAATCTATTCGATTCTTGATCACCAGTAATTAATAACTCAATATTACAATAAAAGCATTTATTATTTTGTTCCTTTAATTTGTTCAAAATATCTTCTTCAGTAAGATCAAATTCTAATTTTTTTTTGCTATCATTTGCTTTTGCAGTTGATAATAAACGTTTTATTAAGTTATTTTTTCTGTAGATCTTTTGAGAATTCTTTATTTTTTCAATATTGTTTTTCCTATAATTTTGATCACTCTGCTTCTTTTTTTCCTTATTATTATTACAGTATTGTTTTACCTTATTTTTGATATTCTCCTTATTTTGTTCATAGTATTTTTTACTCTTTTCTTTTAACCTAATTATATTCTTATTACGATATTCTTTGTTAGACTGAGTTTTTCTAACTTTATTTTTCTTGAGATATACCTTTTGTTTATCAGAAATAATTTTTTTATTTTGTTCATAATAGTTTTTTCTACCAATTTTTATAACACAATTTTTACATATATTCTTATCTTTATTCGGTCCTTTCGACGGAAATCCTTCATTTGGTTTGGTTTCATTACATTCTACACATTGTTTTTCTGTATCTACAACATTTATCTTTTTATAACGGTTAGCATTTCTTGCTTTTATAATACATTTGTGACATAGATTTTTGTCCTTATATATTCCTCTACATGGAAATTCACTGATTGGCTTATCTTCATTACATTCTAAACATTGTTTATCCATTAAAATATAAACTACTTAAATCTTTAAATATCTTTTATCAAATTAAAACGATGTTTGTCAAATAATAAGAATGTCATCAAACAAACTCAATGAATTAGGTTTTAATTATGTAGGTATTAAGTGGTATTAAATTTTGCGTTTTTTATAAATAATATATTATTTCATTATAATATATTATAATTTATGTCTTGTAATACTATTCGACAAAATAACATCTCAATAACAAATCTAGCTGTTTCAAATCCAGCTCATTTAGTTGGTACGACAAAATTAGCTCCTGATGGTGTTAATACAATAACTTATGGTGAATATGGATACTCTGTGACAAACATGGCAGTAACTAATCAACCAGATAAAATTATATATAATTAAAGAGCAGCTTTGTCGTCACATTTTTTGCATCTCTTCGTCACCACTAATGGAGGAGCATGAATTTTACTAGCAATATGTGTTTTTGGTATAGATTGTCTTGCATATGGCTTTGACACAATTGATTTATCTTTTGTTGTAGGTAAACTTTGTGCAGTGACATCATTTTTTTTATCTTTTTTAACTAATGTATTTTTTGGAATATCTATATTAACAGGTTTGTTGTTAATATTTGCAAGTTTTTGTGGAATAGTAAAGGGAACCTTTGAAGATTCTGAGCTCGATGACATATCAATTTTACGGTCTTTTTTAACATGTTTAATTTGATCTTTATGATCTTTTTGATCTTTTTTATCTGGTTTAGAATTTTGAATTGATGGTTTCGGTTGTTGAACTATTGGATTCGGTTTTGGTATTTGAATTAATGGTTTTGACGGTTGGACTATTGGTTCGGGATTTTGAATTAATGGTTTTGATGGTTGATGTGTTTGTTTTGGATATGAGACCAAATGTAACATTGGATCAGGAGAGAGTGTTTGAAGTAAAGAAGGTTGTTCAATTGGATTAATTGATTCCGGTAGTTGAATAACTGGCTTTGGAAGTTCGATTTTAACAATTTGTGTAACTGGTTTGGAAGCATTCGCAATTTTTTGCGCTTCTGTTTGCATATTTGTACTTACTTGATTATTATTATTTATCTTACTTTCTATTTTTTTCTGTTCTGCTGCTTTCTTCCTTATTTCATCTAATCTTGCGGAAATTGGATCAAATGTTTTACTTTTATAAACAGTTCTCATTGGTAAAGCTATCTCAGGAGCTTCTTCAAAACTATCAATAATTTTTATTCTTTTATCTTGAATAACTTTTTTAGTTTCTTGATATATTATTTCAACCCATTCCATTAATTTATCTTTATTACCTAAATATTTATCAAGTGGATTTCTATTATAATGTTGTCGAAATGTATATTTACACACTTCGCATGGTAAAATATATTGCAATTCTATAATAAACGTTCGAACGTGAGTCATTTCTTCTTTCGTTGGATTATCCGAATAATTATTAGCAATACATCTTAATATAAACCAAAAGTGTGGTCCCCATGATTTTGGATTGGTATATAGATCTGACATTATATTGTTTACAATAGAATTTATTTTTTACTGTTTATACTTTGCGGAAATTACAACCCGATATAAAAAAATAATATCTTATTATATTAAGAGGCTATGAACGATAAAATTGAAGTAATAAATGAATCAAATGACGATATTCAATTAGTCCGATTAAATAGTTTGGATATAAAAGTATTTGAAGGGGATGAATTAGATAAACAACTTATTAATGAACGAGATGAAGAAATGATAAAACTTGCGGCAGAATTAAACGCGTTACTTGATTCAATTCATCAAGTTAATGAAATGATTCATCAAGATAGTGAAAAAATAGAAAAAGTAGTAGAAAATACAGAAAAGATTGATGTTCAAGTCACAGTAGCAACTGATATATTGGAAGAAACTGTTCCAATGTTAAAAGCACTAAAAGAAAAATATTTAGCTCTGAAAATAGCAGGAGGCAGTATATCAACAAGTCTTGTTTTAGGCGGTGTTGGATTTTTTGCAGGCGGCCCTGTTGGAGCTGCAATTGGTGCACCAGTTGGGGCTGGTTTAGGTGCATTGGGTGGATGGTTAACTAAATTCATCTAGATTTCACTCAAATAAACAACTTTATTTATTTCATCCACTTGGGTACATAGATAATAATTCATTTTGAATAATTGTATATAATCATTTGGTTTTATTTTTATCATATCTTGTTCTCCATAATATTCTTTAATTGTAGGAGGATTATACAACCCATGATATGTGGTAACAACAACTTTAATTTTTGTTTGATCGTCAACCCATAAGACTTTCTTTTCGGTTGTTTTTGGACTACCTTCTAAATGAAGAGTTATTTTGTCATAATCGATAAATACATTGCCCCAATTCATTAAAGTGATTTCTTCATGAGGATTAAACTGTTCAGTACAATCAACTAAAATTTGATTAGAATAATAAACTTGTCTTGTACCTAAATTTGGATTCTTAACAAATTTAGAAACTTCTTTTGATGTATTTATAATTGAATCAGTAATCGTATATTGTTTAGCGGTGTCAGATGGAATAACAGTAAACCTTGTTGCTAGATTATCAATATGTTTTTTGTTGGTGGCCCAAAGCATTTGTTCAGTCATATTGGTCGAACTCTTGGAAAATCCAATCTTTGCAATAAATTCATATAACGCTTCAAGATGCAATCCACGCTTAAATAGTCCTTTGATGGTTAAGAGTTTGGGATCATCAATACCTGTTACTATTCCTTTTTCAATTAGTTCTTTAATCTTTCTTTTACTCATAACAGCTCCTTCAAAATTAACTTTACCATAGCTAAACAATAAAGGTTTTCTCAGACCAAGATAATTAAGAATAATATCATATTGCTCATCGCGATCAGTAAATTCTACACTTCTGAAAACATGTGTAACGCCTTCAATAGAATCAACAATAGGACAAGCAAAATCATATGTTGGATAAATCCTAAATCTATTTCCTGTATTATGATGATTAGCATTCAAATATCTCATAATAGTTGGATCACGACACGCTCCATTCTTATGTTTCATATTAATTTTTAATCTTAAACACATTCCTTCATGCATATTATTCCATAGTACAAGATTTTGTTCAACTGATAAATTTCTGTTTGGCGAATCAATTCCTTTATCCCTATTTTGGCTCATTATTTCTTGATCTAAATCATCAACATAAGCTAGATTATTTTTAATTAAATACGTAGCAAAATCATAAATTTGTTGAAAATAATCAGATGTATGAGTAAGTTGATCATATTTGATGCTTATTTTATCAAGATCTTCTAGGATACCTATTTCATTTTCAGTTGATTCTTTGAGCGGGTTGGTATCATCAAATCTCATAATCATTTTACCGTGATATTTTTTTGCAATGACATAGTTAATGAAAGCAGCTTTAGCATGACCAATGTGTAATGCTGACAAGGATGGTTCAGGGGGAAATCTGGTGACTATTTTGCCATAGTAATCTTTTAATTGTTCATGTAATTGATTTGGAATCTTCCATTGTGACAAGTAATCCATCTTAATAAGATAGATTAATTATTTATAATATCTTTTGTAATAATACATCAATTTTTTATAACAAAGCTCCTACTACATCATTATATTTCACATATGTCTCTACATCTTTACTCATATCTTCTGGAAAAGCCATTGGACGATTAACTAAAAAGACTAATTTACCTAAACAACAATTAAACACAGCTAATTCATCATCTTTATCAAACCAAATAGGCTGAATTTTTGTATTTAGTTTCAGTCCTCTTAATTTATCATGAATTAAAGCAATCGAATTAGAATCTGTATTACCAATTAAGATAATATAAAATAACAATGGTGTTTCTGGTTGAACATTCATTAACTCGGCATAAGCCCATGCCATTTGCGCTCTATGCCCGTAAACGACACTGATTAGCTCTCTTTCATCCACACTCGGAGGTACAAAGTAGTTCGATTTGAATTGCATCGAAACATAATAATGACCGTTATCCATTCTAGCTTGGATATCAGTCAAATACCCTTGATAAGGCATTGCAATTCTTGGATAATCACCAGATGTTAATCTGGAATAAAATCCGTTAATTACTTCGGATGGATTTTGAGTTAATTGATCAAGTCTAATAGTATTTTTTCTGATGGTAATAATGGACTTTCGATTTGTCTTAAACGTTGAAATTCTTCCGTCGGTTGGAGCATTAATAATATTATTTTGCATTGGATCACCCATTTTCATTCTGTATTCAGGGTTGATTTTCCTTAGCAACATACTTTTGAATGTATCTGGTTTTTTATTTAAATATTTATTGACATCAATGTTATATTTTTTAATAAACTTCACATAATCATTAAATGTATTACTATTACAATAGACTTGAATATCATTTCCTTTTTGTTCTTTAATAACATTATGATGGTATCTATCATAGACATATACTTCATCTGAATTATTATATTTGATTAACAGTTGATTATTATTTTTCATATTCGATTTTGATTTTCTGTTGACAAATAATAAACATTTATTTTTCGGTACATAAGATTCATAATTATAAAATTCTTCAGCTAAAAAACTTGTTTCATCAATATAAATTATGGACCTTAATTGGCCGACAACTGCTGATGGAGTAAAGAGATGCATTTCTTGAATCGCATTTAATGGTAATTGGTCTAATTCTAATTCATTTGCAAATAAAAGAACAATCTTATTAGTTTTTATATGATGTTGGAACAATCTAATAGAATACCATACTTTTTCTTCAGTTGGTGTTGTTCTAGCAACACCTTGTTGTATAGCATAAGCTCGTACACTTTCAGAAATATTATTAATATCTAATAAATTTAATTTTGTAATTATAACACCTTGTGATGTTGTATTGATAAACACCAAATAATATTTATTTTCTTTTAAATCAAATTTATAGTTACTTATTGGTGAAATATAATTAATTTCTAATACTTCTACAGTTTTCAACTCTTTGAGTACCATATTTATAATATGAGAATATATATTATAATCCTAAAAAAATAATTTAGTCGTTTGAATTAACCTTTCGTACTATTTTGTATCAATTTGTGAAATTCACCGTCAGTAATTTCAAGAATTGACTGAATCGATTGTAGATAACCATTAATTAATGCCTCCTTTTCTATTAATAACATGTCTTCTGAATTATAAACTTTAAAGCATGCATCGTATAATTCGCAAATTCTCTTTAATTTATCATATTTCCAGAAGTTTTTCAATTTATCATAGTCTAACAAATTTTCATATTCTTTTTCCTTATCCAATATGTATTTTGGCAACATGTTATCATTATAATTTCCATTTATAGCACTTTCCATAATATTAATATAAAACTGAACGGCCAAAATGACATTTCCATATTCATATGTCTCTTGTAATTTTCTGAAGGCATTGCATAAATATCTAACCAAACGTTTTAGCTCATCACAATTATAAATTTCAGAATTATCATTATCATTCAACATATACCATTTGATTACTCTACTAATAACATGATATAGTTCACTCACATTCTCTTTTCCATCTCCATTCATCCATCTAACCATGAACTGGTAATTATATGGTTTTTGTAATGATAAACTATGATTATGTATGCTAATTTTAGTGTTAATCTCACTAAAATTTAATGATACTAGTTTACATAATGCACCTAGTGGATCCAATAATTGTTTTTTAGCACTCATCTATATATTATCTACATATTATTTCTTGGCCATCCTACCTAATACTAATTAATTCAGTTTTTCAAATATTTTACATATTCAATAATATCAAGAAAATTGAATATATAAACCCATAACAATAACAACATAAAGATTGCTTATATATAATTATTATGACTACAAAAATAGATATTCTTAAAAAGAAAGTAGATGTCATACTTAAAGACCCATATGTATATGCAACAACTGCTCCAATAAAAGATCTAGTTGAATTATTAAAACAATTATCTCATCATTATTATCATACAGCAGAACCGTTGATATCGGATAGTGTTTATGATTTATTAAAAGATACATTAGAAGAAAGAGATCCAAAAAATCCATTCTTAAAAGAAGTAGGGGCATTAGTTGTTTCTAAGGACAAAGTTAATTTACCTTATCCAATGGGCAGTTTAAATAAAATTAAACCAGATTCTGGAACTTTAGACAAATGGTTAAAAGAGTACAAAGGACCTTATATCATTAGTGATAAATTAGACGGAATTTCCGGCCTATTACATAAAAAAAATAACAAGTTTAAGCTTTATACAAGAGGAGATGCTATTACCGGTCAAGATATTACTCATTTAATCCAACATGTTTTAAAGGACAAATATAAACCAGGAAAAATACCAGATGATACTGCTATTCGCGGAGAATTAATAATGAGTAAGAAAAACTTTGAGACAATTAAAGATCAATACAAAAATGCCAGAAATACTGTTGCTGGATTAGTTAATTCAAAACATTTTTCGATTGATGTGGCAAATTTGACTGATTTCATAGCATATGCAGTTATTAATCCAAAAATGAAACAAGAAGAACAAATGGCTAAATTGAAAGAATGGGAATTTCCAACTGTTACAAATGAAAAGAAAAATATGGTAGATATTAAATCTCTAAGTGAATATTTACAAAAGAGAAGAAGTGAATCATTATATGATATTGATGGTATTGTTGTCATAGATAGTGAAAAAGTATATAATGTGACCGATACTAATCCAGAATATGGTTTTGCATTCAAAATGATTAATACTGAACAAGTGGCAGAAGTCACTGTATTGGATATTGAATGGAATATTAGTAAAAACGGTTATCTCAAACCAGTTGTTAAAATTGCACCTATTACACTTTCACAAGTATCAATTAGTAACTTGACTGCATTTAATGCAAAATACGTTGTAGATAATAATTTGGGTCCTGGTTCAGTTATTAAAATCGTCAGAAGTGGAGATGTTATTCCACATATTCTAGAGGTACTTAAGCCTTCAAGTTCAGGTAAACCAAAGATGCCTGATATTCCATATAAATGGAATAAAACAAATGTTGATATTGTTGTCCAGGATACTCATGGGGCGGCAAGTGATGCTATTATGATTAAACAAATTACGTTCTTTTTTAAAACTCTTGGTGTCAAAAATATCAGCGAAGGAGTTGTAACTAAATTAGTTCAACACGGTTATAAAACAATTCAGGCCATTCTTAAGGCTGATCAAGATAAATTAGCTAAGATTGAAGGATTAGGTGACAAATCTATCACAAAGATTTATGAGAATATTGAAGAAGCATTTAAACAAACCGATTTAGCAACACTTATGGCTTCTAGTAATATTTTTGGAAGAGGTATGGGAGTAAGAAAAATTACTCTTATAACCAAAGCCTATCCAAATATTATGATGGAAAAATGGAATAAAAAAGAATTATTAGATAAGATATTAGCATTACACGGGTTTGATGACATTACTGCAACACAATTTGCTAATAATTTTGAAAAATTCAAAGATTTTCTGAAGGATTTAGAAGACGTTGATTTGATTGATGTCATAAAATATAGTAAGAAAATTAAGACAGTTGAAAAGAAAGATAATACATTTGAGGGAATGAAAATTGTTTTCACTGGATTTAGAAGTAAAGAGTTGGAAGATTATATTGTTGCAAGAGGCGGTCAGGTCACTGGAACTGTTTCTAAAAATACCAATGTTGTTTTGTATGCGGAAGGTGATACAACTAGCAGTAAGTATTTGAAAGCAAAAGAACTGGCTATTCCATTAATGACAGAAAAGGAATTTAGGGAAAAATATAAGATAACTAAATAATTTCTTTATTTTTCTTACGAGGATGTCCGCCTACTCTATCAGCAAATTCATTATATGAATAACAATACACGCGACTATCTTTCTCATATTTTTCTTTTGCATCATTCCAAGCTTTTATATCATCTTGTTTTGGAGGAGCAAATTTAGGACCAACATATACTTTTTCGTGATGACATTTTGGACAGGTTATATTTTTATCGGTAGCCATTTTAATTTCATAATTAGTTTGATAGCCATGAACATTTTCTCGTCTTATAGAAGCATTTTGAGTCTTACTATAATGTCGACATTCAAAACAAACAAATTTTTCTCTATACCCCCTAGCAATTTCTGGACACTCTAAATCTAGTCTATTATACTCTTCATCTGGATCAATGCCATACTCTTCTGCAATGCTTCTTGCAGTTTTTTGATTATACAACACGGTACGATTGTAATAGAAATTACTATTTTTATCGTTGCATGTATTTCCACTATAAACATCAGGATAACTGGCCAAATAATAAATATTTGGTCTTTGCATTTCTGATGATTTAAAACAGGTTGATTTATTATATTCTCTTTGTAAATATTTTTCAATTTTATTAAAATATATTATTATAGTATATGGACTACAATAATAATATCTGTTATATGACAACATATTTTATGTCATGTCAATTTGGCGGCAAATGGAAATGGAAATCATTAAAACATCAAAGCGTGGCTTTTCCATCTCCATATATAAAACATAATATACCTATTTCATATAATGGAGAACCCATTGAATTAGATATTACAGCTGAAGAGTATGCTACACTCTATGCTAAATTTATTGAAACAGAATATATACAAAATTCCACCTTTAAAAAGAATTTTTGGAAAGATTGGAAAGAAGTTTTAGGCAAAGATCACAAAATACAAAGTCTGGATAATTGTGATTTTTCCAAAATTTATAATTATTTGATCAAACAAAAGGAAGAAAAAAAATCATTAAGTGATGAAGATAAAGAAAAAAATAAAAAAGAGGATGAAAAATATAAAATTGCTATTGTTGATGGTAAGGAACAACCTGTTGGAAATTTTAGGATTGAACCACCAGGCATTTTTATTGGGAGGGGATGTAATCCAAAATTAGGAAAAGTTAAAAGGAGAATTTACCCAGAAGATATTACGATAAATATTGGTAAAGGCGAAGAGATACCAAAATTACCAGATTTTCTTGCTGGTCATAAGTGGGGAAAAATCATCCATGATCATAGTGTCGAATGGTTGGCAAGTTGGAAAGATGATATTACTGGTAAGACAAAATATGTTTGGCTTGGTGCTCATTCTGACCTTAAAGCACAAAGTGATATCAATAAATTTAACATGGCAAGAAAATTAAAACGAAAAATTAAAACAATTAGAGAAAAAAATGAAATAGTTTTAAGGAGTGATCAATTAATCACAAGACAAATTGCAACAGCATTATATTTTATTGATAAATTTGCTTTAAGGGTTGGTAATGAAAAAGGCGAAGATGAAACAGATACTGTTGGTGTAACTTCTTTAAGAGTAGAGCATATTAAACTATTAGAAAATAATCAGGTTGAATTAGATTTTATGGGAAAAGATTATGTGAGATATAAACGAAAATTATCAGTTGACACAATTGTCTATAAAAACTTAAAAGAATTTATACAAGGAAAACATTTAGAAGATCAATTGTTTGACAAAATTAGTTCAAACGATCTTAATAAATACTTACAAGAATTTATGCCGAATTTAACAGCAAAAGTATTTAGAACATATAATGCATCTAATTTATTTTATAAAGAATTGGTGAAGATTGCTAAAAAATTCGAAGGTTATAATGAAGCTGATAAGATTAATGTTTTACTTGATGAATTTAATAAAGCAAATGCCAAAGTAGCAATGTTATGTAACCATCAAAAAAATGTAAGCGAGTCTTCAAATAAGCAAATAGAAAATATAAATGATAAAATTAAAATTATTAGGACAAAAATTAGAAAAATAAAAAATTCTAAAAAAAAAAATCCAGCAAAAATATTAATATTACAAGAAAAAATTAAAAAGTTAAAGGCAAAGAAAAATCTTAAATTAGAGTTAAAAAATATTTCTTTGGGGACAAGTAAAATAAATTATATTGATCCGCGTATTACTGTTGCATTTATGAAAAGATTTGATTTTCCAGTCGATAAAATCTTTTCTAAAACATTACAAGAGAAGTTTAAGTGGGCTTTTGATGTTGATCAAGACTATAAATTTTAAGTAATTAAATTTACACTATTAATAGCATGAACTATCTGTCCTGCATCATAAAACTTTTCGTTTGTATTCCCTGTTAAACTGTAACATTCGTTATATAATGATATAGGTGTATTTTCTGCTTTCATATGCAACCATCTTTCATAATACCATCTGTCTGATGTAACAATTGGTTCTACACATTCTTTTAAATATGAGCCTCTTGCCCACCAAAAATTAAACCATACCCATCCTTCGTATGGTGATCCGTAACCAATTTTGTTAATATGTTTTTGTGACGAAAATATATTAATTATCTTCGCCCATGGACAAATGACCTCTTGATATATTCTCCTTTCATCTAAAGCTCGAGTATTATTATTATAACTCATACCTTTTGAATGAAAGTATAAATATATTGCATCAGGATCTTTGTTTGCAAGTTCCCATACTAAATGTATGCCTTTGTATTCATACTGATTTTTCAATGATATTGTTATTATAGCATCGGAATTAATATTGTTTATCTTGTGCATAATTGGTTTTATAAGTTCAATATATTCACATACAATATGAACATATAATTGCGCAAAATTTAATAGTCCAATATCTCTTAATTGTTCTAATTGGCCACATATAATTTTTTCCCAATTAGAATTTGGATTTATATATGCAAAATAAACAATTTTAATATTGCTAATAGTAGGTTTAATATTAGGTTTAATATTTAGATCAATAATTATATTGTCAATATCAAAATTATAATCTTTATTACGATATTCATTTATAATGAATTCATTCTCGTTTATTTTTAGATATAGATCCTTTGGCACATATTGGTGTACATCGCCAAAACATTCGTTAAATGAATATTTCATTGGAATATTTAGTGCATTATCATCTTTAAAATAGAATATAAATTCGTTTGTTACATCTACTTTTGTATAATATGATCCATAAGAAGCTGTTAGTTTATAATTATTATCTTTCAATGATATTTCACCCTTATATGGGATATTATTATTAATATTATATACACTCTTATTCGTAAATATCTCTAATGTAATTTTAGATGTTCCCAATAATTTATGATGTTCTGGAAAATATGTATTTAATTCGCATTTTTCTGGAAATATTAATTTAGTATTTGTCAAATCATAAAATTGTTTAATTCTTTTTGTAATATTAATTTTATATTCTGATACACAATATAATGCATAAAAATTATTTGTATATATTAAGTCATCTAATGTTGACTTTATATAATTTTTAATGTCAGTATTATATATTGAATTGTTATCGTAATACCATTTAATAAAAATCATATCTTGTGGACGAATTTGTAAGTTATTCTCATTGCCGACTTGTTTATTTACTAGAAAATTTATATAATAACCATGCTCTTTCATTTTTGTTGCTATATTTTCATTATTATTTTTAATTATATTTAAACCAATTTTATCAACACAATAGCATGATTTGTCAAATAATAATTCAAACGTGCATGTTAATAAGGTATAAATTAGTTTAACTTGATTATTAAGATTTGAAGTAAATAGGTCTACCCAATTGTTAAATTTTTGTCGAAAATTAGATGGAATGAAGGGACCAATGATGCTAGAATCTAAAAATATAAAACTATCAATAGGTAATTCAATAATATCTTTTACTTGATATAAATTAAGTAGATAATCAATACTAGCCTGGTGTGTATTTTGATTTTTAATAATGATGCAATTTTTATATTCAGGAAATTCGACCAAACAATTATCACCATTAATCACAATAACAAATAATACATCTTCGCTTTCAAATATACCAACCTGAGCAAAAAAATCACAATTAAATATTGATTGTGGTGTTTCATTGTAAAGATATGATACGCATGTTTTCATTTTTATACTACGATAACTATATAATTATTTTTATTGAATAAACTAATTAAAATAATTAAACTAAATAAACTAAATAAACTAATTAAACTAAATAAACTAATTAAACTAAATAAACTAATTAAACTAAATAAACTAATTAAACTAAATAAACTAATTAAACTAAATAAACTAATTAAACTAAATAAACT
>Ga0154020_10003184_pt1 | contig 19845 bp, 16 predicted proteins | sample Klosneuvirus_201_FD_109709 | JGI IMG/M metagenome (GOLD analysis project Ga0154020, IMG submission 109709) | Active sludge microbial communities from wastewater, Klosterneuburg, Austria - Klosneuvirus_20160825_MG | ecosystem: Engineered > WWTP > Aerobic digester > Activated sludge | place... | reverse complement strand
GCCTTTTCGATCTCGTCAAAAAGAATGACGGAGTAGGGACGGCGACGGACCGATTCCGTCAGTTGGCCACCTTCTTCATAGCCGACGTAGCCAGGGGGAGAGCCGATCATCCGAGAAACGGCAAACTTCTCCATGTACTCGCTCATGTCGATTTGGATGAGCGCGTCTTGGTTGCCGAACATCTGAGCCGCCAGCTGCTTCGCTGTTTCCGTCTTACCGACACCTGTCGGTCCGACAAACATGAACGAACCGATCGGGCGCCGTGGATCTTTCAGATCGGCACGTGAACGGCGAAGGGCACGGGCGATGGCAATCGCGGCTGTCTCCTGACCCACGACCGACTTCTTGATCTCTTCTTCGAGACCCAGGAGCTTCTCGCTCTCCTTTTTTTCCATGCGCGACAACGGGATGCCGGTCCAGTCAGCGACCACCTGCATCATCAGGTCCTCATCAATCGCAACGCGTTTCTCCTCACGTGCTTTTTTCCACTGCTCAGTGATTTGTTCCTGCTTGAGACGGAGTTGTTTTTCCTGGTCGCGGAACTTGGCAGCCTCTTCGAAGTGCTGGGCGGCAATCGCCTGCTCTTTCCGAGCGCAGACTTCTTCGATCTGCTTCGTCATATCTTCCACATCGGGCGGGCGACTGAGTGCTGAAATACGGGCCCGAGCCCCTGCCTCGTCCATGACGTCAATCGCCTTGTCAGGCAGAAAACGGCCTGTGATGTAACGGTCCGATAGTTTTGTCGCCGCTTCCAGGGCCTTGTCCGAGAACGTTGCCTTGTGGTGGTCCTCGTACTTGCCCCGGATCCCTTTCAAAATGGTGATCGTATCGTCCACTGATGGCGGCTCCACCTTGACTGACTGGAATCGCCGATCGAGCGCCGAGTCCTTCTCGATGTATTTCCGGTACTCGTTCAACGTGGTCGCGCCGATGCACTGCAGTTCACCGCGCGAAAGTGCAGGCTTGAAGATGTTGGAGGCATCCATCGCTCCTTCCGCCGCACCAGCGCCGACGATGGTGTGCATCTCGTCGATGAAGAGGATGACATTCTTGGCCCGGCGAATCTCGTCCATGACGGCTTTGATTCGTTCCTCGAATTGCCCGCGGTACTTCGTGCCCGCCACCATCAGGGCCAAGTCAAGCGTGATGACTTTCTTGTCGAAAAGGATTTCGGGCACCACACCGCTAGAAATCTCCTGTGCCAAGCCCTCCACGATGGCGGTCTTGCCTACCCCCGCCTCGCCGATGAGCACAGGATTATTCTTGGTCCGCCGGCAAAGAATCTGGATCACGCGGCGAATTTCATTCTTTCGACCCACCACCGGATCCAGTTCACCTTTGCGCGCAAGTTCAGTCAGGTCGCGACCAAATGCCTTCAAAGCCGGCGTCTTGACCTCCTTTTTGCCATCCTCGGTGGTACCACCGCGAGGCGAGGGCGCGGCTGCCTCTTCGCCACCCGGCGTCTCCGTCGAGCCGGAGAATTGAGGGTCGAGCTCCCGCAAGATTTCGTTGCGGGTTCGCTCGATGTCCACGTCGAGTGACTTCAACACGCGTGCGGCAACCCCCTCCCCTTCCCTCAGCAATCCCAGCAGGATGTGCTCGGTGCCGACATAGGAGTGATTGAGCGCCTTGGCTTCCTTGCCGGCCAATGCCAGGACCTTCTTCACCCGCGGAGTGTAGGGAATACTCCCCTGAGTCTTGGTTTCCGTTCCGGTGCCGACCTGCTTTTCCACGGCATTCCGTACGGTTTCCAAATCGAGACCCATCTTCTGCAGGACGGACACAGCCACGCCCTGCCCCAGCTTGATCAAGCCGAGCAAAATGTGTTCAGTGCCGACGTAGTTGTGATGGAAGCGGTCCGCTTCCTTGCGCGCCAGTGCGAGCACCTGCTGCGCACGAGGCGTAAAATTGTTCATCGGTTCAGACATGGGAGGTGGATTCCTTCCTGATTAAGGGCATTAGTTGTTACCGTTTGTTGTGAAAGTTGGAATGGGGAAGCGCGCGAACTCCTCGCGCAGCCGTGTGGCCCGGGTACTGTCACGCTCGCCCGCTTCCAGGTCATGATTCACTGCGTGCTGAATATGCCCCGGTTGAGCTTCTATGAAAAGTCGGTCAATCACCGGGCGACAGGTTTCCGGGAAAATTTGCAGATCGATTCCCAGACGAAGCAAAGAAAGCAGATTCATCGCTTCCGCCGAATTCAGAACATGCGAATTCTGCAAAATCCCGTAGGCACGACCGATCTTGTCGAACAACTTGCGCGAATCGGCCTCAAGGAGCTTCTGCCGTGCATTGAGCTCATGCTCGATAATGGATTGGAGCACGCTCTGCAGACGCTTGATGATCTCTTCCTCCGGTTCGCCGAGCGTAGTCTGGTTCGAAATCTGAAAAATGCTGCCCGACGCGTCCGAGCCTTCGCCAAACAATCCGCGCACCACCATTCCAAGCTGATTCACTGCGCGCACGACCTTTTCCATCTGCCCGGAAATCACGAGGGCCGGAAGGTGCATCATGGCCGAGGCGCGCATCCCCGTCCCGAGGTTGGTCGGACAAGCGGTCAGATAGCCGAGCTGCTGGGAAAAGGCGTAGTCGAGCCTCTCCTCGAGCGCAGTATCCAGCTCGTTGATCGCACTCCACGCTTTCTTCAGTTGAAACCCGGCGCGCAGCACTTGGATACGGAGGTGATCCTCCTCGTTGATCATGACCGAAAAGGTCTGGTCTTTGTTGATCACGACGCCCGAGCCGGATTTCGACCCGCTCAATTCGCGGGAAATCAGATGCCGTTCAACGAGGATCTGTTTTTGCAGCTCGTTGAGTTCGGTGACACCCACGACCACACTTCGCTTCATCTGCGGTGCCGCACTCACGGCATCCCGGCAAATTGCCAAGACATCCGCCCGTTGATCGGCGCCGGCCCAGCCGGGAAACGCCCGGCCGGCCAAATTTCGCGCCAAGCGCACGCGCGTCATCAGCACGATCGCGCATTTGCTACTGCCGGCGGAATTGGTCAGCTCGGAGGGTGTATCGATCAGCGAGGCAATGGTCATGGGACTAGCGGCCACCCGCGGGCTTAGGATCGAAGGCTTGTTTGACTTGCAGGATTTCATCGCGGAACCGGGCGGCATCTTCGTAGCGCTCCGCCTTGATCGCCTCATCAAGTTCGCCTTCAAGTTTGCTCAATCGCTCGCTCAATGATCGCCTGTTCAGTGCTCTCAGAGGAACTTTGCCAGTATGAGCAGTCCCTTTGTGCATCGAGCCCAACATGGGTTCTATCACACCAGAAAACGTCTGATAACATTGCGGACATCCAAACCGGCCATGTTTCTTGAAGTCGGCTTGGGTGAATCCGCATTGTTCACACCGCACACCAGACGCCAACACCGGCTCGCTGTTGAGCGAGGCTTTCATAAGGAGATCGGCCAGCGAAAACCCGTTCGGATCTGTAACACCCTTCGCTTGGGCACACTCTTCACAAAGATCGACCTTGTGAACTTTGTTATTAACGATTTGCGTCAAATGCACCGTCGCTGATTTGGTGCAGAAATCGCATTTGAGTGGGCTAGGCATGAGGCAAGGATAACACACGAGTCGAATTTATCGACACGTCGCGTGTGAAATTGTAAGAAAGCAGAGTCATGGGCCGCGGCTGAAGTGCAATCAGCGTGCCACCCGGCGAAGAACGACGCAAGCACCGGAGCGCAATTCGAAACAACGACGTAACCGCGACAGCGTTGCGCCGCTCAGGCTCAAATGTGAGACAAAGTGCGCCGGACGCGTCCCGCAACGTAGCGCACCCAAGGACTTCGTTTCAAATGCGGGTTCCTTCGGTCAGTACGCGCCGCCGGAATGACTCCAAAACCCGCGCAAACACGGGGCCGGGCTGTCCCGTCCCAATCACACGTCCATCGACTTTAACGACGGGAATCACCTCCGCACCGGTTCCGCTCAGAAATACCTCATCCGCATTCCAAACATCGTAACGAGTAAGGTCGTGTTCCTCCATCGGCACCGCGAGTTCCCGCGCGATGTCGAACACGGCGTCTCTCGTAATCCCCTTCAACGCACCTTGTTGCGCGGCCGGCGTGTAAATTCGCCCCTTGTGCACGATGAAGATATTGTCCCCGGTGCACTCCGCGACAAATCCTTGATCGTTGAGCATGATCGCCTCCAGCACGCCCGCCTGCTTCGCCTCGATCTTGGCGAGAATATTGTTGAGGTAGTTCAGCGACTTAATCGCGGGACTGAGTGCGGACGGATTCATCCGTCGAGTCGCAACCGTCGCGATCTCAAGCCCTTCAACATAATACTTTGCCGGATAGAGCGCAATTTTATCGGCAATGATGAAGATAGAGGGCACTTTGCACAGCCACGGCGAAAGACCGAGATCTCCCACCCCTCGTGTGACAACAAGTCGGATGTAGGCATCCTTTAATCCGTTCGCTCGACACGTTTCGCACACGGCCTCGCTCAGCTGTTTTCTTGTCCAAGGCAGCGTCAGGAGGATGGCTTTCGCGGAGTACTCCAAGCGCTCCAAGTGCTCGTCTAGGCGAAAGACGTTTCCCCCATAAAGGCGTATTCCCTCGAACACGCCGTCCCCGTAGAGCAGGCCGTGATCGAAGACGGAAATCTTCGCATCCGCAGAATCCACAAGGGCTCCATCGAGGTAGATCTTCATTCGGGCGAACGTAAAAATCAGACGCCCCGTTTGTCCAGCTTTGCGCCGAAAGAAGTGCAACGAATATTATTGCATTCAATTATCATTAGCATCCAAATCGTTTTGCTATGCACTTGCACAAGTATAATTCTCGTTCCGGGTTCACCCTGATTGAACTCCTGACAGTCATCGCCATCATCGGAATCCTCGCATCGATCTTGGTACCCACCCTCGGCAAAGTTCGTGAGACCGCCCAACGCGCCGTAGATGCAAGCAATCTACGGGAAATTGGAAAGGCCGCACTTCTCTATGCAGCCGACCACCAGGACCGACTTCCAGATCCGGCCGCACCAGCTGCGGCGTCCATCATCGCTCCAAACCGATTTTTCACCTATCTTGGACTTCTTGCCCAAGGAGGCGGACTGAACGAAGCAAGTCTCTACTTCTCACGTAATGACAGTCAGTTCGATGGAACAGTGCCCCACCGCGTCATCAACCCAGCTGACCCGACGGGCTCCACCCTCCACCCCGACCTCTTGGCTCGGATTCCTTCGATCAACCTTGTAGGAGGTCTCAAAATGAGCGATCCAGCCACCACCCCGTTGGCCTACACCCGGGGGCTGAATCCCGCCGGCCTGTGGAACGGAACATCAAATGACTCCAATCAGGGTACTTACGGAGACGGAGGAGGCCATGTGCTTTACCTGGGAAATAGCGTCCAGTTCTTCCGGAGGATCGACAATAAACTCGCTGACACCCGCGGAAACCCAACCTCAGATTTGCGGGCTGCAATCAAAGCCGGGGGGAACCGAAAAATCTACGGACTGGACAATGCCAACGGAGTCGCCTCTCCCGACGGAACTGATCCCACCGGCATGGACTAGGACCCTCAACATCGGCGCGGAAGTATTCCTTTCCCTTTCGCCGGGTGCTGCCATCGTCCACCCACTTTCTTGTCGCAATGACCGCCGCTTCTCTCGCACCCACAGGCAACGCCACCTACGTCATCGGCCACCGGAACCCCGACGCCGACGCAATCTGCTCCGCCATCGCTTACGCGGCCTACAAAGAAGCACGCGGTCAGAAAGGGTTCATCGCGGCACGGTGTGGAAACTCGAACGCTCGAATCGACACGATCCTTAGTCGCTTCGGACAACCCTTGCCCGTTTACCTGAGCGATGTTACGCCCCGGGTTCGGGACGTGATGATCAGTGACGTCATTGCTGTCCCGGATACGGCTACCTGCGCGGAAGCGCTTGAGCTGATCGACTCGCACGATGTGCGGGTGCTGCCGGTGGTGGCTACCGACCGCCGATTGGTCGGCTCGGTTTCCGTGTTCCAGTTGGGAGGTTTCTTCATCCCACGTATCCGCGAGGCACGCGAAATGCGCAAGGTGCATACCAGCCTCTCCCATATCACCCGCGCCCTACGCGCTCGCGTCGTTCACGTTGAAAATGCCGACACCAATGAAGACCTCTTCGTTCGGGTAGGTGCCATGGATGTTCGCTCCTTTTGGAAGATATCGCAGGACGAAGGGATTCCGCCCAGTCGCTCCATCATTATCGTCGGAGATCGCTGGGATATTCAACAGCGCTCGTTGCAGATTGGAGTGCGCGCGTTGATCATCACCGGCAATCTGCCCGTTGACGAAGAATTGGTGGCGCAGGCAAAGGCCAGGGGAGTGTCATTGATCGTGAGTCCGCACGACTCAGCCACGACCGCCTGGGTCATCCGAACCGCGTCCACCATCGAAGCCCTCATCGATCGCAAGTACACCTCGGTCACCGCCGATCTTCGGCTCTCTGATCTGCGCCGGAAGTTCGCAACCGCCAATGTGGCAGCATTCATGGTGTTGACCGACGAAGGAAAACTGCAGGGGATCCTGACCCGGACCGATATTCTCAAGCCGGTGCGGACCAAGCTGGTCTTGGTCGATCACAATGAATTGAGCCAGGCGGTGCCCGGCGCCGCCGAAGTAACAATCACAGAGATCATCGATCACCACCGCCTTGGGGCGCTTAACACCCAGCAACCCATCCTGTTCCTCAACGAACCCGTCGGATCGACCTGTACGATTGTGGCCGACCTCTATCGTCGCGAAGGGCTCACGCCATCTCCCGGGATCGCAGGAGTGATGATGGGAGGCATTATCTCGGACACTCTTCATCTGAACTCCCCCACCTCGACCGAGAAGGACGCCTCATTGCTCTCGTGGCTGGCCACGATCGCGGGAGTAAATTCGAAAACGCTGGCCGACGCGATCTTCAGCTCGGGCTCCGTAATTCTCGCAAACTCCCCCGAAGTGGTGATTCGCTCTGACTTCAAGATTTACGAGGAGGATGCCGTTCGCTTTTCCGTGTCACAAGTGGAGGAACTAGGATTTGGGAACTTCTGGAATCACGCCAAGAAGATCACCAATGCCCTGCAAAAACTGCATGAGGACGAAAGGCTGTTGTTCGCCGCGCTGTTGGTGACCGACATTAACACCCAGAATTCTCTGCTTTTGGTTAAAGGTGACGACGATTTCATCGCCCGTATCCGCTATCCCCATGTCGAAAAGGATGAGATCTTCGACATGCCCGGAATTGTCAGTCGAAAAAAGCAGCTGATTCCCTACCTCACGGGCATCCTGAAAGAAATTCAAGGCGGGGCCGTGGCCACTCCCCCAACACCGCCCGAATCGTCCCCGGCCAGCGTGGAGACTGTGTCGACTTGAATTTCAACCTGTCTGGCGGGCACTGCGGTCAACGTCATCCAGATGTCTGACCAGTACCTCCGCTGTCGCCTCGTTCGTGGCGAGCGGGATATTGTAGATGTCACACACCTTGAGAAGTGCGGCGATGTCGGGTTCATGGGGATGAGCCGTCAATGGATCCCGCAGGAAAACCACGGCACGCACCTGACCCGTCGCAATCTGCGCTCCAATCTGCAGATCACCTCCCATGGGACCGGAAAGAAGTGCCTCGACCGCCAGGCCCGTGTGAGTACGGATCAGGGTTCCGGTGGTTCGGGTTGCGATCAATTTTTGCGATCGCAAAAAGTCCGTATGCCGGGCGACGAAAGCAACCATCGCCTCCTTCTTCGCATCATGCGCAATCAAGGCAAGGGACCTAACATCCATGGGCTGAGGGCGGGTTGAAGTCATGGGGCAACGTTAGTCGAGAGAAAGAAAGCGCTCCAGGCGCCGCTGCACTCGCTCACGTCCAAGAACGCGAAAGATACCGTAAAAGGACGGACCGGCACTGACCCCGGAAACCGCCAGCCGACCGGGATGAATGTAGTCGGCCGTTTGCGACCCGTGGCGGGAAGCCACCCCGTGGAGCCACGCCTCAAGCGTTGCATCCGAGGAAAAGTCTGCCTGATCGAGCGTCGCGAGCAATTCACGCACACGCGCTTTCGGATCTCCCTTCGCGAAGATTTTTTCCTTCGCCTTCACCTCGAATACAAAGTCCTCACGAAAGAAATACTGAATGGCGGGAGGAAGCTCCTCGAGCGAACGAACCTTGACCTGGCATAGGGCAAGGACCTCCCGCAGATAGGCGGTCTCCGGTTCAACACCCGAAAACGCGCCGCTGCGCTTAAGGTAGCTCGTCGCGAGGGGAACATACTGGTCGACCGGCATCGCGTGCAGATAGGCCATGTTCATGTGCGCAAGCTTCTTCTCATCGAATCTCGCGTTGCTCTGATTCACTCCCGGCAAGTCGAACAGTTTGACGATTTCCGGCAATGGCATCTTCTCCACATCATTTTTCGGCGACCATCCCAGCAGACAGAGGAAATTGACCAGCGCCTCGGGTAGAAAGCCCCGGCGTTGGTACTCTTCAATCAGTGCCCCCTGATCCCGCTTCGACATTTTTCCGGGACCGTTTTGTTTCAGGATCAGAGGAATATGGGCGAAGACGGGCAATGGCGCGCCGAAGGCGCGGAAAAGTTCGGTGTGCTTGCTGGTGTTCGAGAGGTGATCTTCCCCGCGAATGACGTGAGTGACCCGCATCGCGATGTCGTCCACCACATTGACCAGGTGAAACACAGGATTGCCGTCTGATCGTACAATCACGAAGTCCTTCTCCTCGGTTCTCTCAACACGACCCCGGATGGCATCTTCAATGATCTGGGACTCACCCGAAATCCGGAAGTAGGTCGCGCCGTCCTTCTCGTAAGTCCGGCCCGTCCTGCGCAACTGAGCAAGGTACTCCTGATAGATCGCAGACCGCTCACTCTGTCGGTACGGCCCCGCCCCCCCTCCGACTCCCGGACCTTCATCCCAGTCAAGCCCCAGCCACCTGAGGCTGTCATAAATAACACGGAGAAACTCGTCACTGTTGCGCTCCTTGTCCGTGTCCTCAATCCGCAGGATGAAAACACCCTGGGTATGCCGCGCATAAAGCCAGTTGAAAAGCGCGGTGCGGGCGCTTCCGATGTGAAAAAAACCTGTTGGACTGGGGGCGAACCGGACACGAACCTGGGACATGGAATGAAAGACGAAACTTACGCTTGTGGTGCCGCAAAACGCCCAGCAAGAACCAAGCAGTGCATGCTGTCAAAGCCACTCCCTTCGATCCTCCTGAACTGGTTCGTCGATTCGAGGAAACGGCCAAGGCGCAGGGCTTCCGCTCGGAGCATTTTGAAACCATCGATGCATGCCCTTTGGTCGCATTGACGCGCCGGCGATCCGGACCCCGGCCGCGGATTTACCTTTCGAGTGGGATTCATGGAGACGAGCCAGCCGCACCCCTCGCGTTGCTCCGGCTGCTGGAAGACGGGGTTTTCGATGATCGCGCGGTCTGGTTCCTTGTACCAATGCTCAATCCGTCGGGGTTCAAACAGCGCACCCGCGAGAACATTGTAGGGCATGACCTGAACCGCGACTATCGCGAGCCGCAAACGACCGAGGTTTCCGCGCACATCCGCTGGCTCCAGTCACAGCCAGGCTTCGATGTGGCCTACTGCCTGCATGAAGATTGGGAAGCGACCGGTTTCTACCTCTACGAGCTCAACCCTCAACGAGTTCCCTCGCTGGCCGAGTTTATGATTTCTGCGGTCGGTCAACACTTCGCCATCGATCGCAACCCAGTGATCGATGGTCGTCCGGCCTGCGACGGCATTATCCGCCCTGAAAGCAACCCTGCACAACGCGATCGCTGGCCTGAAGCCATCTACCTGCGCGCCCACCACTCGTCGCTGTGCTACACGCTCGAGTCGCCCTCTGCCTTCGGGCTATCCGATCGGATTGAGATTCTCACGCTCGCGGTCAAGACCGGCCTGCATCAGTTCATTTCGGGCGCAACAACCTAAGCCGCTGGACCCACTTCGCCGCAGGGCGCTTGTTCCCGAAGTCCGTGTATCCGACAAAACTCCTGCAGGTCCGGAGCAAGCGGCACCTCCTCGCGCCACGCGAATCCCGCCTTGCTCAAGTCGATCAGCCCGCAGTGCAATGCCTGACGCGGGAGCAGCAGCCGGGCCGCCAGGTCCGGGGTCCATCCTTGTTCGATGAACGTCAGAAAGTGCCGCGCATCCGGACCATAAATCTTGTCGCCAACAATGGGATGGCCAAGCCACTGGAGATGGGCCCGGATCTGATGCTTGCGCCCCGTCTCGGTCTGCACTGCAATCAAGGTGAATCCATTGTTCCACGACAAGGGCACCACCCGCGTCCTGGCCGGCTGGCCTGTGCCATCCGATGTCACGCAACTCTTCACCAGTACTGGGCTTGCCCGATCCGGACCGAGAGGCTGATCGATAAAGACCGGCTCACGTAACTCGCCCCAGACCACCGCCCGATACCCTTTCTCGTAGCGCCTTTCCTGCGCGGCCATCTGCAGACGCCGTGCGGTCGCCGGACTCTTTGCAAAAATCACAAGACCGCTTGTTTCCCGGTCGAGTCGAAAGACAAGGTGAGCTGCACCCTCTCCACGAAACGCTCTCACTGCTCCGGACAAGCTCGACCAAGGTCCATCTTTCGAAGGGTGACACACCACATCGCCTGGCTTGTTCACGGCCAGAATCTCGGCATCGTCCCGCACGATCCAACTCCGCATCTCGTCTTCACGAATCAGGCGAACCACGCCCTGTTGCAGGCGTCGCTCCCATGGACCGATCGGCTTGGGGTAGCCGTGGAAATTAGGGATGGCTTTCATCGTTGACCCCACATCGCCCTGATTCGTTTGCGCCTATTGATCATCAGTTTAAGAAGTAGCACCAGGTGATATACCCCATCGATCCCGGCAGTTTTACCCGGTCGAAGCGGGGCTCTTTTTTTGCGGATTGGCGCGCATTAAGCTGGGCTACTTAAATGGGTAATTCGTGTCGTAGGTAGTTGCAAAGCCCCGAAGCGCGACGTATGTTCCGAACGAACCTTATGATCGATTTTCCGAAATGGGAAGATCTGCCAGTCCAAAGGACGGCATCCGTGGAAGGAATCATAGAAATGGCGGGCCGTAGCGCCAACAAGCACCCCTCGGAGTGCTCACTATTTTTCGGCATGCACCGAAAAGGAACCCGAAAGGAACCCAAAAAAACATGAATAGTACTAACCACACCCCCGAATTGATCGTCTCCGGCATTCACCTCGACCTCACGCCTTCGCTCAAGACGTATGTTCGGGAGAAAACCGAGCGATTGTTTCGCCATGAAGAGCGGATCATCCGCATTCGCGTGGAATTGGAGTGTGACCCCAAACAATCGGTGAGCAATCGCTTCACCGCGAAAGGGCATATCTCAATCAATGGACCTGATATGAATGCCTCGGTTGCGTCTGATGAGTGTCACAAAGCGGTCTCACTCTTGGTCGACAAATTGGATCGTATGCTGAACCGTCGTTCCAAGTACTTTAAAGCCAAACGACATCTGGCACAAAGCATCGACGTAGACGCGGTCATTCCGAAGATGGCCTGACTCCGCTTTAGTTCTCTCGATTTAGTCTAACACCCGCCGGCCTTCCGGACGGGTGTTTTTCTTTTCCACGGCGCGGCAGCGAGATAGAATGCGTGCGACCGCTCTGGGCGGATGGACTGTCAGACCCACCGCAGCCTGTTATGCATGGATCCGGCCGCCATCCTTTGCCCGGACGCTGTCCCCATGCGCCGCTTCATGCTCGTTTTCGCCGCGTCGACCTACGAATTCTGCACGTCGGCTCAGGCCCTTCGAAGTCGACCGAAACCACCGAGCTTTGCGGCTAGAGCGATCCCTCTGACCGATGGCAATACCAACGAAAACCCCTCTCCTGCTTCCGTCGGCGATCCTTCGATTGACCCCTTTGCTTCGAATCCCGGCGGCACGCCCTCCTGTTGTGTCCTCATGGCTAGACGCTCCGCTTTCGGTTTGATCCTGTGACTCCTTACCACCTCCGAGCGACCATGAACCTTCGTTCCGTGATTCTTCTGTGGGCGGCAGCAGGGCCGGCGTACTCCCCGGCAAACGAGGCCGCCTCGGCGTTCGAAGCGCAAACCAGTTCATGGCACTTTCGGTTCAACCCTTCCTCTGAAAGCGACGGTGGCATCTTGGTTTTGCCAGCGCACCGCTACTCCGCCGCGCGAGGCTTTGGCTATGAAACCCAGGTTTCGGAGGCCTCGAGCGGTGCCCAGAGCGTAAAACCCGATCCGTCAGAGAGTCAGTCGTGGTCATTTTCAGTCAAATTGCCCGAAGGAACCTATAGGGTGTTCGTCAGCCTAGAGGCTCCCGATGTCGCGTCGGCGATAACGATAAAGGCGGAAACGCGTCGTCTGATGGTCGAATCCGCAACGACGAGGCCGGGAAGCCAGAGTGAACACCAATTCCTCGTCAACATCCGCACAGATCGAATCGCGCCGCCGCCGACCAACGCACCCGGAGGACACCACGTCGTTCTCAACCATCGGGAGATAGGAAGCCTCACTTGGGACGAAAAACTCACGCTCGAATTCAGTGGAACGAACCCACGCGTCAGAAACCTGAGGATCGAACCCGAGCGGGATGCGCCGACGATCTTCCTGATCGGTGATTCCACCGTCACCGATCAACCTCGTGAACCCAGTGCAAGTTGGGGCCAGATGCTGCCGCGCTTCCTCAACGCTGAAATCGCCGTCGCCAATCACGCGGAGTCAGGCGAAACACTCAAGTCGTTCATGACCGGTTTGCGACTGGCCAAAGTTCTCGAGTGCCTTCGTTCCGGTGACTATCTCCTGGTCCAATTCGGGCACAACGACCAAAAGACCCAATGGCCACAAACGTACTCAGATCCAAAATACACTTACCCGGCCTATCTCAAGGTCGTGATTGCTGAAGCGCGTCGCAAAGGGGCCACGCCCATTCTGGTTACCTCCATGCACCGCCAGCGGCTCGACGACGCGGGGCATGTGATTGAGTCTCTTGGCGGCTATCCGGAGGCAATGCGCCGCGTGTGTCAGGAAGAGAATGTGGCCTGCATCGATCTACATGCGTTGAGCAAGCGTATCTACGAAGCACTCGGTCCGGCACGTTTGAGCGCAGCCTTTGTCGATGGAACCCATCACTCGAACTATGGTGCTTACGTTCTTGCGGCTGCCGTTGCCGATTCATTGCGCCGCGTCGACGCGAGGTTGGCCACGCTCATGTCGACCTCAAGTGCAGCTTTTGACCCCGAACACCCTCCCGACCCTGGCCGCTGACGGCTGCCATCCGGACCCGGGAGTTCGCCCCAAATCCCCGCGGGAAACTGAATTCGATCAGGGAGTACTCGCAAAGCCATCGAGCAGGGCCATGCACTGAAGAGCGGCCAATCCCCATTGGGCGGTGGCGTTGGTCGACACTTCAGGCGCCTCATCAACGGGTTGAAGGACGGTAGGCCCGTGAATCCTGCGGATCTGCGGTCCTTCAATTCTTCCACCTCCAGATCCAGCGCGCCGAAACTCGTCCCAAGCTCGGCGCGCCAAGCGGGGATCAGACTTCAACTTGGCGGCAAAGGCGGTCAACCGAGAGTGTCCTTGCTGCAGATTGATCCCGCGCAGCGGAGCGCCCAGTCTCTGGGTTTGTTCCTCCGCCGTGGCGTTGTAGAGTTCACAATAGTCAAGCCAGGCCCGCGTGAACTCTGGCACATCAAGCAGCTGCACCAACTCGGCACAGACCTCCACCAAACCAAAAACCGCGCTGAGATGCGACACATTCACGCGGGTACTCGATGAGGGTCGAAAGGCACCGGTGGCCAACTCCAATCGTGCGCCGCCGGTGAAGAACCCGCGCGGTTGGGCCGCGATGGTCTTCATGCCGGAAAGCAGTCGCCCGCGCATCATCGCGTCACCGGATCGTTCCCATTCGGTGAGCCAAGCAGCGGCCAGAGCCCCCCAATCCGTGCCGAAGCCGGCATAGACCTCTTTCGCGTCGGGGTCTGGCGCGGTCACCAAATCTCTCGCCACTTTCCGATTGGCCTGGACCAGCGCCAAAGCACGGGCGGCCTCATTCTGCTCCCTCATCAGATCACCCACGCGTTCATCGCCCGTCAGGTAGTAGTAATAACGTCGATTGGCCGCCGTGCTAATCCGAAGCTGTTTCGCACTACATCCCCAATGCAATACGTTGTGTCGCGACCCCAGAGGAGCAAACCGGCCGGAATGATGCACATCCACTTCCCCTGTGTGGCGGGTCATCGCCTCGGCAAAGCGAAATACGTCTGCCCGGCCTGTTCGTAAGAAATAGAGCCAAAGCCAAAGATCGGTTGAAAGTTCTGAATTATCCCATGCGAACCCCCCAATGTCGTATCGCCACTCGTTGCGATCAGAATCGTAGGTGTGCATCACATCTCCGAAATTCCAGAAGCCATACCAGCGCCGCTGTTCTTGCTGGGAAACGTAAAACTGAAAATAGGCAGCCAATCCCCGATCGATCGCACCGAGATCCGTTCTGCTCCGGCTCACGGGCGACCACAATCCTCCGAACACACCACAAGCGTACAGATATTCGGGTGTGGTCGTCAAAACCGGCGGCGTACGCACCGTTTCCGCCATGGCAGCAAGCACGTCAGCGCCAGGGGTCTCGGGAAGTACCCACACCATGAGTTCACTGGTCCGCGCCACGCCGAACGGCGAATCAAAACCGGGCTCGTAATCTTCATACGTGACCTCAAGCCCCTCAAGTTGCTTGGCGAAGGTGTCCTGTCCCATTCCATCGTGATACGGGCGCAAATCCATGGGTCCAGACCGGGGCGCCCATAGCCAGGCCGTGAGCCGGCAGACGTCCTCAATCGCCCCCCTAACGTCAAGCTGGGCGGGATGACTCTGCCAAAAGTTCCGGATTCCGACCGCAAGGCCTCCGCTCGGCGAGCCAACGTAAGCTAGCCCACCCGCACGCTGACCCCGCGCTGCACTCAGCCAGGTAAAGCCTTCTCGTGTCCGTTTGGTGACTTCGAAACCATCGCTGTTCGGCTGAAAGAGCGTCCAATCAGAAAAGGCCGGAATATAGTCGAGTCGACCGCTGACGCGGCGATCCCACGTGGCCACAGGTGGAGTCGCTTTTCCCGCGCGTTGCGCTGCCCTCACCCCGGCCCCGGGGTCTCGCCGCAATCCCGTGAGTCCGCGCACGGCCTCTGAGAATAGTCCGTCGCCTTGTCCCGAAAAGCGAATATGACGATCGTGGAGGGGGCCCCGCATCGGGACGTCCCACCGCAACCCGATTCCGGCAACCACATCCTGCTGGGGATCCCCTTCATAAACGAGGGTGTGCACGATCCGGATGCTCTCGCCGCCCGCATAGAAATAGAGACGGACCGAATAACGAAGCCATGATCGGTGGCCGTTGCCCGGCTCAGGGTGGCTCCCCTCCACCCGCAAGACCGCTCGAATTGGACCGGCCTGTTCTAGCGTAACCTTCGCGTTTACCCCCTCCCATTCTGCACCGACTCCATTCAGGCCCTCGTTCAGGGAACCGCAACGAAGCACCAGGCTTCCCCTTTGTCCAACGACTCGCCCGGCACACTCCAGTGCTTCAATCAGCACACGGCCGGACTTGTTCACTCGACACTTGAAACGACCAGTATCCACCTCGTAACAGGAGTCCAAGGTCTTCACATGGACGGGCTCCGTCGGAGCGACGACAGTTCCTTCGGAGAGAACGAAGCGTTCTCCCTCCAGCGAGCGAGAAGCAACAGCGTGTGCGCTCCACTTGAGGGATCCGTCCGGCCAAAAAGCCATCGGCCAACTCTGCAGCGGGACCGGCTTTCCAGATTCCGATTGCAATTTGAAGCCCGTCTCGCGTGCAAACCGACCGCGCGGCCACGCCATTCCCCAGGTCGTACCCGGATGGTGGCGCGGCGCCTGCCCGTCCAGCCATCGCACGGGCGCGCGACCGTCACCGGGCAGCGCGTCCGAAACCGGCGAAGGAACTGCGGATTGCGCCGACACAAGGCCCGCGACCCAAGGCGTCGTCGCAACGAATGCGGTCGATTGAACGAACTGTCGGCGCGTATAGGTCGATGCTGGATTCATGCGAGAGTTTGCCAGATCAATCCAGATGGAAGACTTCGCGGAGCTCCGCCGACACAGGACTGGAATCCGGGTTGGATGGCATCACATCCTTCATGTAGGCCCACCACTTCCGGCACTCGGGAGTCGAGGCAATGGCGGTCCAGCGAGCTTCGTCTTCAATTTCGGCGTAAGCGAAGAGGCGACGGGACTCTTCGTGCAGGAATATCGAATAGTTTTGGACGCCGTGTTGTTTCAATACGCGTTCCAGCTCCGGCCAAATCGGACGATGCCGCCGCTCGTATTCATCCTCGCGTCCAACATCAACCGACATGACAAAGGCTTTTCGAATCATAGGGGGGGATTGAAAGATTGCGCGCCATCCAAACTAACCGGGTGGAGCGAGGCTGGCGATCCCATACCACTCCAGAGGATGGCAGAAATCTGAGATGGATTCCTCCTTCCGTAAATCTGACAGTCCTATTTTTTCATTGAGTCAGCAAAGTGAAACGCCCTCTGTTGAGGTGCATGGCAGCCCCAACCCTGCGTACCCTCGCCCGCGAATTGGGTCTCTCGCGGACCACCGTCTCCGACGCGCTATGTGGTTCCCATCGGGTCAAGGCAGAGACTGCAGCACGGGTACGAGCTGCGGCCAAGGCGGCGGGCTACGAAAGAAACCCACTGACCGGCGCGGTCATGTCACAATTGCGCCGTTCACGCGGCCAGCAGTTTAGAGGTGTGCTCGCGGCGGTCGAAATCGTCGAGGCCGTGCACAGCCCGCTCGCTCAACGATACAACGATGCACTGATGTCCGGTGTCATGTCCCGGGCAGGGGAACTCGGGTTCAATGTCGAGCGATTCGTCGTCGGGCCACAAGGAGTGCGACTCAACCGCCTCGACACCATTTTGCACACTCGCGGAATTCAAGGACTTATCCTGTTGCCGGCCTCGGGATTTCCAGACTTGAGCGCCTTGAGTTGGCATCGCTATACGGCGGTCTACGCAGACTACTTCATCGACCACCCTCCGCTACACTGTGTCTGTTCTGATCACTATCGGTCGATGATTGCACTCCTGCGCGAGTTGCACGCTCGAGGATACCGGCGACCGGGCCTATTCATGGAAATCGCATTGAGCGAACGCCTGCAGTTCCGCTGGGAGGGTGCATTCCTCGCGCTCCAGAAATATCTCCCGGAAATCACGGAAGTCCCCACGTTGCGCTCCAGGAATATCAACTTCGAGACCTTCGCTCCGTGGTTTCGCAAGTACGATCCCGACATTGTGATCGGACATTTTCCTGACGCCATGGATTGGATGAGTGCTTGCGGTGCCAAACTTCCCGGTACACACGGTTTCGTCTGCCTCAATCGACTCAGGACCTCGGGCAACTGCGCCTGCCTCGACCTGCAAACCGCACAGCTGGGCGCCCGCTCCACTGAATTGGTGGTCGGCCAGCTTCTGCATAACGAGCTCGGCGTGCCCACTCAACCTTCCCTCACCACGATTCCTGCCCGGCTGATTGAAGGTCCCACGCTACGGTCTCGGGGTGTAAAGCCAGCTCGCAGCGACATCAAGTCAGGCAGGCTCAAAGCCGTGCCGGTTTCGAAGTCATCCATTGCGGTGGAAGACAAAGTCTGACTCCTCAGCGCGGCCCGGCCGGACGAAGCTTGGACATAGAATTCAGCGGCCACTCCGTTCGTTCCGCTAGATTTCTCGCCAATCCGGCAGGCACGGCAAAGACCGTACCATGACGCATGCGCTGGCGGGTACCTTCGAACGGAAACGACATCTGGGATGAAACGTCTTCCCAGGTTTTCAAGTCCTTCGAACGCAGCGCCCCGTAACGATGGGTGGTGTAGGCGTCGAAGTAAACGAAGTGATACTCCCCGACCTTGATCGCAGTGGGCCCCTCCACCCAGGTACCGCGCGGAGAAATGGGCGAAGAAAGCGGTCCCACCGCTCCCTGGAGTCCATCGGTTGGAGCGATTTGCAGGTACTTTCTGGGGGGGGTGACAGTTTCATCCTTGATGACCAGATAAGTCTCGGTCCCCGACCTCAGGAAGGTCGCATCTATAACGCTAAATCCCGGATCATAGAAGAGACGAGTCGGAGTAAAAACACGAAAGTCTCTAGTGCTGGTCGCGTAGATGCGGTGATTGTAAGCCGACTCGGAACTACCTGCAGTCTCCGGAAAACGGTCGGGCAGCGTCGACGCCCAGAAGATCAAGAACTCCCCTTTTTTCTCGTCGAAGACGATTTCGGGTGCCCACGAATTTCGAACGTTCGGTTCATGGGCCATCACGGGCAGCGCACGCTGGGGGGTCCAACCGACGAAGTCCCTGGTCGAGGCATACCCTATGTGGTTCTCGTTCCATCCCGTCGTCCAGACCATGTGATAGACCCCGTCGGGCCCGCGGGCGATACACGGATCACGCATCAGCACTTCTTTGCCTCCAACCTCGGGAGTGAGAATGCTCTCTCCACCAGCGATCGGACGCCATCGGTATCCATCTTCGCTCCAGGCAAGGTGCAAACCGTCAGCCCCGTTGCCCGTGAAGTAGGTGAAGAGATAGGCCTCGTCCGCGGAAAAAACCGACCCAACGGTTGCCACAACCAGAAACAAAATCCGAAGAATGTGCATGGGATTACCGGCGAAGCGTCGAGACAGGCTTGGCGGCGGTCAATGCAACGCGTGTTCCGCTCCTGCGATTAGGCACAAAAAAGCCCTCCGGTCCCAACCGGAGGGCGTTACGAACCCCATCAGAATAGCCTAGAGGTCAAACGTTGCCGTCAGAATAAACTGGCGCGGATCGATGATGCGGAAGTTCCAAGGCGTGCCGTCAGGATTGAAGGACACCGCCTGCAGGCGGCCGTTTTCAAGTGCGTTGCGGACGTTCAGCTGAAGCCGGCATCCGACCCGGTCGTTGAAGAGCTTGAGATTGTAGCTCATCATGAAGTCGGCGTAAAAACGCGACTTGTCGAAGATCGGCCGGTTTCCGTCCAGGGACCGGATCGCACCGTCCGCTTCCGGAGCCTGTCCATAGAAACCCACCACCGCTTCATCTTCCCAACGAACCGTGCCACCCATGGATAGGTTCTTGAGCCAGCGATGATCTCCCGCGATGCCGGCGAATCGGTAGTTAGTCGTCAGATTCGCGCGCCACTCGCGGGTCTGCGGACGGGGCTTGCCTGAGTTCGTGACCGCCAACTTGTACGGCGCATCGACATTCACCGTGTAGAAGTTGCGAGGAATGTTGGTTCCCGTGGCGCCAGGAAGTCCCGTTTCCCACCACAGCTGCCCTGCACCGGCCAGTTGCGTGCCGTCCGGCAGCCGATCCGTCGGAATACGAACCGAGGTCCAGGTTGGCATGCGAGCGGTGATGTAACGGGCAATGTTCGGCGAAATGCTCGTATCCACTGCTCTTTGCTGGGTGATCGTGCCCTTCAGCGTCCAGAAGCGTGTCGGATTGTAGAAGATCTCGATTTCGGTTCCCTTCGATTGAACGTCATTTACGTCAGAAAGCGCACGGTTCTTGAGGCCGTTGACGTAGTCCTGGGTGACACCCATGATACGGTAAACCTCGGTGGTGACTTGAGCGAGCGTCCACGTTGGGTGGATGGTCGTGACCCACGTGTATGCGGTGTCCTCAAGATCGAAGTTATCTCCGCCCGCGGATCCGAAACCAGAGGCATCTCCCGACGCGTCAAAGTCGAGGCGAATCGGCCGGGTTCCAATGACCGCGGTGGATCCATTGCGGGCCGCGTTCTGCAAGGTTTCATACT
>Ga0154020_10003183_pt1 | contig 19845 bp, 27 predicted proteins | sample Klosneuvirus_201_FD_109709 | JGI IMG/M metagenome (GOLD analysis project Ga0154020, IMG submission 109709) | Active sludge microbial communities from wastewater, Klosterneuburg, Austria - Klosneuvirus_20160825_MG | ecosystem: Engineered > WWTP > Aerobic digester > Activated sludge | place... | reverse complement strand
TGTGGTGGTCTTTTACATGGGTTTGTGGCCTTGCTCCCCTCCATGCTCAGTGGTTGGCTCCCCTCTTGCCGGCTTGACCTGATTACGTCTGGTTTGTTTACGTCCTTTGGCCTTGCATTCGTTTGCCACGGAGCCCTATCAATATCTATTTATCAATTTTGATGGAAATTCTGTTACGAGGCGTGGGGGTAGCCGTGTCAATGAGGGCACGGCCCCTTGTTCACGCCCTACTTGTGTCCTTTCCTTTTTGCAGTCGGGGCGGCAGTGTCTCCTTCATGGCATTGTTATCTTGAGCACGTTATTCTTGTTTTCCGTGGCCGATTATGTATTATTCAATTGAGAATCCCGTTTTTGTGTATTTTTTTTATTATCGAGGCGGTGGTGAATCGGTGCCGTACCTCGTTGTTTCCATTGATTTCTTAATTGGGCGCCCTCCTTTGCGCATCTGCTCCGTCTGTGTTGTCTGGTTTTGTTTCCCTCTTTTTTTCATGATGTATTAGCGACCTTCTTGAAATTTCGTATTTTGGGGTGTTTTACGACCAGGTTACGACCATGTTCATATCTGCTGACGACCATTGGGGCGGAGCGGTTTTTTTAACTCCATTGCCTGTATTGATCTTGCTTCGCTCATATTTTGGTTTGTTTTTTTCGGGCAGTTTTGGCCCTAAAAATCATTATTCGCCCAATAGTTGAGACTCATATCCTCAATTACGACCTAGTTACGACTCATCTTCTTAAGTCGCGACTTGCGGTGTCGTCGTTACCCAGTTTAGCTGTCTCTTAGCGTTTTCATGGTTTCTTTGCTGGGTAATAATCCGTCGATTGTGAATTCTTGTTCCCTGTGTTTAATTTTACTGAGGAGTCATAGATAAGCCGTCTTTTCAGTTCACATTTGGGTTTTCGATCTCTGATGGTCTCACGGTCAATTCCCTTGGGTTTAGTTGTGACATCCATTGTTGCTCATCTTACTTTTTGATGCGTACATGTTTGGTTGGTTCAAGCACTGGAGCTCTCGTTCTTAAATTGAGTCCCTATTTACATTCGATTCATGATTTACAACCAAGTGACGACTCTCATAGTACTGGGTGTGCAGCGTTATTTCGCTCTCTCTCTCCGGTCGTTCGGGAAGATATGTCCGTTTCTCATTCCTGATGATTCCTGATGTTTTTCACCTTCTATCTTTTAGCACGAAGCATCTTTGTGAACTACACACTCTCTCGGAAGTGCCAACTGGCACCGTGCCAAATTGAAAAGCTTTTGTTTTGCGTCGAGGTCCACAAGCCCAACCAATTGGAGGATTCATTCGGCCGATGTCGCTGTCACTCAAGCGTTGGATATAGCCTGGATTTATCATTTAATTCCCTATTCTTGTGCATAGATCTCCCAATGGAGGCATTTTGGTCTGTTACCATGTCCTGTGTTGTATTAATAAAAGTACCTGTGCCCTTCCGACAGCAGTTCCAGGAGAGCTCCTCGCGAAGTGGAATGATTCTTTCCCATTCAGATCTGGGCCAATGACAGGAGGCTCATTATTCCGTGATGTATCATTAGGGAAAATATGGATCTCAGAGCCAGCGGGGGTTGGGATCGAGAAGGATGTTGGCTGACCAATCAATAAAGGAAGGTTAAAAATAGATATCGCAGCTAAAAATAGAGAGCTCAACGCCCTTTCGTCCTTCACACGGTCCTTTGCGCAGGTTTGCCGGGAGGTTTGATAAAACATTTATCTTTTCCTAGTGATTCTATATCGTGGATTAAATTCAAACGAGTTTCTGTGTCGTCCCCGTCGAATTTCGGAATGTGAAATGTAGATTGCTGGGGTGGTTCGATTTTGTATTTTAGTCAATTGCCAGACAGAGAGTCAACGTATTAATCGTCGTCATTGTCATCCACATCTCGAGAGCGCGACCGGTCCGTATTATCGGTATTCCGATCGAGGAAGTCCTGCGCGAGCTCCTCGGGATCGAAGGGCTGCGCCATGATCTGGCAAGTGAAGGGCACGGCGAGCTCTGCGAAGGTGGTCTTGTCATTGATCGAGGGCTGGGCCAGGATGTTGGTGACATTCGCGTCCATCACGAACATGGTTGAATCGCCAAGTTGAATCTCCCCCGAGAACTGCAAAGAGAAATCAGGAAAGGCGGGCGGGAAGTGACAAGAACAGGCGGACCAAAGAGACCTTGCCCTGCTCAAGGCAAAGCGCCATGATGAAGGTCATCAGTGAGCGACCATCATCACCGAGGATTCGGTAGCGCCTCGTCCACACCTTCCCCTCACCTTGATTGAACTATTAGAGAACAGCTGATAACAATTCGAACAAGACCAAGACGAACTTGTGGGGCCACATTGTTGGGTCGACTGCTTCCAGGAGTCAATCTTGGAGTTTTCGGAGCCGGTCCAGAGTTCGTAGCAAGAGCCAATGTCGGTCTCATTCTGCTGCTTCATGTGGAACGAGCGGAAGAAGCGTGACTAAAAATGAAAGACTTCAGTTGAGTTCGATTCAAGAACAGGGATCAATGTGTCGAGACCAAACACAAGAGGGTGCAATATGTTGGCAAACCACAGAACTGAGAAAAAGCTGTACGTTCCGGTCGTAGAACTGGTACATGTGGTAGATGGCACCTTCATTGTCGTTGCCAGCGCTTCTTACCGAGGGCGAAGGCAGAAGGCGGGCTTGAACATGGGAGAGCTCGAGGGGGCCATTCGTCACATGCGTCCACCAACCACCAAAAGGGGCCATGGTGCTCTCGTTCTGACCGTACTTGCCCGTGAATTGAAAGCGGATGTTGCCAAGAGGGTCGATGGACTTGGCAGGGGACGGCTTATCGACGACCTCTTTGTCGCGAGGCTTCAGGGTTTCATCCTGCGCAAAGACGGCGCCCAAGAGGAGGACGGCAACGACAAGGCTATAAAACTTCATCACTTGGTAGTTCAACACAAAACCAAGAGAGTGTATATGCTCAAAAGCGGACCTCTTGCGAACGACGCAAATGTTCTAAAGTGATCACGAGAGCGAGAATTTCACTACCACGCCCTGCGCGAACAACGGGATCGAATTTCCTTCCAGGCTCGAGACCATTAACCATCGTCCTTTGCGGCAAGCTGACACCATAAGGTCCACAAGGCTTCGACCCTACAGACACGAAAGTGAGCTGCTTGAAGTTGGCGGTGGTGTGGGGAAAAAAATGGGAAAGGGCGAGCAGCTGAGCTGGAACGAGGTCGAGGATGTCGATGGTGGACGACCGTAAGAATCATCAAGCGGGATTTATAGAAGTTTAACGCTATTTCGAAATTATAAATGACGAGGCCAAAAACGTCCAAAACAAAGAGGTCTGGCGTGAGTCGCTGAGGAAAGCGGCAACTCCGCTGACTGATGGGTCTGCACTGAGGGAGTAGGGCTCCGCAGTACCGCTGTCTAAAAGAGATCGATTTTCTTCTGAAGGAACAAGTGACAGTACAACGTGAGATTGGTGCTCCTAATGAGGACGAGGAGTCCGACGAGCATCACAGGAAAGTTCGCCATCGTACCTTCTAATAGCCTTGCTCGCCTTGACTGGCACCCAGCAGCCGGTCCCAACTCACAATGTCACGATCGACAAAGCAGATCCATGATCGCACGATGTAAACAGAAGCTAGGGAGCGAATGAGGAGCACCTTATTGAACTCACGATTGGACAGAGGCCTGCCGTGTTTTTCTTGGCGACGTGTAACCGTTAGCAACGTGGCGTGTTTATTCGGAAAATTGAAAACCCCGGTTGGCTGCGATGCCTAAGAACGCGTGCCCAATGCACTGGCCAGCGCGCTATTGTCTCGGTCATTCGCTTGTTATCGTACCCTCATCGACGCGATTGGTGCGACGGGCATCGTTGACCGTTGAATATCACGTCGTTGCTCGCCCAGTCTCCCCACCGCTTCTTTTCCCGCCCCGGCCCTCTGCGCATATTCAAAAACCATTAGTTATATTGTCATTTTCATTGTCAAGTGGGCGCGGATTGACGTTGAAGCGATAGGAATGTCAGCCAAGAGCGACGGGTCATCCTCGATCCCTCGGCCCTTCTCTCGATCCTTCCGGCCTCTGGTCGCCCTGGCTTTGCTGCTTTCAATATTCAGCAGTGCTTATTGCCAGCTATATGCTAACCAGACGGCGGCAATACAGGCCGTGTGCGTCTCGTGGCAGGCCAACTCGAGTGACTTTGCGGACTGGACCTGCTCGAACGCCTCCTTGGCTTGCCAGTGGAGCGGCGTGCGCTGCCAGAACAACTCTTCCATCGTCGAATTGTGCGCCGTATTATTCTCCTAATTCTGTTTATTATTTTTGAACCCATGAGCGCCTCCGGGGCGAAATTCGGGAATATGTTTTTCGTCCGTATTCCTACAAGCTCCTTGACGAGCTCTGTCCCGTTCGACTCTCGCCTCCAAATTTTTTTATTCCTCAGCTGAACAGCCCCACAGACTCGTGATTTCCCGTGTGAAATATATATGCTGACGCATACTTGCTCTTTGTAGGGATTTGCGAGGGAAGATCATCAGTGGGACGTTGCCGAGTGAGTTGGTCGCGTTAACGTCTCTCCAGTTCTTGTGCGCCTCGCTCCGCCTTCTTGAAGGTCTCGCCATTAAAGTCTCACCATTGGTTTTTTTCTAGGAATTTGGGAAATTCGTCGTTGAGCGGCGTGTGGCCCTTCAACTTTTCCATTTCGAACTGGTGCGCCACGTGCCGAATCTAATTGAGCCTATTAATTATCCCGTCCTCTTGTTCCTTGCCCTCCTCGAGAGACCCGCGAATCTCTTGGATTGTCAACTCAATAGCTTATTTGTCCCTTGTAGCTCTGTATCGGGTTCCTCGCTTTGTGTCTGCTCTGGCTCGCCTTCCGTGTCTTGCGGCTCGACACAGTTCGCCACTTGTGCGTCAACATGATGCTCGTGCTCCGCTCCGCCTCAGTCACAATCTTTTTCGTAATTAGGTTCTTCGAATCCCGAGTGCCCTACGTCGCCGTCGCCTTCGCCATCTCCATCGCCTTCGCCATCGCCATCGCCCTCGCCTTCCCCGACTACCTCGGAGGAATCCACGCCCACTAGCTCGTCATCTTCTGAACGCAGTATGCCCCCTCCCTTCGCGGAGTCTTGCTCTGCGAGTGGTTGACTTATCGTATTCTCTGTAGATGACATAGCCAAGCTGCTTCCCATTATCATTCCTGTCGCGTACGTCAAATATCTTTCACTCCTCCCTAATTGGTTCTGATTTCATATTGGATAGGATTATCATCGTCCTGGGCATTGTGCTGAGCATCTTCGTGTGGCGCATGCGCATCTTCATTCGTCACAAGTTCGAATTGGCGGAGAATTTGGGTCATCAGCCGCCACTCTACTTGGTGCAGCGACAAGGTGGAACTGCGGCGGCATCTGGCAAAAAGGGCAAGAAGCACAAGGGTGCGAAGGCGGTTGAAACTTCTCATTCCCCTCACTTTCCCTAACTTTCTTTTGCTTGCGACAGAGGAGCCAGTCACTGTGCTCGGCCAAGGCGTGTTAAAGCACTTTGACCTTGCGCGCATCAAAATGCAGCGTTGGGAGAACCGCGGCAATTACCTGTCTCACCAGTTCTTCCAAGGCTCCCCGGTAAACCTCATCAAGATTTTCATTGGCGTGTCAGTATTAACCCTCTTGCTATAGTATTGGGCAGACATGGACGACTTGGTGCGCCACAGCCTCGACGGTGCTGAGCTCTTGTCCACTCCTGGCTCTATCATCTCCGTTTGGGAGCTCTACAACGAGCGCACCTTTGGCGACTTCAAGGCTCGTGCCGAGTTTGTTAAAACTAAGTACAAACACCCTCACTTCAATTGTGCTTCCTCCGATGACACTTTGTTATCATTAGTATGAAGCGCGACCCCACCAATTACGACGATAAGGAGTGGTTGGAGGAGACGGACGATGCTAATACTCTCGCCCTGCGGAAGTGCGTGATGCTGTGGTTAGATTTAGTTTCTCCTTTCAGCTTTTTACATGTTGATCTAGGTGGATCCACTCGGAGTATCTTCTCAGAGCTGCGGAGAGCCGCGTCAACGAAGAAGGCGAGAAGGTTCGAGCCTTACTTCTACCCGCTGCGCCGTTCCAACTTACACCACCTTTTCCATTTTGTAGGTTATTATTCTGCCGGCTGTCATGGGCGTCTCTTTTGAAAAGGCGCAAACGTACATTAACAGCGGTTTCACCTCGGAGAACTTTGACATGGAGGGCCTCTATGGACAGGGTGCGATTCCTCTCAGAGGATCTAGACTTTAAGTTCAGTGAGGGTGATTTTCACTGATCTCTGTAGGTTTGTATTTCACCACCTCCCTTCGCTATGCCAAGAAGTCCCTCGTAGACGTCAAGGATCCCGCCTTCTTGATTTGCTTCGTTATTGGAGGTATCTAATTTTCTTGGAAGCATTCCAAGATACATGAGGTTAAGTTATTCCATTGCTAGGAAATACTTATCCTGTAAGCGAGCAGCCCGACAGCGAGGATCACTTGCAGGGAACTTATTTGAAGAGCGGTTTTCAGGTACATTACTTGCGTATGAATTGACTTTAAATTTCCCTCTGACTTTATTTTCCCAGTCGCACTTCGTCTTGGTGTCTGAGGACGGTCGGCCGTGCAAGAAGGTGGAGAGCAAAGGTTTCTATGACGTCATCGTCGTTGACCAGACTTACCAAGTGAGAATCTTTGCTATTTTCTGCTGTCTCATCATTATCAACCCTTTCTTTTCAGGTTGTGCCGTTTATGTTGATCAAGCTCAACAAGGCAAAGCTCGGTCCTCTGCGGAAGCCTTCCAAGGGTGCGGATGATAAGAAGGAGGTGAAGCAAGATGATGGCAAACGCTCAGCGAGCAAGCGCTCTTCGAGCAAGCGCTCTTCGAGCAAGCACTCCTCGAGCAAGCGCGCCTCGAGCAAGAAGTCGCCGTCCAAGTCGAGCTCCTCCAAGAAGCCTGCCACTAAGTCGGGCAAGGGCTACAAGAAGGCTGAGTCGAGCAGCGAGCTGTCTACGGTGAGTTCCGAAAGCGATGACAGCGACTCTGGCTCGGGCTCGGATTCGGCTTCCGGCTCTTCCTCAGGATCAGGCTCAGGGTCGAGCAGCGCCTCTTCCAAGTAAATTCGCGACAACTGGAGGACTTGACTTTTCGTTAGATTGGGACAATACTTGTAAAGGGTCAGTATTCATAGTACAATCGAACAGGTCTTTATATTTCACTTAGTCGCTTTGCTTAAGATATGCTCCTTTGACCATTGATGGTCGGGATAATGCACTTTCAGAACTTCAAACAGGCCGCCATTCGCGTTGAAGATATGGGCCACCCCTAGCTCATCTAACTGAAGCTGCGAGACGCGATACCAATCGGTTGAACTTTTGATCTTGAGCTCCTTTTCACAAGCGGAAATCGCATTTTTCAAGACGTTCTTATCTTGGGATAACCCGCGAGGAAGGTGCGCGAATTTCCAAGGTAGCCACTGCACGTGAGGGTAGACGGCAGTAAGCAAACCAAAGAGGGAGCCCTCGTAGCGATCGATTAGTCCACTGCCCCCATGCTCGATAATATCCTTCTTTTGCACCGAGTACCACATGGAAGGATCTTTGATCGCCATCCTCTTGCCCAGTTCATACAAAAAAGCCCTTTGATTCTCTATCGAATTCCAATAATTTCTCGGACGAATAATGCCTGTATGAGCAGTGCGCTCAATCCCACTAGTAGTATCACTTACCTTTTCACCGCCAACATCGTTCGACTCGGTCAGGGAATCGATAATCACTTCAGGAGACCAATGGTACCTCGCCAACAAACCGTTGCCATGGTTCGCTGAGAAATCCACCTTTCGGAGCTCGCGCAAGTTGCTAGCTCCGACCTTTGCTTTGAGCCATTCCACATAGTTTTTTCGATTGGCCACCGAAGAGAAGAAATCAGCGGGAACCGAGTTGAAAAACCAGGGGACAAACTGATACTCGGGATACACGGAGCTGAGGAGGTGATATGGAGAGCTCTTGTAATGCTTGCGAACCAACGTCCTGCCGAAGTTTGCATCAAAGTCGGCGAGAGAAACGCGATACCAATCCTCCCAGTCTATGAAACCCAGCTTATTCTTCAACCAATCCATATAATCTTGAAGAAAGCAAGAGTTGTAAGTTCATCCAAAGACAACAAACGGTCTAGCGGTACCTCGTTGGTTGGCTTGCCTTTGCCAGAAGCCTCTTGGAACAGACGAGAAGCGCCAAGCTTGCCATTTAATATCAGGGAATGAGACCCTCACAATGTCATAAACAGAATCTCTAGCATAAAGAGAGAAGTCACACAAAGGTCGTCAGCCTCATCAAGAGGAATGCGAGAACCTCGAGATAGGGAGAGTCGTCGCTCCGGCTTCGACGAGCTGCTCCATTCTCACCTCATACCAGGCCTCGCCAACGACACCTATTTCCACCTTTAATACGACAATCATTCATATTGATTCACCGTCGAGACAGCGGCGCACCGTTCTTCTCCGCGTAGTATCGAGCAAAGGATCGAACATTGTCGTCATTGTGCCAGAAGCTCGACCTCCTCGACAAGTAGTAGTCCTTTTCAGCCGGCTATGGAAACACGGTAATCGAGAGATTAGGAAATATCATATAATTACGATCTATGCCAGACAACGGGGGCGAACGGCGCAGGAAAATCTCTATCAGGTCGTTGAAGAAGAAGCGAAGCACAGCATCAGAATCTCCAAGCTCGCGCCGCATTACTTCCAACACAATGAATATATACTAGATAGAAGAAGAATTTCTTACTACTATTGAGGTGCTGGGGTGAGAAGCTGGAGCGGCTGGTTTTGCTGGGCTCGATCGTGGTCGTCGAAAGCAACCTCGTGGCGCCAAAACGAGACCCTCTCGAGTCAAATGGACTATTGGCGTTCTTAATGCCACTCTCATAGAAACATCATGCGAATGCTTATGCCCCATCTACCGAAGAGCCTTGAGGAAGAGGGCTAACCGGCTAACGAGCCTCGACGAACTGGAAAACTGTCTTTGAGCATCTGGAAATTTCGAAAGTATGGCATCGTCCCTCGCCTCACCTGGTCATTCTGATCCTTTTGCGACCCAAAGATATCGCCTAACATGGCGGATGTATCTGTTGCAGCATCAGAAGCGGCGCGCGGCCTCTTGTGGAGCCTGGCCGCCCGCGATTGGTCTCGGGGCACGGCCTTCTACGAGCGCGCTCTGAACGACGCCAAGCGCCTCCGCCACAAATTCTCTATTCAGGTAATTAATTGTTTTTATAATTCTTTTCTTTCGTTTTATTTATTGGTGGGGCAGCTGGCCTCGATGTCTTCCCAGAAATCATTGTTAGCCGCGCGCCTTTGTTCCTCCCTCTTTCCTCCTCCCTCAATCCTTGTTCCGTTTCTGCCTTTTTTTTCTGAAATGTCTTATACTAGGAACGAAGAATGCTAATTCAAGTGCTGTGGGAGGTGGCGCTGGAGATGGACGGTCCAAGCATCGCCGTTCGCGGCACTTTGGTCGACTTGCTCTCGTCGCTGCTCAAGTGCGATTTCGCTTCGTCTCCACCCTGTTCCAAAATTGGTTTATGATATCTGATAATAATATACTTTTGGATTTTTAAGGGTGTTTTTTAGTATTTTGTTGCGGACCCAATCTTCGTCGCGCTCATTTTCAAAAATGACTCCTCGAGCTTGTCTCCGATCGTGATTCTTTATTCGTCAGGAAAAAAGTGAAAGAGCTTTTGGCAGATGGCCTTACCTTGCCCTGGAAACCTCTATTTGATGCCGTGAACCTCCTTCTCTTTGATTCGACGCCGAATCTCGTGGATTACAGCGGACCAGTTCCACTTACGTACCTCTCCCAGTTGATTGTCTCCTCCACATGGATGCCTCGTGCTTCATTCCCTCATTCCTTATAGCTTTCTACGAGAGTCTTACATTAAACTTGTCGCTCGCTCGCGACGCCTCTTTCCCAAAGAATCGTCGGCGGAGCTGTTTCACGAGCTGGAGCCTCTGCTCTGCATCCACCACAATGAGATCATTCGCGCGCAATACTTGCTCGACCTGTTTCTCAATTGCGATACGTCCGTCCATTTTGATTGTCCTGACATCAAAATCCTTCCTTATAGTTATTTATTGTAGCGAGCCATCATGGTTAAACCGAGCCATGGAGATTTCGAGGCTTGTCCCCAATTCCGTCACCTTGACTTCGATCTCTTGCCACACGCTATCTCGCACGGCTATTGCGCATTTTGGCGATCTCTTTCAGTTCTGGGAAGAGAACAGTTCGGAGATATTTACGAATATCTTGGCATCACTTCAACTTGCCATTGGAGACTCGCCTGAATCCGTTCCTCCAGTCACGATTCCTGTGAGCCTCCTGCAGTATACCTCCAGCCTCTTCAATGTACGTCGAGGGGCAACATGTTGACGGTTCCACGGGGTCCTCGCTGATTTCTTCTTAATATAGATGGGAATGCAATACGCAGCCAAGTGGATTATCTATTCGCTGAACCATTCCTCTGGCGAGACGTCCATCTACGCTCGTCTCGTTCAGCTGCTGCACCAAATCAAGACCTTCTTCCACCCCTCTAATCAAGGCAGCTACACTAACAACCTCACTTACTTTTTATATTGGTTGGTGATCATGGTGAACCGACGAGTCACCAAGCGTTCGACTCCATTCTCTGTGATGCATGTTACCCTTATTCATTTTCTGCTTTTCTGTGTAGAAAAAGAGATGGACTCTAAGGAGGCCCATAATCCTCTTACAGAGGAGCGAATTAACGAGTTGATTGAACTCTTCTTACCACTCGCTCTCAATGTCGTCTTCTCTTCCAATACTAAGATTGGTTGCCGCACCATTGCTCTCCTCGCTCGTACTACCCTTTCCCCCCTCTCTCGGTGCATTTCTCTTTTCAATATCGATTTCTTTCAATTGCAGAGATCAAGCCAGAGATGGTTTTCTCGAAGGTCATCGAGCGCATTTACTACGGTTTGAATACCGATACAGCGGCTCACCAAATCGCTGAAATTCTCGAGTTGCTTTCGCATCTCATCAACTCGACCATCACGTCCAACCTCTTTGCACAGCACTTTGCACAGCTCTTGCAGCAAACCTTGCCGGCCATCGACTTGAACGACTCCACTAAGACTTACAGCGCTCTCAAGTTTCATCTTCCATTGTACGCTTCATTTCATTGTCGATTGAATGAAATTGAGGGTTATCAGATTTTATGTGAACCTTCTTTGAATCCAGTCTTGCGCACGTCCCATTGTTCGAGTCGATCTCATTGAGTTCGTCAACGGACGAACTCTTCCAAAACCGCGGACAAGTCGTTGCGATGATCGGCGATTGGGCCATCCTCTTCCTCGAACGCGTCTTTGATTTCGTATGCCGTCTTTCCCGCGTTGACGTTACATATTGTCGATAACTCATTCTTCTCTCTGTAGCTCCAACACAGGGAAGCGAAATCCAAAACACACACTTCCTCCAGCGCGGAGTTTTTCGAGGCCGTGTTCAAGCGCGTCTTCCAGCTGTTCTTTATGCAAAGCTCACCTCATCTTCACGAAATGGCGACGAAGAAACTCGTCGAGTACGTCCGTGCCAATGTGGTGAAAAATTCGACCAAGGAGGTACTTCTCTTTCACAGTTTGAAGATTACCGTAGTTTTCTTTTTCTGACTTCTGGACCTCCTAGTTTGGTCAATTGTTGAACTCAGCAGTCCACGCCAATCCAGTGATTGGATTGAAGATCGCTTTCTCATTGGTCGACTCTATCAAAGGCAAAGGCAAGACGCTCAAGGGCTCTGACCCTAAGAACACCTGGACGCTCCAGTTGCTCTCCAAAGCTGTTCGCCATGCTGGCGTCCACATTTTGCCTTATCTGTGCGATATGTTGAGTTTGGCCTCTACCTTCTTTCTTCTCCCTGACGAGTGTTCTCTTGTAGGCCTGTCATCCAGGAGCTCGTCGCTGCCTCGTTCGAGGACCCGAACAAGAAAGATGTATATTATCGATCGCCCTCTGCAATTGAGACCCCCCTTTTGTGAAGCTCTGCTTAGGTTACCAGCAGTGGCATGAAGCTCTTACGCGGCGCTCTGAAGTGCATGACGACCAAGTATCCTTTGGATTACCGATCATTGAACAAAGCCGATTGGGATACCATCGTCAAGACAAAGAACCACGTGCAACACTGGGGCACCTTCGAGAAGAGCTCTTTCCAAATTGAAACTCATATTCCTGTGCGCAATCGCATGATCCTCCTTTCCATCTCATCTTCTGAATTCTGGATCCCATAGAATGCCACCGAGATTTCTGCGACTCGAGACCTTATCAAGCACTTCTCGGAGCTTGCCTTTAGTGGCCTCGACCCGCTGCTCACCTCTATTGAGGACAAATCGTATTGATGGAGTCATTCGCTGCTCTAATTTCTTTCATGGATTTGACTTGTGGGGTTTTTAGGGACTATTCACTGGCGGGCTTGTCGCTTTACCTTCGGTTGCTCCGGGGAATTCTCCGTGGTGGTGCCATGGCCATCTCCGAACCCATGAGCGCCGATGAGATCAGAGCGTCTGTCTTCGAAAACGACGCCTCTGCCAATGCTCATGAGCATGGCTTCGCTGATCTCAAGCGCGTCATCGATATCAACGAAGGCCTTCCAGAAGACGTTCGTGATAAAGATCTGCGGTACTTGCTATTTAGATCGCAATAATGTTCCAGCTTTGCGTTGCTGTGATTCATCATCTCATCGGCTTTTCTGGACAGTCCTCGAGTCGGTCAATACTGCCACAAGATAGCTGCGCTCTTCTCTCGCAATACCAAGGAGCAGCATTTTCTCAAGCCCATGCGCCATCTCGCCCAGGTTCCCCTTTTCCTCCCTGAAGCTCTCCTGCTTTGTTTTTCTTATTTTTTGTTCTTAGCTCTTGTCGGCAATTTTGACTCGACGAGACGTTGCAGCAGGAAAAGCAGATAGCGCCTTGCAGCATTTCAACGCTTTCAAATCGATGCTCAAGAACAAATTCCAACCTAATAGCCCCCTTCCTCGTTGCATCTACGGTATGTCACCCTCGCTCAGCTGATCGTTGAAGGAGATCTCATGCTTTTCAATGACAGTCGAGAAAGCGCATGTCCTCTACTTGCTGCGCGCCGATTCCTGTCTGACATCTTTAACCCAAACCGCGACGACGAAGTGTGCCCTGGAGGATCTCCTCACCCTCTTCTTAGTCCATTCCGAGTCATTAGCCAGGTACGAGACTTTTTCTCAAGGCTGCGAAGGAGCAGTTAAATGATATCTCATTTCGTAGTTTCCGCATCAATGTCATGAATGCTCTCAAGCTTTACCCGCGCGCTCGAGCGCCCATCGTGACACAACTCATTCTCAATCTCTCTAACAAAGGTGACTTTTTTCCCCAGAGCCCTGGATGGAATTAATGTATTTATTGCATGTCATTTAGATAAGTCCGAAGCGGAGATGACGGCGTCGATTCAAGTTCTCGGCAATTTATTCTCACTCCGCGAGATCATGCGCGACTGGAAGCTTATCGCACTCTTCACAGAACACCTCCTTGCCTCCGACGTTCACCAGGATGTACTGCAAAAGCATTTTTTCTGAATAGTTTTTTATTCATTGGATCCTGATTTGAGGTTTGAATAGCCCAAGATCCAAGCACTCATATTCGCGCTCTTCTCGCAATTCGTCCAAGAGTTTGTGCGCGAGCCTCCAAGAGAGAACCTCTCCAAGGTTCAGCTCTCCAAATTCCCAATGGGCACCGATCCCTCTGTCGTCGAATCGATCAAGAAGTTCCACGCGATGCGCAATAGCAACAACTCTGCTGCACTTGTTCAGATCACCAACAAGCTACAATCTTTGATCGGTATTTGTCACTTATGTCTTGCTATATCTTAGTAGATTGGGTTCGCTGATGCTGTGGGCTCTAGATAACCCGCAACCTCATTGGCGCTACGAGCTGATCGCCGTCGGAATTTTTTGCACCATGTTCTTGCAGGATCCATTGAATGAGGTCAATCGCTCGCGGCTGCAGTCGTCGATTCGCAGCCTCATTCGCCTCCTCGACCGCGCCGACCTCGCCATCGTGCGCACGATTGCGTACGACCAAGCTTCCATCGTCTGAGTCGCGTTTGAAATTTACGTTTCTTCATTTGTAGCATCCACGCCATCTTCTCTGGCCTCTCGCTGCTCAAGTCATTGAGTCGACGGCCGCAGAAGATCATTCTCGATCGAGCGGCGACAGTTCCAGCCACGTGGACCCTGCCGCCTTCCATCCTCGGTGGCGCTGAGAATGACGATGAATTCAACAAATTCGTTTTCATTGATAAGAGTATGATCCCCATGTGTTTGTGGATTTGTTTTCTTCAAATCTAATGTGGTATTAGTGCATCTGGGATGGAATGACCGAGTGTCATCGGTCATCCTCGAGCGCTCGATTATCGAAGAAGATGAGGAGTCCTCACTGAACAGTCTTCTCGCTGCTGAGCTCTTTCACGATAGCAATAATTCCGATGTACGATTATCAACTTATCGCTCTCTCCGCGGTTATCGTCATTGACATATCATTTTAGTCGATGGCCGTCTCTCGACTTGAGAACATCATTCGAAAGATGGAGAACGACCACAATCTCAGCGAGGCCGAGAATGAGGAGCAGCATGAGGACCAGAACGTCGAGGATGCTCTCTCTTCCGCCGCATCTATGGTATGGCTTTATATTTCGTAGATGACGATTGCCCTGTCTTGGTCTTTTGATTGCCTTGATCGGATGGATTCCCTTCGTCTTATGTATTTTCTTATAGAATTTGAGCGCGGAGGCGATCGCCGGCCAGCTTGGCAGTCGAGGTGAGAACACGCAACTGTTGAACGGCTTGCTCAAGTCCGATCACGACCACAATCATGTTCTCAATGCGCCCGTGATTGGCACTGAGAGCGCCTTCAATCTTACCAATGCCAACTTCTTCTTGCGCATCTCTGCTGTCCTCAAGAACGACTTCATCAAGAAGGCGATTCCCTTGGTCGCTCAGATGATTGAGAGCAACGAGCGCGCTAAGGAATGTGTCGCTTTTGAACTCTTTGCCGGAGTCCTCCGCTCCTTGAAGCTCTTGAAGGCCCACGAGGTTCACCTTCATCTGTATTCTCTAGAATGACTTCATCTCATCTTTCTCTTTTCAGCTCCGTATGGCGATGGAGCAGATCCGCCCTGTGATGCTATTGATGCGCGATTTTCCGATGAGCAAATTCGCTCAGCTCGACGCGGTGATCATGTTCCGATGGGCCTGCCTCAATCGTGACCCTCGTCGCTTCGGCTTCCTTCTCGACTTCTTCTTGCCTTCGAGTGGTGAGTATCTTCATTCTTGGTCGCTCGTGTTAGTCTTCTGGTGATATCTATTTCTTTTAGATTTCCAGGGACCTTGCGCTGAAGGCCGTTCGTCTCAACTTCAAGCGCAGAATCTCTTCTTCATTAACGCGCTTGTCGAGACCTTCTCTTGGAGGGCAGCGAAGCAGCGTGGTATCACTTCGGCATCCTCCTGCTTTTGCTGCTAAGTGCCGATCAAAACCTTAATTTTCTCTCTTCAGATGTCATTTTGGATTACCTTCTGAAGAACATGAACAACGAGTCGAATCAGGTTCGCGAGGCGTTGGCTGCTGTTCTCAAGTCGGTTTTCTCGCTCTCCTATCACCCCGATCCCGCGCAGGACCGGTGCGGCTGAAATCATGCCCTCACTCCCTCGTCCGATTCTCATCGATTATTAGGACGGTGTTTGTGCGTGAGCTGGCTCGTCAGGTCCCCATGAAGCCGACCTCTCGTTCGCAAATCGCCTTCGTCCAGTCGGCGTTGCTGTTCTTCTCCTTTGCTGTGGATGACGTGGCGCCCTTCGCTAACTACTTGGAGGATATTTTATCGCCCGCGTTCGCTCTCCAAATCGCAAACGAAGAGGTGCGATTGGTCACTCACATTCATCGCTTTCCTCGTCTCATAATATCGTCCGAAGGAAACTCGTGACCTTGCCAAGGCGATCGTCGGTGTCGCTTGTCAAGTGCTGCTCTCGGCGGAGCAATTCGAAGCTGTGTTGGCCAACGTTCTCTCTAAGACTGTCCAAGAGAGCGACTCGTGGCGTGTCCGCGGCCCCGTTACTTTCGTCCTGCCGTACCTTTCACTTCCCCCAATACTCGAAGGACATACCAAGGAATGATCGAATTACAATTTTGATTAGGATTATGCTGTTCAATCACAGCTACCGATTGACGGCAGCGGCCAAGGCTCACGTGCAGTCGATCATTGTCAAGCTGATCAGCGACGAGAACCGTGAGGTGAGCTTTGCCGCGAACGATACGCTTGCCTCTGCCACCAAGATCTCGTCGGATGCCACCCTTGACTACATTGTACACTTTTCTCGATGAATGAGGAAAAACGAGGGCGTTGTTTCACCTTTGGCTTTGTAGGAGATGTTTTCGAAGCTGCTGGCGACGCCAATGCCTAAAAAGAAGCAAACTACGCCGCAGCCCGCCAAGAAGCGCAAACGCGACGAGAGCGATCTCGATGTACGGGTCATTAAGGTCTTTCTTAAGTCAACCACGAGCTCATACGATGATGATACAGAAAGGAGACGAGGACCAAGATGTTCACTCTGAGGATGAGATGGAGGTGGACGGTGACGACTCTCGGCGTGCTGCCGCCTCTTTCTCGGGCGGTCGTCCTGCTTCGCTTCTCTTCGATCCCGTGTCGCAGAAACAGCTCGCTATGGAGAGAGTCCCTCCCATTGCGCCCTCCTCCCAATTCATTCGTCTTCATGCTGGTTTTTGTAGAAAAAGGCCAAGACCAAACAGAAGCAAGAGCAGGCGAGTGAAGTGGAGGAGGCGATCAAGTCGCGCTCGCGTGGTGCCCTCGGATTGTCCGCGTTGATCGAGGCGCATCCCTACTCGGTGCCCTCGTGGATGCCGCAGGTCCTCGAAGAGCTCACTCGTCACCTGCGTGATCCCAGCCCCATCGACAGTACTCCCTTCTCCTCCCTTCCGATCATATTGTCAATTTCGGACTGACTTTTTTCAGCGATTGTGCGCGAGGTGCTTAAAGAGTTCTGGAGGACGCACCAGGACGAGTGGCCTTTTTTTGCCGCGCAGTTCACTCTCGAGCAGCAAGAGGCTATCAAGCAGTCGCCGCTCCCTTCCTACTTTGCCTGAGAGATCCCTCCCAGGTTTAAAGACTATGGATACTACCAGAGGAAATGGTCTGACTACGAGTAGATTCCTCGTAATCTTCCATGACTGTCACCAAGTGGAGAGGTGGCATCGAATAAACATATCGCCTCTCTGGATCTTGCAGCTCCGCCTCATCAGACTATCATCAACTGCGTTCGACCTACGGTACTCAGTAGTTCGACCAAAGATCTACAATCACCTTTTTAAATCCGCCCGCTCTGACATGGCCATTTTCCTCAAATGAGATTATAATTCTCGCGATTGTTTCTCACACCTCCAACAGCGAGTTCCGCGATATTTTCAACATCGCGCATGGCGGCAAGAAGGAGATGTGAAGTTGACAATGGCGCCGTGGTGCTATGCCTGGTCGCTGCCCTCGTCCTCGCTGCGGTGGCCCAGGTGATTCCGGCAGACGAGCGCCTAGCTCTGAGAGATCTCTGTTCCATTGTGGACAACGCTACGGCGATCTCACAGGGCCATCCGTGGCCGGATTGTGCCGACACGGATCTCGCAGACCTTCTCTGTGCTGCGAACTTCCATATCTCCTGTCAGATCGCGGGACCGAACCGCACTGTTACATATCTCTCGTACGCTGAATATTCAATTTAATTATTTATCCCAATTGTGGGCCGATTCCGGGCGAGAGAGGCTTCGGAGTTATTGATTCGCCTGAGTCTATGTTGTCGTCGATTTTCCCCATCTTCACCGCCATCGGCGTTGACCCTTTCTTCCTTCTCTTTTCCATCGTTTTCTATCTTACTCTGGGCGATGCCAGCTTCTTGTCTCCCTGTTCTCCACCTCCGTTCGAATTCTCCCCATCTTGCGAGATGATGGCCTCCATGGCGGTCATGTATGGCGGAGCGCTAAACCTCAATCAGTTCCGCTGCCACTCCGTCCGAACCCTTGTTGAGTCGTCTTGAATCCTCTTATGATGAGCTTGATGAAATACATTGATGGTTTTTGAACATTTGATGGTAGGTCGCGCGGTATGACCGTATTCCGAGGGGTTTTGCCCGCGACGATCGGCAACCTCCTCTCGCTCGAAACTTTGTACGATGATCGTCTCTCCGATATCCAACAAGAATCATTCAGAAATGTTCCATTGTGTTATTATTCTATGATATCAATATTTCCTATGCTCCGTCTTTTTGTGAGGGCGAGTTGCTCAGATCTCTGTGAAGTCACAATCTTGTTACCTAGGGAGTTTACTGGTGGAGTGGGAGCTATCCAATTTCCGATCCCGCCGACGATTGGCGCTCTATCGAATCTCGTGAACTTGTTCGCCCTTTCTTCGTCTCTTTGAATCGTTATCTCGCTGGAGCCAATGAAAATCACTCTCATTAGGAATATTGATTGGCTTGGTGGAAGTGGGCCTTACCCAATCGAAGTTGGCTTTCTCACGAACTTGCAGACTCTGTTCGATTGTCGCTATGTCTCGCTGTCCTCTTACCACATCACTCATTGCGTTTTCAGGGGATTTAGTCATGCCATATTTATGGGCGACATTCCTTCCAGCTGGTCCGCCCTCACCAAGCTCACCAACTTGTGCGCATCCCCTTTCCGCCTCTTCTCCCCACTTGTCCTCTGATTAGCAATGATCGGTAGGGGCATTTCTCAAGTATCCACATCGTCGACCATCCCCAACTTCATTGTCACTTTTACCAACCTCGTCTTATTGTACTCTCTTTCGAATTCATTTTTGCATTTTATCTCCGAGTGCACTGATTTCGCTGTAGGGACTTCACGGAGAGTCGGTTCCAAGGAGATCTACCTGTCGGCTTTGGAAATCTTACAAAATTGCGAAATCTGTACCTTAATTCTCCTCCTCCGCCTTGTCTTTCGTTTTCTCAGCAAACTTGACGACATGGGAACAGGTACTTCAATCAGGCCATGATCGGTCCCAACCTTTCGTACACGGCCCTCGAAGAAGTGGCCAAGATCAAGTCACTTGTACAAATGTGCGCTTCCGATTCGCAACATGTGTTCTCCGGTGGGCCATGGAAACTGACTCGCATTACATTTTGCAGCGAAATGGGGAACGCCAATCTTGGAGGAACGATCCCCAATGCGCTGTTTGAAACTCCAAATTTAATTGCTTTGTATGTTCATCTCTGTCCCCTACATCGGCATCCTCCTTCAATAACAAACAATGTTGTCGCCATAGGGATTTGTCGCAGAATCAACTCACGGGTTCGATTCCGGCGACTATACCGGCGGCACCCAGACTCGCCTACATGTGCCTGAGTTCCCCTTCGATTTGTACTTCTGGTTTTCAGTCTCACCTGCTCTCTTCAGGGACCTCTTTAGTAATATGCTGAATGGCTCCATTCCCAATGAGTTGGGTGATGCGCCTTCACTTATCTACGTGTACGATGCGCAATGTTCCCCATGGTCCCTGCTTCATCTGATGTTATATTTCTTAGGGGCTTGAATCAAAACCAGCTGTCAGGCGAGATCCCCCGCAGTCTGTATATGAACCATCCGCCCACAGCCTTCCGCTACGTGTGCGCCATTCTGATGACTCTCGCTGAAATATCATCACATTATTATGTTTTTGTAATTAGGGACCTTCAAGACAATCAACTTAGTGGAACGATTTCGCCCCTGATTACCAACCTGGACGGCATCCACGCCTTGTC
>Ga0154020_10003182_pt1 | contig 19847 bp, 15 predicted proteins | sample Klosneuvirus_201_FD_109709 | JGI IMG/M metagenome (GOLD analysis project Ga0154020, IMG submission 109709) | Active sludge microbial communities from wastewater, Klosterneuburg, Austria - Klosneuvirus_20160825_MG | ecosystem: Engineered > WWTP > Aerobic digester > Activated sludge | place... | reverse complement strand
TGAAGGATGCGGCCGCAACTCTGGAGGCACACGCCGCCCGCGCGAACCATCGGCAGGTAGGCCTCGATGCCTCCGCCGCTGGCCTGACCCGAGGCTAGCGCTCGCTCGCTCTCGGCTCGAGGGGGCAACCGGCCAGGAAGTCGAGCGTGGTGCGCACGAACGTCGGCGCCTGCGCGGCGAAGATGGGCCCGTGGCCACCACCGGGCACCACGCACATCTGGGCGCGCGGCAGGGCCCGGTACAGCTCGACGCCGAGCTCCACCGGATACAGCGGATCACGATCACCGTGGATCACCAGCGTCGGGGTGTGCAGCGCGCCGAGCTGCGCCGCCGTGAAGGCCATGTCGTCCACGCTGTCGGCCAGGGCGCGCATGGCGTCCCAGATGGCGCGGATCTGGGCGTCACCGCCGCCGTGGCGCGCACGCATCGTGGCCCACTCGCTGGCCGGCTGGGCCTCGACCGAGACCTGGCGCATGATGGCGCGCGCCTGCTCGGGGAAGTACGGCACCGCGCTGACGACCACCATCGCGGCCAGCCGCTCCGGCGCCCTGGCGGCCAGGTGCAGCAGCGTGTTGCCGCCCATGCTCATGCCGACGGCGCGGCAGCGCGCCACCCCCAGGCGCTGCAGCAGCGCCGCGACATCCTCGGCGTTCTGGCGGTGGCCCTCGAAGCGCTCGGCCGAGCGGCCGTGGCCGCGCAGGTCGGGGATGATCAGCCGGTGGCGCGTCGCCAGCTCGGCGCGCCCGGCATGCACCCAGTCACCGCCCGCGCCGCCCATGCCGTGCAGCAGCAGCAGCGGTTCGCCTTCACCCCAGGTCTCGCAATAGAGGTCCATGCCCTCGAAATGCGCCGAAATCGGGCCGATTGAAAGCTGCCGCGGGTTTTGGCAAACTGAGATCGCTGGTCCGGCGCCGGGGGGCCCGAGAATCAGCGCCGCTCAGTTGCCGAGCAGGTCGAGGCTCTGGAAGGTGCCGCGCGCGGTGCTGTCGAGCTCGGTGATGGGGGCGGCGCGCGGGGCGGGCAGGGTGACCCAGGCCTCGGCGTCGGGCTTGCCGGTCAGCCCCTCGAGCGAGTAGATCCCGATCGCACCCGGGGCGATCCCCTCGGCGCGGGCGGCCGCGATGTCGGACACCAGGGCGGCGGCGTCGGGCAGCCCGACGGTGACGCCGATGCCCGCGCCGGTGGTGCCGAGGTCGATGCCGCCACGCTTGCCCCACACGCGCACCACGTCGTGCGCATAGCTGGTGATCAGGCCCGAGGTGTAGCTGCCTCCGGTGGCGGGGAACTGCTGGTCATAGATGTTGCGGTAGACCTGGAACGAGACCGCGTCCCACTCGATGCCCTCGATGGGCGTCCACAGCGCGTGCGCGATGGTCTCGTCACCGTCGCGCCAGTCGTCGGCGTTCATCGCCAGCGTGCTGACGGCGAAGCGATAGCCCTTGCCACGCACCCGCTTCGCCGCAGCGGCATACTGCGCCCGCGCGGCGTCGAAGGCGGCGACGTCGATGCCGTCCAGCAGCCACATCGCGATGGTGACGTTGCTGGCGCCGCCGGCGCGCATCGCGGCCAGCTGGTCGACGCGGTCGAGCGGCATCTCCATGTCGACCACGAAGCCGTCGAGGCGCGGACAGGCGCCGGGCGCCAGCGCCATCAGCTCGTCGATCCAGGCCAGGTACGCGGTGGCGTTGTGCTGGTTGGCCCAGTAGCCCTGGTCGCGCGGCAGGCCGGGCCACAGCCGCAGCGCGACGCCGGCGCGCTCGGCGGCGCTGCACAGCGCGGTCAGGTAGCCGACGTCGTGGCTGCCCTTGACCATGCTGACGTTGACGTTGAGGCGGCTCCGGCCGGCGAACGCGAGGCGCTCGTCGAGGCTGGCCTGGGGCAGCTCCTCGGCCCAGATCGACATGCGCTCGGGGTAGCGACGTGCGCGCGGGGACTCACTGCAGCCGGTCGCCAGCGTGGCGGCCAGCGCCAGCGTGGCGAGCACCCGGGTGAGACCGCGCGTGATCACGGCACGACGGTAACCCGCCCGCGCGAGCAGCACCAGCGAGCGCCCCAGCACGGCGGTGGCCATCGGGGGCGGCAGTCTATCGCAGCGTCACCGCGGCGCCAGCGCGATCAGAGGCTCCGGCGCGCCTCTTCATACTCACGCGCCAGGCGCGCCACCAGCTCGCTGGCGGGCGGCACCTCGTGGACGGCGCCGATGCCCTGGCCGCAGCCCCAGATGTCGCGCCACGCCTTCTTGGCGCCCTCGCCGCCGCCGAACGACATCTTGGACGGGTCGCTGACCGGCAGGTTGTCGGGGTCGAGGCCGGCGGCGACGATCGACGGCTTGAGATAGTTGCCGTGCACGCCGGTGAACAGGTTGGTGTAGACGATGTCGGCCGCGGCGCCGTCGACGATGGCCTTCTTGTAGGCCTCGCCGGCGTTGGCCTCCTGGGTGGCGATGAAGGCCGACCCGATGTAGGCCAGGTCGGCGCCCATGGCGCGCGCGGCCAGCACGGCGCGCCCGTTGGCGATGGCGCCGGCCAGCGCCAGCGGGCCCTGGAAGAAGCTGCGGATCTCCTGCACCAGCGCGAACGGTGACAGCGTGCCGGCGTGGCCACCGGCGCCTGCGCACACCGCGATCAGGCCGTCGGCGCCCTTGTCCAGCGCCTTCCTGGCGTGCACCACGTGGATGACGTCGTGCAGGACGATCCCCCCATAGCTGTGCACCGCGCGGTTGACGTCCTCGCGCGCGCCCAGCGACGTGATGACGACGGGGACCTTGTACTTCACGCACAGCGCGAGGTCGTGCTCCAGGCGGTCGTTCGACTTGTGCACGATCTGGTTGACCGCGAACGGCGCCGCCGGCGCCTCGGGGTGGGCGGCGTCCCAGGCGGCGAGCTCGCTGGTGATGCGGCCCAGCCACTCCTCGAGCAGCGCGGGCGGGCGCGCGTTCAGCGCCGGGAAGGCGCCGATGACGCCGGCCTTGCACTGCGCCAGCACCAGCTCGGGCTGCGAGATGATGAACAGCGGGGCGCCGACGACGGGGAGACGCAGGCGTGACAGCGAGGCAGGCAGACTCATCAATGCTCCCTACAACGATGGTTGGTGCTCAGGTCGTAACAGATCCAGTACGGTCTTGACCGGCGCAAACGTCTCCGCAGGCACCTCGACGAACACCGTGTTCCAGTGCGCCATGGCGCCGTTCCACAGCCCGGGTAGCTCGAGCGCGCGCAGCTCGCGGCCTTCGTGCGACTTCTTGGCCAGGAACACCGCGCTGGGATCGACGAAGTCGGCCAGCGCATGGGGCCGCCCGGCGCCGTCGCGCAGGCAGCACACCAGGTCGACCGGGTTGAAGTGGGTCGAGCCCTGGAAGATGCTCTGCTGCTCGGCCACCCCGAGGTCGACCTGGGCCGACTCCACGATCTGCGGCGACACGCTGCCGTCTTCGCCCTGGACCCAGAACGGCCCGCCCCCGGGCTCGCCCTGGTTCTTGACCACGCCGCACACGCGCAGGGGGCGCCGCAGCCGCGCCAGCGCCCACGCCAGGTCAGACCCCGCGGGTGGCGTGGCACCGAAGCCGCGCGCCAGCGTCAGCGCCTCGGGCAGCGCCGCGGCCTCACCGCGCGCCAGCCGCACCTCCAGCGCACGCGCCTGGGCCTCCAGCTCCAGCGCCAGCCCACCCAGCAGCCGCTTCCACAGGATCGTCGGCCCGCGCCGCGCATCCCCGACCACGTTGTCGATGTTCTTGACGTAGACCACGTCGCCGCCGAGGCGCGCCAGGTTGTCGATCAGCGCGCCATGGCCGCCGGGGCGCAGCAGGAGCTCCCCGTTTTTCTGCCGGAATGGCCGGTTCTCGAGGTCGACCGCGATGGTGTCGGTGTAGGGCTCCTGGACCGAGAAGCCGAGCTCGAAGCGCACCCCCAGGCGCGCGGCGTGGCTGGCTGCAGCCGCCGCGGCGGCGTCGAAGCCGGCGCGATGCGCGGGCGAGATGGTGAAGTGCAGCCGGCACACGCCGTCGCGAGTGCGGATATGGCTGGCGGCCTCGTGCAGGTGCTCGTCGAACGCGGTGCGCACCCCCTCGGTCGCGCGGTGAAACGCCAGCAGCGCCTTGGGCAGGCGCAGGTAGTCGAGGCCGCCCTCCTCCTCGGGCGCCAGCAGGCGGCGCACCGCGGCCAGCACCTGGGCATCGTCGGGCTGCGCCGGCACGCCCAGCTGTTCGAAGAAGGCGAAGCGTGGCAGGCCGGCCACGAAGGCCTGCTGCTGCTTCGCGACCTTGTCACCCTGTAAAGCAGCGGCGGCGACCACGGCGCTGTCGTAGCGCGCCTCGGGCAGAAGCAGCGGGGCCAGCGCCTGGAACATGCGCGACGCCGCACCCGAGGCGGGCACGAACTTGGACAGTCGCCCGGCCTCGGCGGCCGCGCTCCAGCGCTGCAGCAGCGCGGCGTGCTCGGCCTCGTCGAGGCGCCGGATGCCGTCACCCACGGTGCACGCGCGCGCCAGCGCGGTCGGCGCCGGCGGCGCCGCGAACAGCGCCAGCTGGCGGCGCACCTCGGCCTCGTTCATGCCGCGCTGCCGCAGCCAGGCCAGATCGGCGTCGGTCAGGAGTTCCATTGTCAGCTCCGTCGCGCCCAGCGGCGCCGCACCACGACCCCGGCCAGGCCCAGCAGCGTCAGCACACCCGCACCCGCGCTGGCACCTGGGCGCCGCGCGCGCGCACCGACCCGGCAGCCACAGCCGCCGTCCTCGCCGTCCCCGGTGCCGCCACCATCGGCGCCCTGCACCACACCACCGTCACCCGGGGTACCGATGATCAGGTCGGCACACTGGTGATAGACGTCGTTGCCGTCGCCGTAGGGCGGCTTGTCGGTCATGACCTGGATGACCTGCAGCGTGCAACGGTCGCAGTTGAGGCTCGGCAGCGTGAGCTCCTGCGTGTACAGGCCGGTGCCACTGCGGTCGGTGATGTTGTCGACCATCACGCTGGGCGCGGTGTCGAGATCGGTGAAGCTGCGCGGATCGACGAAGTCGTCGTCGCCGTCGGCGTCGAAGCTGATGCGGTAGTGGCCGGGGTGCGGCACCGTCTCCTGCCAGCGCACCGTGATGGTCTGCCCCGGATCGTAGTGCGTCACGTTGCTGCCCCGCGGCACGCGCAGCCCGCACGGCGCCACCTTGAGCTCCAGCGTGCGCGGCTCGGGCGACATCAGCTCGATGTGCGCCCGCGCCGGCCGGGCGCCCGCGACGCACGCGGCGGCGACCACCGCGCAGGCGAGACGGCGCATGTGGCGAGCATGACACACGCTGGTCACGGCGTGGGTCCCGGCCCTGGCGGCGGCCCCGGCGCGTACCACTGCAGCGGCCCGAGATAGAACGGCCGCGGCGCGCTGCTGAACTGCGTGAGCATCTGCCCATCGCGCGCCAGCGCCAGCACATGCGCGGTCTGGCCGAGCGGCGCGGTGGGCAGCCCGCCCAGCACCTTGCCCTGCCCGAGATCGACCAGGAAGGGCGGCACCAGGTAGACCGCGCCGCGCTGCATGACCTCGGGGTACTCGCTGTCGAGCGCACCCAGGTCGCGCTCGCTGGCGCCGTCGAGCAGCACCAGGCGCCCGCTGCGGTTGACCAGCGTGCGAGCGCCCGCCAGCCCCAGCACCCGCTGCGACTGCGGCGACAGCCGCTGCTTGCCGGTGTCGAGGTCGAAGGTGGTGTCGTAGGCATCGTTCTGGGTGAAGAAGAGGTGACGCCCGAACGGCTCCAGATCGTCGTCATCGCCGTTCCGGGCCGGCAGGTCGAGCTTGCGCGTCGTCCTGGCGTCGACCAGCAGCGCCTTGGCGTTGTCGCCGTCGGCCTTGCAGTGCACCAGCAGGCGCTGCTTCTCCGGGTCGAGGCCATCGACAACTGGCTGGCAGGCCGCCTTGACGAGCTCGCGCGCGGGCTTGCCGTCCCCCGCGTCGAGCAGCAGCGCGCCGGCCTGATCACGCCGCAGCATCGCGTTGCCCAGCCAGCCGATCAGGCCATCGACCGGGACCGCCACGCCGCCGGCCAGCGGGGCCAGGCGCAGCACCGGGGAGTCACCCTGCTCGTTGATGACGTCTCCGACCACCCGCGTGGTACAGCGCGGGATGCGCTGGTGGCGCGGGCGCCGGTGCGTGGGCAGCCGCCCCTTGCGGCCCTCGGGATCGACCACGACCTCGACGCGCACCCGCTTGCCCTGGGCGTCGTGCTCGGCATGCCAGAAGGTACCCGGACCAGGATCGACGTCGACCTCGGCGCCGGTGGCCAGCGCGCGCACCACGACCACGACCTTCCGCTTGCGCAGGGCCACATAGAGCAGGTTGCTCCCGGTGCGATCGAAGCTGGCCTGCATGAAGGCGCCGGTCGCCTTGTCCCGCCTGGCCTTGGAATAGGCGCCCCGCGCGGTCAGATCGATCTCCGCCACACCCTTGACCGAGGTCGTGGTGTCGAGCAGCCAGAGCCTGCCCTTGCGCACGATGACCAGGAAGCGCCCCTCAGGGTCGGCCGCCAGCATGTCATCAATGGCCACGCCCTTGCCCTGACCCTGGACCAGGAAGGCCGCCATCTGATCGCCATACAGGCCGTTGAAGCCGGGGCCCACCGAGATGCGCCCGTCCTTGTCGGTGTCCTTGCGCGCCTCGCATAGCACCGCCCAGGTCCGATCAGGCGACGCCGCCAGCAGGCGCACCGGCGCATTGCTGCCGATGCCGGCCAGCGGCGCGGTCACTGGCGCCGGCACCGGGGTCGGCGCCGGCTGTGCTGCCAGCGTCCCCACCAGCGCCGTCGTCACCACCACCACCATCGCCTTCGCCATCGCCCCCGGCATCGCCCGCTTCGCCATGTTTGCATGCTACCCCGGCGCCCCCGCAACCAACGTGCGAAGCCGGCCGAGGTGGGTGCGGGTCGCACCATGGATGCGATCCCCCGCGGCGCGTCAACAGGCAGCGTGGGTGTTGGGAGGGACACATGCTGCGCACCACGGTGATCGGACTCTGCGGGCTCCTGCTCATCCAGGCCGGCTGCATCGAGGACCCACCGGCTGCGGGCAACGGCGGCCTCGGCGCCGGCGGTGGCGGGGGCGGCGGTGGTGGCGGCGGCGCCGGCCTGCGCGTCGATCCCTGCTCCAGCACTCCGCTGGCCGGCATCGATCCCGTGCGCGCCGGCATGAACAGCTGCTGCACCAAGGGTGATGCCCACTGTGTGCCCTCGACCGCGGTCTCGAGCCGGCTGTCGTCGGCCTTCAGCGACTGCGAGACCGGCGACGGCTCCGGCGGCCTCTGTCTGCCCGACGCCGTGCTGCGCGCCGGCAGCGACTACCAGCCGCCCGCGTGCGCGTCGCTCAATGGCGCCACCGGCGTGTGTCTGTCGAAGTGCATCCCGCAGGTCGCTGACAACCCCAACGCCGTGCTGCTGCCCCAGGCGACCTGCCAGGAGGACGAGCTGTGCGTGCCCTGCATCAACCCGCTCGACGGCAAGCCGACCGGCGCCTGCACCCTGCGCGAGAGCCTGTGCGGCGGTGACACGACCGCGCCGCCCGCGGCCGACGGTGGAACCGTCGGCCCGATGTGCCCGTACACCGGCCCCGCCATCATCGACCCCGCGACCTTCCCGGCCTGCTCGCCCAGCTGCGGCGGCGCGCACTGCGTACCCTCGGCCCAGGTGCCCGCGGCCCAGCGCAGCCTGCTGGCCGCCTGCAGCGGCGGCTACTGCGTGCCCGACAAGATGATCGCCGCCGCCGGCAACAACGTGCCCGCCACCTGCGCGCCCTTCGCCGGGGCCGCCGCGGAAGGCCGCTGCTTGTCAGCCTGTCTACCCAGTGTGTCGTCAAAAGCCGCTCAATTGCAGAAGGCGACCTGCGACACCGGCGAGCTGTGCGTGCCCTGCAACGACCCGCTGACCGGCATGTCCACCGGCGCCTGCGCGACCTCGTGTGACATGCCCAGGCAGCCGGCCTACAGGTTCCCCGACTGCTGCGAGGCCAAGGCGACCTGCGTGCCCTCGGCCCAGGTGCCCACCGCGCAGCAGTCCAGCCTGGAGCAGCGCGAGTGCACGACCGGCATGCTGTGCGTGCCCAAGGAGAACCTGCCCGGCTCGACGGTCGCCCCACGCACCTGCACCGCCCGCCTGGGCCGCGGCGCCTGCGTCTCGAAGTGCGCCAAGCTGCCCCTCGGCGGCGTCATCTTCCTGCAGGACGTGTGCAGCCCCGACCAGGTCTGCGTGCCCTGCGCGCTGGCCTCCGGCGTCCCCGGCTGCGAGTAGCGCCTAGAAAGACAGCACACACCCCGGCACCACCGTGGTCTCGCCCAGCAGCTGGTTGCGCGCCAGCACGCGCTCGCGGTCCCAGTAGCACAGCAGATCGGCCTCGTAGAGATAGCCATACTGGTACAGCGTCGCGTTCGAGTTGCGGTCCACCAGCTCGGGCCGCATGTCGTGGCGGTCACCATGGCGCCGCAGCATCGCCGCCCGCCCGCGCTCCATGGCGGCGTCGGCGCGCGCCAGCCACGCCGTCGGCGACTGCCCGTCGGCCCCGGCCAGCACCGCGCGCAGCAGCGACTCGGCGAACTCGGCGCGGGCCTGGTCGACGTCGATGCCGTCGATGACCTCGCGCCGCCACGGGCCGTCGGGCATGCCGGCCGCGCGCGCCGCGCCCAGCTGCGCGCGCAGACCCGTCGCGAACTCCGCCAGCGGCTCGACCACCGCGGCCCTGAACGCCGCCCGCTCCGCCGGCGGCAGCGCCGCGAGGTCCGCGTACGACGGCCGATCCGGCTGCGACAGGATCCCCGCCTCGTCACCGATGTCGATGACCGCGTCGCGCGCCGCCAGCCAGGGCATCAGCCGCTTGATCATCAGATAGTCGTGCTGCAGCTCGCCGACCGCGATGATGGTCGCGGCCAGCCGCGCTCCCGCGGCACCGAACGGCGCGTACATGGCCTCGAGCTCGGCGCCCCAGTGGTCAGGCAGCTCGAAGTTCTCGCGCAGCACGCTGTAGTCGTGCTGCCAGTAGCCCCACTCCCAGCCCGACGAGAACAGCACATGCTCGCCGAGATCCGCGAAGCCGCCCTCGCGCGCCCGCCGCGCGATCTCGGCCTGGTCGTGCCAGCGCGAGCGCACATACAGCGGCAGGTACAGCGGCACCGAGTTGTCGAACGCGATCCAGTACGCCGACTCCGGGAAGTAGGCCACGCGCTGCCCGGCCGCCAGGCGCCCCAGCAAGAACTCGCGGTGTTCGTGGAAGTCGTCGTGGTGGTAGGCCCCGCCGGCGTCCTCGAACAGGTCGTAGAACATCACGGTGTGGATCCACGGCACGATCCGCATGTCGGCGAACTTGACCAGGAAGTAGTAGAGCAGCGTCTCGCCCCGGTACATCACCTCCTGGGTCTTGCCGACATGGATCACGGCGCTGACCTCGACCCCGGGCAGCACCTCCAGGATGATGCCGTGCGCCAGGTTGACCGCGGCCACGAAGGCGTCGGGATCGGCGCCGAAGAACTCGCCGAAGCTCAGGTTGATGCGGTCGAGGCCGAGCCCGGCCAGGACCTGGAGGCGCGCGCGGATGGCCGGCGCGGGGTTGGCCTCGTCCGCGCGGTCGACCAGATCGAAGGCCTGCTGCAGGTTGCTGGCGCCGAACAGCTGGATGCCGAGGCCGACCTTCAGCCCGCGCAGGTGCGCGTAGTCGATGATGGCGCGGGTGTGCTCGCGCCAGGCCGCCGCGACCGCGGGCTCGTCGGCGTCCTGGATGTCGTCGAGCGCGACCCACTGCAGATAGTTGCCGCGGTTCTTGACCACCCAGTCGACCACGCGGCGCGCGCCCGCCAGGTGCTCGGCGCCGGGCACCCAGAAGTCATAGAAGCCCTCGATGGTGTGCAGCGTGTGCAGGTGCAGGCCGCGCAGCCCCATGCGCGCGCGATGCTCGGCCGCGAAGCCGGGCGCCAGGGCAGGATCCGCCAGCCGCGCCGGCAGGTACGGCCGCGTCGGGGTGAAGAAGCGAAACCCGGCGCCCTCCAGCGTCGCCGCCAGCCCGTACTGCGCCCCCAGCACGCCGCCCGCGTGCACCAGCACGCCGCTGCCGACCCGCTCCAGCCGGTAGCACTCGCCGCAGCCGAGATCGCTGACGATGCCCACGCGCAGCCCCGACCCGCGCGCGTTGGCGACGTCGGTGTAGGGATCCGCGCTGAGCTCGACGCGCACCGGGTAGGGCGTCTCGGCCGCGAAGGCCGCCAGCGCAGGCTGCTCGGCGGCCGCGACGAACACCGTCACCGGGGTCTGCCCGTCGCCGCCGCACCCGACCAGCGCCGACGTCGCTGCCAGCATCACCAGCAGCCCTCGCTTCATCATTTCTCCAGCCTACCCCGGCCGGGTAGTATCGCGCCGATGAAGCGCACCCTGACCCCCGAGCTGACCGCCGCCGTCGACACCCGCCTGGCCCGCGCCAACGCCGAGGTCGCCCGGCAGTTCCCCGGCGATCCCGCCACCCGCCAGCCGGTGCACACCGTGTACGGCGGCGCGCACCTGTTCTCGGCCGACTCCGCCGCCAAGCTGGGCCAGCTGGCCCGCGCGTCGATGGACGAGTACGCGCCCGACGCCGTGACCCTGGCGCGAGCGCTGGCGCTGCCCGGCGCCGACAGCCTGCCCGAGAGCCACGAGCGCATCGCCGAGCTGGCCGCGGCGTTCTCCGGCGACGGCCGCGGCAGCGACACCGCGCGTCGCGTCAGCGAGCCGGCCTGGCTGGCGCACACCGTCCACGCCCTGGTGAAGCGCAAGCTGGTCAGCGAACCCGTCGAGGACTTCCGCATCGACTTCGAGGACGGCTATGGCAACCGCTCCAACCCCGAGGAGGACGGCCACGCCGAGTCGGCCGCGCGCGAGGCCGGCAAGGGCCACGCCGCCGGCACCCTGCCGCCCTTCCTGGGCATCCGCATCAAGCCGCTGACCGAGGAGCTGCGCGGGCGCTCGATCCGCACCCTCGACATCTTCCTGACCACGCTGGTCGAGGCCTGCGGCGGCAAGCTGCCCGACAACTTCGTGGTCACGCTGCCCAAGATCACGCACGTCGACCAGGTCACCGCGCTGACCGACCTGCTCGAGCTGATGGAGCCGCGCCTGGGCCTGCCCGCCGGTGCGCTGAAGTTCGAGATCATGGTCGAGACCCCGCAGTCGATCCTCACGTCGCGCGGCGAGCTGGCCATGCCGCTGCTCATCGCGGCCGGCCGCGGGCGCTGCATCTCGGCGCACTTCGGCACCTACGACTACACCGCGGGCATGAACATCACCGCCGTGTACCAGCACATGGCGCACCCGGTGTGCGACTTCGCCAAGCACATGATGCAGGTCGCGCTGGCCGGCACCGGCGTGACCATGTCCGACGGCGCCACCAACGTGATGCCGGTGCCCGCGCACCGCGCCGCCAAGGGCGGCCCGCCGCTGACCTCGCAGCAGGTCGCCGAGAACCGGCGCATGGTGCACCGCGCCTGGAAGCTGCACTACGACCACGTGCGCCACTCGCTGGTGGGCGCCTTCTACCAGGGCTGGGATCTGCACCCGGCGCAGCTGGTGACGCGCTATGCCGCGGTCTACACCTTCTTCCTGGAGAGCCAGGAGGCCGCCTCCGAGCGCCTCAAGAACTTCGTCGCCAAGGCCGCGCAGGCGACGCTGGTCGGCGACGTCTTCGACGACGCCGCCACCGGCCAGGGCCTGCTCAACTTCTTCCTGCGCGGCATCGGCTGCGGCGCCATCACCGAGGACCAGGTGCTGGCCACCGGGATCTCGCTCGACGAGCTGCGCGGGCGCTCGTTCGTGAAGATCCTGGCCAACCGCAAGGCCGCCGTCAGCTGAGGCTGTGCGCCGCCGGCGCGCTGGCGGTCAGCCCCGGGGCCAGGGGCGGCACGATCACGCGCGCCCCCGGCTGTGCCGGCAGCCCCAGCAGGCGCGCCGCGTTGCCATACATGATCTTCTCGCGCACGTCGTACTGGCCTTCCGTCGCCAGCAGCAGCTTGGCCAGGCCGACGCCCTGGTGGTACCAGGGCCAGTCGGTGCCGTAGACCATGCGGTCGGTGGGGCCGCGCGCGATCATGCGCTGGATGCGCTCGACCGACTGGCCCGAGATCTCGAGGTAGACGTTGGGGTACTTGCGGGCCAGCTCGAGGGCGTCCTCGTTCTGCAGCGCGCCGGCGTGGCCCAGCACGAAGGTGGCGCCGGGCAGGTCGCGGATGGGCTGCTCGTAGCGCGCGACCTGGGTCCGGCGGTCGCCGGCCGCGGACGCGATCCCCACCGGGCCGCAGTGCCAGAACACGATCAGGCCGCGGTCGGCGCACATGCGGTACAGCGCCATCGAGCGCTCGTGCTCGGGCACCACCGACTGCACGTTGGGGTGCACCTTGAGGCCAGTGGCGCCCTTGGCGATCTGGCGATCGAGGCGCTCCTCGCGGCGCGTCGCGTAGGGGTGCACCGAGCCGTAGCAGATGAAGCGTGGATCGCCGGCCACCGCGTCGAGCCAGGTGCCGGCGTTGTCCGACAGCACCGGGAAGTCGATGGGCAGCAGCACCGCGTGGCGGATGTTGAGGTCGTCCATGTCGCGCGCCAGGTTGGCCGCGGTGTGGGTCAGCCGCATGCCGCGCGCGGTCAGGCTGCCCAGGGAGAGGTCCAGCTTGAGGCGGCGCAGATCGCGCTTGGTGAAGTCGAGGTTGCCGTAGTGGCCGATGTCGATGGCGTTGTCGCCCGGCATGTAGTTCAGCGTCTCGGGGTGCAGCTTGTGCAGGTCGACGCGGTTGCGGCGCACATACGACAGCGTCAGGTGGGTGTGGAAGTCGATCGACGCGCCCAGGCTGCGGTCGGCCAGCTTGAGGCGGCCGTCCTCGACCTTGAAGTAGGGCAGGCGCGCGAGGTCGCGGACTCCGGTGAAGCGCTGCGGATGATCATGGACGCACATCAGGCACCTCGAAGCATGAGCAGGACACCGGCCGCGCCCAGCAGGAGCGCGACCATGAGACGAAACGGACGTTCGGGCACCCGCGCGGCGACCCGCTCGCCGAGCAGGATGGCGGCCAGCGCGGCGGGCACCAGCATGGCGCTGCGCCCGAGCGACCAGCTGCCGATGTGGCCGTCGGCGATGAAGCCGATCAGCAGCACACAGTTGAGCAGCAGCCACAGCAGCGCCAGCGTGGCGCGAAAGGCGCGCTTGTCACCCAGCTCGCCACCGGCCGCCAGCACCACCAGCGGCCCGCCGGTGCCGTAGGCGCCGTGCACCACGCCGCCCAGGAACAGCAGGCCGCCCGCGGCCGCGGGCGCACGCCGCGCCACCGCCACCCGCCCGCTCGCGATCTTGACCAGCTCGAACAGCGCCAGCAGCACCACCAGCCCGGCGAACACCGGGCGCAGCCCGCCGCCCGCGAGGCGATAGGCCAGCAGGCCCAGCGGCATGCCGATGATCATCGCCGGCAAGATCCGCCTTCCCAGCAGGCGCAGGTCGATGACGTCGCGCCCCTGCAGCGCCATCCCCGCGCTGAGCACCAGGTTGACCGGCACCAGCACGGGCAGCAGCAGGCTGAGCGGCATCAGCTGCGCCCCCAGCCCGAGGGCCAGGATGGTGCCGCCGAAACCCGCCACCGCCTCCGCGAGGAAGGCGGCGAACACTGCCGCCGCCAGCCAGATCACCGCTGATCCAGGCTGTCCATGAAGCCGAGGATCATCTCCGACACCATGCTGCGATCGGGCGCCATCGCCATCGCGGCGTACATCGCGGCCGACCCCGCCGGCGCCGGCGCACCGCCGCGCAGCTGGTTGGCGGCGCGATTCAGATCGGCCAGGAACGGCTCCACATAGGGCACGTGGCCGGGCGACACCATGAGGTGCGCCGCCGGTGGCAGCTGCTGGCGATCCAGCTTCCAGCCCACCACTTCAAGCGCGTCGCACAGCGCATAGATGTCCATGTCGTCGCTGGTGAACGAGAACACGCTCATGGTCGGCGCGCCCAGGATGCGGAAGCCGGCGGCACGGATGCCCTCCTGCAGGCGGCGGGTGGCGTCCATGGCGGCGCGGGTCAGGCGCTCATAGCCCGCGCTGCCCAGGAAGCGCTGCACCGCCCAGGCGGCGGCGATGGGGCCGCCGGCGCGGCTGCCGGTCATGCTGGGCGAGCCATACAGGCCGCCCGGCCACTGGGTCTGGACGTGGAACTGGTGCCGGCGCAGCGCGCGGGTGCGGTACAGGATGGTCGAGGCGCCGCGCGCGGTGTAGCCGTACTTGTGCAGGTCGGCCGAGATCGAGGTCACGCCGGGGACGCGGAAGTCCCACGCCGGCACTGGCTCGCCGATGCGCTCCAGGAAGGGCAGGAAGAAGCCGCCCACGCAGGCATCGACGTGGCACAGGGCGCCATGCTCCTCGGCCAGCGCGGCGATGGCGGGGATGTCATCGATGACGCCTTGCGGGAACGACGGCGCCGAACCCACCAGCAGCACGGTGTTCGGGCTGACGGCGGCGCGCATGGCGGCGACGTCGGCGCGGAAGTCGTCACCCACCGGGGTGTAGATCGCGCGCAGCCCCAGGTAGTGCGCCGCCTTGTCGAAGGCCGGGTGCACGCTGAGCGGCAGGACCACCTCCGGCGCCGTGATGCCGCGGGCGCGACCCCAGTCACGCGCGGTCTTGAGCGCCATCAGGATCGACTCGGTGCCGCCGGTGGTCATCGAGCCGACCGCCTCGGTACCGTGCAGCAGCTGCGCGGCGTTCTCCAGCACCTCGGTCTCGAAGCGACGCAGGCTGGGGAACGCCATCGGGTTGAGGGCGTTCGACGAGAAGAAGGCCTGATAGGCCGCCTTGCTGACGGCCTCGACCTCGGGCCCGGCGTTGTACACCAGCGACCAGGTCTTGCCCGAGCGCCAGTCGGCGTCGCCGGTGGCGGCAGCGGCCATCTCGGCCAGAACGTCGTCGCGTGAGATCCCGTCGGTGGAGAGCGTCATGTCCACCTGTCTACCAAATGCGAATGTCGTTCGCAATAGAAAAAGCGAACGTAGTTCGCAAATGTCAGAAACAGCTATTCTGGAAGGCTGAAAGTGACGTCTGCGCTGCCCTGGGCGGTCACCGTGACGCGGCCCTTGCGGGTCCCCAGCGTCTCGTGCCAGGCCACGATCACATAGTCGCCGGGCGGCACCCCGGTCAGCTCGAAGGCGCCACGCGCGTCGGTGACGGCGAACCACGGGTGCGCGAAGATGCCCACGCGCGCGCCCATCCAGGGGTGCACGTCGCACTGCAGGTTCACGATCTCGGGCGTGGCGAAGTCGTAGCGCACGTCGGCGGCGCCCGGGACCATGGCCTCGTTGAAGCCGTCGTTGGCCTCGGCCACGCCGTGCACGTTGTGCATCACGCCGTCGCTGTTGCGGATGGCCAGCGGCTGGCCGGTGCGCAGCCCGACCACGCGCGGGTGGTACATGCAGCCGCGCTGGTCGATCACGACCGGCGTCGTCGCGGCGGCCGGCGGCAGCCAGCGCTCGGCGCCGTCGCTCAGGTAGACCAGCGCGTTCTGCAGCATGCCGGCGCTGACCAGCACACGGTTGTCGAGCGTGGGCTCGCTGCGGCCGGCGCTGCAATCGCCCGGCAGCGCCAGCTCGCGCGGGACCACCGGCTCGCCGCCGTAGGCCACGGTGCCGCGCACGGTGCCGACCTGGGCGGGGTTGATGGGACGCGCGTCAGCGGCCGCCAGGTTGACCGCAGGCCCGCTGCGGCGCGCGCGCGCCTTCGGCATGGTCGCGAAGTACAGGCCGATCACCACACCAGCGGCCAGCACCACCAGCATGGCGGTGCGCTTGCCCGGCTCCAGCATGAAGTGGCGGATCCCCGCGCCGGCCGCGATCAGCGCCAGCAGCGCGATCCAGTTGTACTCATAGCCGACGATGGAGAAGTGATTCGACAGCATCACGAAGATCACGCCCAGCGTGATGTAGCTGTTGTGCGTGGAGCGCTTCTTGGCCTGCAGCCCGGGGCCCGGGTCGACGGTGCGCCCGGCCTCCATCGCCTCCACCATGCGGCCCTGCTGCGGCAGGATGCGGATCCACACGTTGAGCACCATGATGGTGCCCAGCACCGCGCCGACGTGCATGAAGGCCGCGCGTGCGCTGAGCAGCTGCGTCAGCCCCCAGGAAAGGCCGCCCAGCAGCGCCAGCGACAGCGGCCCCGCGATCGCCATGCGCTTGCCCGCGGGCGAGATCCAGATCAGGTCATACAGCAGCCAGGCCGCCGGCAGCGAACCCAGCCCGACCAGCGTCGCCTGCACCCGCGTCAACCCCAGCGAGCGGTCCATCAGCAGCGCGCCGCCGCTGGCGTAGTACACCACCAGCAGCAGGAAGAAGCCCGAGATCCACGTGAAGGTGGCCTCCCAGCGGAACCAGTGCAGCATGGGCGGGATCTTGCCGGGCTCCAGCTTGCGACGCTCGACGAAGTAGTAGCCGCCGCCGTGGATGAGGTAGGTCTCGCCGGTGACGCCGTCCTTGGGCTGCTTGGGCGGCTCGAAGGCGCGATCCAGCCACATGAAGAAGAACGAGTTCCCGATCCACATCACGCCGGCCACGATGTGGAACCAGCGCAACAGCAGGTGCAGCCACTCTGTGGTGTGTGGAGACACTCAGCTGCCCCGGTAGGTCGAGTACCCGTACGGGCTGAGCAGCAGCGGGATGTGGTAGTGGCCGCCGGCCTCGTGGACGTCGAAGTCGACGGTGACCGCGGGGTAGAACGGCTGGTGGACGTGATTCAGCGCGTAGGCGCCGGTGTCGAACACGATGCGGTAGCTGCCTCGCGCCAGCGGGCCGGCGGGCAGCAGCGTGCGCAGCCGCCCGTCGGCGTCGGTGACGCCGCGACCGAGCTCGCGCCAGCTGTCGCCCTCGCGCAGCGACAGCGTGATGGGGACGCCGGCGGCGGGGCGGCCGGTCGAGGTGTCGAGGACGTGCGTGGTGATCGAGCTCATGGCGTCCTCACCGGCCCTGACTGCTTCTCCAGCGTGTCGTCGAGCAGCTTGGGCAGGCGCAGGCGCGTGATGGCGCGCTGCTGCTCGGCCGCGATGGCGAGCTCGATGTCGGGCGGGTTGGCCTCGCGCCCGCGCAGATCGGCCAGCATCTGCGCCGCCGACTTGCCGGTGGCGCACAGGATGAAGATGTGGCCGAAGCGGGCCTCGTAGGCCTGGTTGGCCTGCGCCAGCGCGTCGAGGGTGGCGTCATCGGCGGCGGCGGCGCCGGCCTGCTCACCGGCGGCCCAGGCCGCGGTGCTGGCGAATTTGGCGCGCAGCGCGTCGCGGTCGCCCAGGCGCGGGTGCGCGGCGAAGGCCTCCAGCCAGTCAGCGCGCTCGAGCTCGTCGAAGGCGCGCTCGGCGGCGTGCAGCAGCGCGGCCGGGCTGGCGAAGTGGCGCGCGTCGGCGACCGCCTCGGCCCAGCGCCGCGAGCCACACAGGCGCAGCAGCTCCTCGACGGCGTCGGCGATCTCGGCCTGGTTGAGGCGCACCAGCGAGGCCGGCGGCGGGCTGGGGTGCCCCCACAGGTGCAGGCGACTGACGCCGCCATCGGGATAGATCCTGAGGCGCACGTGGGTCGCCGGGCCGGGCTTGCCGAGCTCGCGCGCGAAGCTGTGCAGGGTGTGGGCGGACAGCCTGGTCTCGGGCAGCAGCGGCAGCCAGGCCGCGCGCGGGTCGGTCAGCGTCTCCAGCGTGGCGCCGGGCGCGTCGAGCACCTCGAGGCTGCAGCGATCGGGGTAGTTGCCCTTGAAGTGGTTGGTGTCGACCTGAACGCTCTCGATGGCGCCGCGCGCGCCCAGCTGCAGGATGACCCAGTCGTGGCCAGGGCGGCGCTTGCGCCGGGTCTCCCAGCCATCCTTCATGCTGCCGGCGCGGCCGGGCAGCAGCAGGTTCTCGTGCGAGCCGAAGAAGGCGTCATTCGACGCGATGACGCGGCCGCCGTGCTGCAGCGCGCAGAGGTCGACCAGCTCGTTGCGTGCGTGCAGCGCGTCCCAGTCGGGGATGACCTCGCCGTGTACGCGCAGGCGCGCCACGCCGCCGTCGGGGAAGATCTGCAGGCGCAGGTGGGTCCAGCGCTGGCCACTCGAGACCGGCACCAGGTTGTGCGCGTCGCCCAGCAGCGGCGTCTTCGCGACCAGCGGGAACCAGGGCGCGTCCTTGCTACCGAGCAGCTCGAGCGGGGCCTCGGCCGGCGCGGCGCAGGCGTCGATGGCGGCGAACTCGGGGAAGTTGCCCTTGAAGAAGGCGGTGTTGATGTCGACCCCGCGGATGACGCCGGGCAGGCCCAGGCGCAGCACGCAGAAGTCGTGGCCCGAGGTACGCCGGCGGCGCGACTCCCAGCCGTCCATCCACTTGCCGCGGTCGGTGTAGCGATCACCGATCCAGATCGGCTCGGCGTGCCTCAGCAGGTTCTCCTTCTCGGCGAAGAAGTCGTCGTTGGCCATCAGCACGACGCCACCAGCGCGTTCGTCGGCGAGATCGGTCAGCTCGGTGAAGTGGGGCATCGGTCCTCAGCTGTGCTGTGGCAGCAGACGCTGCCCAAGGGGTGCGGCCTGGAACTGGCCGTCGTAGATCCGTTCGCCGCGCAGGAAGGTCATCTCGACCACGCCGCGGAGCTCGCGCCCGGCGTAGGGTGTCAGCCGGTGGCGGTGGTGGATGTGCGCGGGGTCGACGCGCTGGGTGCGCTCGGGGTCGAACACCACCAGGTCGGCGTCAGCGCCCACGGTGATGCTGCCCTTGCGCCCGGTCAGGCCGGCCAGGCGCGCCGGCGCGGCGCACATCCACTCGGTGAGCTGCCCGAGGTCGAAGCCGTGCGCGGCGGCGCCGGTCCAGACCACCGAGAGCGCCAGCTGCAGGCCCGAGATCCCGCCCCAGGCGGCGTGAAAGTCGCCGGACTCGAGCGCCTTCAGCGCGGGCGTGCACGGCGAGTGGTCCGACACCACGAGATCGATGGTGCCGGCGCGCAGGCCGGCCCACAGCGCCTCGCGGTTGGCGCGCTCGCGGATGGGCGGCGCGCACTTGAAGTGGGTCTGCCCGTCGGCGATGTCCTCACTGGCGAAGGTGAGGTAGTGGCCGCAGGTCTCGACCGTGATGGGCACGCCGCGCGCGCGGGCGGCGGCCAGCAGCGGCAGCGCCGAGGCCGACGACAGGTGAACGATGTGGGTGCGGCAGTGGTGGCGCTCGGCCAGGCGGATCATCATGGCCACCGCCTCGTCCTCGCACGCGGGTGGGCGCGAGGCCAGCCAGCGCCGGTACTCGTCGGGGCGCGCGGTCGCGGCCGCGGGTTCGGCGGCGGCGATGGGCCCGGGCAGCTCGGCGTGGACCAGCAGGACGGCGCCGTGGCGGGCCAGGATGGGCATGGCCAGGTCGAGGTCGGCCTCGGTGACGTCGGGGAACTCGTCGATGCCCGAGTGCACCAGGAAGCACTTGGCGCCCAGCGCGCCGGCCGCCAGCAGGGCCTCGAGGTCCTTGGCGTTACCAGGCACGACACCGCCCCAGAGAGCCCAATCGACCCATGCATGTGTTGACACTGCGTCAACCTTGGTGCGCAGCGCCGCGGCCGTGGTGGTGACCGGGATGCTGTTCAGCGGCATGTCACAGACGGTGGTGATGCCCCCGGCGGCGGCGGCCCGGGTCGCGGTCTCGAAGCCCTCCCACTCGGTGCGCCCGGGCTCGTTGAGGTGCACGTGGGTGTCGACCACGCCGGGCATCAGCACGGCGTCGCCGAGGTCGAGGACGTCGGCGGCGGCGGTGTCGGCGGGGATGGCGTCGGGCGCCAGCACCGCGGCGATGCGCCCGCCCTCGATGCGCACGGCGGCGGGGGCGATGCCCGTGGGCAGCACCACCCGGCGACTCACGATGAAGCGCG
>Ga0154020_10003181_pt1 | contig 19848 bp, 26 predicted proteins | sample Klosneuvirus_201_FD_109709 | JGI IMG/M metagenome (GOLD analysis project Ga0154020, IMG submission 109709) | Active sludge microbial communities from wastewater, Klosterneuburg, Austria - Klosneuvirus_20160825_MG | ecosystem: Engineered > WWTP > Aerobic digester > Activated sludge | place... | reverse complement strand
TGTCGAGGGGTTCAATTCCCTTCGCCCGCTTTCTTGACGGCCGGTGCCAAGCCGCGCCAAACCGGGCAGGGGCCGCGGGTTACGGCGTTTCTGCCCGGACGTCCGTTCGTCCGACCTGGCCCCGGCTTGTGCCACCGCGTGCCGCCAAAGGCCCCCAAACGCGGTCTTAGCGCTCCTACTGGCGCTCCTTTGTTGGGCTAGGCATTGGCGAGGCGAAAGAATGGAAATGACCGAGAACCCACCATCGCCTCCGCCAATCGTGTGAACGCGGCCTTGTCCACCAACTTCTCCGGCTCGAAGATGTGGAGCAAGCCGTGCTCGCGCAACCCGGCGACGATTGCGGGATCGCTGCCCTCTACCCTGTCCTTCATGTAGTCGGGCGCCAACAACCCCACGCCGTCAAAGAACAGGATGAGGTTCTTGATCCAATCACCGTTGCTCCAAAACGGGTTGGGGTAGTAGAAGGCCACTTCTGGAAGAGTGGTTGTGGCGGAGCTGGGGGCGTTGGTCATGGGCTTCTCCTATCACACCATTACTCGATGAACACTCCGACGCGGCGACGGGCCACGGTGCGAGAAGCGTTTGATACCGTGATCGTCATGTAGTGGAGGCCGCGAAACGCGGTGTGTTCCCAATGGACGATGTTCGAGTGCTGGCTGGCGCTGGAGACTGTTATCTCCTTGGAGTGATTGCCCAGGGATTCGCCTCCGTCCGCAAGCGCCTCGCGGCCGTGGTTCTCTACCGCGAACTTCACGGTGTAGGGAAACATGGGTTGGAACGGCAAGCCCAAGTCGAACCGAATCCAGTGATTTTTCGGCAGTACCAGAGACGCCGCGGAGTAGCCCTTGATGGGGATTCCGTATTGCACCTTGCAGACGGACATCTCCACTCGGAGCGGCTGGAAGTTGGTATCGTCGATGAACTGGGCGGCCGCCTCCGCCAGGGGACCGCACCGCAGGTATTCCTCCGCGCGCAAAAGCACCTTGCGATAGTTGTGTGGCTTACCGTCGCGCATGGTAATGTTCGGGAGGAGGAACGGCTCGGACTCGTCTCCGCCGTCGCGTTTCACCATTTTCAATTTCGTCACGACATCGGGCAAGTCCATGAACTCCACGAGGCGCTGCCCCAGCATGATCTGGTTGCGTCCGGCGGAGTGCTGGAGTTTGGCCGCGGCGCTGACCCCGAACCCGGTGGCGCTGACCTCATCAACGCCGGGGTAGCCAAACGCCCGCCAATGGGCGTCGGGGGCGTAGTCCACTCCAATCCTGATTCCGAAGTCCTCGTCGTAACCCTCGCGTTGAAGCGCGGGAATCACCGTGGACTTGACGAACAACCAAAGCACGCTTGCGCAGTTGATCGCGTCCACCGCCGCATCCTCCGAGCGCGTGTTCCGCCCGCCGAAGAACGCCATGACCGCATCCCCCTGAAGGCGATGAACATGACCATCGAAGGCGTGAACCATCTCAATCGCGGTGCAGAGAAAGGCGTTCTTGATCTCGGCAACCTGCGCCGGTGTGTACCAAAGCTCAAGCCGAGTGGAGCTTTCGATGTCCATAAAGAGTGTCACGATCGGGCAGGTGATCGCGTTGTCCGTCCCGGCGAGGTGTGCAAAGTCCGGATGATCCCCGAGCGTGACAGGCCGCACCTCGCCCTTTCCGAAGGCGGGTCGGAGCATTCGCTGCAATGTGTATTGAGGCGTGATTGCGGCAGACTTCGACTCGATCATGCTCCGCGGGCGATCGGCATCTTGCGCACCAAAGCGCGACTCAGACATTGCGGCGGTGAGGGCGGGCGCGCGACGGAGTTGCCGATTGTCGGTGAATGCGGTCTTGAATGAATCGAGCAGAGCGGACGGGCGGATTATCATACGAACCTCTCAAGGCGCGGCAAAAAGCGCCAACATCAACAGAAGGAACAGAACGGGAATCTGCGCGAACATGGCCACCCGTGTCACGAGCCGTAGTCGGACGAACTTCCTATGTGCGATCTTGGACACCACATGGACTTGCTGGGCCAAGTCGTCCAGCATCGCGTCGGTTTCCGCTTCGCGAACTTGATCGACGAACGCGCGGGCGTCGCCCACCTCAGCGATATCGCCGAAGAACACGCGTGAGTGGTATTCGCCCGGCCGCTTGTTCGACGTGAGGAATGGCTGAACAACGGACAGAGTACCCCACAGGCTCAACACGGCGAGCCCACCGGTTAGGGCGATCAACCAGAGCGCCCATGAGTGAGCGACGGGGGTGGCCTTCAACGGTGTAAGGACGTCTCCGGACTTGAGCAGCAAACCGCCCAGGAGAAACGTTTCGAAGGCGATGAGGAGTGCTGCCTTCGCGTTCGTCGTGCCGATGTAGCTGTCAACCCGCCCGATCGTCTTCCACAAAAAGTCTGTCTTCGCGCCCGCTTCGTTCTTTTGACTCAACAAACACCTCGCTGTGAAGACCGCTCGGGTCACTCACAACTCTGAATTGGCAAGGTGCGTGCCATGCAAAACCCCTTCCAAGGGGTTCTACGCGGGCAGGTCCGATATGCTTGAACGCCGATCAGGCGCAAACAGAACCCAACCCCTGCCGAAGTGGCAGCGATAGCGGTGCCCCGTGAAGGGGGCACAGGATATAGCGATGGCCTTTCTACGTGAACTTGGGAAAGAAGGTTCATTCACAAATGGGTCCCACCCATTACGCGGCGATCCCGTATTGCCGGTCGGTGCTGGTGTTGTTCTGGGCGGACGAAGGCGACTGGCCCTCGTCGGTGGATGACGATGACTGACGCGGCTAGTCGGGAGACCGCACAGAGGGGCAGGCGGTGCCGGTAGGCACCAGCCCGTGCGTTCGCATCCACCCAATGGCTTTGAGCAGGCGGTCGGCGGTGAACCGCTTCTTGGCCTCGTGCCAGTGCTCGCGGACTGGCGACAACTCGCCCGCATCGGACTTAAAACCCGGTCGACACCGCAATGGCTGACGTGTCAAGTCGCGGCAATGCTTCAAGAGCCGCCGCGACCTCTAGGAGCTTCGGGTCGGTGTAAAGATTCATGGTTAGGTGCAAAGAGCTGTGCCGCATCGCGGCTTGGGCGGTACGCGGGAACACGCCACCCTTACTCAGGTGGGTGCCGAAGCTGTGCCGCAACGCGTGCACGTCGATCGTGTAGCCCCGCTCGTCGCGTTTCGGGATGCCCGCCGCGGCTAGGTCAAGATCCAGCACATGCGCCAGGGTCGATGGGACATCGAAAACGTGTGCGCCCTGCGGCAGGCGCGACGGAGCGGTCTCTCCGCAACGAACGGCGGCCTCCCGAAGAGCCGCGAGCCTAGCGACCAACCAGGAGCGGATGTCGTCGGCCACGTCGGGGCGGAGCGGAACATCCGCCCCCCGCCGGCTCTTGTCGGCCCAGGGGTGGAGGGTTACGAACGCGGGCCGTTGATCGAGGTGCAAGTCGCCAACTGTGAGGGACGCCAGCTCCCCCTTGCGCAGACCCGTGAGCACAAGGGTCTTGTAGATCAGGGAGCGTTGACGTCCCAAGCGCTCGAACCGTGCAAGCACCGCCGATCGTTTGCCCAGCGCGTGACGTCCGCGCTCCACCGCGGCGTCGAATTCGACCGGGGTCAGTCGGGCACGGGTCCACGTACGACGGCCCCGGGCATCCTTGCCAGGGCGCTTCAGGACCGTCCGGCCGTATTCGGCCACGGGGCGCAGTTGCGCAACGCGCAGTAACCTCTGAATCTCGGCCTCGGTCAATGCCCGACGGCGACGCCGCCGGTCCTGACGTTCGTCACGGGTCGGCAGCTTCTTGAAGGGGTGCGAGCCCAACCGACCAGTCTCAACCGCCCAGTTCATGAAGGCGACCAGCGTGGCCCGGTGTTGGTTGTGGGTACGGGCGCTCCTTCCGGTGTTGAGCAGCTCCTGGAGCACACTCTCTGCCGCCTTCAGGGTCAGGTCATCCAGAGTGCGTGCGCGTCCTGCGAACCGGCGCAGTTGAATCTCCTTGCACTTGATGTGGCGTGGGGCCTGCTGCTGGCGCCGGCCGTGCTCTAGATAGTCTGCGATGTGCTCGGCGATGGGTCGGCGGCGCTGGGAAGCGCACGAATCCTCAAGACCCTCGGCACACCGCTCGGTCTCTTTGATCATCCGGTCCAGGGCAGCCCGGCTGGCCTGTTTGTCCGAGTACAACGTGCACAGCACACGCTTCCCAGTGACGGGATGAGTGAATGCCCCGGACCATTTCTTGGCCTTGGCCTTGCGGTAGATTGTGCCAAGTCGCGCTCGGCCCATCGGCGGTTTCCGTTCCTTCGGACCCATCCATTACCTCAACACCGGCAGAAGCTCCAGTCCATTCCCGCCCCAATCCCGAAAATTGAGCTCTTTCTCAGCCCGTCAGGCCTTTGTGGGGCGCTGGCCGCCCGCTTCGTTAAGAAGTCGGCGGAGGTCGCTTTCCCGCCACCGCGTTGCCCCACCCAGCTTGATGGGTGCTGGGATGTGTCCCTCGGAGGCCAAGCGCCAGACGCCGCGGAGGGAGACCGCGAGCATGTCAGCGACTTCCCGGGCGCGGAGGAGGCGGTCCGCCGAGGCCACTTCCGCGCGCCAAGTTCCCGCCGCGGAGAGTGGCTGACGTGGCACAGAACCGGGAACGACGGCAAGATGGTTGAGGTGAGCTCCGGGGTTCTCGGAATGCCTTCCGCCTCGCCGCACCTCGATGGCATGCGTTCCCTTTTCCGTGTTTAGGCCGGCGGACTGGCACTCAACATTGCTCATCGCCTGGTACTCCCGATGATCCTCCGAGCCAGGACCCCAATCGCGACCGCCACGACGGTCAGGGCGAGGAGACCCTTCATCCGCCCGTCGGGGTTATGGTGGGGTCCGATCGATGCGATGGACCCGAAGAAGCCCAAAACCTCCTCCCCGTGCCGCCACAGCAGGCCCGCCGCACCTACGACAACAAGCACGCCGAAGATGTTGCCCCATCGGATCTTCACGAATGGCCTTTCTGATTTGTTATCGCCGGATCGATCGACCCGGAAAACAATGGAAAACAATGCCCGATCCACTGCACCGCGGGGCCCTGAGGCAGAACAACAATCTCGAAGGGGTTCCCGTGATCGGCGAGCCGCTTGCGGATTGCCTTGGCAACCTTGCCGGTGGGGGTCACGATCAGGAGATGGCTTGACGCCGCTGCCCCGGCCTTGGCCAAGTCCGCCGGCACCCGGCGCGGGGTCAGCTCTGCCTCGCAGGCCAGGGTGCAGGCGCCGAGGATCGCGAACAAGTCGATGAAACCGACCGAGTGGCCGACGGCGACGCGGTGCTCCCGGTAGACCCGCGCCCCCCTCTGCCGCAGCAAGGCCTCAATGGGGGCCAGCAGCACCGCGTCGTGGAGGAATCCGTTCCTCAATCGGTACCTCCCTTAATGAGGTCACGACCGGGGCCAAGGGGCTCCAGGATGATGGCGCAGCGGCCGCGACCGCCGGTGGCGACGCGGTGCTCCCGGATGTACCCCTTCTCCACCAGCAGCGAGCGGGTGGCCGCCGCCCGCGAAGGACTCATGTGCGCTAGCTTGGCGTAGCTGGTGGTTGTCCCGCCGGGGTTTTCGACGATGACGCGGAGGAGGCGGCGTTCGGCATCGGGCAACGTGGTCGGTTGATCCATCGACATGCCATCCCTAGAACGGGTCTTGCGCGAAGAAGACCCCGGCTGCCAGGCCACGAACTCCGCTGCCGCCACGGTGGGGAGAGCCAGGAGTGCCTCGAGCCCCTTGGTGTCTTGCGATGTCGGTCCGGTTGTCATGATGAGAATTCCTGTTACGGTCCCGAGGATGGCTCCGATGGCAGTCGCGGCAAGTCGCCCAGGTTCGGAGTCTCTCCCTGGGGAACCAGCCGCATGGGTGGAATCTGGAACACGAAGGGCTCGCGCCAGGACCCCTCACCGAGCTGGCCCACGAAAAGCCCCGGGACCAGGTTGGCGCGAAGCCATGCTCTTTGGGCGTTGGTCAATCCCATCGCCGCCGACATCGTGTCGTAGTCGGTGGCGCTGCCGCAGCGGCCGATGATCTTCGTGGCCGTGTTGCTCAGTATTGCCGGGGCGATATCCGCGCCCTGCACGCTCAGATCGAGCCCGGCGCCTGTGCCCCGGATGAGGCCGATGAGGTCGGATATTCCTCCAGTTGGATTCGACGCGGACACGAGTCGCGCCGCCTCATCGCAACAGATCCAAAGATCCATCGCGGGGTTCGAGACGCCGCGGGCGACGCGCGAGAGGAACTCGGACAGAAGTAGGGTGTTGAGGATGAGGTTCTTAGCGGCTTCGGGGATCCCGCCCAACTCGAAGACGATGCGGCGTCGGGCCAGGTCGTGAGGACTCCACCCGATGCGGTACCGGAAGACGGCACCTAGGGATAGCAGAAGCGGATCGAGGCTGTCCACGATGGCTTGCCTGGCGGGCACATTGGCGTCCCGGTCGCCCGCTACATCCTCGCGGAGATCAAAGAGTGTCGGGTAGTCTCGGGATCCCCGCAGCACGCCCCGGCGCTCATAGAGGCGCACGATCGCGACGAGGAGCAGCTTTGAGGCGCGGGGAGGCAGCGCCAAGGCCGTCACCAACATGTCTGCGAGGCACGCGGCCCAGTCCATTGGCACCACGCCGAGCGGCACCTGGAAGGGATTGAGCCGCAGGAGCCTCGCCGGCACGACGATGAGATCGACACCGACGCGCAACAGGAAGGAACGCAGGGCCGCGAACTCGCGCTTGCGGAAATCGAACAGCCAGGCCCCGGGAAGCCTGGGGATGATTTGCAGAGCCATGAACAGAGACCTGGTGGTCTTTCCGGACCCACTTCCACCCAGAGTGAGCACGTGAGCATTGAGCGTTTGCATGAGGCAGCACAGGAACTGTCCACGTTGGTCCAGGCCCAGGACTAGATCGCCGCCATGAAGATCAGGGATCGCGAACTCACCCTGGAACGCACGTGCGATGCGGTGCTTAACAACGCGATGGCTCAGCAGCTCGCTGCTGAAGGCGTCGTTGATGCCCGCATCCAAGATCCTCCGGACCGACTGCCCCAGGTCATCATCGAGGAGGCGGTGCCGCTCGGCATACATCCGCTCTCGTACCGCCTTGGGTAGCTCATCGCCGCGCATCGGGTTTGAACTCCACGAATGGCGAGAGCAGGATGCGCAGGACCGAACGCGTCAGGCGCCCCCGCCGTGCCCCCGCAGCGCAGGAGCCGCACAGGAAACAGGGCGTCTGGCCCGGGGCGGTCGCACGAATGCTGTGACGTGGACACAGAAGTTTGCGGCAGCGCGCACAAGACGCCACGCAGCTAGCGCAAGCAGATCCATCTGCACCGGCCAGGCTGCACTCGGCGCAGAACCCGGCGACGGGTGCGACATGCCCGCACGAACATGAAGTCAGGATGGTGGCGTGCTCCGAGTGGACGGCCCCTTGGTCGGTGATCGCGTGAGCCGTCTCGCGCTGCTCACCCTCCTGCAGCCGCTCATCCCAGGGCCGCTGCACGAAGTTCCGGTGTCGCTCAAAACGAATGGGTTTCATGGGCTCGGGCTCCGAAACAATGTCCGTTTGTGCGCTCTTGGTTCACCACGGGCTGCCGAACAGGACCCTGCGCGACCACGCCCACGCGAAGATGAGCAAGTGGTAGCAAAACACGATCGAAAACACGCCCAACATCAGGCCGTTGAGCGTGAGGCAGAACCACAGGGCGAACCGCAGGATGTTGCGGCACAGGTCGAAGAAGTTCATCCGCCACGGGTTCATGGATTCGACTCCTTTGTTCGCCGCGGCCAGCGGCCGCACCACCACACGACCGCCGCATCACTGGCCGAGCTGAGTCTTGTTAGCCAAGGTCGTGAAGCGGGTCACGAGCGCCGCCTGGTCCTTGATGAAACGGTACCTCAGTTCGCCCGCCACCCGGGAGGCAATAGCCCGCAGGAGCTTCTCATCCACACCCTTCGGCGATTCCCCCACGCCGATGATGTCCAGGACGGCCCCACGCGACTTGAGTGAGTTCGCGGTGCGGATGGGGTGGCCCCCGTTGCCGTCGGTGAGCATCACGATCCGGGGGGTGATGTCGGCCCGGCCCCAGGGGAGGGAGGCATCGGCGGCTCGCAGCCCCGCGTCAAGGTCCGTACCTCCGCCGGCGGAAAGGTTCCGCAGCGCCCGAATGATGTCGTTCTTGGAGGAGCAGCACGCCGCCAAAGGGAAATCGACCGAGGCGTGGTCGGTGAACGAGATGAGCCCGACTTCGTCGAGCGGATCGATCTTAGCCTTGTTGAAGACCAAGTTAGTGCCGGCGCGGATCGCCGCATCGAGCTTGCTGGTCCCGCCCTCGAAAGGCTCCGCCATGCTGCCCGAGGTGTCGAGTACGAGCAGAAGAACCTCGCGCTGGCCGGAGGCCGAAGGCATGGGACTCCAAGCCGGAGCGGCGTTAGCCGATGCGCCCACTCCGGCCGCATCCACCATCGTTACCGGGCGCGGATGCTGCGCCAGCAGCGAGGGACTGGCGACACGAGTGCGTTCGGGCGCTGCGGCGCCGCCGACCTCACCGCCGCACCGGCCGCAGAACCGTGCGTTCTCAGGGATCGGGGCTCCGCAGGATGGACAGAAAACGGACATGTGGTACTCCTTTCAAAGGTGGAGGTACGTCGCCCAGCTGACTCCGAGCCGCACCTTGGCCCCTGAGCGCAGGGTGATGGGCGCTTTGATGGGATGATCCTCGTGCATGGTGGGGTTGAGGCCCCCGCCGTCGGCGATAAGAAGTGTCCCGTTGATGCAGTTCACGCGCATTTGTTGGCGCGACATGTGGTGGTCGTGGGCGCAGAGCTGCAGGCGGCCCACGATGTAGGTTCCCTGGGGAGCATCGAAGACCTCGCCCGCCCCGGGCCCAGACTGGAGCAGCAGCCGGTGGCACGCCCCCAAAAACGGACGCTTGCACCCGGGGCACACGTCCGAACTTCCGGTGTGAGCACCGCAGGCCAGACACCGCGGGCCTGTTGCCGGGGGGGCAGGGGGAAGACCGGGCCGAACGCACCCCAATCTCCGGGCGATTGGCTCGCACGCGGCGCGCACCTCGCGTGCGCTCTGGAACCGATCCTCAGGATCGGGCTCGAGCATCTTCATACACAGTTGGTCGAATTCCGCCATCACCAACGGGTTGAGCCGTGAAGGAGGGATAGGGCGACGTCCATTGGCTGCGTGGTTGCTGTCGGTGGGGAAGGGTCGGCGGCCGGTCAAGCACTCGACCGCTACCACGCCGGCCGAGTAGATGTCCGCCCGGTGATCGACGGTCTTGGGATCGCGGAACTGCTCCGGAGCCATCGTCCCCGGGGTCCCCAGCAAGCCCGGCCCGGTGGTCAGGGTGGGCTCGCCGATCCTGCGGCAGATTCCCAAGTCGATGATCACGGCCGCGCCGCTGGGGTGGATGATGACGTTGTCGGTCTTGATGTCGCGGTGAACAATCCCCTTGGCGTGGATCGCGCCGAGGCCATCGGCCAGGTCCAGAATGACGCCTGCCACCTCTTTGTGTGGCAGACCTGCTCCGGAACGCATGATCCGATGGGTCAGGTCATCTCCGGGTACGAACGGAAAGACGGTGCAAAAGCGGCCGCCCTCCATGCCGGAGTCGATAGGGTCGAGCACGCAGCGGTGATTGATGCGGAGGGCTGCGCAGCGCTTTGCCCGCGCCAGTTCCTGGGCGTAATTCGGGCTGGCAGGCTCGCAGCTGAGGACCTTGATCACCACCACGTCGCGGGTTCGCGGGGAGGCGCACTGCAACACAACCGCTTGACCGGCGATCGCGATCACGTCGGAGACCCGGTATCCGAGGATGTGGTCACCGATTGCGGGGAGATCCATCGCGGGTTTCCTGAGAGGGCTGGGTGGTCGGGATGGGGGCGTCCGCATGGGCCACCTCCTCCGCCGGGGCGACCCGGCAGCAGGCGGCCGTGGCGTTGTCGTTGGTGCCGTGGAGGAGGGCGGCGGACACCAGCCGGTCGGCTGCCTCCTGGGCAGAGACGGCGTTGGCCACGATCGCCGCGATCATCGAATCCGTGAGGACCCCGTGGACTCCATCGGTTAGCAGCACCAGCGTGTCATTCTGGGAGAGGGACCGCGTCCCGAGCGAGACCTCTGGCGGGCCCTCGCCGCCGACCCACTGTGTCAGCGTGTGCGCCTCAGGATGGTCAGGAAGGTCGGCCGCATCGATGCGGCCCTGCTCGTAGAGGCGCTCCGCCGCGGTATGGTCGGTGCTGAGCCTCTCAATGTCGCCGCGACGCGCCAGGTACGCCCGGGAATCTCCAACCCAGCCGAAGGCCGCCCATCCCTCGTACTTCATGGCAATCACGGCCGTCGTGGCTGCGCCCTCCCGTCCGGGTCCGAGCGACGCGTGGAGCCTTACAGCCTCACTAGCCTTGCGGATCGCGCTCCTGATCGCCTCGCAGGCCTGTCCGGGCTGGATTGAGCCTCCAAGGCGCTCGCAAACCGCTGCGCACAGATGAGGGGCGCACACCCGCGCCCCGATCCGGCTGGCATCGTCTCCTGAACTAGCGCCACCCACGCCATCGAAGAGCCCCAGGAGCACACACTCTGGCGTCCCCAGAGCGCCGTGTCCCAAGAGTCCAATGGCGAACCCGGAATCTTCCAGCCTCTGCCGTGGCCCGATCGCCGAGGCAATCCCGAACTGGCACAAGCCAGAAGAAACCTCGAAGGGCGGCACCGGGTGCGATTCGCCGTCCCAGGTTTGCGATGGCGCCACCACGGGCAGGGGCTTGATCGCTGTGTTTAGCACGACGGGCTGTGGCATGCCTGACTCCTTGAGGTCGCTGTAGGCCGCTCGTCGGCAGAACCGCGGGCAGAGCGCATCCGTGCGCTCCAGCCCGCGGCGCGGCATCTGCCGGTGGTCGATTCTCCCGCTCCGTCGTCGTCTGACGTGGGAGGCTTCGTGCAAACCGCGACCTGAACGCGGCAGCACCCGGCGGAGATCTCAAGGACATCGCTGTCTGTCATTTGGAACGCCGCTCGGCCCCACCGACGTCCAAGGAATGCCGCCGGCTTGCCGTCGAGCACCACTGACGCCCCTGGACAGATCGCGTCGGTAGAAGGCAGCCGCTGGGCGTACGCAGCGTTCAGTAGGAACGGGTGCACACCGAGTTCCAGAACACTCATGCGGACACCTCTCTCTGGACGGTGGGCTCCAACGCCGGGGTGAGGCCGTGGGGCGTTTCGAGCGTCGCCGCCCGCACCGTCTTGTCCAGCGATATCACCCGATCCCCGTGTGGCCAGTAGATGGTCTTCTGGCGATTCAGTCTGCCGGCTGAAGCCGCCGCGTCCAGTCCGCGGACGCGGAACGAGACGTCCAGGCAATACTCATGACTTTCGGGATCCGGCCATCCCCCCACGTACCACCAGGGCAACGAGAGAAGTTCCGCCCGCGGTCGAAGCCAACTAGTGAGGATGCGTTCGTCGGGAACACCCCGGAACCGTTGCTCGTGGCCCCTGAGAGATACGGCATAGTCGAGCACGCCGAACGATGGCGTCTCGAGTCGACGAGGATCAACCGTGAAGCCCCGGGGCTGGCGCGGGAGCACTTCCTTTACGATGAATTTGGCAGCCCGGGCTAGCTCGAGGCGGTCATGGGCGAAACAACGCCTAAGCGGCATGCGTTCTAGTTCCAGCTTGGACATGCGGTTCTCCGGTTTAGGTGGAGGCCATGCCTTCGGACGGTTTCCCGGTTATCACTGCTTGCACCCAGGGGCGCGCGCTGGCGCCAAGAAAAACCGCGCAATGCGCCAGGGTCGCCAATAGCAATGCAGCCCCGTAAACTGGGCCGCATGGATGAGCGACTGAACAAGGCTGAGCAGCTAGCCTTGCTCCTCCGAGCGCGAGAGGGCGATCCCGGCGCCGAGGCGAAGCTCTTGGAGTTTCTCTCCGAGCAAGCACTTGGATTGCTCGCCAAATTCGCCCGGATGCAGGGTTGGTCAGGTGCCCCGATCGAGGACGCTGTATCCGAGGCGGTATTGCGGTGGTACAAGAAGCCGTTCGATGTACAACGCGGAACGTCGCCAGCGTCGTGGTTCAACTCGCTCGCATTGTGGAGCCTGAAGACTCTTGTGAAACGACAGCTCGAAGAGAGACTAACGCTCGAACAAGCGGACACACCCAATCCGACAAGCGAGGGCCGTGACGATCTAGTGTCTCGCTTGACGTCGGTTCTGCAGCAGTGCGTGGCCCGGCTCGGCGCGGAAGACGTCGACATCTTCTTGGCCAACAACGGCATCAGTTTGATCGGCGGTGTTCTTCGGGAGACCCACCGGATGACGCGGAAGCAGCTCGCCGAGGACCGCGGGCTCACGGAATACCAGGCATATCATCGGGTCGCTCGCGTGCGAACGAAGCTGGCGACGTTGCTACGCGATGGCAACGATGCGGAGGGTTCTGGATCATGACCTCTGTTTCGGCGGATCGCGATCGGGCTCGAGTGCTGATCGCTCTTAGGGAGCGAGAGGGCGCCGTGGCCATGTGCCTGGGCGCGATGGACAGACTGTGGGCGCACACCGACGATCGCGTCTGGATTGCTGCAGGGATCTGCGCCCGTGCGATGAGCGCCAACCTCGAGGCAGACCCCCATGCCGTCGCGTTTATCGCGCGGCGCATCGTGGCGGCGCTGGGCGGGGATGACAGGGATGCATCCACATTGGCTGAGGTGTTTGGTGGGCTTGTCATGGAGGTTGTCGCGTCAAGACACGGCCCCGATGAGCTGTGGACCGCGCTTCTGCGACGGACCGCGGAGGAGTTTGATCTGGCTGTCCCTGAGGAAGCCGCCGCGTTCTCCCCGAGCTTGGAAGCCCGATACATAGCGCAGGCCGTCTTCGGCATTTTCGCCGATGACGCGGGGTCGGTAGACCGAGCGCTCGCACTGGGCAGCACACCGCGTTTGGCGTGGCTCCGTGAAGCGCTCGAGGTCACGCGTCTTGATGCCGATCTAGCCGCGGTACGGCAGAGACTTCCTCGAACCGAGGGCCGTGCGCCTGATTCGGCTTGCGAAATGCCTCAGTCGCCGAGCGCCGTGGAGCTCCCCGTTCAGGTCAGATTCGTCGACCAGGCGACTTCTAAGCCGGTCATTGGAGTCTCCGGTGAGAGCCATATACCCCATTTCCTTCGCTGGACATTCCGAATCCCAACCGACGCTCCGAGCCGGCTCCAGCTCGAGGCCTCTGGCCAAGCCGTCGGTTCGTTCCAGGTCTCACCGCTTGGGCACGGCAGTGTCAGGATCTGTGACTTCTTAGGCGTGTTCGACGTCTTGGGCGAAAATCGGCTTGATTTGCCCGCACAGCGGGCTGCCGCGAGTGGTGGCGCGCCCGTCCTTAACCTCTCGCAAGGTTGGCAAATCCAGTTCCACCCCACTGCGGGCTTTCTAATCGTAGAACTCCGATGGATCCATCCCCCCACGTAGGTGTTGACCTCACGCTCCTATCCGTCGACGAAACGGCGAGGTGCGAGCACGCCAGATTGGCGCTCCGGGCTGCTTCGGGCTGGCCACGGGTATCGTTCACGACATCTCTCGGCGGGGGTGCCGAACTGCCCTCTCCCGATCTGGAACGGCAGCTCTCGCTGGCTCGAGTGATCGCTTTTAACGCGCTGAAGAACTCCCCCCTGAGTCCTGCGTGTAACCCAGACTTCTTTTCATGCGACCTCGTCGCAGCGATCGAGGGTACAGGGCGATTCGTTGGTGACTCCTTCGGACTCTCCCTGCTCGTTGGCTGCCTCGCCCTTGGTCTTGGCACATCGGTGCGCTCCGAGCACTTATTCTCCGCGGGCCTGCCGAACGCGAGCGTTGCCGAGGGAGATTCAGTCGATCAGATCCGATTGCAGCCGGTTACCGACGCAGTCCGGAAGTTGGTAGCCGCATCCACGGCGGGCGCAAAACGCCTCTTCGTTGCAGCGCGGGAAGAAGAACTCGTCCGGGCCGAGTGGTGCCACGCGTCAGGTCAGCCACAGTACTCCTGCGCTCCCCGCCCGCTGACGTCGCTCCAGCCCTCTGCCCTGGCAGGACTGGTCTGCCTTGGCATCGATCTTCAGCCGGTACTCGCACGGCTTGGGACCACGCCGGACGCCGCGATCCTGGCCATCTATTGCCTGTTCGGATGCGCGTCGAGTCAGGAGGGTGGCGCCGTCCAGGGGGCGATCGCCGACGCTCTCGTGCGCTGCCGCGCAGCGGGCGTCCTTGAGGAACTCGACAAGACAGCAGGTGGGGCTTCGGCTGCGAGCTCCATCCGACCCTCGCAACAGGTGTGGAACCTGGCGTTGCACGCAGCGCGGGGCTGCGAACAAGACGAGGCTCGGCTCACCCTCGTGCGGTCGGTCATCGGCACTCGACCGGACGAATCAGTGTTGCCTGACCCCGGCTCAACGGCCCCGTCTGCCATCGAGCGTTGGTCGACCGGGCTCGCGCCAACGCCGGACGCGGACGCAGTTCTGCGGGTCTTGGATCTGACCAGGATATCCCTTCACCTTCCATTCGACCCGGCTCAACTGGTCGGCAATGTGGGCCGGTTCACTGTCCGCTCATTGCGGCTCTTGTTCGACTCGCTGGATTCAATCGCTCCACCATCGAGGTCCACACAAGCCGCACTGCGGCGCATTGTGGATACGGCGATCTGCCTTGACCCAGATCTCGCGGCCGAACTGCAGAGTCAGTTCGAGGCGCTGGCCCGCTTGTCCCCGGCTGGCTCGGCTCATGCTGCTCTCGCCGGGGGGCTTGCACGCTTGTCCTCGCTGCTCAGGCTCGACGAACTCCGACGGCCGATGTTGAGCGGACAAGACGATGGGATGACCATGACATTCGCGTGCGGAGCTTCTGGGGACGATGTGGACGTGAGGACGGGGCTGGGGAGGCTCAATGATCTGGACGTACAGATCCGTGTCGGAACAACCGTTGACGTGCGGTTGCCATCACCTGTCCTGCTCTGGGAGGATTCTGGGACGGTCGCCCCGTACTGCCGCCGGATGGCCTTTCGGGACTCCGACAGCACGCTCTCCCGCATTCCGACGCAGGACGCTCAGATCATTCGAGAGAGTTTCGGTGCCGTGTCTCCCCTCACGCGCATCGGTTTCCGGGTGATGGACGCGGCGCCGGCGGCGACGGTCCGATGGCCGCCACGAGTTTGGCCCCCCGCAATCGACTCGATCATACTGGTCGCGACGCTGCTTCGCCATGTCCGCGACCTTGAGCCGCGGAGCCTTCTCGATGTTGGATGCGGCACCGGATTCCTCGCTATCGCGGCCAGTCATTTGTGGCCCTCACTCTCGCACCTGACACTGCAAGACATCGATGCCTACGCCGTGAGAACTGCTCAGCTAAACGTCCAGGCCGATCCAATTGCGGGCCGATGCATGGTCTCCCTGCTCGCCCGCGACTGCACCGCGACGACATGGCCCAAAGTAGACCTTGTATTGAGTAATCCTCCGTACCTGCCGGACCGGCCAATCCCGGTGTACGGGATCGAGCTCGCAACCAATGGCACTCGGCTGCTCACCTCCATAATCGAACAAGCGTGGCGGTACGCGGATCGCACGATCTTGGTGTGCTCCAGGATCGCGTGGAGCGAGGTCTCGACCTCGCTGCTCATGCATCGCGACGCCTATGCCGAGGTGCGACTGCTCGCGCGCTCGCTTGTCCCATTCAGGATTCCCTGGCTCGAGCCACTGGATCCGGCAGAGGACCGCCAATCGAGTACAAAGCGGCGCTACTACGAAGAGGTCCTTCTGCCGAGGGGGCTGATAGATCTGGACTCGACCGAAAGCAGGGAGAGATACCCGGGGGAATCCGAGAGCACTATCGACGAAGGCAAACTGGGTCTGACGAACACGAGCGGTGTCTCCGAATCGACTGTCAAGAACCTACTGGATCGGCTTGTCTCGGACTCTCGCGGTTTCCGATTCTGGCACGAGGTGCGTGTGCTGGACCTCAGAAGCAAGTCCATCTGTCCATCGCCAGCGTCGTAGTCGAAAGGACTGACCGATCCCGATGAGCATGTCGTATGCGTTGCGCGAACCCAGAACCAACAGCGTCGTGCATGCGGAAAGGGTTTCTGAGCAGAACAGGGCCCGGTCCGCCGCCCGGAATCGGTTGGGCAGCCTGCTTCGTTCGTTGGCCTCGCCCCGGCAAGCCCGCACCCGGCGATCGGCAGCCCCCGGGCCCCAGTACAACGCCCAGTGAAGGAATGACGAAACCAAAGCGCTCGCCGAGCCCGGGAGATCGTGATGCGAGGAAGATAAGGCCCAGCAGCGGGGCGATGCCTAAAGCTAGTACGCTCAGCGCAGCTGCGACAACGAGTCCGTTGCTCCCGAGGAGTCCAAAAACTGCGAGCGGACCCAAGGATAGCGCACAATACGCGAGAAGCGCCTTGTGATGTGCGGCGAGTCGCGATGCCGGCAGCGGCCCTATGGGAGAATCACATTGTCGATGGCGCTGGCGTCATTCTTGGAACAATCGCTGACCAAATGCTCGGTGATCGTCAGCTGGTCGTGAGCGACCGACGTTCGGCGGAATTGGCCCAGGTCGGCCAGTTCTTGGACCGCGCCCGAAGTTTCGTCCGAGAAAGCGCCTACCGGAAGCCGCACGGTTCGCTAAGACGTGCTGCTCCGCCCGGATTCCTCGCCAAGTGGCCTTGCTGTTCTACCGGCTTTGCCCCTTCATGGGCTCGCCGCCGCAGCACTACCGCTCGCGGCCGCAATGGAGATGTACATGAAGAAGGAAAAGGTCCGGACCGGCAGCCCGGTGCCAACCAAGGCTGTAACCAAGCACAGGAAGGCGAGCAAGGGCAAGGCGCCGAAGACCCCGAAGCCAGCACCCGGGAAGAAGAAGCCCAAGGTGCCTAAGGCCGACCGGCCGATGAGCGGCTTGGATGCCGCGGCCCAAGTCCTGGCCGATGCGGGCAAGCCGATGCGCATCGGCGAGGTCATGGAGGTGATTCAGAAGAAGGGACTCTGGGCCAGCAAAGGCAAGACCCCCGGTGCCACGATCTTTGCCGCCATGATCCGGGAGATCAGCGCCAGGGGTGCCGACAGCCGTTTCATCAAGAAGGATCGCGGGCTCTTCGAAGCCACCAGGAAGGTTCACAAAGCCTGAGGACCGTTTTGTGACCTCTTCCGCCCCGGACTCCCCGGGGCTTTCTTTCTGACTGGCCACAGCGCCTGCCGTGGACGTGGGCGTGCCGCCGCGCGCGGGGGGAGCTCCTGGATGTGGTGTGCGGTTCGCTTGGGAAGTTCTTGCCGGGCCAGCGCGGCCTACACGATCAAGGTGTACGGATGGCCGAGACTGTCCGCCCACGTCACCACCGCCTCGGCACCGCGTGGGTAGGCGCTCAAGCCCTCTCCCAACGCGGTCACTCCCGAACGAAGGGCGGTGGGGGTGACGGCGACGCTTCGCAGCGCCGACGCGCCCTTGATACTGAGAACGTCATAAACCTCATCCCAGACTAGGGGCAGTGCGCACCCGGCGTAGCGGCGCGGGGTGCGGTGGATCGCGATCCGGTAGCGGCTGTCCGGTTGCGCACTCCGAAACCAATCCTGTAGACGGCCCATGCCTCGTGGAGAAGGGGCGAGCACCCAGGTCTGCAGCCCGGCATCGTCGGCATCGCGCCCGACGGACCGCAGGCGGCGCTCGGTCCGCTGTTTGGCCGTGACCATGAGCATCTGGCCCACACTCTCATCGTCAGGGGCCGCCTGCTGGTCAAACCCGCCATGGCCGCCGATCTCAGATACCGACAAGGACCTCAATGGCAGGTAGAACCCGGTCAGGAACAGGTGGTTGCGGATGTCGTACAGATGCAGGCTGCTCATGAGCCCGCCCGGTTTGAGATCATCAAACCACACCCCAGACCGATCGCCACTGACGGCCCGGGGAGTCCCACGCATAGAGCTCGGCGTTTCCGTGATCTGAAATGTGCAGGTAGTACGTGGCTGCCGCGCCGTCCGCAGGCAACTCGTCGCCACTCGCGAGCGTGCCATCGCGTCGGTCCGCCTCGACCGCGTCCCAATCGGGCCAGTATCCGAAGTCTGCGCCGTCACCACGATGGGCACCGAAGTAGCAGTAGGGGGGCGCTAGTTCGCCGAGCGCCTGCTCCAAGTCTCCGAGTACTTCGCGCGCTTCATCGGAATCCGCGTCGACGGATCTCGACTCGGCGACCAGGCCCGTGTACCTGCCCGCGGCGTCCAACAACTCTAGTTCTCCGGCGAAGGCAGGGAGTAAGTCCTTGCTCCGCAGCGTTCCAGAGCTAATCGATCCGATCCGGGCCTTGCGTGTCATCGTGCCTAGTTCAACTCCTCCAAAATACTGTCGAGGAGCCGGCGCGCGTCCGGGGATGTTTGCAAGTGGTTGACATCCAGGCCCCGGTCGTAGCTATACAGAACGCAGGATTGTTCAGGCGGCCGCCCCAGAACCATGCCTATCAGGTCGGTCCGAGTCGAAGTGATTGAGAGTTTGGAGACCATGCCGCCGTCGATGCCATGCTTGGACGGGTGACCGTAGAACTTGACCTCGGCGAGAATCTCTGGCGCTCGCGCGTGTTGGCGTTCGGGGAGGTACACGCTCATCCAGTTGTTCCCGTCGGGGAACCAGCTCACCGAGTACCCGCGTTCGACAAACGCCAGCGCCTTGGTTTTCTTGTATCGCTTCCAAGCCTCCAGCTCTTCGCGCGTGCCCTCCCACCGCAATCCGTCCTCGTCAAACCCACTGTTTTCGTTGGTCATATGCGTGTGGGATGGACAACTGCCTAATAAGGCTTGCACTGTTGCCCGGGACGCCGCAAGCCGAAGGAAACACGAGACGATCCTCGACGGCCTGAACTGAGCATGGATAGGCCCGGGACACGCACGGTCTGCTCTCGCGATTGCGCGCGCCCGCAAGGGACGCGGAATCTCACAGCGTACATGTGGCGTGTTGTGGCCTTTCTGAATCCTGCCGCTCAAGGCGGGATGCGTGTCGCTAAACTGGCCGAATGGCGAAGAAAAAAAAGACATATGCCAATCGCCGGAAGCGTGCCGGATTCGCAGTTCGGGCGAAGCGGCGGGGTGGCCTCTGCTATTTCCACGGGATGACAAATCCTAATGAAGAAAAGTACGACCCCGAGCGGCACCATATCTGCATCGTCTGCGAGGCCAAGTTGCGGGGGCTGGCCCAGGCGGGCACCGCGTTTGGACGCCGCAAGCAGGTCCGCCTCATTCTCGCGCCTGCAGCGGCACGCCGTGTGGTCACGCTGACGACTGGGTACGTCGTGCAACTTGACGAAGCGGAAGGGCTCGAACACCTGTTCTCGGCGATCATCGGTGAGGTACTCATAAGGCTCGAGCACTCTCCAGAGTTCCGCGACCGTGGCTTTGCGCTGATATTTGACGTGTGTTTGTGCGAGCTCCATTTCATCGCTGGTCAGTTGTATGCGCTGGGCAGCGCGATGGATGCGCCTTTCCTCCTGGATGAGTTTGGCGTGCATTGGGACAGTATCGCTTCGAAACTGCGGGATCGAAGACAAACAGACGAGTAGGCCCACGATTGGCAAGTGAGGCGCCTTTGAGTCGCCTCAGGCGCCGCTCAGGCGTCGCGCGCCGCGGCCACAGCGTCGGGCATCCAGGGGGCTCTTACCAACCTCCACGCTACCGTGTTGCGCCGGGTGCGGGTTCCGAGGCACGCTGCGGAGGATCGGGTGCGCAGATAACCGTCACTCGCTCTGGCACCAGTAGCCCCGCGGTAGCCAGGCGCCGCTCGATGATTGCGAATGCGGGCGGGTCCGTCGCGACCACCAGCACGCGACCGAACCCGGTGCGTACGCAGCGCCGGACGTTGGCAACCACATC
>Ga0154020_10003180_pt1 | contig 19849 bp, 13 predicted proteins | sample Klosneuvirus_201_FD_109709 | JGI IMG/M metagenome (GOLD analysis project Ga0154020, IMG submission 109709) | Active sludge microbial communities from wastewater, Klosterneuburg, Austria - Klosneuvirus_20160825_MG | ecosystem: Engineered > WWTP > Aerobic digester > Activated sludge | place... | reverse complement strand
GTGGCGCGGAAGTTGGTGACGGCATCGGAGGCATAAAATTCAACTTGTGCCTTGCCCTGCTCATCCGTGCGCACCGCCGGATTCCAGTAGATCGTGGAGCGGAAATCGGTGCGCTCTTCGGGCTGATCTTTCGATTCGTATTGCGGCACATAAAACTCCCGGGCACGCACGAACCGCTCAGCGGGTACATGCGCACGCCGGGATGCTTCCGATAGTTTTTTCTTTTCGAAGCGGTCGTCGCGATCCGCCTTGGCATCGTATGCGACGGGCAAGCCGGTGGAAACATATTCCTTGGCTGGTGCCGATACCGGAGGTTCGCCCGCTACCCGGATGCCGTCTATGTAGTATTCCGTAGCGTTTGTGCGTCCGCCCCGTACCGTGACAGCCCCACCGTCCAAGGAGTTAGTTCCGGCGGTGGCGGCTATGATGGAATTGAGGCACCTTGTCCGCAGGTTTTTGATCTGCTCAGACGTGAGCGTTTGGCCGCCCTGGGTTTTGTCCTGTTCAATCAAAGGCACTTTATACGCTCGAATTGCTACCTCGTGAAGGACGTTTCCGGATACCAGCGTAAAATCAAGACTATTGAGTGTGTTGCTGATACCACGCACGGCGGTCACTTTTTGCATCTGGAAGCCTGTGTAAGATACTTCCACGTCGTAGTTGCCGGGGTCAATGTTCATGCGATAATCACCGTTGTAGTCCGTGATTGTGCCGCGCACGAGGTCGGTGCCTCGAAGCACCTTAATGGTCGCTCCAATCAGCGCTTCACCCTGATCGTCGGTAATCTTGCCCGACAAGACTGTATTGCCGGCCGTGGCGGCACCTGTTGAAACGCTTCCTGTTCCGACATGTGCGCGATCGCGCAATACAACGCCTTGCTGATAATTATACAATCGGAAACATTGGTTTCCGTCGTAGTGAAGACAGTTGCTTTGGTCCAGGTTGGGGCGAACAAAACGGAACCGGCCATTTTCGTCGGTCTTTTGTTCGGGGCCGTTGGGGTACAATCTGACGGTAGCGTTCGGGTTCGGTTTGCCGTCGGCTTTCAGATAAATGCCCTCCACCACAGCGCGTTCGGCGGCATGGGCGAAAGTAGCCGGCAGCGTATCCCGCCAGGCAAAACGCCGCCAGCCCTGGGTCATCAGCAGGTAATCGAGCGCGGCGGCGGCCTTCGGTTCGGAGCGGTCGAAGTAAAAAATCGGCTCTTCAATTTTGCCGCGCACATCCTGCTCCAGCAGCAGGGCAGCCAGGAGGTGCCCCTGCTTGTCGTCGGCGTAGGTAAGCAGTTTTTCATCGGCCACGGCCAGGGAAAATGGGCCCTTCACGGGGTGTCCCTGCTCGTCGCGCACCCGGATGTCGAGCCGCACCTTGTCGCGGGGCAGGTATTGCGCGCGGTCGGGTTTGATCTCGATGTCCAACCCCCGGTCGCGGTTGACGAAGGCGAGGCGTTCGGCCTGCTCCACCGCATCGGCATCAAACAAGGTGACACGCACGATACCCGGCGGAAGGCCGTGGGTGGCTATTGGCTGTTGGCTATTGGCTGTTGGCTGACCGCCGGAGAGGAGGATTTCTTTGAAAAAGAAAATTTCATCGCGGGCGGTGGCAACGAGGAACACCTTGCCGGGTCGGTTGGCGGACACGTCCACATGCAGGGCCTCCTCGGTTTGCCGGGAAATGTGGAGCCGGTAGCCGGTGGTCTGCACGTCCGGCAAGGCAATATGAGCGGGTGTTTCCACTGGTTTCAAAAGCCGCGCCGAGTACTGTATTCCGGCCATCGGCGTCAGGTCGAACGCGCCCATGCCGTCGTGGTAACTGTCGAAACGAGCCACCACGGCGCCCGATGCATCCAAAACCTCGCCCTGAACGTCGGCGGGTTTCCCGAATTCGTTGACGGCCTTGAACGCCACCCGGGTGGGCAGTCCGGCCACGAGGTCGCCGCCTTCGGGGAAAAATTGCAGGTCTATGCGATTCAATACGATGGGGATGGCCCGAGATATCGCCTCTTGCAGGCCTTCGTGTTCCAGTTGGACATTCAGCATACCATCGGAGGAAGCCAGATCGGCCGGCAGCGGAAAACGCAGGTAGGCCCGCCCGGCGGCATCGGTTTTTGCCTCGGCGGTATGCACGGTTTGGCCGGCTACCTGAGCGCTCAGGTGCAGCGTGCGTTGGGCGAGCGGTTTGTTGTCCAACGCGGCGGCGTCGAGACGGGCAATGACTTCGTCGCCGGGGCCGAACGCCTTGCGCTCGAACTGGAGGCGCAGGTTCAGGTTGGGCAGCACGGTTTTTTGCAAAGTGATCGTGCGCTCGAACACCGTTTCGGTGTTGCGCATCCAGTTGGTGTACGCCTTGATTTTGTACAAGCCGCCGGGCCAGGTGTTTTCCAGGTCGAACTCGCCGGCCGCGGTACCATTTTCGGCCAGGAGCGTTTTTTTCAACAGCACCACCTGCTGCGGGCTGATGAGTTCGATGTAGAGCAGGTCGCTCGCACCGGACGGTTTTAGATTGGCGGCATTGCGCAGGTAGGCGTTGAACCAGAGCGTTTCGCCGGGCTGGAGGAGGGTGCGGTCGAGGTGGAGGTACAGTTTTTCGGGGCGAGCCTCGTCGCGGTGCTGTTTGAGGCGGTTGGCCAACTGCTGAAAAACCGCCGAGTCGCCGAGAATAACGGGCGTTCCAGGGTTTGACGGGTTGGCGGTGGAATGGGTGGAGGTGTGGGGGGCTGAGAACAGCACAGCCCAAAGCCAGAGTGCGAGTGGGTACAGCATGGTGGAAGTTGTTTTGGTGGTGTGGATGCGTCGGGTTGGAAAATTACACAAACCGCACAAACGTAGGGGTGTTGCCCACAGACCGCAAGCGCCGATGTGTGGACGTGACGTGTACACGGGCGAACGGATACGTCCGGGCGAGTGGAGAACTTCGAACGTCGGCGAGGTTTAAAACCTCGCCGACGTTTGGTCGCGTACAACGTCGGCGAGGTTTAAAACCTCGCCGACGTTCGTTTCATTCAACCCACTTCGATCTCAAACTTGTCCAAATCCCCCAACACCTGATTGGCTAAGTGATACTTCTCAAATTCTGCCGATGAACCAAACCAATGCAGGAGATCGCCTCTGTTCAGTTTGGTTTGCGCATTTGACAGGTGCGCACTATACGATGAATGCGCGTAGTCTCTGAAATCAGCAACAAACCCGTGACGCTGCGGATTGGCATGTATGTAATAAACTAATTGGACAAAATAGCAGTCATCATGTACCGGTATTCGGCGAAAGACATTTTCAAACAGTCCGCCGGTGCGCCGGTAGGCCTTGTTGATGGCTTGGGCATAACTGTTGAAAAGTTTGGCGAACTGGTTGCTGATGAGTTTGGGAACGTCGGCGAGGTTCAAAACCTCGCCGACGTTAACCTCGCCGACGTTTGTACCACCGCGGATATTTCTTATCACTTCTTCAGCCGACCGCGTTTTCACTAACAGATGAAAGTGGTTTTTCATCAAGCAGTACGCGAATGTTTCTGCTACCGGCTGGATGAAATGAGCGTATTTCTGGAGAAAAAAGGCATAGTTCCGTTCTTCCTTGAACAGGTCTTCTCCGTTGATTCCCCGGTTGTAGATGTGGTAGAATACACCACACGCCAAAGGTTCTGTGTGTTTTTTCATGGTTAAATTCTTTTCGAACGTCGGCGAGGTTTGAAACCTCGCCGACGTTGTACGACCGAACGTCTGCGAGGTTCAAAACCTCGCCGACGTTTAAAAGCGAAAATAGCATACGCAGGCCTCCACCATGCGGTAAGGAGAGTGGGCAAAACAAATTTTTTGAAATTGAATGTGTTGCATTCGCCCGACGACTGGGGAGCCGAAAAAAACAAGAGGCATTGGTGCCGTCCGGCTATCCTGTGAGCTAGAAGGCAAGGCTGGACATTCGGGCGCAGTGGTTTTCAATTTGGCGGTAAATAGTATACGAGGGCGCCAAACGATTTTGCACGAATTATGTGGGCGCACGGCAAACCTTCCAATCCACTTACCTTGCACGCCTGTTTATCAACCAAACCACCCTCCCGCACATGACTTTCGACGAATACCGCCAACACGATGCACTCGGACTCGCCACTCTGGTAAAGAACGGCGCCGTCACGTCCCTCGAATTAGTAGACACCGCCATTGCCCGCCTCGAAGCCGTGAATCCGCTCCTGAACGCCGTCATCCACCACCGTTTTGATGAAGCACGGGACGAAGCCAAACGCGTGGACCGCAACGCCCCCTTTGCCGGGGTGCCGTTCTTGATCAAAGACCTCGGCATGGAAGTGGCCGGCATGCCCATGTGCACCGGCAGCCGCGGGTACCGCCACTACGTGTCCAGCCAAGACAGTTTTGTGGTGCAAAAAATGCGGCAGGCGGGGCTGCTCATCCTCGGCAAAACCAATACGCCGGAATATGGCATCACCCCGTTCACGGAACCGGAACTGTTCGGCCCTACGCGCAACCCCTGGAATCCCGCGCACTCTCCGGGCGGCTCCAGTGGCGGTTCGGCGGCGGCAGTAGCCGCCGGCATCACGCCCATCGCCACGGCCAACGACGGTGGCGGCAGCATCCGCATTCCCGCTTCGTGTTGCGGGCTTTTCGGCCTCAAACCCACCCGCGGCCGCACCTCGTGGTCGGCGCTCGAAGGCGAAATGTGGGCGGGCGCAGCGGTGGAAAACTGTGTCAGCCGCACCGTGCGCGACTCCGCCGCTTACCTCGACGCCATTCAGGGCGCAGCGCCCGGCGACCCGTACATCATCGAACCACCCCGGCGGCCCTACCTACAGGAGGTAGACACTCTGCCAGGCAAACTACGCATCGGTTTCACAGCACAGCACACCATGGGCATGCACGTGGACGAAGCCTGCCTGCTGGCGCTGAACAAAGCCGTAGACATCCTGCGTTCGGAAGGCCATACGGTGGAAGAAGTGGAATTGCCGTACCGGAAAGAAGACCTGTCGGAAGCATTCCTTGTCGTAGTGGCCGGAGAATTGGCTGGAGAAATCAACCTGATGAGCCAGTACCTCGGGCGCCGCGTCCGCCCAAGCGACCTGGAGGCCGAAACTTTTGCGTTCAACCTGTTGGGCCGCTCGTTTTCGGCTGCCGATTACACCTTCGCCAAGCGCAAATGGTACGAAGCCAGCCGGCGCATTGCGGCATTTCACGAAAAATTTGACCTGCTGCTTACGCCGACAATCGCCAAACGGCCCATCGCAATCGGCTCTTTGCAGGCAACTCCCGTAGAAAAACGCCTGATCGCGATCATAAACGCGCTCCGCTGGGGCGGCGCCGTGAAAGCGACGATCAAGGACCTGGCCGATAAAATTTACGACTACATCCCCTGGACACCTTTGGCCAACCTGAGTGGGCAGCCGTCCATGTCGGTGCCTATGCTGCGTACCGAGGCGGAAAATCTGCCCGTCGGGGTCATGTTTACTGCGCGGCTCTGCGAGGAAGATGTGCTGTTCCGACTGGCGGGGCAGTTGGAAAAAGCGGCTCCGTGGGATAATATTAAAGCAGCCGTGTAGCCTTTACAAAATCTTTACACCGCTGCCTGTTCCTTTATCTTATATTTACAAGCACCGTCGGACTTTTGTCTCGTCAAGTATTCGCCATGAAAAAAGCCCATCCGCTCCGACAAACCCTGCTGGCCGGCACCTCGGTACTGGTTGTTGCAGCCGTGTGTTACCCGATATCGGACTACATCGGCTACCGGTCGGTGGCGCTGATCCTCCTGCTTGCCGTGTCGGTCTTGGCCTTGCGCATGCCCCTGCAGGCGGTGATCGTTGCGGCAGTGTTGAGCGCTTTGGTGTGGGATTTCTTTTTTATCCCGCCGCATTTCACGCTCACCATCGGCAGTGGCGAGGATTTGTTGCTCATCATCATGTACTTCATCGTGGCCATCCTGAACGGCGTGATCAATGCACACGTCCGGCAACTGGAGCACGTCAAGCGTCAAAAAGCCGAAAGCGATAGTTCCCTGAAATTGTACAACACCTTGTTCAACTCGTTGTCGCACGAACTGCGCACGCCCGTGGCCGCCATTCTGGGCGCAGCCGACACCTTGCAGGAAAACGAAACTGTGTTGTCGCCGGCACATAAAACTGCCTTGCTGGCCGAAATTTCGGGCGGAGCGTTGCGGTTGAGCGAACAGGTGGAAAACCTGCTGAGCATGTCGCGGCTCGAAGCGGGCATGATTTCACCAAAAAAAGAATGGTGCGACGTGGCCGACCTCCTGTACAGCACCCTCGAAAAACTGAAACCCGAAAGCCACGGTCACCCCGTCGAAATCACACTACCCAACGACCTTCCGCTGGTGCGCCTCGATTTCGGGCTTACGGAACAAATCGTGCGCAACCTGCTCCTCAACGCGTTTCGCCACACTCCCCTCGGGACACGGGTACGCATTTCGGCCAATGTCGAGCACGATGCGGCGGGACATTTTGAAACAACAGAACAACCCGGAGCCCCGCTCGAATTGGTGCGCGACAAAATAACCCACCGGCTGCAAATTGATATTTCGGACAACGGTGCAGGTTTTCCTCCCGGTGAATCCGAACGGGTTTTCGGCAAATTTTACCGTCCGGCGAACACCGCTGCCGGCGGTACGGGCCTTGGCTTGTACGTCGTGAAAGGATTCGTCGAAGCGCAGGGCGGCGAAATTTCCTTGAGTAACCGCGAGGGCGGCGGCGCCCGGTTTCAGATCGAAATACCCACGCCGGTATTGCCACAAAACCTGCATGAATAATGAAAAACCCGACCATATTAATCATCGAAGACGAGGCAGCCATCCGCAAACTGCTCGAAATTGCCCTGCACGCGGGTGGGTACGATTGTCTGCTGGCGTCCAATGCCCGCGAGGGGAAAATCATGGCGGCTTCTCATCAACCCGATCTGGTGCTGCTCGACCTGGGCTTGCCCGACGACGACGGCCAGCACCTGCTCCGTGGCCTGCGCGAGTGGTATACCAAACCCGTCATCATTGTATCGGCCCGGAGCACGGAGGCTGAGATTATTGAGGCGCTGGATCGCGGCGCGAACGACTACTTAGTCAAGCCCTTTCGCACGGGCGAACTACTAGCGCGCATCCGCTCGGCACTTCGCCAAACCGCCACCGGGCTAACAAGTCCGGTCAAATACTTCGGCGACCTGATGATTGATCTGGCCTCTCGCATTGTCAAAAAAAACGGCGAGGCTGTCAAACTGACCTCCACGGAATACGCACTGCTGGCACTTTTTGTGAAAAACGAAGGCCGGGTTCTGACACACACGTTCATCCTGCGCGAGGTGTGGGGGCCGGGTTATGTGGAGCACACGGAGTATCCTCGGGTGTTTGTGGGCCAATTGCGTAAAAAAATTGAAGACGATCCGAATCGCCCCAAACTGATCCTGACGGAATCGGGGGTAGGTTACCGATTCAGCGAAGGATAAAAACACATTTTTATGAAACCCAACACGAATGGCGCTGCCTCCGCGCGGGTGACGGCAGCCACGCTTTTGATTGCACTCGGTATCATTTACGGCGATATCGGCACCTCGCCGCTGTACGTGTTGAAAGCCATTGTGGGCGAGCAGGACGTTTCCGAACTGTTGGTATACGGCGGCATTTCCTGCATATTCTGGACGCTCGTATTTCAAACCACATTCAAGTACGTCATCCTCACACTGCAGGCCGACAACCACGGCGAAGGCGGCATTTTCTCCTTGTACGCGCTGGTACGGCGGTTTGGGCGCGGCAAATTGATTTTACCAACCATCATCGGGGCCAGCACCCTGCTGGCCGACGGCATCATCACGCCGCCGATTTCGGTGTCGTCGGCCGTGGAAGGTCTGGAAAAAGTAATGCCACATTTGCCCACGGCTACCATCGTGGTCGCTATTCTGACCGGTATTTTCTTCTTTCAGCGGTTCGGCACACACAAGGTCGGCTCGGTGTTCGGCCCAATGATGATGATCTGGTTTTCCATGCTATTCGTGCTGGGCATCACACAAATTTTTCACTACCCGGAAATAATAAAGGCGCTCAACCCCGTCTATGCGATTCAGTTACTAACCCTGTATCCGGGCGGTTTCTGGCTGCTCGGCGCCGTATTTTTGTGTACCACCGGCGCGGAGGCCTTGTACTCCGACCTTGGGCACTGTGGCCGGCACAACATCCGCATTACCTGGGTTTTTGTAAAAACAAGCCTGATCATCAACTACCTTGGTCAAGCCGCATGGGTCATGCACCATGTCGCCGGAGACGGACTGGAGGGACGCAACCCGTTTTTCGAAATCATGCCCGGATGGTTTTTGCTGCCCGGTATCGCCATCGCCACGTCGGCGGCGATCATCGCTTCGCAGGCGCTGATTTCGGGCTCGTACACCCTCATCTCGGAGGCCATGTCACTGAATTTCTGGCCGCGCGTGGCGGTCCGGCAGCCGTCCGAACTGAAAGGGCAGATTTACATTCCGTCGGTCAACCTAATGCTGTGGATCGGTTGTCTCGGTGTGGTGTTTTATTTCGGCAATTCCTCCAATATGGAAGCCGCATACGGGTTTTCGATCACAGTCACCATGCTGATGACTACGTTCCTGCTGTCGTACTACCTGCTTTTTGTGAAAAAATGGCACTCGGTCCGGGTGGCTGTTTTTCTGCTTGTGTTCGGCGTCATCGAGATCAGTTTCCTTATTGCCAACCTGCAAAAATTCCACCACGGCGGTTCCGTAGCCGTGTTCATGGGTCTGGGTTTTTTCTCGGTGATGTACATCTGGTTTTTTGCCCGCAAAATCAACAACCGGTTCGTGCGGTTTGTGGAATTGCGGCACTTCACCACCCTGCTGGACAGCCTCAGCGCCGATCAGGAAATACCCAAGTTTTCGACCCACCTCATTTACCTCACCAAGGCGAACAATCCGGAGCATATCGAGGAAAAAATCGTGCGGTCCATTTTTTCCAAAAAACCGAAACGTGCGGATGTGTACTGGTTTTTGCACCTCAACCGCACCGACGATCCCTACACGCTGGAATACCGCGTACATGAACTGCTGGACGACAAAGTGATCCGTGTGGATATCAACATCGGGTTTCGGGTGCAGCCACGGACGGAACTGTATTTCAAAAAAATCGTGCAGGAACTCGTCGCAAAACAGGAACTCAACCTGCACATCCGCCCCGACGGCTCCACGCGTTACAATCCGGAACCGGATTTCAAATTCGTGGTTTTGGAAAAATTCCTGTCTGCCGAAAACGAGTTCACCCTGCGCGACGGCGTGCTGCTGAACGGGTACTTCTGGCTGAAAAAACTCGGCACTTCGGACGAAAAAGCCTTCGGTCTGGACAAAAGCGACGTGGTGGTGGAAGACGTGCCGCTGGTGTATCAGCCGGTGGACGGGGTGCCGCTGGAGCGGGTCGGATAATTTCACTCCAGCACCACCCCCACATCCATCCCCTCCTGCAAATGCAGCGTCAGCGGCGGGTCGCCGGGTTTCCAGGTGACGGGGATCGGGCGCTCCTTGCCGTCTTTGCTCAACAGTTTGACCGACTTGACCGGAGCCGTCAGCCCGTGAATCACGTACTGAATCGAACGCGCCTTGGGCTTTCCGGGATAGTCGAACCCGAAACTCCTCTGGCGGATGGTGAGCCGCCCGTCGGTGAAAGTCGAGGTAAACTGCACCTGCCAGTACGTATTTGTGGCAAAAGCATCGGGTGTATTGCCGTCGTCTTCGTAGAGCGTGCCCTTGCCTGAGGCGGCGTCGGGATGGTGGTAGTAGTGCACTGCAATCGCCGTAGGGTCGTAAGCATCCGTATTGGGAAGCGCCTTGGCCGTCATGGGTACAAACGCCCCCGCGCGCACGAACACGGGAATATCCTGTAGCGTCACGGGTACCTGCGCAATCTGGCCGCCGGTGTAGGATTGGCCCGTCCAGTAATCGAGCCAGGTGGCGCCTTTCGGGAAATGCACCGTCTGGCTGACGGCGCCTTTTTCCACTACCGGGCTCACAAGGAAGTCGTTTCCCCAGAGGTACGTTGTGGTGTTGGTGAGCAGGGCCGGGTCGTCGTCCACATAACTCAGCGGGCGCATCATAGGAAGACCGGTCGTGCTGTTTTCCCACGAAAGGGTGTAGTTATAGGGTAGTAGTTCGTAGCGCAACTGAATGTAGCGCCGCACGATGTTTTTGGTGCTGTCGTCCCAGAATACCGGCTCGGCAGGCACTTCCTCCTGCGCGTGGGTGCGGTATACCGGCTGAAACACCCCGTATTGCAGCCAGCGGGTGTACAACTCGGCGTTGCGATAAGTGCCGGCAAACCCGCCGAGATCGGAGTGCATATAGGCCAGTCCTTGCATGCCCATACTGAGCGCGATCTCGACCTGCGGTTTCAGCCCCCCCCAGGAGCGGTTCACGTCGCCCGACCAGGGAACCATGCCGTAGCGCTGCGAGCCCACGAATCCGGAACGCATCAGGATGAGCGGGCGACGTTTGGGAAAATCTTTGCGGTAGCCCTCAAACACCATTTTTGCCCACTCATGGCCGTACAGGTTGTGCACCTGATCGGCACGGCCATTCACGTGCAGCAGGTCGTCGGGGTGCATTTCCGGTTCGCCGAGGTCGCCCCACCAGCCGTCCACGCCGCTCAGGGTGTGTTTTTTGTAAATTTCCCAAAACCAGTTCTTGGTCTCCGGTTTGAACATGTCGAGCAAGGCCGTGTGCCCGAAGTAAAAATCGTACAGGTAAGGTTTGCCGATGGCCGTTTTTCCGACCAATTCAAGTCGGGTAACTTCGTCGAAGGTTTTGGTGTTTTTCAGGACAAACGGCTCGGTAATGAGCACGGTCTTCACACCATGGCGTTTCAGGTCGGCCATCATTTTTTCGGGTTCGGGGAAGGAGTCGCGGTGCCAGTCGAGGTTTCCGAGATGCCCTTTCACGCCGGGGCCGAACCAGAACAAATCAAGCACCACCGCATCGAGCGGGATATTGTCTTCGAGGTATTTTTCCACAACCTCCTCCACTTGGGTCTGCGAGTGGTAGCCCATGCGGGAAGCGATATTGCCCAAGGCCCATCGGGGCGGCATGGGCTGGCGACCGGTGACACCGGTAAACTCCATGGCCAATTGCGACCACTGGTCGGCGGCCACCACGAGGTAACTCATGCGCCCGCCCACAGCCTCGAAAGACAACACATCGGACTGCGTGGCACCCATATCGAGCCAGCCGTTCGCGCCGTTGTCGAACACGAGCATGTATTTTTTGGAGGAAATTGCGATGGGCATGGAGTAGTACATCAGGTCGGCGCGCTCCTCGTAGCCATAACTGGCGCGGTTGTACAAGCGGAGGCGGTTTCCGCGGCGGTTCATGCCCATGGCGCGCTCGCCGCCACCGAACAGTTGCTCGGAGTCGTCGAGGCGGAAGCGGAAACCGCGGTCGGCGCCGTTGTCGAAGTAGCCCGCCTCTTCGGCAAAAAGCGGCTTTTTCTTGTACCGAAACGCCACGGAGAACGGCGATTTTTGAATGATTACCGCCAGGCCGTTCGTGATGTACTCCACACTGCCGGGGCCGTCGGACACCACGGCGGGTACTTTTTGCGGCGTGCCGGCCACGGCATTCGAGGGCGGGTTGGTTTCACCTTTCGGCTCGAAGGCGATCTCGAAGGCGTTTTCGGTAAACGTGTTGATGATGAACGTGCCGTCGTTGGTTCGGATGCGCAGGCCGGTGCCGGTTTTTTCCAGCGACTCGAAGGTTCGAATCTGTTTGGGTGCGGCCTTTTCAAACACGTACACCCGGTAGTCCCAGGGTTTCAGGCTGAGTTTGGCGCGTACGGGTAGTGTCGTTTCGGCCCCGGTAAAATAATCGCGGTACACACCCGCATCGTCGGCCAGTTGCAGGCCGGTTTCGGCCACGTGGTCCGACAAATTGAGCACCGTCAGCACTTTGTTGGCGCCAAGCGTGCGCACAAACGCCACCACGCGCGCCGGGTGTTCGTGTTTGATTTCGCGTAACGAACCGCCGTGGCGGCCGTTCCAGAGCGCGGGGTTTTGGTGCTTGAGCGCGTTCAGTTTGGTGTAAAACGGCGCCAGCGCGTACGTGCCCCAGTCAATCGGGTCTTTTTCAAAAAACTTCAACCGCCGGTTGAACGCCGCCTCCTGACCGGAGTAAATCAGCGGTATGCCCGGCACAGTGTAATACAATACTGAGTAGGCCTCCACGCCCTTGCCGAGGCGCTCGTATTCGGTGCCCTGCCACGAATTTTCGTCGTGGTTGGTGATGAACTGCATGGGATAACTGCCCTTGGGGTAGGCCGTATCGGCCTCCCGGAGCAGGTCGAACACGGCGCTTGCAGGCTTTTTCCCTTTCGCCACATCGTTCATCAGGCTGTGAAACGGCCAGCCGTAGTTGGTATTGAACGCGCGGTTGAGCAGGTTGAGTTTGTCGGCGTTTTCAGCCAGCATCCACACCGGTTTGACGGCTTCCATGGCGGAGCGGGCGGTTTCCCAGAAATCGGCTGGTACATCGCCGGCCACGTCGCAGCGGAAGCCGTCGAGGTCGGTTTCGCGAATCCAGAACAGCATTTCCTCCATCATGGCCTCGCGCATAGCGGGCTGGTCGTAGTTCAGGTCGGCCACGTCCGTCCAGTCGTAAGGCGCGATAATTTCCCCCTTGGCGTCGCGGTTGTACCAGTCTGGGTGTTTTTTCACCCAGTCGTGGTCGCGGGCGGTGTGGTTGGCCACCCAGTCGAGCACGACCTTCATGCCGAGTTCGTGGGCGCGTTCGACCATCTTTTTGAAATCCTTGAGTGAACCGTGCTCCGGATTGGTAGCCGTGTAATCCCGGATGGCATAGTACGAGCCGAGCGGGCCTTTGCGGCTGTCCACCCCGATGGGCTGGATGGGCATGAGCCAGAGAATGTCCACGCCCATGTCGCGCAGGCGGGGCAATTGTTTGGCAAAGGCCGAAAAGGTGCCCTCTTGCGTGTACTGGCGCACATTTACCTCGTAGATATTGGCATTTTTGACCCAGTCTGGTTCGGGAGCCAGACAGGAATCGCGCACCTCGGGCGCTTTCCGAAAGGCAATTTCTTTCAGGAAATAATAAATGTCGGCGTTTCCGGCGGCTTTGCCGGTCTTCGTGCCGTCCGCAGAGCGAAACACAAAGGCGAGGGCCGCCACGTCGGTATTCGGCTCGATGCCGTACAGGTCGGTGATGCGGAATTTGAGTTGGTAGGTATCTGTGCCGGTGCGCCGGAGTTTGAGCCGGTCGAGATTTTCGTTCCAGCCGGCGGGCACCTTGTTCCAGCCGCCGGTTTGATCGGTCACGAGGCCGGTGTGCACATACACATCACCGGTATAGCCTTTCAGCCCGGCGTTGCCGTCGGCGGCTTTGAACGTGAGCACGACCTCTTCGGCGAGGCCGGGTTTTTCGGGGGAGAGGGTGACCTGGGCGTGGAGCAAGGCGCCGACGAGCAGCGCGACAAACAGGAGGAGCAGTTTTTTCATCAACGAACGTAGTGTTGTTTTTTGTGGTCGAAAGGTAGGGAATGTTGTTCGCGCCTCCCGGAACTTTCTCCCCACCTCCTCGCATTATGCCCCGTAAATCGTTAACAGTGCTATAAGGCGGGGGTATCGCCCGCCCCAGGTCACCCGATTTTACACAAAACACACCATTTTGATCATGCGAACAACCGGACCTCTTTCGCACGTCCCGGTGCTGTGCCACTCGCCCGCACCCATGACAAGCGAAACCGCAATCGAATCACACCATGAACAGGATCACCCATACCGACCTGGACCAGCGCGAACAAACAGCCCTGGCATCCGATCCCGACCTGACCGATCTCGTGCTGGAATGTCCGGAACTGGGTGTGCTTCTGGAACATTGCCGCCACAAGTACTACCGGCAAATCCGTGCCGGAGTACTGGGAGATCTCCTGCATGGCTTGGGCGTACTCGACCGCCCGTTTTACCAGTTCCTGAAAAAACGCCTGTGGCCCAAAGACCCGAATCTGGCCGCCTCCCCGGCGTATTGGCTTCATATCGTTGACACGGCCTTTCGGGTGCAGGATCGCAGCGGAAGATTTGGAGTATGTTGACTACTTTTGTCGGGTATGAAAATTCATTTCCTGCTTCTGTTGCTTTTGATTTGTACTGGGCTACTGCCCGGTCAGTCGCTGACATTTTTGACCTATAACATCCGCTACGACAACCCCGCCGACGGCGCCGACGCATGGCCCAAACGCCGCGAGTTCCTGTCCCGGCAACTGCGCTTCCACGCGCCGGATGTGTTCGGTATCCAGGAAGGGCTGAAACACCAGTTGGACTACCTGCACGGAGAATTGCCGGAGTACACGATTGTCGGGGTTGGCCGCGACGACGGACGCGAGGCCGGCGAGTATTCGGCGCTATTTTTTCGGATAGACCGGTTCCGGGCTGTGGAGTCAGGCACATTTTGGCTGTCCGAACAGCCTGATACCGTGTCGAAAGGCTGGGACGCGGCCTTGCCCCGGATATGCACCTGGGCGCTACTCCTCGACAAAATGGCCAAGCGCAAAATATGGGTATTCAACACCCATTTCGACCACATCGGCCAGGTGGCGCGCCGGGAATCGGCAGCGTTGATCCTGAATAAAATACGCGAAATGAACGCAAAAGACTACCCTGTCGTACTTCTCGGCGACTTGAACACAGGGCCGAACAGCGAGCCGATCTGGATACTTTCACAAGGCCTGCGCGATGCGCAAACGAGAAGTTTGGAGCCACCGTTCGGGCCTTCGGGCACCTTCAACGGTTTCCGGTTCAACGAACCGGTGAGCCTGCGGATTGACTACATCTTTACCTCGCCCGACCTGAGTATTCAAAAATACGCGGTGCTCAGCGCTTCCAATGAGCTCCACTACCCCTCGGACCATCTGCCTGTGTTTGTGCAAACAAGCTACCTGAAGTGATGCATGGCGTGGTGCTTGAAATTTCCTCGAAGGTAAAGCAAATGTGTACTTTTGCAGCCCTCAACGGAGAGAGGGTACCATGGAAATAAAAAAAGCCGAGTTCGTATCGAGTTATACTGCCGAAAGTTTTTGCCCGAAAACCGGACTGCCGGAGTTTGCGTTCATCGGCCGATCCAATGTGGGCAAATCCTCCCTCATCAACATGCTAACCGGCAAGAACGGCCTGGCCAAAGTGTCCGGCACACCGGGCAAAACCCAGTTGATCAACTTTTTCAACATCAACGACCGCTGGTATCTCGTGGATTTGCCGGGTTACGGCTACGCCAAAGTATCGAAAACCCAGCAAAAGAAACTGGCTGCCATGATCGAGGGGTACCTGTTCCGGCGAACACCCCTGATGGTGGCCTTTGTATTGATTGACTCCAACGTGCCGCCTACCCGCGCCGATCTCGACTTTGTCAACCAACTTGGGGCATACGAGGTGCCTTTTGCGCTGGCTTTTACCAAAACGGATCGCCACAAAAAGGGCGTTTTGGACAACAATGTCGAAGCCTTTCTCGAAGCCCTGCGCGAAACCTGGGATACGCTGCCCACGCATTTTATCACGTCGTCCAAATTCAGCACCGGACGCGAGGAGATACTCGATTACATTGCCAAACTCCTCAAAACCAAACCTGCCTAACCACTTCCATTTGTGAAAAAAGACGTACAGACATACCCGCGCATCATCGAAAAAATCGAAGATTGGCCGATTCACCGGCTGAGCGAAGACCGCGCGGCATTTATTCGGGACATCGGAGAAGCCACGTTCAAACGGCTGCGGTCGAGGAAACTTCAGGATATGGTGGACCTGATCGTCAAAACGATTTATCAGGAACGTATCCGGATCAAGGAGTCGCCCTGGAAAGTGGACCCACCCAACGAGCGTTCCTTCTGGAACAAGATCAGCAAGCAACTCATCAAAAAATCCCTCGACCGCAAAGACTCCGAGGCGCTGACCGAGGCCGAGGATATTCTGCACAAGATTATCCACCGCTACTCCGAAGAAATCGTCGGCACCTTCAAGATACCGACCTTCCGGTTTGCCCAGCGGTTCCTTACAGTCTTGTTCAACCGCCTGCTGAACGCCGCCGTGGACAAGAGCATTGCCAGCCTTTGGCGCGGACGGCGCCAACTTTACGAGCGCCTCAACGTGGTGGGCGATGTGGAAACCGTGCGCCACTTGTTCCGGCATGGCACCGTCGTTGTGGTGCCCACCCACTCCAGCAACCTCGATTCCATCCTCGTGGGCTACGCCATGGACCAAATCATGGGCTTGCCCTCTTTTTCCTATGGCGCCGGGCTTAATCTGTACAACTTTGGTCCGGCCGCATACTTCATGAACCGCCTGGGGGCATACCGCGTGGATCGCCGCAAAAAAAACGCCATCTACCTGGAAACGCTCAAGACGATGAGTACACTCAGCATCCAGCGCGGGGTAAACAGCCTCTTTTTCCCCGGTGGCACCCGTGCCCGCTCCGGCGAACTGGAGCAGGAACTCAAGTTGGGCCTGCTGGGTACTGCGGTGGAGGCACAACGCGCCCTTTGCCAACGCGGGGAGGATCGCAAGGTGTTCATCGTGCCGCTGGTGATCGGATACCATTTCGTACTGGAAGCGCCGTTCCTGATCGAACAACACCTGCGCTATACCGGCAAAGAAAATTACCTGCGCCTGCGCGACGACAGCCTGAGCGTACGCAGTTGGTTCCGCTTTGTTTGGCGCTTTTTTTCCACCACCAGCGACATCAGCCTCAGCGTCGGCAAACCAATGGATGTGCTGGGCAACTTCGTGGACGCCAACGGGCGCAGTTTCGACCGCTTCGGCAACGACATCAACATCGGCGAGTATTTCATGGCCGACAACCAGATCAACGAAGACAGCCAGCGCGAAGGCGAGTACACCAAACTGCTCGCCGAACGGATCGTGGAACGCTATGCGGTGGAAAATGTCGTGCTCAGCAGTCACCTCATCGCCTTCGTGGTTTTTGAAATGCTGCTCCACCAAAATCCTAAACTCGATCTCTTCGGTATTCTCCGGCTCCCTCCCGACGACTATCTTTTTCCCTTCGATGCCGTAGTGGAAGTAGTGGAACAAATGCAGGCCCAACTCTACGATTGGGAGCGCGGTGGGAAAATAAAACTGTCGCCGGAAATCCATTTGCGCGCGCCGGAAGTGGTACGACACGGCGTGAAAAAACTCGGCATGTTTCACCGGGAAAAACCCCTGAGTTTCACCAAGGGCGAAGACATCGCTTCTTCCAATTTCCGGGTGCTGTATTTTTATCACAACCGCCTCAAAAACTACGGCCTGGAAAATGCCGTGCACTGGAAGTCGGCAGAAATCGAAGTGTTGAAAGCGGATTGAATGAATGATAAATGTTGAATGATGAATAACCAGTACGAGAATCTGCAAATCGAAATTACGGACGGCATCGCCGTTGTTACCATCAGCCGGGAAAAGGCGCTGAACGCGCTGAACACCCAAACCATGCTGGAACTGGGACGTTTCTTCGGGGAGGAAGGGCGGAACATCCCGGGGCTGAAAGGTGTGGTGCTTACCGGCGCCGGCGAAAAAGCCTTTGTGGCCGGTGCGGATATTACCGAGTTCACCGGCCTGGATTCGGCGCAAGGCGCTGCGTTTGCCCGGCGCGGGCAGGACATTTTTTTTCTCCTCGAACGCTTCCCGCGCCCTGTGGTGGCAGCCGTCAACGGGTTTGCCCTCGGTGGCGGCTGCGAACTGGCTATGGCCTGCCACCTGCGCGTGGCCGGCGAAAAAGCCCGCTTTGGACAGCCGGAAGTCAACCTTGGCCTCATTCCCGGCTACGGCGGCACGCAGCGCCTCATCCGGTACATCGGCAAAACCAAAGCCATGGAGCTCCTGATGACCGCCGACATGATCGGCGCCGAGGAAGCCCATCGGCTCGGTTTGGTCAACTACGTGGTACCTGCCGGCGAGGAAGTTGCCAAGGCGACGGAACTCATCGAGAAAATAGCGACCAAAGCCCCCGTGGCTATTTCGAAAGTCATCGAATGCGTCAATGCTTACTTCGAAACGGATGTTGACGGCTTCGCCCATGAGGTGGAAACCTTCGGACAATGCTGCGGCACCGACGATTTTCGGGAAGGAGCAAGCGCCTTTGTGGAAAAGCGAAAAGCCAATTTTCAGGGGCACTGATGAACGTCATCCCGCGTAGAACAAAGTGTCACAGACGTTCACAGAGTTTTGGAGGACGCAGAGTTTTTTCATTTCAATCATGGATCAGAAATTCATCGAAACAGATATTCTCATCATCGGCGCCGGGCCGGTGGGCTTGTTTGCCGTGTTCGAGGCCGGGCTGCTCAAGATGCGCTGCCACCTTCTGGATGTGCTGCCCCAACCCGGCGGACAGCTGACGGAGATTTACCCGAAAAAGCCGATTTACGATATCCCTGGATACCCCAGTGTGCTGGCCGGCGATCTGGTGAAAAATCTGCTGAAACAGATCGAGCCATTCAGTCCAGGCTTCACCCTTGGCGAACGCGCCGAAACACTCGAACGCAACGCAGACGGGCGCTGGCGCATCACCACCGAACGCGGTCTTGTACTCGTCGCCCCGGTCGTGTTTATCGCCGGAGGCCTCGGTTCCTTCGAACCAAGAAAGCCACCGATCGGCAATATCGAGCAGTATGAGGGGAAAGGCGTGGAATACTTCGTGCGCAACCCGGAGGAATTTCGAGGCAAGCGTATCGTCATCGCCGGTGGTGGTGACTCGGCGCTCGACTGGGCAATTTATTTGGCCAACGAGGTGCGCGAACTAACACTCGTCCACCGCCGCACCGAATTCCGGGGCGCACTGGACTCCGTGGAAAAAATGCAGCACCTGGCCCAGATCGGCAAGATCAAACTCGTGACCAATGCACAGGTCGTCGGGCTGCAAGGTGCCGACCACCTCGAGAGCGTCGAAATCCAGCACGATATCGAAGGCACGTTCAATATTCCGACCGACTACTTCCTGCCGCTGTTTGGCCTTACGCCCAAACTCGGCCCTATAGGTGAATGGGGCTTGGCCATTGACAAAGGTGCCATCGAGGTCAATACACTGGATTACAGCACCAATGTGACCGGCATTTATGCCATCGGCGATATCAATACCTACCCCGGCAAATTGAAACTGATCCTCTGCGGCTTCCATGAAGCAACGCTCGCCTGCCAGTCCGCATTCAACGTGGTGAACCCCGGCAAAAAACTGTCGTTTAAATACACCACCGTCACCGGCATCGAAGGAATGCCCGCTTCGACCACATCCTGAGTCCTTTTCGTACCCATCCATGTCCGACACCATTTTCATAACCGTTATTGACCGGGAAGACACCGCCCACCGGCTGGAAGCCCCGACCGACATGGGGCTCAACCTCATGGAACTTTGCAAGAGCTACGAACTGCCCGTGCAGGGCACCTGCGGCGGCATGGCCCTTTGCGCATCCTGCCATGTGTATGTGTTGAGTGAGCACACACTTACCGAGCCATCCGACGACGAACTGGCTATGCTTGATTCGGCATTTTTTGTGCAGGAAAACAGCCGTTTGGGTTGCCAGATCAAGTTGAAAAACGAACTGGACGGGCTTGAAGTGAAACTGGCGCCTGAAGGGGTTTGAGGGTTTCTGGTTAGAAGGTTTGAAGGTTTCTGGTTAGAAGGTTTCTGGTTATGAAACCCCGTAACCTTCTAACCAGAAACCTTCTAACCAGAAACCTTCAAACCTTCTAACCAGAAACCTTCAAACCTTCAAACCAGAAACCTTCTAACCCCTCACAAGCATTCCATCGCCTGCTCCAAATCTTCCCACAACCATTCCGGATCTTCCAGCCCGATGTAAAACCGGCAAAATGACCACGGCAGCGC
>Ga0154020_10003179_pt1 | contig 19854 bp, 17 predicted proteins | sample Klosneuvirus_201_FD_109709 | JGI IMG/M metagenome (GOLD analysis project Ga0154020, IMG submission 109709) | Active sludge microbial communities from wastewater, Klosterneuburg, Austria - Klosneuvirus_20160825_MG | ecosystem: Engineered > WWTP > Aerobic digester > Activated sludge | place... | reverse complement strand
TTCGCCTCGAGCCTGCTTGCCGTGCGCGACAGCCTCGAAGCCGCCATGGCCGTGGAATCGCCGACGGTCGAATCGCTTCGCGACGGCGTGGCGATCACCTACCGGCAGTTGTCCTCCGCGTTCGAGAAGGCCTCGCTCGTCGAGATCGCGCCCCAGGGCGAGAAGTTCGATCCCCATCGCCACCAGGCCCTGAGCCAGGTCGAATCGGACCAGGAACCCAATACCGTCGTCACCGTGCTGCAGAAGGGCTACCTCCTGAACGAGCGCGTCATCCGCCCCGCGCTCGTCATGGTGGCCCGGGAACGCACCGGCCCGGCGCGCGAAGCGTCGCCGGGCGCTTGAAATCACGGCGAATCACCCGACATTCCGAACAGGTTCAGGACAAGGAAGAAGGAAAGCGAACATGGGAAAGATCATCGGCATCGACCTGGGGACGACGAACTCCTGCGTGGCGATCATGGAGGGCGGAAAGCCCAAGGTCATCGAGAACAGCGAAGGCGCCCGCACCACGCCATCCATCGTCGCCTACGCGGAAAACGACGAGATCCTGGTGGGCGCGCCGGCCAAGCGCCAGGCGGTCACCAACGCGAAGAACACGCTCTCCGCGGTGAAGCGCCTCATCGGCCGGCGCTTCGAGGAGAAGGAAGTCCAGAAGGACATCGGGCTCATGCCCTACAAGATCGCGCGCGCCGACAACGGCGACGCGTGGGTCGAGGTGCGCGGCCGCGGCATCGCGCCCCCGCAGATCTCCGCGGAAGTCCTGCGCAAGATGAAGAAGACGGCCGAGGACTACCTCGGCGAGCCCGTGACCGAGGCGGTGATCACGGTGCCGGCCTATTTCAACGACTCCCAGCGCCAGGCCACCAAGGATGCGGGGCGCATCGCGGGCCTGGAGGTGAAGCGCATCATCAACGAGCCCACGGCGGCGGCGCTCGCCTTCGGCCTGGACAAGAAGGAGGGCGACAGGAAGATCGCCGTTTATGACCTGGGCGGCGGCACCTTCGACATCTCCATCATCGAGATCGCGGTGGTCGACAACGAGCACCAGTTCGAGGTGCTCTCGACCAACGGCGACACCTTCCTGGGCGGCGAGGACTTCGACCAGCGCCTGATCGACTACATCGTCGAGGAATTCCGCAAGACCTCCGGCGTGGACCTCTCCAAGGATCCGATCGCGCTCCAGCGCGTGAAGATGGCCGCGGAGCGCGCCAAGATCGAGCTGTCGTCGTCGCAGCAGACCGAGATCAACGAGCCCTACATCGCCATGGCGAACGGCGCGCCCTCGCACCTCACGATGAAGGTGACGCGGGCCAAGTTCGAGTCGCTCGTCGACGAACTCGTCGACAGGACGATGGAGCCGTGCCGGATCGCCATCAAGGACGCGGGCGTGAAGGTCGCCGACATCGCCGACGTGATCCTCGTGGGCGGCATGACGCGCATGCCGAAGGTGCAGGACAAGGTGAAGGAGTTCTTCGGCAAGGAGCCCCGGCGGGACGTGAACCCCGACGAGGCCGTGGCCATCGGCGCCGCGATCCAGGGCGGCGTGCTGAAGGGAGACGTGAAGGATGTCCTCCTCCTCGACGTGACGCCGCTTTCGCTCGGGATCGAGACCCTGGGCGGCGTGATGACCAAGCTCATCAAGAAGAACACCACCATTCCCACCAAGGCCCAGCAGGTGTTTTCCACGGCCGAGGACAACCAGAGCGCCGTCACGATCCACGTGCTGCAGGGCGAGCGCGACGTGGCCGCGGGCAACAAGAGCCTGGGCCAGTTCAACCTCGAGGGCATCCCGTCCTCCCCGCGCGGCATGCCGCAGATCGAGGTGACGTTCGACATCGACGCGAACGGCATCCTCCACGTGAACGCGAAGGACAAGGCGACCGGGAAGGAATCGAAGATCACCATCAAGGCGAACTCCGGACTCACGGAAGACGAGATCCAGAGCATGGTGAAGGACGCGGAATCCCACGCCGACGAGGACCGCAAGCAGCTCGATCTCGTCACCGCCCGCAACCAGGCCGACCAGCTGCTCCATTCGGTGAGGAAGTCGCTCGCCGAGCACGGCGACAAGGTCGACGCGGCGGAAAAGACGGCGATCGAGGCGGCCGCGGGCGAACTCGAGGCGATCCTCAAGACGGGCGACAAGGCCGCGATCGAGGCGAAGAGCCAGGCGCTCGCCGCGGCCTCCCAGAAGATGGGCGAGCGGCTCTACGCCGATGCCCAGGCGAATGCCCAGGCGGGAGCGCCGGAAGGCGCGTCGGCGCCCGGCCAGGGACCGGGCGCGGGAAGCAAGGACGACGGCAACGTGGTCGACGCCGAATACACCGAGGTGAAGGACAAGAAGTCCGCCTGACGAGGCGTCGCCTCACGCTGCCGGGGTGAAGGGGCAAGGCCCCTTCACCCTTTTTCTGCATGGAAGGCCTGGACACGAGAATGGCGAACAAGCGCGACTACTATGAAGTGCTCGGCGTGAATCGCGATGCCTCCGAGGAGGACATCAAGAAGGCCTATCGCAAGCTCGCCATGAAGCACCATCCCGACCGCAATCCCGACAGCAAGGAATCGGAAGACAAGTTCAAGGAGGCGAAGGAAGCCTACGAGATGCTCTCCGAGCCGGACAAGCGCCGTGCCTACGACGCCTACGGGCATGCCGGCGTGAACCCGCAGATGCACGGCGGCGGCGGCGAGGCGGGCTTCGGCGGGTTCGCCGAGGCCTTCGGCGACATCTTCGGCGACATCTTCGGCGGCGCTCGCGGCGGCGGGCGCTCCAATGTCTATCGCGGCGCCGACCTGCGCTACAACCTCGAGGTGAGTCTCGAGCAGGCCGCCCGGGGCACCGAGACCAAGATCCGCATCCCCGCCCTGGAGCTTTGCGAGACCTGCCACGGCAGCGGCGCCAAGCCGGGAACGCAACCCAAGACCTGCTCGACGTGCGGCGGAACGGGCGCGGTGCGCATGTCGCAGGGCTTCTTCTCGATCCAGCAGCCCTGCCCGACTTGCCACGGCAGCGGCAAGATGATCGCCGATCCCTGCCGGGGGTGCGGCGGCGCGGGCCGCGTGAAGCGCCACAAGACACTCGCGGTGAAGATCCCGCCGGGCATCGACGCGGGCGACCGCATCCGCCTCGCCGGCGAGGGCGAAGCCGGGGTGAACGGCGGTCCGCCGGGCGACCTGTACGTGGTGATCCACCTGAAGGACCACGCCGTCTTCCAGCGCGATGGCGACGACCTGCACTGCGAGATGCCGGTCAGCTTCTCCATCGCGGCCCTCGGCGGCGAGATCGAGATCCCGACGCTCGACGGGCAGGCGAAGGTGAAGATCGCGCCGGAAACCCAGACGGGCCAGGTGCTTCGCCTTCGCGGCAAGGGCATCAAGGGCGTCCGCGCGAGCCACCCCGGCGATCTCCTCTGCGAGATCGTCGTGGAGACGCCCGTGAAGCTCACGGAACGCCAGAAGGAGCTCCTGCGCGAACTGGAGGAGATCAACCGCGGCGACCGTGACCGCCACAGCCCGCGCGCCAAGTCCTTCATGGACCGGATGCGCGATTTCTTCGCCGGCTGAGCGCTCCCTGTCGCCCGGGTTCCGGGCACGCTATCATGGCCGGAACACGATTCCCGGAGGAGGGAGCACCATGCATCGCGCCATCGCATCGATTCTCGCGCTGTCGGTCGCAGCAGGCACGGCACTCGCCCAGGGCGTGACGGACGCCCAGGTCGTCCTGGGCCAGTCGGTCGCGCTCACCGGCCCCGCGCAGGAACTCGGCAAGGACATGCAGCTCGGGGCCAGCCTCTACTTCAACCAGGTGAACGCAAGGGGCGGCATCCATGGCCGGCGCATCGTCCTGAAGACCCTGGACGACGGCTACGAGTCGGTGCGCGCGGCGGAGAACACGAAGAAGCTCGTGAACGAGGACAAGGTCTTCGCGCTCTTCGGATACGTGGGGACTCCCACGTCGGCGGCCTCGCTGCCGATCTTCACCGAGGCGAAGGTTCCCTTCGTGGGCCCGTTCACCGGCGCGGAGCTGCTCAGAACGCCCGTCAACCGCTACATCTTCAACGTCCGCGCGAGCTACTACGACGAGACGGAAGCGATCGTGCAGCACCTCACCGCGATGAGCGTGGACAAGATCGCCGTCTTCTACCAGAACGACGCCTACGGCCAGGCGGGTCTCGCCGGCGTCGAGCGCGCGCTGAAGAAGCGAAACCTCCAGATAGCCGCCAGGGGAACCGTCGAGCGCAACACGGTGGACGTCGCGAAGTCGGTGGCGGAGATTCGCAAGGCCGATCCGCAGGCCGTGGTGATGATCAGCGCCTACAAGTCGTGCGCGGCCTTCATCAAGGAAATGAAGCGGGTCGGCTCCAATCCCACGTTCTGGAACGTGTCGTTCGTCGGCAGCAAGGCGCTCGCGAAGGAACTCGATCGCGAGGGCCGCGGCGTGCAGATCTCACAGGTGGTTCCGTTTCCCTGGGACTCGTCGGTGCCGGTCGTGAAGGAATACCGCGCGCTGCTGGTCGCCGCCAAGGGCGAGCCGGGGTTCGGCACGCTCGAGGGCTACATCGCCGCGAAAGTGATGGTCGAAGGACTGCGCCGCGCGGGACGGGGACTCACGCGCGAGAGCTTCATCAAGGCGATGGAGACGCTCGATCCGTACGACGTGGGCGGATTCAAGGTGAGCTACGGCCACGACAACCACAACGGCTCCCAGTTCGTCGACCTCACCATCATCTCGAGGAACCAGAAGTTCGTCCGCTGAGCGCTCGCCGCGGCGGATCCCCCGGAAAGGGCCCGGCGCTGCCGGGCCCTTCTCATTTCTTGCGCCACTGCGTCGCGCCGCCGGGCCGGTCCTCCAGCGCGATGCCGGCGGCGTCGAGCTGCTCGCGGATCGCGTCGGCCCGCGCGAAATTGCGCGCCGCCTTCGCGGACTCGCGCTCGGCGACGAGCGCATCGACATCGAGCGTCACGCCGCCCTTGAGGAAGGCCTCCGGATCGTGCTGCAGGAAGCCGATCGTGGCGCCCAGCCCCTTGAGGAGGCCGGCGAGCCGAGCCGAGCGGGTCCGGTTCACCTCCCCGCGCAGTTCGTGCAGCGCGGCGATGGCGACGGGTGTGTCGAAATCGTCGTTCATCGCGTCCCGGAAGCGCCGGGCGAGCGGCTGCTCCCAGTCGACGGCGCCCTCCTCCGGCCGCACCTCGCGAAGCGCGGTGTAGAAGCCGCGCAGCGTGTTGCCGGCGTCCTGGAGCAGTTCCCGGGTGTAGTCGAGCTCGCTGCGGTAGTGGCCCCGGAGCAGCAGGTAGCGAAGCTGCTCGCCGCCCTGCACCGGATCGAGCGACGCGAGCACGTCGCGCGCCGTGGACACGTTGCCGAGGGACTTCGACATCTTTTCGTCGCCCATGTTGAGGAACGCGGCGTGCATCCAGTAGTTCACGAACGGTTTCGCGTTCGCCCCCTCGCTCTGGGCGATCTCGTTCTCGTGGTGCGGAAACTGCAGATCCCATCCGCCGCCGTGGATGTCGAGCGTCGCGCCCAGTTCACGGCCTGCCATCGCCGAGCACTCGATGTGCCAGCCCGGCCGGCCGGCGCCGAAGACGGAGGGCCACGAAGGCTCGCCGGCCTTGGCCGCCTTCCAGAGGACGAAATCGAGGGGATCGCGCTTGGCGGCCTCCACGGCGACGCGTTCGCCGGCGCGCAGGTCGTCGAGATTCCGATGCGACAGCTTGCCGTAGCCCGCGAAGCCGCGGACCGGGAAATAGACATCCCCGTTGGCCCCCCGGTAGGCGAGCCCCTTTTTCTCGAGCGTCGCGATGAGCTCGAGCATCGGGGCGATGCAGGCGGTGGCCCGCGGTTCGCTGTCGGGGGGCAGCAGGCCCAGCTTCGCGCAGTCCTCGGCGAACGCGGCGACGGTGCGCTCGGTCAGCGTCTCGATCGCCTCGCCCAGGCTTCGGGCGCGATCCATGATCTTGTCGTCGACATCGGTGATGTTGCGCACGTACTTCACCGCGTAGCCGCTCGCCCGGAGCCAGCGCACGACGAGGTCGAATACCGCGAAGGTGCGCGCGTTCCCGATGTGGATCGCGTCGTAGACCGTGGGCCCGCACACGTAGATGCCGGCGTGGCCGGGAACGATCGGGGCGAACGTCTCCTTCCTGCGGGAAAGCGTGTTGTGGATCGCGAGCGAGGACATGGCAGGAAAGGGCCCCGGGGGGCGTCAGTCGGGCAACTTGTGGGGGGACGCGGGCCCGGGGCCCGCCGTCGGCTTCAGGCAGTGCCGAAGGAACGACAACCGAAGGACACTGCCAAAGCGCTGGCAAGGCTCCAGAAGGGCGGCCGCGCGGACAGTCCCGCGGGGCCCGGGATGAAGCGCCCGATTGTGAAGCCCATCCAAGGTTGGTAGAATCTGTTTTCCATTAAATTCAACAAATTATAACACGATGCTCTTCCGTCCTCTGCGCATTCCCGTCGTGATCGCCGCGATCGCGCTGGCGTTTTCCGGCTTCGCCGCCGCCGCGCCCGCCGACGACTTGCGCGAGGCGCAAAAGCTCTACGGCCAGGGAAAGCTCCAGGCCGCCCTCGAGCGGGTGGACGGCTACCTCAAGTCGCAGCCGCGCGAGCCCCAGGGCCGTTTCCTGAAGGGACTGCTGCTCACCGAGCAGAAGAAGGTGAACGAGGCCATCCAGGTCTTCACCGGCCTCACCGAGGATTTTCCCGAGCTCCCCGAGCCCTACAACAACCTGGCGGTGCTCTATGCCTCGCTGGGCAACTACGACAAGGCGAAATCGGCGCTGGAACTCGCGATCCACACGCACCCGAGCTACGCCACCGCGCACGAGAACCTCGGCGACATCTACGCGCAGCTCGCGAGCCGCGCCTACGACCGCGCGCTCCAGCTCGACAAGAACAACGCCGCGGCGCAGGTGAAGCTCGCCATGGTGAAGGACCTGTTCGTGGCGCAGAAGGCTTCGCCGGGAGCCCGGCCCGATCCGGTGAAGATCGCGAAGGCCGCGCCCGCGAAGGCGGAGCCGCCTGCGGCGGAACCGGCGAAGCCGGAGCCCGCGAAGATCGATTCCGCCAAGCCGGCACCGGCGAAGCCCGAACCGACGAAGGCCGCGCCCGCGAAACCCGAGCCGACGAAGGCCGCGCCCGCGAAAGCCGAACCTGCGAAGCCGGGCCCGGCGCCGGTGGCGCCCGCCGCCGCCAAGGCCGGCGGCAACGACAAGGCCGCGGTGGGCGAGGCGATCGAGTCCTGGGCGAGGGCCTGGAGCGCGAAGGACGTGAAAGCCTATCTGGCCGCCTATTCGCCGGACTTCGAGACGCCGGCGGGCGAGCCCCGTGACGAGTGGGTTCGGAGCCGCACCGAGCGCATCGAGCGGCCGAAATCCATCCAGGTCGCGTTGAAGATGCAATCGATCGCCGTGGAAGGCGATACCGCGACGGCGGTGTTCCGGCAGTCCTATCGATCGGATTCGTTCAAGGCCACGAGCACCAAGACGCTCACGATGACTCGCGTCGGTGGCAAATGGCTCATCAAGCAGGAGCGCGTGGGCGGGTGAGCGAGCGAGCGAACCGGATGCCCTCCGGCCCGCAACTGGCTCGCGCGGCCGCCGCAGTCGCCCTCTGCGCGGCACTTCCCTCCGCGACGGTCGCCGACGACGCCGCGCCGGAGGCGGGCATTCCCGCGTTCGCCAACGAAGTGGAGGCGTCTCTCGTGCGCGCCATCGTCGGGCTGCGCGAAAGCGGCCTCCGGCGCGCCCTCGGCGAGATCGACCACGCGCTCGCGAAAACCCCGAATTTCCGTCTCGGCCACCTGATCAAGGGCGACCTTCTGATGGCGAGTTCCGGCAAGCCCATCGCGTTCGGTCCCAATGCCGCCTCCGCCGGCACGAGCGTGGCTCCCCTGCAGGACGAGGCCCGCGCAAGACTCAAGCATTACTTCGACGCGCCGCCGCGGGACCACCTGCCCCTGCCCATGATCCAGATGGGCGCCGAGCAGTCCCACGCGATCCTCGTGGACACCGCCCGGTCGCGGCTCTTCGTCTACGCCAACCACGGCGGCGAACCCCGCTACGTGACCGATTTCTACATCAGCCTCGGCAAGAACGGCGTGGAAAAGCGCCGCGCCGGCGACCGCAAGACGCCCCTGGGCGTCTACGTGATCGTCTCGGCCCGGGAAAAGTTGCCCGACTTCTACGGCCCGGGGGCCTTTCCCATCAGCTATCCGAACGAGTGGGACAGGCTCCACGGCCGAAACGGCCACGGCATCTGGCTCCATGGCACGCCATCGGAGACCTACAGCCGGCCGCCGTGGGCCACGGACGGTTGCGTCGCCCTGACCAATGACGACCTGCGCCGCCTCGCGCGCTACGTCGACGTGGGCCGCACGCCCGTCATCATCAGCGCCGGCATAGAGTGGGTGTCGCCGGAACGCTGGCAGGCGAGCCGGCGCAATTTCCTCGACGCCTTCGAGCAGTGGCGCAGGGACTGGGAAAGCCTCGACACGGACCGCTACCTGTCGCACTACTCCTCGCGCTTCCGGGCCGACGGCAAGGGCCGAGATGCCTGGGTCGCGCACAAGCGCAAGGTGAACGCCGGCAAGTCGTGGGTGAAGGTGGGGGTCTCCGGCCTGAGCGTCTTCGGCAATCCCGACGACGGCGACATGGTCGTGGTGACCTTTTCCCAGGACTACCGTTCCTCCAATCTTTCCAACCGATCCGTCAAACGCCAGTACTGGTCCCGGGACCAGGGGCAATGGCGGGTCGTCCTCGAAACCGTGATCTCCTGACCCTCCCATGAAACCCATGACATCCGCCCGCCTGCTTGCCGCCACCCTCCTTTTCGCCCTCGCCGGCGCGCCAACGGGCGCCGCCGCACAGGCCAAGGGCAACCCCGGCGCTGCCGGGGCTCCCCGCTGCACCGCCAACCTGAAAGGATCCGCCCCGATGAAAGTGAAGCTCACCACCTCGATGGGACCCGTCACCATCGAGTTGAACAAGGAAAAGGCTCCCCTGTCGTCCGAGAATTTCGTGAAATACGTGGAATCCGGGCACTACGACGGCACGATCTTTCATCGCGTGATCGACGGCTTCATGGTCCAGGGCGGCGGATTCACGAAGGACATGCAGCAAAAGCCCACGCTGCCGCCGATCAAGAACGAGGCCGCCAACGGCCTGAAGAACGAGAACTACTCGCTCGCCATGGCGCGCACGAACGTTCGCGACTCCGCCACCGCGCAGTTCTTCATCAACGTGAAGGCGAACGAGTTCCTCGACTACCGCGACGAATCCCCGCAAGGCTGGGGCTATGCCGTGTTCGGCAAGGTCGTCGAGGGGCAGGACGTGGTCGACAAGATCCGCAAGGTCGCGACCGGCAACGCGGGCATGCACCAGAACGTGCCGCTCGAGCCGGTGCTGATCGTGAAGGCCGAGTGCCTCTAGATCGCGCGCGACCCTGAGCAGCGCCGGGGCGGCACCGGTTTCGCCACGCTTTCGTCCCGATGCCGCGAACGCTCTTCATCTCCGACCTGCACCTCGCCGAGGAGCGCCCGGCAACCACCGAGCGCTTCGCGAGCTTCCTCGCCGAGGTCGTCCCGGGGGCAGACGCGCTCTACATCCTGGGCGACCTCTTCGAGTACTGGGTGGGCGACGACTGCCTCGCCGATGGACTTCCCGGGCAGGTGGCGGCATTGCTCCGGCCGGTCGCGAGCGCGGTGCCGACATTCTTCATGCACGGCAACCGCGACTTCATGGTGGCTTCGCGGTTTTCCCGCGAGACGGGAGTCCACCTCATCGCCGACCCGACGGTGATCGACCTGAACCGCCGTCGCGTCCTGCTCATGCACGGCGACACCCTCTGCACCGGCGACCATGCCTACCTCGCCTATCGCGCCCGGGTGCGCAGTCCCGCCTGGCAGGCCGAGGCGCTCGCCCGTCCGATCGAGGAGCGCATCGCGCTCGCTCGCGGCATGCGCGAGAAGAGCGAGAGCGCCAAGGGGCAGAAAGGCGAGGCCATCATGGACGTGACGCCCGAGGCCGTCGAGTCCGCGTTCGTCTCGGCCGATTGCCGCGTGCTGATCCACGGGCATACCCATCGGCCCGCGCGCCACGAGCACAGGGCAAACGGCAAGCCTTGCGTGCGCTGGGTTCTCCCGGACTGGTACGAAGCCGGCGGCTATCTCGAGTCCACCGACGCGGGGATTCGCGCCGTCGTCCTGGCCTGAATCAGCGTTCGTCGAGCCTCAGCGTGAGGCACTTGGCGGAACCGCCCGCCTTCATGAATTCGGACAGGGGCGTCTGCACGACCTCGAACCCGCGCCTGCCGAGCGCGTCCACGAATGCCGTCGTCGCGCGATTGACCACGATCCGCGAACCCAGCGAGACGGCGTTGCAGGCGAACGCAAGCGCATCCTCCTCGCCGACCGCGATCCGGCGGGCCGCGGGCACCCTTTCCTCGATGGCGGACCGCGAGGCGGCATCGAAGGCCGGCGGATAGTAGAGAAGATGGCCGCCATCGAGCGGGCAGAAGCAGGTGTCCAGGTGGTAGAAGCGCTGGTCGGTGAGCTTCAGGACGGTCACCTCGCCGCGAAGCCGCCCGGCGATCACGTCCCTTGCCGCAAGCACCGAGCGATGCCCGTAGGCGAGCCAGAGCCGCCTCGCGCCGCGATCGTAGAGCGCGTCGCCCGCCCCCTCGAACGGCACGTGACGCGGCATGAGCGAGACCTCGTAGCCGCGATCGAGGAACCAGTCCGCGAAGTAGGGTTCCTCGTACTGGCGCTCCGGATAGCGAAATCGCGACACGAGGAATCGCCGCCCCTTCACCAGGCCCGCGTTGGCCGTGAAGACCATGTCGGGCGAGCCCGGTTGCGGGTGGACGAGGCGGACCGTCGCGTGGTCCGTGAGGACGTCGTAGAGGGCCCGCCACTGCTGCTTGGCCAGGGCATTGTCGATCTTGCGGACGTTGCCGTGCATCCACGGGTTGATGATGTACGACACGTCGAAGTACTCGGGCGGGCACATCAGGAACACGTGCGGGGTCTTCATGGATCGTCCTTGGCGCTAGGCGTCGCCTCGTGGGCGTCGCCGTTGGGGGCGAGAGCGGTGGCCCGCGCCCGGAATCGCTAGGCGGCGGCGAGGCCCCGCTCGAGATCTTCGCGGAGGTCGCCGGCATCCTCCAGGCCGGCCGCCAGGCGAAGCAGGCCCTCGACGACACCGGCGGCTTCGCGCTCGCCGGGGGGCAGGCGGCCGTGCGTGGTCGAGGCCGGATGGCAGATCGTCGATTTCGTGTCGCCGAAGTTCGCGGTGATCGAAAGCAGCCGCGTGCCGTCGATGAGGCGCCACGCCGCCTCGCGTCCCCCGCGCACCACGAACGACAGGACCGGCCCGCCGGCCGACTGCTGGCGCATCGCGAGCGCATGCTGGGGATGCGATTCGAGCCCCGGATAGTTCACGCGCTCGACCTTCGGGTGGGCCTCGAGCCAGCGCGCCAGTTCCAGCGCCCGGCCCGACTGCGCCTCCACGCGAAGCCGCAGCGTCTCCATTCCCTTGAGGCACACCCAGGCGTTGAAAGGCGAGAGCGCGGGCCCGGCCGTGCGGACGAAATTGAAGAGCGGGCCGTCCACCAGGTCCCGGCGCCCGGCGATGGCTCCGCCCAGCACGCGCCCCTGGCCGTCGATGTACTTCGTGGCCGAGTGGACCACGAGGTCCGCCCCCATCTCGATCGGCCGCTGCAGCGCGGGGCTGCACATGCAATTGTCGATCGCGAGCACCGCGCCCGCCTCACGCGCGATGCCGGCGAGGCCGGCGATGTCGACGATCTCGCACACCGGGTTCGAAGGCGTTTCGGCGAAGAGCAGGCGCGTGCGCGGGCGCAACGCCGCGCGCCATTCGTCGAGCGCCGTCGCGCCGACCCACGACGTCTCGATGCCGAAGCGCCCGAGGATCTGGTTCAGGAGCGGCACGACGGTCCCGAACACGCCCCGCGAGACGATCACGTGGTCGCCCGCGGACAGCAGTCCCATCGCCATCGTCGCCACGGCCGCCATGCCGGTGGCGGTCGCCACGCAGGACTGCGCCCCCTCGAGCGCCGCGAGCCGCGACTGGAACATCGACACGGTCGGGTTGGTGAATCGCGAGTAGATGTTGCCCGGCTCCTCGTTGGCGAACCGGCGGGCGGCCTCTCGCGCGTTCGCGAAGACGAAGCTCGCCGTGAGAACCAGCGATTCGGAATGCTCGCCGAAGTCGCTGCGAAGCCCCCCGGCCCGGACGCCCAGCGTGTCGGGCCTGTAGTCGCGGGTCATGGCGGAGTCAGTCGACGGCCGTGAGGCCGAGGTCGAGCTGGTAGCTCGACAGGCGGGTGCCCGCGCTCGTCTCGCCGTCGTGGCGCGAGGCCTCGATGCCGGCGAGGTAGTCGCTGGAGACGTCTCCCGTGATGTACTGGCCGTCGAAGCAGGAACAGTCGAATCCCTCGATGACGGGATTGCAGGCTCGCACGTCGGCCACCAGGGAGGCGAGATCCTGGTACAGGACGGCATCGGCGCCAATCGCCTCGGCGATCTGCTGCTCGTCGCGTCCCGCGGCGATGAGCTCGGAGCGCGTGGGCATGTCGATGCCGTAGACGTTCGGGAAGCGCACCGGCGGGGCGGCCGAGGCGAAGAAGACCTTCTTCGCGCCGCACTCGCGGGCCATCAGCACGATTTCCCGGCTCGTCGTGCCGCGCACGATCGAGTCGTCGACCAGGAGGACGTTCTTGTCCTTGAACTCCACGGGCATCGCGTTGAGCTTCTGCCGCACGCTCTTCGTGCGCTGCTCCTGCCCGGGCATGATGAACGTGCGCCCGATGTAGCGGTTCTTGATGAATCCCTCGCGGTAGGGCTTGCCGAGCTTCGCGGCCACCTCGAGGGCGCTCGGCCGGCTGGAATCCGGGATCGGGATCACGACGTCGATCTCCGGCGCGATTCCCGAGGCGATAATCTTGTCGGCGAGGCTCTTGCCCATGTTGCGCCGGCTCTCGTAGACCGACACGCCGTCGATCACCGAATCGGGTCGCGCCAGGTAGACGAACTCGAAGATGCACGGATTGAGCGAGGGCGCCTGCGCGCACTGCCTGGCGTAGAGATTGCCGCTCTGGTCGACGAGCACGGCCTCGCCGGGGGCCACGTCCCGCATCGCCTTGAAGCCCAGCGCGTCCAGGGCCACGCTTTCGCTCGCGACGATGAACTCCACGCCCTTGTCCGTGTCCGTGCGTCCGATGATGAGCGGGCGGATGCCCTTCGGGTCGCGAAAGGCGAGCAGCCCGTAGCCGGCGATCATGGCGACCACGGCGTAGGCGCCCTTCACGCGCCGGTGCACGCCGCCCACCGCCTTGAAGATGGCGTCGGGCGTGAGGCGATGGCCGCCGTCGCAGGCGTCGTGGATCTCGTGCGCCAGGACGTTCAGCAGCACCTCGGAATCCGAATTCGTGTTGATGTGGCGCCGGTCCTCGAGGAACAGCGACTTGCGCAGCTCCTCGGCGTTCACGAGGTTGCCGTTGTGGCCCAGCACGATGCCGAACGGGGAGTTCACGTAGAACGGCTGCGACTCGGCCACCGAGAAGGCGGAACCGGCCGTGGGATAGCGGCAGTGGGCGATTCCCATGGTCCCCGCGAGGCTTCTCATGTCGCGGGTGCGGAAGACGTCGCGAACGAGGCCGCGGCCCTTGTGCATGTGGAAGCTGTGGCCATCGGCCGTGACGATCCCCGCCGCGTCCTGGCCGCGGTGCTGCAGGACGGTGAGCCCGTCATAGAGATACTGGTTGACTGGGCTTCGCGCGACGACTCCGACGATTCCGCACATGCTTCAGGCGTTCCTCAGGCCGGGGATCGTGACCCCGCGATAGTTTAAGCGCTTTGCCGGCCGTTGTGGCCGGCGCGACGCGGCGGATCCCCGCACGTCAGGGCAATGTCACCACCCGCGCCTCGAGCCCGGCGCGCTTGAGCTGCACCGCGGCCCTTTCGGCCGCTTCGCGCGTGGGGAAAGGCCCGGCACGAAGGCGGGTCAGCTCGCCCGACGAGCCGTCCAGGCGCTCCGTGTAGTGGGCAAGGCGCGCCGCGGCGATTCGCTCTCGGGCCTGGGCGAGCTTCGCGTCGTCCTTGAAAGCGCCCACCTGCACGGCAAATCCTTCCAGCGTGGGCGCGGACGGGGCCGGCTTCGCCGCGGGAGCCGTCGGCCTCGGCGCGGCCTGCTTGAATTCGGGCGACTTCGCCTCCACCGACTTCTTCGCTTCCGAGGGTGGGGCCTCGACGGCCGCCACGGAGGCGGGCGGGGCGGCAGCCGATAGCGCCGTGGCCGGGTCCGTCGGCGCCTGGGTCACCGGCGTCCCGGGGCTCTTCGCCTTCGGCAACTTTGCAGGGCCGGCATTCGAATCCTTCGGCGGAATCGCGAGCTCGGGCTCGACCCTTCCACGGCGCGGCTCGGGGTCAAGCACCATCGGGACGAAAACGACGGCGACGAGGACGAGCGCGACTGCCCCGATCAGGCGCTGTCGGCCCTTGCGGCGGAGTTCAACGTGTTCGGCGGTGGGGTCGCTCGGCATCTCGGGCGGCAGTCATCGCGGAAGCTCGAGAACTCCCGCGACAGTCAGGAACGAGCCGAAAACGAGGATTCTATCACCCGGCCCCGCCTCCCGAAGGGCCGCCTCGTACGCGAGCGGGACCGTGGCGAAGGCCCGCGTCCGGTCGGCCAGGCCGCGCGCAGCCAGGATTGCCGCCACCGCCGAGACGGTCGCCGCCCGCTCGTTCGCCACCGTGGCCACGTGCCAGCGATCCACGCGCGGCGAAAGGGCATCGACCACTGCGCCGATGTCCTTGTCGGCGAGCATCGCGAAGACCGCGATCGTGTTCCCGGCGTAACCCATCTCCCCAAGGCCCTGCGCGAGCGCGCGCGCTGCCTGCGGATTGTGGGCCACGTCGAGGACCACGGTCGGACGACCGGGCAGCACTTGCAATCGCCCCTCCAGGCGAACGCCGGTGAGCCCGCGCCGGATTTCTCCGAGCGAGACCGGGAACCTTTGCGTCGCTTCATCGAGGGCGGCGAGCGCGAGCGCCGCGTTGCCGAATTGCCAAGGGCCTCTCAGCGCCGGCGGTGGGAGGGCCCGCTTCGCGCCGCGGCGCCCCTCGAAATCCCATTGCCGCTCATGGACGAACGCGCGGAAATCGCGACCCATGACCTGGAGGTTCGCGCCGATCGACTCGGCGTGCAGGAGCAGCGAACGCGGGGGATCCGCATCGCCGCACAGCGCCGGGCGCCCCGGCCGGAAGATGTGCGCTTTCTCGATGCCGATCGCCTCGCGGGTGTTGCCGAGCCAGGCCTGGTGGTCGAGATCGATGCTGGAGACGACCGCGCAATCGGCGTCCACGATGTTCACCGCGTCGAGCCTGCCGCCGAGGCCGACCTCGAGGATCGCGACGTCCACGTTCGCCTCGCCGAAGGCGGCAAGTGCCGCGAGCGTCCCGAACTCGAAGTAGGTGAGCGCGGTGGATTCGCGCGCCTGCTCCACGCGGTCGAAATGCCTCGCGAGCGCCGCGTCCCCCGCCTCCTCGCCGGCGATGCGCACGCGCTCGTTGTAGCGCAGCAGGTGCGGCGAGGTGTAGAGCCCGGTCCGGTAGCCGGCCTCCCGAAGGATGCTCTCCAGGAAGGCGCAGGTGGATCCCTTGCCATTGGTGCCGCCCACCGTGAAGGCGAATCCCGGGGGCGCGAGACCCATCCGGCCGGCGACCTCGCGCACGCGCTCCAGCCCCAGCGCGATCTGGGCGGGATGTTGCGCCGAAATGTAGTCGAGCCACGACCCGAGCGGGGCGGCCGGGCCGGGCGAACGGCTCACTGCGCGGGGCGCGAAACGCTGGAAGGGTTCATGCCTCGGGCGCGGGCTCGCGCTTGAGCAAGGCGATGATCCGCGAGACGCGGTCGCGAAGCTCGCGGCGGTCGACGATCATGTCGATGGCGCCTTTCTCGAGCAGGAATTCGGCGCGCTGGAACCCTTCCGGCAGGGTCTCCCGCACGGTCTGCTCGATGACGCGCGGACCGGCGAATCCCACCAGGGCGCCGGGTTCCGCGATGACGACGTCGCCGATCATGGCGAAGCTCGCCGATACGCCGCCCATGGTGGGGTCGGTCAGGATCGAGATGAACGGCTGGCGGGCCGCGGTCAGCTGGTGCAGTGCCGCGGTCGTCTTCGCCATCTGCATGAGCGAGAAGAGCCCCTCCTGCATTCGCGCCCCGCCCGTCGCGGTGAAGCAGACGTAGGGCACGCGTTCGTCGCAGCATGCCTGGACCGCGCGCACGAAGCGCTCCCCCACGACCGAGCCCATGGAGCCGCCGAGGAACTCGAACTCGAACGCCGCCACGATGACGGGCACCGATTTCACGGCCCCCTGCATCACGACCAGCGCGTCGGTCTCGCCCGTTTCCTTCCCCGCTTCCAGGAGCCGCTCCGAATACTTCCGGCTGTCCTTGAACTTGAGCGGGTCCAGGGGCATGACTTCCGAGGCGAGCTCCGCTCGTCCCTCCGCGTCCATGAAGGCATCGAGCCGCTGGCGCGACGAAAGGCGGTTGTGGAAGCTGCATTTCGGGCAGACGTGCAGGTTCTTTTCGAGATCGGTGAAATAGAGGACCGCCTCGCACGAGGGGCACTTGCTCCAGAGGCCCTCCGGGACGGCCTTCCTCTGCGTGCCCTCCTCGCGCTTGATCTTGGGGGGAAGGAGCTTGCGGAACCAGCTCATGCCATGGCCTTGTCGGCGGCCGCTGCATCGATCCCGGCGCGGAACCCGGCGAGCACGGCGCCGGCCCGCGCGGCGGCCTCGGCGGGAGCGGCATGCTCGATTTCCTCGACGATCCGGCTGCCGATCACCACGGCGTCGGCGAAGCGCGCGATCTCGCGGGCCGTTTCCGGGTCGCGGATGCCGAAGCCCACGCCCACCGGGACGTTGGTGTGGGCCCGGATCCGCCCCAGCATTCGCTCCACGTCGGCCGTGTCGATGTTGGCCGCGCCGGTCACGCCCTTCAACGAGACGTAGTAGATGTAGCCCTTCGCCAGGCGCGCCACCAACTCGATGCGCGCCTCGGTCGACGTGGGCGAGAGCAGGAAGATCGGGTCGATGCCGGCACCCGCAAGGTCCCGGACCCAGGACCCGCACTCCTCCGGCGGGTAATCGACGATGAGAACGCCGTCCACGCCCGCCTCTGCCGCGCGCGCGGCGAAGGCCGCCGCCCCGAAGCGTTCCACCGGGTTCGCATAGCCCATGAGGACGATCGGCGTGCGGTCGTCCTCTCGCCGGTAGAGCGACACCGAGTCGAGAATGCCCGCAAGCCCGGTGCCGCCGCGGAGCGAGCGCTCCGAGGCCCGCTGGATCGTCGGGCCGTCGGCCATGGGATCGGAGAAGGGCACACCCAGTTCGATCACGTCCGCGCCGTTTCGCACGAGGGCGCGCATCACGTCGAGCGTCTGGCCGGGGGTCGGATCGCCGGCGGTCACGAACGGCACCAGCGCCGCGCGCCGCCCGGCGCGAAGCCTCTCGAATGCGGCGGCGATCCGGCTCATGGGCGCGCGCGACCGCTCGGGCAGGTGGCCGGCACTAGAATTCGATCCCCGACGCCCGGGCGACCGTGTGCATGTCCTTGTCGCCGCGCCCGGACAGGTTCACGAGCAGGATGCGGTCCTGCGCGAGGGTCGGCGCCAGCTTCATCGCATGGGCCAGCGCGTGGCTCGATTCGAGCGCCGGGATGATGCCTTCGGTCCGGCACAGCACGTGGAACGCGGCGAGCGCCTCGTCGTCGGTGATGGACACATAGCGGGCTCGGCCGCTGTCCTTGAGCCAGGCGTGCTCGGGCCCCACGCCGGGATAGTCGAGGCCGGCGGAAATCGAGTGTGTCTCGAGAATCTGCCCGTCGTCGTCCTGCATGAGATAGGTGCGATTGCCGTGCAGGACACCCGGCGAGCCCGCGCAGAGCGTCGCCGCGTGCTTCCCCGTGGCGATCCCGAGGCCGCCCGCTTCCACGCCGACCAGTTCCACGCCGGCGTGGGGAATGTAGGGGTGGAAGATGCCCATGGCATTCGATCCGCCGCCGACGCAGGCCAGAACGACATCGGGCTGGCGCCCGGCGATCTCGGGCATCTGGACGAGGCATTCCTTGCCGACGACGCAATTGAAGTCGCGCACCATCATCGGATACGGGTGCGGACCGGCGACGGTCCCGATGATGTAGAACGTGTTCGCGACGTTGGTCACCCAGTCGCGCATCGCCTCGTTCAGCGCGTCCTTGAGGGTGCGGGAGCCGCTCGACACCGGCACCACGGTCGCGCCGAGGAGCTTCATGCGATAGACGTTCTGCGCCTGCCGCGCGACGTCCTCCGTGCCCATGTAGACCACGCACTCCATGCCATAGCGAGCCGCCACGGTGGCCGTTGCCACCCCGTGCTGGCCGGCACCGGTCTCCGCGATGACCCGGGGCTTGCCCATGCGGCGGGCGACCAGCGCCTGGCCCATAGTGTTGTTCACCTTGTGGGCGCCGGTGTGGTTCAGGTCCTCGCGCTTGAGGTAGATCTGCGCGCCGCCCAGTTCGCCGGAAAGGCGCCTGGCGTGATAGACCGGGCTCGGCCGGCCGACGTAGTGCTCGAGCTCGTCGTCGAGCTCGGCCTGGAATGCCGGATCCTTGCGGCACGCTTCATAGGCCGAGCGAAGCTCGCCCAGCGCCGCCTGGAGCGTCTCGGCCACGAAAATCCCGCCGTACGGGCCGAAATGGCCTGCCGCATCGGGAAGGTCGTAGGCCGGCGTGGACGAGGCGCTAGTCGCCGCCGCGCGCATCTGCATCTCTCACACTCCTCACGAATTGCACGATCCGGGCCGTGTCCTTCACGCCGCGCGTCGACTCGACGCCGCTGGAAACGTCGACCGCCCAGGGCCGCAAGGCGCCGATCGCCCGGCCCACGTTCGCCGCGTCCAGCCCGCCGGAGAGAACCACCCGCCCGGCAAGCCCCGGCGGCACGAGTGTCCAGTCGAACGCGGTGCCGGTGCCCCCGAATCGGCCCGCCACCTGCGCGTCGAGCAGCAGTGCCGCCGCACGGGCGAAACGACTCTCGCATTCTACCAAATCGACCCCCGGTCCGACCCGGATGGCCCGGATCCACGGCAGGCCGAACTGATCGCAAAACGCCGCAGGCTCGTCGCCGTGGAACTGGAGCATGGCGAGCGGCACCCGCGCGAGGACATCGCGAATCACCGTGGCTTCGTGATTGACGAAAAGGCCGACGGAAGCGACGAAGGGTGGCAGCGCGCGCGCCACCTCCCCGGCAATGGCCGCATCCACGGCTCGCGGACTGTCCGGATGGAACACGAGCCCGATCGCATCGGCGCCCGCCTCGGCTGCGGCCATGGCGGTCGCAGGGTCGCGGATGCCGCAGATCTTGATGCGTGTCCGGTGGGCGATCATGGGGAGGGGAGGAGCGGATTCGGCCGGAAGGCGGGAAGGCCGAACGCGGAATCATACTCGATGGCGCAGAGGTAGAGCCCGTCGGGCGGGAACGTGGGCGCCGCGAGGCGACGGTCGCGCCCGTCGAGCAGTTGCGGGATCCACGCCGCCGGCTTCCTTCCGGCCCCGATGTAGACGAGGCTTCCGACGACGTTTCTCACCATGTGGTGCAGGAAAGCGTTTGCGCGGATGGTCACCACCACGAGGCTGCCGATTCGCTCCACCTTCGCTTCGTGGACGATTCGCACTGGCGATCGCGCCTGGCACTGGGCATCGCGAAACGCGCTGAAGTCGCGCTCACCCACCAACGTCGCGGCGGCGCCGTTCATCGCCGCCACATCCAGGCGGCGGTGGAACCAGCCTGCC
>Ga0154020_10003178_pt1 | contig 19859 bp, 11 predicted proteins | sample Klosneuvirus_201_FD_109709 | JGI IMG/M metagenome (GOLD analysis project Ga0154020, IMG submission 109709) | Active sludge microbial communities from wastewater, Klosterneuburg, Austria - Klosneuvirus_20160825_MG | ecosystem: Engineered > WWTP > Aerobic digester > Activated sludge | place... | reverse complement strand
TAATTCAAAGTGGAATGCCCATAGACGATGCAGATACTGTAGCTAATGAAATTTCCTTAGGGTTACCTCCTTCGATACCAACACCACCTGGTTTTTCTCCAATGGCAACTGGAACATCACCTGCTGCGGGTAATGTGTCCGATAACTCAGGAATATCCGGTGGAAGTGGAGGTTCTGGTGGAAGTGGTGGTTCTGGTGGAAGTGGTGGATCTGGAGGTTCAGGTGGAAGTGGAGGTGGAAGTGGTGGATCTGGAGGTTCAGGTGGAAGTGGTGGATCTGGAGGTTCAGGTGGAAGTGGAGGTGGAAGTGGTGCAGACAGTATTTTGGATAGATCTGATGAATATACAGCGGACATGACATCTGTTACGTTATCAGAATCATTTATGCAGTTAACCGATACAACTGGTGGTCAATGCCAAAGCATGGCAACATTCCAAAACGCAGTAAGTGAGCAATTCGATACAATGACCACTGAACTAGAAGCAACACATGCACAAGCAGACCAAGCGGCGCAGGAATCACTAACAGCAGGCCAAGAAGCAGAAGCGGCTAAACAACAAGCAATCGCCGCACAACAAGCAGCTGCCGCACAAATAGCATCTGCAAATGCACAATTAGAGTCTGCAACTGCTGCTATAGCTGCAGCCGAAGTAGCAAGACAATCTGCTATAGCAGAACAACTGCACTATCAATCATTAATTATTGGAACAGACTAAGTATAAATTATGAATATAGATCGTTACGGAAACATAGATTCGATTAATACATTGAATACACCAATGTATGGACTTGAATTTACAGTGACTGATTTAGAGAATGTTGGATATAAGGAATTATATTTATCTGTTAACGATGCATACTCTGAATTATTTTTTACTGAAATCCATGTGTATACAACCATAGGTGACTATATTGGGTCGACGTATAATAATACGTTAATACTTGACTCTGAGTCAAATAGTCTACATGTTGATGTATATGAAGTGTTTAACACATTAGGAATTGATAGAGGTAACTATAAAATAATTGTAAACGTATATTCTCCAGTACTGGGTATACCAGATGTAAGTGTAAATAATAAACCATTCTTTGTACAAGAAATATCACCTGAACGTACAGAACTAAAGTTAGTTATTAAAGATACTGTTAACACTCTTATGTTTCAACAGTTTAGAGATTTTGTATATGACTTAACATATTATGAAATCTTAAATACATTAATTATTAATTTCGGAAAAAACAATATAGGTCGTGTTGTTAATTTGAGATTCGATGAAAGGGATAATAATGTATTTTATGTGAAGCTAAATAAACCGTTGCATGAGTCAGTTATAGAACAGGCGCAAGGATGGATAGCTATAGAAATAATGGATAGCTACATTGATAATGTATCTCTTGTAAGGGAAATTATTAAACCTGCATTCAATGTATTACGAAATCCTAACTTCGACATGGATGCAGATGAATATGATTCTGCTAGTACTATGTACAAAACATGGAACGAGCTACTGGATACAAACGCACAAACGTCACAGAATATAATAGATAGAATAGTATCGGGATCAAGTGAAGCGACAATAAACATTGATTATACTGATTTCGGTAATTATATATTTTATAGTCATGCAGAAGAAAGAATAGATATATTTTATGAAAAAATATCACAAATTGAAATATATGAATCTGATATAGTATCGATAGAAAGTTCCACAACTGGGTCAATTAAAGGATATACAAAATCTTCACGTGACACTATACAAGAACGAATAGATACAATAAAATCTTCATTCGATCCGTTCGAACGATGGTTATATTACTCACCAATAGAGCCAATATTTACGCACGATGTTAGTGGGTCAGTATCACCTATACCTAAGCAAGAAATAAATAATGAATATGTTTATTATTCAACTGGGTCAAATGAAATTCAGACCTGGTATACTAATCATGTAGAATATGCAAAGGAATTTGACAGAACTAACTATAATAGTTTGTGGTGGTCAATACCAGAACACATATTAATGGATACAAATAACTCAGAGTATGTGATGTTTGTTAACATGATCGGACATCATTTCGATGTCATGTATATGTATATTAATGCTTTAACTGAGATACATAATAAGGACGAGCACCCACAACGAGGCGCAAGTAATGATTTATTATTTTATATAGCTAAATCATTTGGCTGGAACTTGCAACACAATCGAGCATTAAGCGACTTATGGTCGTATAAACTAGGAACAGATGCAGATGGTAAATTTGTAGACTCATCGAACATGCGTATTAACTCGCATGAAACACAGACTCATATATTGTGGAAACGTATTGTAAATAATTTACCGTTATTATTAAAAACTAAAGGTACCGATCGGTCAATAAAAGCATTAATGTCCATATATGGAATCCCTCAAACTTTATTATCAATTAAAGAGTACGGCGGCGCAACTATCGATAGCATAACTCCATTATCGATCAGAGATATGTTTTCATATAAGTTACATGTTGATGGGTTAAATGATAACGATTATATAAAAATACCCCAGGATACTGTTAATGTTGCATCATACGGATGGGAAGACGGAGGATACTGCGACCCACCTAACCAACTACCAACATCGAGTAAATTACCAGATACATATGAATTCAGATTTAGTACTAGAGAATATGATACTGGGTCACTATCTGTGTTGTTTACAAAAACCAATAATAGTGCATATATAGGTGATAGTATTAATTCGATTGTATACATAGTGCATTCAGATATAATATCATCAAGTTTCGGTGAAGTGCCTAATATGATATCGGGTAGTAAGGAATTTGGAAAAATAATATATTCAACATTTGGAGATAATGCACAGTACCATACTTCAAGTTACTTACCACTGTTCAACGGTGATATGTGGACAGTTAGAATATATAAGGAAGCAGACGCTGATATATTTCAAATAGCGCAAGCTAGGGACTGTTCACATGGTGTAATACAGAGTAATGTTAATTTAGTATTTGAAAATACAGAATATAGTGACGACACAACAAACGTATATTTTGGTAGTTTTAGAGAAGGGATGCCAATTGGGTCAACATTAAAAACAGTATTATTAAATAACACTCCGTTCAGCGGAAGTAATGTCGATGTGAATTATTCCAACATATATGTACAAGCGTATAAGGAGTATTACACAACGTATTCAGATGCAACATTTAATAATCACGTACTAAATCAATATGCATACAATACAGATTCTCCATCCGGTTCGTTTTATTCATTATATAGATATTATGGGTTCGGTATCGATAATCAGAAATATGACCATACAGCAGGTCCATACAGCGGAGAAATAACATCTTCTTTGTTTTCTTTACATCCAGATCGAAGCAAATTACCTAGCCATCCGTACATATACATTAATTCTAAACCAGACGATAGTGAGTATGCAATACTAAATGAAACCGCGTATGCACAAGTACCTAGAATTGGTGGTATTCCAATACAGAACAATAAAATAAGAATTGAGTCTGGTGAATTAGTCAGGGAATTAAGTTCTGATTCTAGGTCAGAAGTATCAGAGAACGACACAAGTGGGTACGATTCAAATCGATTAGCTATAGTGTTCTCGACTGCGGATTATATTAACGAAGATATTGCAAACCATATGGGATTTGCAGATTTGGATTTTTGGATAGGTGATCCCGAATTTGAATTTGACTCTGAATATAAGGAATTAAGAAATAGAAGAAATGACTATTTTCAAAAATATGAGCAACGCAACGATATTAATGCGTTAATTAGGTTATTAAGTTTATATGATTATACATTCTTTGAACAGTTAAAGCAATTAGTACCAGCACGTGCTGATCTAATATCTGGCATTTTAATTGAGCCTCATATACTTAATAGATCTAAAGTGCAACTATCGCACAGACCGAAAATTAAAAGAAAAACATTAAGAAAGGATATTACATATACTCGGTCAATTGTTGGTAAGAACCCAACATTAAAAACAATAGTTGGAGTTGAACATAGTGTCGATGCCGAAGTTACGCAATCAACAGGATCAGTGAATTTGAATGAGGTAGTATGCACTGATATCAATATATTAGAAACAACAATACTTGACCCCGTTACAATTACAGCCGATGGCTACGATGTAGTGGTGGGAGTAGTAAAGGTGATAGACACAACGAAATTATTTACTGGTTCAATTAAAGAAATAATAGACGTACAGAGACCCGATTGCAGATATTTTGTTAGGGAGTACACATTTCAATCGTATCAACCAAAGGATTCACTAATAGTCGATCCATTCATTAAAGATGATACTAAATGGGTTATTACGAACTATAATACTACAATAGTAGAACCTACCGACTTAGGTAATATCGATAAACATGATAGATTAAAGACATCTATAGAATTAACATACTTAGCGCCGACAGCGTCAAGTGCAAGATCATTTGATTCAGTTCCAGGTATGGAATACGTCTGCAGAGTGCATTCGTCAATAAAAACTATAACTGGGTCAGTTAACTTAGGTGTTAATATAATACGGTCATACTATAGCGGAAGTATTCAGGTATCTTCTTCGTATAGTGAAGTACTGAGTATATTAAATAGATCAATAGACGGAGTATACTTTGCAGATGAATATAGATTTATATTTACTGGAAGTAATAATCCATATACTGCATCCGTAGGTCATTCAGCAGGTGAATCAATCAGCGTGTCATTTAATTATTTGGGAACTAATGTTGACCCTGCGATATTAATTTATTCATCTGAAATACATGCATATTTAGGTAGTGATTACAATGAAAGTTGGGCACGAAAGGAATATAGCGATTTACTAATAGAAAAGGGATATTCAGAGAAAATACATAATTATCAAAACGATGAGCATTTAGATAGAAATACACACAGGTTTAGGGGTAGTAAATTAGTTGGACCTGGAATTAATATAGATTCTCCGAATACTTACAACGGCCGACCTGTAATTGAAATACGAACTGTTAATCCGAACTCTTTAAAGATGGGCGATGGAGGAAAAGAGGGCAATTTACGATTGTCCTAAATAAATAAAAAAAATAGTATATATATTACTAAAGAATTATAACTAATAAAAATAAAAAGAGATAACAATGGGATATCTTTCAAACACGAATTTAGTGGTCGATGCAATATTAACTAGGAAAGGAAGAGCCCTACTAGCCGCAGGACAGAATGAATTTAATATCACTCATTATGCATTAGCTGATGATGAAATTGACTATAGTTTATGGAACGCAGATCATCCGCTAGGCACAAGTTACTATGGTGCAATTATTGAAGCGATGCCAATAACAGAGGCAGTACCAGATGAGACTCAAGTAATGAAATACAAACTGGTAACATTACCAAAGAATACAATACGAATACCAGTGGTATCTGTGCCTAACAGTTCAATTGTATTGTCAGAAGGTCAACAAGACTTAATTAAACCTCAAACTATTAATTACTTCGAAGGTAATAGTACATATGGTTATTCAGCTATATTAGCCGATTCCGATGTATGTACATTGGAGGTTGTAGAAACGTCTATTGCAACTGGAAATATAAGTAGTGCAAACATGGTACCCGCAGGTCTGGGACTTGGCGGTCAGTCGATAACGTTGGTAGGTAAAACATTTAGAATTATAGCTAAGTCTGCAGTCGCAGTCGATAAAACAACGACACTGACTATAGTTGGTAATGAAACAGGTGGTCAAACTGTAATCAATATAACAGTAAATAAACAAAATAATTCAATGGGATTGTCAGGTACATCAAACTTAGTAATTCCATAAATAAAAAAGAAATAAAATAAATGGCAGTACCAATTGGAATAAAGAACGGACAAGGTACCGTTGGAGGTTCAATGATAAGTCCTAGTTCGGGAACTTCTAGATATTCACCTAATACCTACTTAGACGCTAGTTTAATGGATTCCATTAAGAGTGCAGGTTATATTATGTCTGCAACGTCATATACTCCAGAGTATGTTACTAATAATTTCAAATCTGGTATGATTAGTGTGCAAGGTAAAGGTGTAGCGGGATTTTACGATAATGGAGGATCTTCATATGTAATTAACGAAACGGGTAGAGTATTTATATTATCTACGTCACCTATAGATAAGGGTGGAAAGACCCCGACAGGTGGATCAGGCGTTGATCCTGGCGACACTAGAACTAACTTCGGCGGAGGTGGAGGTGGTACTATTATATCACCACCGAACACAGGAGTCAATAATCCAATCGGTCCATATGGACAGGACGGCGTTACTGGAAATCCGAGCGGTGGCGGTGGCGGAGGCGGACCTATTATAACAAATGATACACAAATAAAAAATGCATTGGGATCTGGTAAAATATTTACGTCATTCAATTACGATGACATAATACCTAATCAGCAAGAAATTGTTACCAGGGCACTATGGAGTAATAATGAAGGTAATTTATTAACTTACTACACTAGTTCAGAACAAACAGTATCACAGAAAAGATATTACTATGAAATATTCAATAGTTCATCTGCGGACTATTGTTGTTCAGATGCACAATTTAGCGTTGCTTACGGACATAAATTAGGGTCAGGAAGTGCAGATTTAGGTGGGCAGATTGAAGATACTCCAAATAAAGCAATATACGGACAATACAGATTGTTATGCCTAGATCCTAAGGAAGAACGATTCACAATCAACGGCACAGCAACTGATTCTATATATGCAATAAATATAAATAGAGCAAGAATGCGAGAATTTATAGACGAAGGTAATATAGAAATAAATCTTGCATGTTTGTCGGGTTCACAATTCATCGCAGGTGGTGGAAGTCCATCGGCAGTAACAGGTAGTAATGTTAAATTATCTGGAACGGGTGAATGTATAAGGTTAATTGACGATTCAAAGTTAAACCCTGCAACTATTAAACAATCAGGTGAAGTGTATAATATTGTATCGGGTTCAATTGAAGATGGTATATACAACCCAGAAAATCCACATATCTATGGACTATTATTCAGAAGAAAAGGTATAGTAATTTTGGATGGTACTAGGTTGGATGCATCTGCATCGTTTGCAACTGTAACGGGTAGAGAAGTACCAGGTGACAATGCATATAAATTATTTACATCCATTAGTGGTTCTGCTAAATATACTGACGGTTCAGGTGATTATTTAGGATTTAAAGGTAGAGGTGGAGAAATAGTCAAGTCGACATATTATTCTATACATGTTAAATCAGTCGATTACAACTTTAGTAATAATCCAACATTCACGACTGGAAGTTCGGGTGACTTACGACACCCCGATATGATCAACGATCCAAAAACATATATAACTAGTATCGGTTTATATAACCAAAACAAAGAACTAGTTGCAATTGCAAAAGTATCAGAGCCGATTAAGAAATCTTTTAAAGAGGAAGAGTTGATACAAATAAAACTCGACTTCTAAAAACATACGTAAGTAACATATGAGAATAATATTGCAAAGGGCGAATGAGGATTCAACTGTATTTGAACAGTTTAGGCTACCGTTATCAGTCGAGGAGTGGACTAGAATTGAATCGGCAACACCAGGTTATCCAGCGTATGGTAATGTAATAAGTTATACTGAAACTAATCTAACAGTAAACGATGTATTGAATAACTGCCAGCCCATGTACTTTAGGTTATATGGAAGATCAACATCCAATTACGATGTTAATTCGATGGACTGGAGTAGGGAGGAATATAGAGGGTTTATACCATCAACTGCGTATGCAGGAGCAGGTAACAGAAATTCACAAAATTATCTTGCAATAGCTCCCGACGGTAAAGTATATTTAATATTATTTAGCCCGGCCAACGGTAGGTTAATTATAATAGATAAACCTGATATTATTACTGACCCTGGGCCAACGGATAAAAAGAATAAAGAGGAAGAGCATATACTACTAGGTTCAGGACAAGTATTTGTTGAATTGGAACCTGAGCACGTGCAAAGTTTTACAGAACAAAAGAGTAATCCATTATGGTCAGACGATGTACATGTATTAACATCATATTACTTGTCGGGTAGTACACCAGATCAATCAAAAATGAATTATGCACTTGGAGTATATAATAAAAATTATACCGACCAGTGTGCAGAATTACAATTTCAAATAATGTATGCTGATTACGAAGGTAAAGGCGACAGAGATCTCGGTGGACTAGACAATGAAACTATAACTAAGGCACTGTATACACAATACTCGAACATATTATTACCACAAGGGCAGAATAAGTTCAATTTCAATGGAGAAGATGAAGATTATGTGTATATAATTAAAGTACCAGCTAAAAGATTTAAAACAACAATGGATGCGGGCAACTGGCAGTTAACACTATCGAGTGCTAATTTCGCAAGTAACATCAACACCGACTCTAGTTTAAGTGAATTGTCTAACGCAACGTATGCATCAGAATCAGTTACACTAATAGATACATCAGTAATTGCAAAAGAACCTGTTAGTTTAACAACACGAACATATGATGTTCGTATAGGTACAATTGAAGATGGACTATATATCAACTATGCAGCATTGCCACAATATACATCAAGTGCAGTATATATAAGCGGTTCGATACATGCCGCAATTAAAGGTGAACTGACAGCAACTTCAAGTATAGTAATGCCATTGGGTGCTACTGTAGGAACAAGCGTAACAGGTAGTCTAAGTGGAGTATATATTAACTTGGGTGGCGGGCACTACATTAATAGTGGGTCTGGTACTTACGCAGGTACAATTACAGCACTTGGTACTGTATCGGGCTCGTACGTAGTAAGTGGGATATTTACGGGTACAGGTAAATACAAAGGAATTACTACAGGGTCAATTAGTAGTAATATTACATTAATACCACGAATTACTGATGATCAGGCATACATGCCATCGGGATCAATTGACTTCGGGTCAGAGGCAACTGTCGGTTATATCCCCTACACAGGTTCATTTTTACCAAACACTAATGAAATACAAGGTTCGTTCAGGATGTTAACGGTATCTGGCAGTAATTTAATTCCAATAAGTAATGCGGGTATTATAGGTGCATTCTATACCGATGATATAACATATACAACGTATATACCATTAGATTTAAATAACGCAGACCTATTAACTGTATATAATTCAACAAATGAATTTTTTTATATTGATGCATTTTTTAGAATTACAAAAAATAACTATGGTGAATTTTATCCAAATCACGGGATTATAGTACTTAGCGGTAAGAAGATGGATGAATTAGGGTTCAACACTAATCGTTCAATTGAACGGAATGGCCTTAATACATATAGATTATATAGATCGATGAAATTAGTATGTGATAATAACTTTACTGATGATAGTGGAGATGTACTGGGATTTTACGGCAGATCTGTTGATATAAAACATAATAAGTTATGTTTCATAAGAGTTAACAGTCAGCGCCTAAACTATAGTAATAATCCAACGTATGTCACAGGAGAATCTGGTGAAATTATTGACGATTTTAAATATAAAAATAAATCATTATTTACTAGTGTCGGACTATATAACGAAAAGAAAGAACTTTTAGCAATCGGTAAAATATCAACAGTAATGCAAAGCGCATTAACAAAGGAGTCTCTGTTCAAAGTTAAAATAGGGATTTAATAATGTCTATACCAATAGTATATACTGCGGTGAAAAAACAAGACTTCACAGTTAAACCAGTAAAGTTATTTAAGGAATACAATATAGACAACATAGCTATGTCGACTACTGCAAGTGGGTACACTTCTATAATTGGCATATATCAGAAATATCCAACACCAATCGGTACTAATTTAGCTAATAATGATCCTACGAATGCAGTAGATGGCACATATCAGTCAATTATATGGAAACAGATTGAACATATGTACTATAGAGATGCATACGTACCTGGTCTCACGCTGGAACACTACAGCGATCGAGAAACTTTTAAATTCCTAAATATATCAGCTTCATATATATCAATCCCATATTTAGATTATGGCGAAAGAATAAAAGCAAAAAGCGTCAAATTAACAAATAATAATTTAGGTATCACTGTAATTGACGACGGTAGAGGTAATTTATATGATCCCGTTGTGCATGAAACACTCCCAAAAATAAGAGAAGAGTATATAATTGGGTATTGGGGGTTCAATGATCTATATAAATTCACTAGACACGGTGAATCGACATTAATTAAAACTGGCGACTATAAATACACTTCGAAAACATTTAATGTTGTTGATAATAACGCATCGCAACTAAAAAATGTAACAGTAGATAATGGACAGTTATACTCTGGATCTAATTGTGGAATGTCTGCATACTTTAATACTGGGTCGTATATTATTACACCTCACCACGACAAACTTGACTTCGATGTCACAGAAGAATTCACAATATCGATGTGGGTTAAGTGTACAAACCAAGTAACTACTGGGTCAATAATATCGAAACGTGGCACCATTAACAAGTCACTTTATGGTAAATTTGAATCTCCAGGTAACTTGGTAGTTAAAAAATATAATAAATACGAGAATATTGATATAACTACAAACGTGTATCCATATGATATATGCGTAGAAAATGGAAATTTAAATTTTAGTAGAAGTGACGGTCATAATATTATCACCATTAGCGGATCAATTACAACTAACTGGACACATGTAGCATGCACAAGATTTTTTGAAAATAATATCCCTAAACTTGCATTATTCATTGATGGGCAATTAATAGATTCAGTAATAGATACTACAGGACATGCAGGTAATGACTATTCAATATTATTTGGTGCAATTAATAGAAATGGCGATGATCAGTATATAGGCAATATCGATGAAATTAGATTTGTTAATCGATCATTTTATAGCACTGGGTCACTAAATACAGATTTCTTTGAAAGATTGTCACACGTCAACAACATGTTTAATACTTCGATTATCGGTAATGTATTTTATAGATCTGGTAATATAAACATATCACCGTTGAATCCAAAGTACAGAAATATATTGAGTGGGTCGTTCAATTTAAACTATAAAGGTACTCATACAGTATATCAGTATGAGACAATTGTACGAGTTAGAAAAGGAGACTATAACACTACATTGAATCCAACTATATTGAAGTCACCTAAAAGTGATTTATATATTGACGATATAGTTACTGGAACATTGAAACCATACGTGACTACTATAGGTCTATATAATCAAAATGGAGATTTGTTGGTAGTAGGTAAGTTAGGTCAAGCGATACAAATCAGGGAGGATGTAGATTTAAATTTCTTAATATCATGGGACGCTTAATATGAATCATGAACGAATTTATAATAATATAATTCAAAACAGAATTAATAATCCGCTAACTATAGGAAAAAATGCTGAAATTGATTGACATGTATAAAATAATACTTGAAGAAGCAGCACCAGGAGGTACCATGGAATTAGGACAAACGCCCATTGAAGACGCAATTGCGTATTGTAATAGAATGGGGTTGAAGATTCCAAAATTAGAACAACATTTGAAGTTAGCTTATAAATTATTTTCATATGGAAAAACGAAACGTGAGGACATGCCGGTAATAAATACCGTAGATGTAAGAGAACTCCAACATAGATTAAAAAATGGCAACATTGATTTTAACCAACCCTACTCACCTAATACAGATTCGAGTAATCCGTTCCCAAGTGGTTTATCATACAGCGACGCAGCTAAATTCATGTCAAACGGACTGCATGACAAAAGCCGACCCGATGACCAAATTCACGTGGTACAGAAACTAATACCTGCAAAGGATTTAAAACCGATACAGAAACAGGTGTATTTAGATAAGGCAGTACTAAAAATAGTAAAAAGTAATGGTTCAATCGACTATTTAAGAAATGCAATACTAATATGCTCATCTGATAATAGAATAATTGACGGGCATCATAGATATTTAGCTGCACTAATAGTCAATCCATACTTCAAAGTCAACTGTTTGGTTGTAGATTTACCTATCTCTAAATTATTACCATTTGCAACGGCGTATGGGGACGCTATAGGAAACGAAAGGAATTTCTAAATAAATAAAATAATAATATGTCACATTGGATTTATAAAAACGAAATAGTAACTGAGATACCAGACGATGTAGAAGGTTTTATATACATCATTACTAATAATGTAACGGGTAGGAAGTATATAGGCAGAAAATATGTAAAATCTACAAAAAGAAAACCGCTTACGGCTAAACAAAAGCGAGAAGGTAAGGTACGGAGAACTAGAGTGACCACAGAATCTAATTGGAGAACTTATACAGGTTCAAATAAAAATATGAATAGTGACATTAAGGAACTCGGAAAAGATAAATTCACATTTGAAATAATAACATACGCACGTACAAAGGCTCAAATTAATTATCTGGAGATGTTTATGCAGTTCATAACACATTCTATAATTAAGAATGATTATTATAATGATACAATTGGTTCAAATAAATTCACTACAATGATACTCACTGGATTACACGAAAGTATCTGCAAAATAGATGAAAAATATATAACAAATTGTTTGGTTATTTGAATAATTTTTTGTATATTAACCAATGGATAATTCCGATCAGTCAGTTTTAAATATATTAACAAGCGTTCTAGGCAGTTATACTGAAAAGTCAAACGACAACTACGCATTTAATTGTCCATTCTGCCACCATCGAAAACAGAAATTAGAAATACAACTAGGTAGTCAATACTGGAATTGCTGGGTATGTGGATCTAAAGGAAAATCATTATATACGTTATTTAAAAAGGCAGGGGTTTCATCAGCTATAATTGACTCATTGAACGTAGTGCTAGGTAAAATAGTTAAACCGCGTTACGTGCAAGAAAAACCAACTAAATCGGTACAACTAATGCTACCTGACGAATATAATCCACTTTGGAAAATAAATAGTAATTCATTTAGTTATAATACCGCAATAAATTATTTGAAAACACGCGGAGTGTCAGATTTAGATATATTAAAATATCACATAGGATATTGTGACTCTGGTGTATATAAAGATATGTTAGTATTTCCAAATTATAATGAGTTCGGCCAATTGAATTATTTTACGACTAGAACATTTATGGCGAATAATAGAAGTAAATTTAAAAATCCAACTGTATCGAGGGATGTTATTGGGTTTGAATTACAATTAAATTGGCAATTACCTTTAATAATAGTAGAATCTGCACTCGATGCAATTATAATTAAACGGAATGCTACACCGTTATATGGTACAATAATGATGAATAGTTTAAAAAAACAAATAATTGAACGTGGCGTCAATGAATTATATATGGTACTCGACCCAGATGCAATAATGAAATCTATAGGTATTACAAAATATTTAATCGGACTTGGTAAAATTGTACATCTAGTTAATTTACCAGGAAACGAGGATGCAAATAGTATGGGTTATCAAAAGATTTGGGAACTTATTAATAATACACAACCAATCACTAATGATGCATTGTTAAAATTAGAAACAATGTGTAAATTAAGAGGCAAGTAATATATGAATAAAGTAAGTAAGATCTTTCATATCAGTGATATACACATAAGAAACTTTAAAAGGCATTCAGAATACAGAAGAGTTTTTAATAAGTTATACGATTATATTGAAAAAAACAAAGACGAAGGTTCAATAATTTATTTAGGCGGTGACATTGTACATTCGAAAAATGAAATAACACCTGAATTAATTGAGTTAACATCGTCATTTCTAAATAAGTGCGCCAGTATACTTCCTACAGTATTGATTGCTGGAAACCACGATGCAAATTTGGCAAATGCCAGTAGATTGGATACACTGACTGCAATAGTTAAAACTGTCGATAATCCCAATTTGCATTATTATAGGGATTCAGGTGTTTATGATTTCAGAAATATTAAATTTTCTGTATTTTCAGTATTTGGCGATGAATCTGAGTGGGTACCTGCATCGAATATCAAATTAACAGATTCATTCGATCATAAGATTGTACTGTACCATGGAATAGTTAATGGGTGTAGGAATGAAAATGGTGAAGTTATGGATTTACCAGGTCAGGAATTATCTATATTTAATGGGTTTGATTATGGGTTATTAGGAGATATACATACTTGTCAGACATTAAGTAATTATAAAATTGAACATAAAGAAATAGATGAAGAAGAATTAGAAAAATATTTAGATAAAGGCTGGGAAATAAATTATGAATAATTGTAAAATATGTAAAAAAGAAACCAGGAATAAATCATTTTGTTCTAATGCATGTAGGGATTCTCGTCCCCATAAAATAACCAAATGCCCAATATGTGAAACACCGCATAGAAATAAGGTATATTGTTCAGAGCAATGCCAATATAAAGGATATAGCCAACTAAATCCAATTAAAATAAACATATGTCCAGTCTGTGGAAATAAAACTAAAAATAAAATTCATTGTTCAAGAACATGTTATGCAATTACAGATTCTAAATCTAAAAAAGAATTTTATAATAAACATGGCCATCATAGTAAAGGTCGTAAACCATCAGATGAAGAAAATGCTAATAGGGCAACTAGTCTTAGAATTGCACATCAACTCGATCCAAATATAAGAATAAGAATGGCAGAATCAAGCAAAATGACAGCAATTCGAAATGGTTATGCAAATGGGTGGAGTCAGGAAACTAGGGAGAAACGAAAATTAAAACCAAGTAATTTAATAGGAAAATATGGAACGCGACCATGTGATATAAGTTTTGAAAAACAACATGGTATGACCTCGATACAATATGCATTTTCAAAATTACAACAAACCAATGAAACGTCAATTGAAAAGATTGTACGCTTGATATTAAATAAATATAGTATAAACTATACACAAGAATTTTTATTCAGTGGTCATTATTTTGATTTCCTATTATTAGATTATAATATAATTATTGAATGTGACGGAGATTATTTTCACAGCTATAATGTATTATTAGAAGATATGGACAGTACACAAAAAAATTCATATAAAAATGATATTAAAAAAAATAAAATTATAAATGATTCAAATTATCAATTAGTGAGATTTTGGGAGCATGAAATAAATGCAATTGGGTTTGAAGACAAGTTAATACAGTTATGGCAAAAATAAAAATATTTAAAAAAACACCAACAGTAAAATATAGCGGGTCGACAATCCAGCAGAACTTCCGCGAGTCACTCGACCATGGATTATTGGTTTGGGATTTAGAAAAACGTAATGCCGAATTCATTAAAATTAAAAATGATGTCGCATTTGTTACAATTCATGTAAATGGAGGTATAGTTACTACCGACCGGAGTATACTTGACACATTACCTAAGAACATTAAATTACGTATTAAACATAGTGGTACTAGTCCAATACAAATTCAGAAAATAATTGATGTATTTAAAAAGAAGTATAATGTAATTGAGTCAATTCCAATAAATAATGATCTTACTATACTGAATAGTGGTAATAAAATAACAACACTAGGCGATGTTTACGATGTAGAATATCAAAACTCATTATTTAAGGATTATTTCGTGAATAATCAGGTGGTTAATTTAGAAGATATTAGACGAATTAATACCATGTGCAACATGAAATTATCAGAAGATAGGTTATTAGTAAGAAATACTCAATTTAAATTACTTGACTGTGAGTTTAATAATATGTTTTCGTATGGAAAAGATAATAGAATAGACTTTACTAAACTTAATGGGTTAGTGGGTATTTTTGCAGCCAATGCAAGTGGTAAATCATCCATACTTGATATTATAACATTCTGCTTATTCGATAAAACTAGTAGAACCTCATATGCTAAAAACATAATAAATAATCGAAGCAGTATGTTCAGTTGTGCAACTAGATTTGAATTGAACGATGTTAGGTATGAAATACAACGTGTAGGCAAATTAAAAAATGACGGTAATGTTAAAGTTGATGTGAAATTTACTAAATTTGTTGATGGTGAATATGTTAATTTAAGTGGAAAGGATAGAGATGAAACTAATGCAAACATTCGTAAGTATATTGGTACATACGATGATTTTTTATTAACAACGTTATCTACACAAAATGACCCAAAAAGTTTTATATTTAAGGCACAACGTGAGCGAAAGAATTTACTAAATTCATTCCTCAACTTAACAGTATTTAGTAACTTATACGAAATAGCTAACTCTGAATATAAAATAAAACAGGGTGTCGTAAATAGAATACATGACGAATTAGATAAATATGATATCAATTTAACCCAATCTCAGTTGGAGAGTGTTAACAGTGACCATAAGAAGTTAACACACTTATTAACAGAAATTGAATCACTGCAATCCAGTTTAGTAATCGACAAAACTGCAATACAGATGGAGATATCGACTATTGATTTTAAATATAATATAGATGATATAACAAATACCATCGAAAACTGCACGACTCGTAACCTACAAATAGCTGAGGACTTAGTAACTAGTAAATTAGAGTTAAAGGAAACTAAAAAGAAAAACAACGAGTTAACTAAAAAACTAAATAAATCCGATTATAGCTGTATCGCTGAGTTAAAATCTACATCCCATGACATAATGCATAAGTTATCAGACACTCGCGTCATGCAAAAGTCTGATGTGGTAATATTAAAAAGTATAGATGACCAATTAAAACACTTTGAGCATTACGAGTACGATGAAAATTGCCAGTATTGTATAAATAACCCATTAGTATTGGCAGCGAAGGAAAACGAAAAATTGAGACCAGGATTAATAGAACGAATTAATGAGTACCTGGGCGTAATAGAAACACTAGAGAGTGATCTGCATATTGCGAATGAGAAATATGAACAATTAGTCTCTGAGCAAACATTACTATTAACTGAAAAGGATCAATGCGAAAAGAGTATATACCTATTAGAAAATATCAATATACCTAAATTACAGAATGAAATGAGTGTTAATAAGGAACGCTTGAAGCATTCCAAATACTTGAAGTTACAATATAATAAAAAACAGAATCAATTAGATAGAAACCAACAACTTAGTGTAGTTTTGTTAGAAATTAATAAAAATATAAAAACTAATACAGAACTCCAGAATAAATCAATTACAAAGTTAATTGAATTAAATAATAATATTAATAAGTTAGAATCAACAATAAGTGCATTTGACGCACTTAAGACTGAACTGGGTAGTATATTAAATGAAATTTATGTATACCAGCACTACTTGCAAGCTACGCATGTTAACGGTGTACCTCAAATGATTCTGGGTAAATTACTACCATTAGTTGAGTATGATGTCAACGAATTATTATCACATGTTGTTGATTTTCGAATATCTTTAACTGCGGATGAACAGGATGTAAAGTGTTCTATTGTTTACCCAGATGGGACACACGCACCAGTTGAAATGAGTTCGGGTATGGAACGTTTTATAATATCAATTGCAACTAGAGTATCTTTAACTGAAATGACAACATTGCCAAAATTAAACTTCATTGCAATTGATGAAGGATTCGGCGCACTTGATTCAACGGTAACCGAGTCACTGACTTTATTGTTTGAAGTATTAAAGCAACGGTTTACGTTTATAATAATAGTTAGTCATCTAGATATTCTGCGTGATGTTGTTAATAGTTCTATGGCAATTGACAAAACCGCCGATGGTTTCTCGCACATAAATATTTAAAAACCAAAAAAACAATATAACCTAGTGTAAAGTATTATTCTATAATAAATATAGTTATTACAATTATTTTTATATAGAAGGATACACGTGTGATTGAGAACAAAAGACTCGGTACAGGTTTAAAGGATTTATACAAGTCAATCCAAATAAAAGACAATTCACTAACATCGGATAATTATTTTAAATTATTTGATATACCTGATAGATTTTATTTAGGAAAGAATAGTTTTAGGATTCGTGCTAATAGAGAAAATTTAGTGCGTAATTCACTGATATACATCGATATCGTCGATACTAATGGGACTACGTTATACCATGAAGTATTAGATTTTGTAGGTGACGACGACTCACGTCTAGTCGTAGTGAATATATACGAAAACACATCACCGGGTGAATGTACAATATATATTGCAGGTAGAACGTCAACAGATGTAAGTACTGGAATAAGTATACCTTATTCAAATAGTCCAAGTTCAAATAATTATTTTGATTATCCGAATGTCATTTGGCAAAAGAAAGTAATTGTAGTACCTACAGTTGCAAATACAAATGAATTAATCTTTGCAAAACCTCCAACTGTAACTGCCGAAGAGAAATTCAGCAAATACTATAGATACATCGATGAAAACAGAACATCGCAATATGCCGTCTCTGGCGGTTTTTCAATCTCTACAATATCCTTAAATAGAAATTTTATAAAGGACTCGAATTTCAAAACGGCGACTGCTGCATTCGAAAATTCAGAAAATAATGTATTCGACCCTCGGGTAGTAAGTCCAACAGTAATAGAATCGAATCAAGAACTCAGCGCAAAATTTACTGATAGAAGTATATTAAAGTCTAGTACACCTGTATTTGATTCAAAATTTAAGGGCGGTAAATTATTAGTTAGAGATATAGTACATGCAATAGATTTAAATTTACCTAAAGAAGAAATAGACTATCTGGCAACTAGTTTAGTAGGTAAGGAATTTACATTTAATATTGTCGATGTAATAGACTCAACTACCATAAGCATATTACCGTCGTTCGAATACATATATGAATTCAATAATGCGAAGAAAAAGATTGATAGATTAATAAACGCAACAAATGTAACTGCATCTTATTATTCAGCGAACGTTGCCGAACTAGGGACAGTATTTACATCGTCATACGTTGAATTTAAGATAAGTGATGTAGAGCCAATTGCAGGTGCAGTAGACAAAATTGAAATACAGTACAAGGCAGTAGGTAGTTTTGGTGAATATATTAACGCTGGTACATTCAATATTAATGATACCGAGTACTTAGTTTCAAACGAAATAGATTCGAGTAAACTTGAACTTATATATAAACGTATAGGTAATGTAAAGACTCCAGTTGAATTTGATAACTACTGGACATTGAATAATGGTAATAACGTAGTCGATACAGTAAGTTCAGACGTATTTATGAACGATGGTATTAAGATAGAAAAAACAGTACCATCTGGAAATAATACAGACTATTCATTCTACCTATTACCAAAGCCATTAATACAATTAGCAGGACCTGCGGATACTGAATATAAACTATCATTTGATGTATATAGCACGTCGGCGGATATTAGTACAGAGTCAAAAGACACACAGATTGATGTGTACATATCGGGATCGGCAGTAATATCGAATATAGTTGAAGAAAACTATATACAGAACCCACCAAGTAAAGATCTTAATATAGGTAATTATATCGGAAGTGTCTCTAATGTTGGAACTGGGCAAACTAAGAAATGTAAAATATTTTTCAAAGTACCGACTACTGATGCATTTACGCCAATATTAGTATTTAGAAATATTGATAATATTAACATAAAAAATATATCAATAGTACCAAGAAATGAATCAGGTTATTCTCCAAACCAAACAACGCTATTAGTACCTACTGAGGTATTCAAAAATCGGACAGAATTAATAATTGATATTAATTACTATACTGAAACAGGTATTAAGTCTAAAATAAATAATAAACTATATGGAGTATATTTTAAAGGTTTTCCAACAGATAGTATAGACCCAGACGACTTCGAAGACATATTAGTACATTCAACAACCATACAAACTATAATAACAGGTTCTGGAGTACCTGGGCCACAAGGTATTCAAGGTATTCAAGGTAT
>Ga0154020_10003177_pt1 | contig 19860 bp, 15 predicted proteins | sample Klosneuvirus_201_FD_109709 | JGI IMG/M metagenome (GOLD analysis project Ga0154020, IMG submission 109709) | Active sludge microbial communities from wastewater, Klosterneuburg, Austria - Klosneuvirus_20160825_MG | ecosystem: Engineered > WWTP > Aerobic digester > Activated sludge | place... | reverse complement strand
TTGCTTGTACAAGCGGCGGGAGTCGAACCCGCACGGGTGTTGAGCCCGCCGGATTTTGAGTCCGGTGCGTCTGCCAGTTCCGCCACGCTTGCACGATGTGGGCGGTGAGGGATTTGAACCCCCGACCCTCTGCTTGTAAGGCAGATGCTCTGAACCAGCTGAGCTAACCGCCCTGGTGTGACGCACAAGATTACAAACTTACGAAATTGCTTCGACTCTACGAACTTCCGGAATATTCAATCGTATCGCCCGCTCAATTCCGGCCCTCAAGGTCATGGCAGACATGGAACATGTCTTGCACGCACCAAGGAAACGGAGCTCCAACACGCCCGTGGATTCCTCATAGCGTACGATCTCCACATCGCCGTTATCAACGATGAGGAAGGGGCGCACATCAACGAGCGCGGCCTCTATGCGAAGGCGCATAGTCTCGGTCATAGTGAGATCTCAACCGCTGAGTCTGTAGAACGCGCGTTTGCTCTGCGCGTTTCACGCACGATGTTCTCTGCAACCTGCCTGAATGCATCGCCAAGAGCTCCAGATTCCGGATCGAGAACGAATGGGAAGCCTTCATCAGCCCCTTCCCGAACGCGCACATCGATCGGGATCTCTCCCAAGAACGGCACATCGAATTCCTTTGCAACGGTCGTTCCCCCACCCTGGCCAAAGATGTGATACTTGCGATCGGGCATGTCAGGGGGCGTGAAATAGCTCATGTTCTCGATGATACCCAACACGTCAACGTTCACCTTGGTGAACATCTGGATGGAACGCCGAACATCTGCCAGTGCGATCTCCTGAGGAGTGGTGACAACAACTGCTCCTGTGAGAGGGATACGCTGCGTGAGCGTGAGTTGAATGTCCCCGGTACCTGGCGGGAGATCGAAGATGAGAAAGTCGAGCTCGCCCCAAACGATCTGTTCAACCAGCATCGTGAAGTACCCTGCAAGCATTGGTCCGCGAAGGATAGCTGCTTGATCTCGCTGCATCACGAAACCGATGGATGCTACCTTGACGCCATAGGCCTCATTTGGATACCCCGTGATCTTGCCATCAGCGGATTTTTCGGCTCGCATGGTCTGTGATGCAAGACCGTACATCGTTGGCTGAGACGGACCATAGATATCGGCATCTAAAAGTCCGACTGAGGCACCTCGTTGTGCGAGGGCCGCGGCCAAATTCGCGGCTACGGTAGATTTCCCCACTCCCCCTTTGCCGGAGGCAACGGCGATGAGATTCTTGATACCGGCGAGGGCCGGCGTCCTGCGCGTTGTTCCGCCCTTTTCACGAACAAGTACCTCAACGTCGGCATTCGGATAGCTTGCAAGTACCGTTGCCTTGCAATCATGATCCAGGCGCCGAGCAACCCAATGAAGGGGCTGTACTGCTTGAAGGAAGATGCGAACGCGATCTCCGGATATCTCTACGTCGTGGATGGCACCAAGCGCCCCCAGAGTCTGTCCGAGGTCCGGATCGATGACTGGTTCAAGAAGTGCGAGGATGTCGGATCTGGTCATGCACTGTAACATTTGTGAGTGGTGAGAACTCGAACAGCGAAAATACCGATCTCCGGTCGCCTAACAGCAATGAACAAACGAGACGGTATCCTTATCTTTAGCCCCTTACCGTAATTGGTACCCCCAAATTCGGACACTCACGTTTTCCAGTTTTCACTCTTGGAGTTTTACATGAAGCATGCTCTCCTCGTTGCGACGTTCGCCGCTTCCGCGGTGTTCAGTGTTGCACAGAAGCCAGCGGCTCAAATGGCCACAAAGGGCGATCGGATCCCAATGGCCCTATCTGCCTCGGATGTCTCGATGCAATCAGCTGGTAAGCCAGAAGAGCGCGGTCAAGGCATCTTGTTCACGCGCGTCTTCACAACCGATGTCCGCAGCCAGTTCCACTATTGGCCGTATGGGACATCGTCGAATGACATGTTCAAGTATGACGCAAAGTCCAACACTCTGAACATCGCTCGAAACAAGGCGAAGTTCGACGCATCCAATCAGATCAACGGTGTTGATATCGGTATCGTTCGTTCAGCGAACAACGGTTCAACCTGGTCATTCGATATCATTCAAAGCACGAACGACATCTTCTTCGGCATGCCGGTATTCGGCTGGGTTAATCCAGATGAAGGTACGGACCCATCGAAGTACCCTGTCATGATCTACGGTATCCGCTATCCAATGCCAGCCCTCAACTATGGCGGTCTTAGCATGTGGAACCGCACGTCTGCTGGTTCGTATGAGCTGCCATTGAATGACCAAACGCCTCCTGCAACGGGATATACGGTTCAGTTTGGTGATCTCTACGCAGACAATACAAGCGGCGCTATACATTGGGCTGGTACGCTTAATCCTGATGCCACTGTGCAATACGGCGCTTACGGATATTTCAACTTCAATCTCATTGTTGAAGACTTTGGTCAAACACCAACGATCCCGTCAGCGTGGGGAATGGATCACTGGGCACCAAGCACTGGTGGCCTCGGGTCTTCTTTCAACGCTCCAGTAGCCATCAAGGGTGATGCCGCTGGCACGATCTACGCCGCATTCAACAACCCTACTGCAGCTGAAGCAACTCGTAGCGTCCAAGTGATGAAGTCTACGGACCAAGGCGTTACGTGGGGCGCCGAAAACGTTATGCCTGTTAGCTTGCTTGATCAGTTTGCAGCTGCCAATGGCGGAGACATCGCTTTCCAGCCTGGCCTTACTCCATATCCAGGTGGCGACTTCCTTGTATTCGGAGCGGACGAGTATTCCGTGTTCTATCGTCTAGCAACTGGTATTCGTAGCACCACCGATCCAAACCAGATCGACACGATCCTCACATTCCACATTGTTGAGGCAAACTACAAGGCCGGCACGTGGACGTTGAACCCAGTTGCCGAATTGGCGACCTTGAACTTCCAAATGATCGAATTGCAAGATTCGATCGCAACGGCGATCGGTGCACCTGCAATTTCTGTTGACGATAATGGTCGCGGAGCTGAGATTCAGGCGGCGATCACTGCAGATGGCAACAACGTTGTTGTGAAGTGGGTTGATATCAACACTGATACTACCACCATCCACAGTTTTGCACCAATTCGCGTGTTCGACGAGCAAACGAACGGCACGTTCACGGAACTCGATCCTTTGTCGAGCATGTTCGACACAGATATCTTCCTTACGTCACGCCCGAAGGCTGGTGGTGCGTATGCAGACCGAACCAATCTCACGAACAACAGCGATATGGAGTTCCGCACGTATATGCCTGACGTAGTTCCAACTGTTGACAATGTTCCTATTCTGCGGATTATTGGAACGGGTACAGGTACCATTACGTCTCTCCTTCCAAAGTCGGTTGCACAGATGATCTGGAACGGTGGATCAAGCATCGACTTCGCCAGCTCCGGTGTAGTGAGTGTTGAGGACGAAAAGTCCTATTCGTTCCGTTTTGGTGCGATCGCTCCAAATCCTGTAATGTCAGCAGCTGAAGTCAGCTTCACACTCGACAAGGCAGCCACTGTTGGAATCGAAGTGTATGACATGCTCGGCAACCAACTCCAAAGCGTCGCTACACAGTCAATGACAGCTGGTATGCACGGTGTGAATGTCGACGCTACGGCATTCTCTGCTGGTACGTACCACGTTGCACTTGTTGTTGACGGCGTTCGCATCATGAAGCCATTCATCGTGGTTCGCTAAGCCGATCACTTTTCGAATTCGTATACTTGGGGGTGCTGGACGTTCTGTTCGGCGCCCCCTTCGTTTTTCTTGGAGTCCATCATGATCCGTCGGTACGCTCTTACGTTGCTCGCACTATTCCTCGTTGTCTTCCCCGGTGGTGCTCAGGAATGGCTCATGACCGTTCCTCAAAAAGCTGTCTTTTCTGTTGCATCAAATCCCCTGAATCGATCCTCTGTGCTTGCTGGCAATTATTCACGGGGCTTCTTAGCATCAACGGACGGCGGAGGAACATGGCAAGAACTTTCCGTCGGCGACCTTAGTGGTACTTCTCAGATCAGCACACTCCTCTACCATCCGAGAGACACAACGACACTCTTTGCAGGGGGCGTTGGATTCACCGGGCTTGACCGCTCAACTGATGCCGGGATGACGTGGGAGAACGTACTTAAGGACCCGGTTGGTTTCCGTTTTGAAGTCTCCTGCAATGGGAGTATTGCCTTCCATCCTGGACGCCCAGATACCATGTACGTCATTCGCTCTTCACCGGGAGTGATCTTCCGTAGTGTTAATCGTGGAGAGAATTGGGATTCGATCGGAGCGATCCCGGGCCTAACTGGAACCGATCGTATGCGTGCGCTTGCTATCTGCCCGGATGTAGATAGCGCTCATATCATGCTAGCCTGCGGAAGAAGATCAACGATCTACAGATCGTCAGACGGAGGCAGAACATGGGCAAGTAGTGGCTATGCATTTGGCGGACAACCGGATACCGATGGTTCTCAGATCCGCTGGAGCCCAACAACACCCGGCAAGGTCTATGCTACGGCGCAATTCTCACTTATTCAGAATACCGGCAACGGTGGCCTCCACGTGAGCGAAGATTATGGTCTCACGTGGAAGGTGATGAAGTTTCAGGATACTTCGCTCTATGCGCTTGAAGTCTTTCCTACCAAGAGTGGAGATGAGATCTTTGTTGGTGGTTCACAACTTTCAACATCTAATCCGGCACTCAAAGGCGACTCCATTGTCTACAGGTCACCGGATGGCGGCACCACTTGGCAGGATCTCAGCAATGTTTCTTGGACGGAAAATGAACTCGGTGAGTCGGTTGCCAATGTTTGGGGGTTTGCTCTCGTGAATGTTGATGGACACAGTGAAGTGTTGATGGCCACTGAGGTTGGTGCATACCGCTCAACGGCAGTAACATCCGTCAATGAGAACCGTCGTTATGCAGGAGAGATCGATCTTCGTTCTACGGGAAACAATGTCCTCGTTACGATGCCAGAATCCGTGAACACCGGCACCTACGCAATCACAACCGTCCTTGGTCAGCTTGTCTCCACCGGCACCCTTAGCGGCGGCGGCATCCAACGCATCGACCTTTCTGGATATCCAACAGCCCCCTACCTAATACGCGTAGTGGCAGGTGATCGCGTTGGTGCAATGATCACCATCCGTTAAGCCTCTTCATATCACCACATGAAAAAGCTCATCGTTCTCTGCATTGTCTGCTTGTCCATCCTCCCTGTCTCAGGCCAGAGTTGGAAGCTGGTCAATCCGAAACTCTCCTTCACCATTCTCTTTAATGCTCAGAATGCAACGTCGATCTGGGCCGGGAACTGGGCCAATCAAATGTACCGTTCGTTCGACGGTGGTTCATCGTGGGAGTTGGTAGAGATCGGTAGTACAGATGTACCGAACTTCATCTCGTCCGGAGCTCGATCCACACTCGACACGAACGTGATGATCGTTGGTGGATTTGGATTCGACGGCGTTCGCAGAACATCCGATGCTGGAGTTACCTGGAAGCGCGTGCTCACGGATGCGCGAAGGGCACTTATGTACTACATTTCCGAAGCGCTCATTGAGGACACCCGGGTTCCTGGCACGTTCTATGGTGCGCGGGGCACAACGAATAATGGGATCTGGAAAAGCGTAGACAATGGCGCCACGTGGGATAGTATCTCGGTTGTGCCATCGCAAATCACAAGAGGACTCTGCACGATCGCTCAACGCGCCGATAGCAACAACATTCTCTTCGTTGGATGTAAAGGGGGCGTGATAGCCCGTTCTGATGACCAAGGCCGAACGTGGCGTCGGGTACCGGTCTTGAGAGGCGATCTCTCCATTAGCGGTGATGCAGAGATACCAAAGATCGTTTTCTCACGTCGCGTCCCAACTACTGGCTATGCCGTTGTAGCGATCACCGCGCCGGATTCCATTCGAGATAACGGTGGACTGCTCAAGACCGTTGACGGCGGAGCCACATGGGATAGAATAGCGTTCTCAGACACGAGTCTTTGGTCTGTTGCCGTCCGTGATGGTGGAGATGGGAAGGACGACATCTTTCTCGGAGGATTTCGCACCAGCAATCTTCCAACATCGATCATCGGTGATGGCCTTGTCTTCAGGTCATCTAATGGTGGTGATTCCTGGCAACGCTTCGATGACATTCAATGGGGCGTGAATGAGCGCGAAGACACGATACGCAACGTGTGGTCTCTTCACATCAACCCAACGACCAACAAGGTCTATATGGCCGCGGAAACGGGTACCTTCATCTTCGATGAAGCAACGTCTGTATCGGAGTCATTAGCCCCTTCATCACATGCCACTCTCCAATGTGCGGTAACCAATACCGAACTCATTGTGCGCGATCTCGATCCTGACGATGCGCCTTCAACCTGGTCGATCTATTCCATGCAAGGGATCCTCGTGAACCAAGGTTCGGTCCTCGATGCGCATGAACAGCACATCACTACTTCGTCACTCCCAGCAGGTCAGTATCTCCTGACCTGGGGCACCACGCAACGATTCAGAACCGCACTCTTTATCGTACGTCGCTAGAATCAAGAGTGATCGAGTTCGTCAGCTCGCCCAAACCGTCGATGGCGCACGTGACAACATCACCGGGTTTGAGCCACCATGCCGGGTCGTAGACCTTGGACCCATTGAGTTCCAAGAAACAACCTGTACCACACGTCCCGCTGCCGATCACATCCCCCGGATAGAGGGTTACGCCATAACTGGCGCGTTCAATAATCTGGGCAAACGTCCAGGACATGTCCTTCACGTTACCTGAGGAGACCTGTGTGCCGTTCACCAATGTGGACATCGGCAGATCATACTGATTGCCATTTGGCGTAGAGATCGTTCGATCAGCTAGTTCGTCCGAGGTAACCAGCCATGGACCTATGGAGGTTGCAAAGTCCTTGCCCTTTGCTGGACCGAGGTTGAGCATCATCTCCTTCATTTGCAGCGTGCGGGCGCTCCAGTCGTTCATGACCATCAGACCGGCGATGTAGGAATCAGCATCAGCGGCCTTGATATTTCGTCCTTGCTTCCCGATCACGATCGCACACTCAAGTTCAAAGTCAAGTTTATCACAATGCAGTTCTTGCACGTGGATCTCTCCCGGACCGAACACCGCTTGGTGATTGGTGAAGTAGAAGATCGGGATCTCATCGAACTCCGGGATCATCTCCACGCCGCGATTACGCCTTGCTGCTTCAACATGCTGACGGAAGGCATATCCGTCGCGCATCGATGTGGGATGTGGTACAGGGGCACAGAGCGCTGTCCCTTCTACCGGTACAGAAACTCCGTGCTGTTCCGATGCCTCTGCCGATGAGAACCAGGAGATCAGTGACTGAACGTCAGAAATCGCTGATTGTCCGAGGCGAAGGAAGGCATTCATCTCTGCAGGCAATGCGGAACATTGCAACTCCACACCTTTGGAAGCAGCATGAGCACGTTCTAGATCCATGATACGATCACCAACGATCACACCTGTGCGTTCAGTGGCATTCGAGAGGTAGGTTACGAGTTTCATAGGTGCGGGAGTTACGGAGTTACGGAGTTACGGGGTTACGGGGTTACGGGGTTACAGAGTTACGGGGTTACGGGGTTACGGGGTTACGGGGTTACGGGCCACAAAATAAAACAGAAGGTCGAGCCGAGGCTCAACCTTCTGTTGGATCATTGCTTGAGGAGTGAGATCAGCGACCGAGTGCGTGGCGCAAAGAGAGAGTGCCAACGGTTCCGAAGCCGATGAGGAACATCAGTTGGAACGGAATTGCAGCGATCTCGAGGTAGCTGATGGAGGTTACGATACCAAAGACGAAGTAGGCAGCGAGACCAAGTTCTACCATCACGATCCAACCGATCTTGCGCTGGACGTAGCGCTTCTTCTTCCATTGGTCATTGTTCTGCTCGATGGCGTACTTCGGTGTGCGCTTGAACTCCGTCTTCTTTCCGATGATCGCTTCGAACACAGCACGTGTGTTGTTGACAGCAAGGCCCATCGAGCCGGCCATGAATACCGGGAAGAGCAGAAGGCGGCGTTGCCAATCGAGGTGAATAGCGCGCTGGGCGTACATGTAGAACAGGAACGACGAAATGCTTGCAAGGACGAAGATGGACATGAAGCTGAAGAAGGCATCATATCCGCCAACTTCGTTCTTGATGATCACGATCGGTACGTTCAGGAATGCTACAAGCATGATGAACGGAAACACGATGTTACTTGTCAGGTGCACTGTGCATTCAAGCTTGTGCTTGAGCGAGAGACCACTCTTCCATACCGAAGGAAGAAGTTTCTTCGCTGTCTCAACGGCTCCCTTGGTCCAGCGAAACTGTTGTGTCTTGAGCGAGTTGATATCGGCAGGAAGTTCTGCTGGTGACGTTACGTCATTCAGAAAGACGAAGCGCCAGCCGCGAAGTTGAGCGCGGTAGGAAAGGTCAAGGTCTTCAGCGAGCGTATCGCTGTGCCAGTTCCCTGCATCTTCGATCGTCTTCTTGCGCCATACGCCGGCTGTGCCGTTGAAGTTGATGAAGAAGCCGGCCTTGTGACGGATCTGCTGCTCGATCACGAAGTGACCGTCTAGGGCAAGTGCCTGTGCGCGGGTAAGGAAGGAGTAGTCTTCGTTGAGATGTTCCCAACGCGTCTGCACCATGCCCACCTTTTCATCTGCGAAGTATGGAACCGTCTTGATGAGGAAGTCAGGGTGCGGGACGAAGTCTGCGTCGAAGATGGCAACGAATTCACCGCGGGCCATGGCAAGACCCTCTTTGAGAGCTCCGGCCTTGTAGCCTTGACGGTTCGTGCGATGGATATGCTTGATATCGAAGCCTTCCGTGCGGAAGCGTTCAACGAGGGCAAGCGAGAGGTCCACTGTTTCATCCGTGGAGTCATCGAGAAGTTGGATCTCGAGCTTGTCCTTCGGATAGTCAATGAGGCAAACGGCCTCAACAAGTCTGTCCACCACATACAACTCGTTATAGAACGGCAGTTGGATGGTGACGATAGGCAGGTCTTCCCGAGAATGGGTCGGGGCTTCGTGCGTAACCTTCTGCGTCTTGTGATAGTAGTAGATCATCACCAGGCCATGAAGACCGAAGGCGAAGAGGACACAGAGAGAGAGAAAGTACGCACCGAGAAGCAGATCTTCCATGGCGTGACCAGACCTAAGAAAGTGAAGAGAACAGAACGTTCGGGTTCGGTTCGTTCACCAGTCGGAGACAACGGCCAGAAGCATGTCATCTGCGATACGTCGGAGGGCGCGTTCGGCTGCTTGCCGTCTTCCCTCTGTTGCATCTGCTACATCATAGACGTCGAAGTTCTCGAACGTCCGCTTCCACACCACCTTGTTCTTGACGGCATCGAAGTACTCCGCTTCTACTGCCACCACGATACGACGCTGGTTCTCAAGATCCCCCGATTGAACCGTTGCGATCTGATCCTGAACCCTGACGAGTACAGGAGAGAGACGCGCGTCGCCATTGTCTTCCACCAGTTGAACGGTGTTGTCGCTCCGGAACCTGCGAACAAGCGTCTCCGTGCAGAACTCTCGGAAGGTAGGGTCACCGAAACCGCTTCGGTCAATGACCGATGCAACAGACATCGTCTGGATATGTTCCGGAACCGACCCGCCACGAAAGGAGTAACACGCGGTTACGAACGCCGCAAGTACAACCAAAGCAACAGACAAAAGTAGTTTGCGGACGATGTGGCTCGCATGAAGGTTGTGTGAAACGTTTTTCATTCAGCATTCTCCCCAACGAATGGGTTGTCCCGGCGCTCGTAACCGATGGTTGTTGTAGGTCCATGACCCGGAAAGACGATCATCTCGTCAGGCAGCTCAAAAAGCCTTGTCCGTATGGACTCAAGCAAGGTAGCACCGCTTCCGCCAGGGAGGTCCACTCGTCCAACACTGCCTTGGAAAAGTGTATCTCCGGCAAAACAATACCGCGAGGTATCGTCCACAAAACAGATTCCACCTTCGGTATGACCCGGAGTGTGGATAAATCGTAAGGGGGCTTGCCCGCCCCCTACCTCAATGATGCCCGATTCTCCATCCACGATAGTGGCGTTAACCACCGGGGGGATGGTGAATAGTAATGGCCAGATCGAATGTGCCATCGGATCGGTAAGACGGTACTGGTCTGCGGCGTGCACCACCACCCTAGCCCCTGTTGCTGCCGCGAGGGACGCACAGTCGGCCGTATGGTCCCAATGGGTGTGGGTGAGCAGGATGTCCGTGATGGCGCAGCCCTGACGTTGGGCTTCCTCCATAACAGGTTCCGTGCATCCATACGGGGTGTCCACCACGTAGGCACTAGCCGACGTTAGGTCGCAGACCAGATACGACATGGTGGCAACAGGGCCACATTCGAAGGCGTGAACAATTGGCATACGTCGAAACTACGACGGGTTGAGAGAATCGTTATCTTTGCCCATCTCGACAACAGGAGTTGTGATGATCCTCGACTATTTGCCGCTCATGATCATGATCGTTCTCGGTCTGATCTTCGGCGTGATGAACATTTTGATCGCAGAGAACGTTGGTCCGCGGAAAAGTACGCGTGCGAAACTCTCTACGTATGAGTCCGGTATGGAACCGGTGAAGACCGCTCGAGAGCGCTTCACGGTGAAGTTCTATCTCGTTGCTATGATGTTCATTCTCTTTGACATCGAGATCGTGTTCATGTATCCGTGGGCCGTGCAGTTCCGTGAGCTTGGATATTACGGTCTTGCCGCTATGGTGCTGTTTATGGTCTTGTTGTTCAGCGGTTATCTCTACGTCATCAAGAAAGGTGCTCTCCGATGGGATTGAACGAACAGATCGCTCGTGACGGATTCGTCACAACAACTGTTGACTCGCTGATCACCTGGGCTCAAAAGAATTCCTTGTGGCCGATGCCAATGGGGATTTCTTGCTGTGCGATTGAGATGATGGCCTTTGGGGGTCCGCGTGCTGACTCTTCTCGCTTTGGGTCTGAACGATTCTCGTTCTCACCGCGCCAAGCAGATCTTATGATCGTAGCCGGTACGGTTACGTATAAGATGTCTTGGGTCGTAAAGAAGATCTGGGATCAAATGCCCGATCCAAAGTGGTGCATCGCAATGGGTGTATGCACGTCCACTGGCGGCATGTTCCGCTCCTATCCTGTTGTGCAAGGGATCGATCAATTCCTCCCGGTTGATGCCTACGTATCGGGATGTCCGCCACGTCCGGAAGCACTGATGAATGCATTGTTGTTCATCCAGGACAAGGTTGCACAGTCAAAACCGCAGCTTCTGAATCTTGGCAAGGATACTGGCGACATTCGCCGTTCTGACCTTATCGTCACACCATAATGGTGATAGCCGGGATCATGACGGGCACGTCGGTCGATGCGATCGATATGGCAGTCTGTGAAATTTCAAACAAGGGAGACCGCCACGTGGTCTCCCTTCGTTCGTTTGTGACACGCCCCTTCTCCGATGACACACGAGACCTGATCATGAAGGCACTGTCCGGCCGTGCGACCATGGAGGAACTCTGCGACCTTCCGTTCTCCCTCGCTCGCGAGTATGCAGAGGTGGTCGGAGAAAACACCTCAGCAACACCTCTCGACGCTGTGGCTATCCACGGGCAAACGCTCTGGCACCATCCGCCGGTATCCACCTGGCAAGCAGCATCCGGACCGGCACTCGCTGCATTGGTGTCCGTTCCTGTGATCCATGATTTCCGTTCCGCCGATATCGCCCTCGGTGGGCAAGGGGCTCCTCTCGTCCCGATCTTCGATGCCGCAACATTGATTCACCCATCCGTCCACCGTGTTGCCCTTAACCTCGGCGGCATGGCCAACATCACCATCTTACCGTGTGGTGCTTCTCAGAGCGACGTTTGGGCCTTTGATACGGGTCCTGGCAACGTGTGGATCGACACAGGGATCAGGTCCACATTCGGAAAACGTTATGACACGGATGGTCATATCGGTAGAGCAGGCCGGGTGATCTCGCCCATGTTCCAAGAATGCACGTCCTTCCCCTACTATGCGCAAGACCCGCCTAAATCCACCGGACGGGAGTTGTTCTCGGAGGCAGAGGCACGTCGACTCATCACAAAATACTCTCACCCCTCAAGCCCCTTAGAGGATGTTGTTACCACAATGACCGAGGTAACCGCATGGTCTGTTGCTGATCATGTTAAGCGGTATGCACCATTAACAACGGAGATCATCGTATCAGGAGGGGGCTCGCAGAACTCCTATCTCTTGGAACGAATCGGAACGTTGGTGGAGGCGAACGGTATGAAGGTCACGATCGCTGTTCATGAGCATTGGGATGCAAAGGAGGCAATGGCCTTTGCCTATCTGGGGTGGTTGACCCTCAATGACCAAACCGGCAATCTCCCAAGAGTGACCGGAGCGAGCCGAGCAGTTATCCTTGGAAGTATCGCGAAGGTTTGAAAAAACACGTGAACTCTCGGCTACTCAGCGGTGTTTCGTAATTTTGTCTTCTCACGATATTTACACGCAAGGCTTTTAGCATGTTCACGCTCCAGCTCACAGAGACCCACGAAATGATCCGCGACACAGCGCGCCAGTTTGCGCGTGATGAGGTTGCTCCAACGTCCATTGAGCGTGACAAAAACGGAGTGTTCCCAACGGAGATCGTGAAGAAGCTTGGCGAACTGGGCTTTCTTGGAATGATGGTCTCTCCTGAATGGGGCGGATCTGGACTAGATGCCTTCAGCTACGTCTTGGCCATGGAAGAGATATCAGCCGTGGACGCGTCCGTGGGGGTTGTCATGTCGGTGAACAACTCTCTTGTTTGCTGGGGACTTGAGACCTACGGTTCCGATGCCCAAAAAGAGAAGTGGCTTCGCCCCCTAGCAACAGGTCAAGTTCACGGAGCATTCTGCCTCTCCGAACCGGAAGCCGGCTCGGATGCAACTTCTCAGCATACGTCGGCTGAAAAAGTCGATGGTGGCTGGGTTCTCAATGGCACAAAGAATTGGATCACCAACGGAACTACGGCAGGCACCTACCTCGTCATGGCGCAGACCAATCGTGAGCTGCGTCATCGCGGGATCTCCTGCTTCATTATCCCGCGCGACACCCCAGGATTTGAGCCAGGTCTCAAGGAAGACAAACTTGGTATTCGTTCGAGCGATACCTGCTCCATTGGGCTTACCAATGTCTTCGTTCCGGATGAACAAGTACTAGGAGAAGTAGGACAGGGCTTTAAGATCGCAATGGAGTCCCTCAATGGGGGTCGTATCGGTATCGCAGCGCAAGCACTCGGCATTGCAAAGGGGTCATTCGACGCAGCATTGCTCTATTCAACACAGCGTAAAGCATTCGGCAAGCCGATCGCCGACCTCCAAGCGATCCAGCTGAAGCTTGCAGACATGGCAACACGACTTGAAGCATCACGCATGCTTGTCTATCGCGCCGCCTACATGAAGGATCAGCACCAGAACTACATCAAGGCCGCCGCACAGGCAAAACTCATGGCCTCACAGACCGCAGTGTACAATGCTCTTGAAGCCATTCAGGTCCACGGCGGCTATGGCTACGTTCGTGAGTACCTCGTTGAACGCTACCTCCGAGATGCCAAGATCACGGAGATCTATGAAGGCACGAGTGAGATCCAACACATTGTGATCGCTCGTGAGCTGATGAAGGAAGTCAGTTAATGTGCTAATGTGCTAATGTGCTAATGTGCTAATTCATGTTTCGCATTAACCCATTAGCACATTAGCACATTAGCACATTAACTACGGCAGTCGCGCACCCAGCTTTACTTCCCAGAGGCGCTGATATCGAGTGATGTTGCCTGTGGTGTTCACTGAGCGGGATACATCGAGCATGAAGTATCGCATGGCGTCTGCGTCTGAGAGGACCGTGAACGGCAACGAGATCGTGATGGTACTGTTCCCGGCAAAGTCGCTGATCTGACCTGTGAGGCGATAGCTCACATCGCTGAAGAGCTGACCTGAAACCGTGAGGCGGGACTGCGAGATATCCGAACCGATATCGATCTGGGTACTTTGTACAATGCCCCCTATTCCGCTTAGAAGATCACCGAGGGCGCTTGTTGCTGCGGCAGAAAATGCAGCGTTCACTTCACCGACCAAGTTGCCTTGACCACTTGAAGTGAGCTCGTCCTGGGTCTTCCCTACGAGGATGAGCATCAAGGCATCGCCCGTGATCTTCGCAGAGTCTCCCTCTTGCTTACGGTCACTACGGTAAACCGACCAACGAGCTATAGGCTTTTGTTTGGTTCCCGTGATGGCAATCTCAACGCGGAAGTCTTCTGTCTTGCCACTTTCCAATGTTCTCCGGTCCTTGTATACGGCCTTGAGATCCAAAGTTGGATCCGTCATCCCGCCCGATGTGAAGTCCAAGGTTCCACTTGCCACAAATGGCTTATAGAATTTGTACGTGGATGTACCGTCCTTCACGCGAACCTTTCCGCGAAGATTCGTTGAGCCGTCAACAAAACGTCCGGTAAAGTTCAATGGGATCTTCTGGTCTACCTGTTCGAGGTCTGCAATGAGGATCTCAAACATTCCAAAGACCATGGTCATGAGTGTGCGACCCTTGAGGTAGATGTCGAGATCATAACGAAGGATATCAACGAACGATGCCGTTGTGCTCTTCACGATGTTCTCGATAGCGTCGGCAACAGGGTGACGTCCGCTCTTGTCCAACGATGAGTCCGACGCTATACGTTCCTTCCGCGCTTGATCCAACACTGAGTTGAAGCGCTTATTGGTATCTGTGGCGCGGTTATACTCAAACGCTGTATATCGTTGCCTCGTGGAAGACCTTTCTTGCGGAAAGATGATATCCGTGTAGAGAACGTTGATATCGCCTTCAAGAACGGGCGCATCAAGCTTACCATAAAAATGGATCGGCTTCTTGCCTGTAGCAATGATGATATCTCCAAAGATCTTCGGACTTCTGGCCTGTGAGGCCTTATTCATCACCATCACACCAGGTGAACGAAGAGTGAAATCGAGACTTTCCACAGCTAGGCCATTGAAAACCACGAGCCCCTTTGCATAGGCAATGCCGTTCTTTCTGTCGCGGTCCAGGTTCCGGACGATCACTGTATCAAGGTGAAGGTTCGAACCTTCGAGATGAAGTACTCCGTCCGCGTTGTAGATGATATTCGTAGCGGACGACAAGAAGCTGGCATTCTTGAAGCGGGCGTTTCCGCCAAGGTCGATCTTATCCGGAGTTGTTCCCTTCACAGTGATGATGCCATCGGCCACTCCTTGTAGTCGTTCGATGGCCGGAAGAAAGGGCTCGATGGTGGCCAAAGCGAGTTTATTAGCACGCATCTCGATATCGATCGGACGTTGGTCAACAAGTCTCTCCTTCACATCGCGAAGTCCGAGGTCAAGGGGCAGATGTTTCACAACAAGATCAAGGGTCTTCGTCTCGGTTTTGAGTGCCGGATTGGAGATCGTAAGGAAGCCTGTTACATCACGATTCTCGTGATGGAGCGCGGTGGCGAGTGTACCAATGAGTTCGCCGTTGTATCGAACGCCGATGGCATCGATCTCGAGATCCATCACTGGCGCCTCCCATGGACCATTTATCCGGGCTGTAAGCTCTCGAACCATACCATCGACAAGTCGTACGGGATGACCGTCTGAAAGGTCTACGAAACGCGGAATGCTGGCGAGGTTGAAGTTCTGAACAACTACTGTTAGGTTTTCAAAACGCTCAAGAGAGAACCGACCATTCGCAACGACTACTTCTGCGTCTTGTCGCTGAACGGCGAGATCACTAACGCGGAAGTTGCCTTCATGCAACGTTATCCCAGAAGCATGCAAGGAACGCCACTCCAGGCCACGTGCTGCGTCAACGATCGCATGAAGAGAGTCGACCGTGAGATTGGCTGAATCGGCGTAGAACTGACCGTAGAGACCAACACCTGCGGTGATCTCATTCACTTCTGCTCTACCGCGCAGTCGAATCGAATCTCCTCGAGCAGACATGTCGATGATCGGCTTCTTAATGCGGATAGAATTCACGGTCAGCATCGAATCGATGCGCCCTTTCACCGTGAGTTCGATCAATCGAGGCGATGTTGCTACATCGGCAAGACGGGTTGTGGTTGAGAGGTGAACCTTGTCACTCACTACACGCGTTGAGTCTGTCTGTATGATCAGGTCTTCAACATCCAGTGTGTCGACGTCGAGGAACATACTGTCAACTGAACACATGATCCGTCCACGAACTCGGGCAGATGCGGACAACGTAACACTATCCATCAGGACATTCAGCGGGGAGGCATCTCGAAGAATAATGTTGAATGTTGCCTCCAATGGCTTCACCGGCGACCCAAGATGTTCAACATATCCAGAGCTTGGATAGAAGTACCGAATGCGTTGCTTCACGGCATCGAACGTGTTATCAACGGCGGTTCCAAAAGCACTGATCAGGTTCGACGGTTGAAAGGTCCCATGTACTTCACCCGACATAAACGGAGCTTCAATTGTGACCTTCTTACTCTCCCCTGTCTTGGTGATCGACGCGCGAACTGAAAAAGGAAGGAGCGCCCGGTCATCGAGTGAGAACTCATCGATCTCAGCATTGACATTGCCAATGAGACTGTCGAGTTCGATCCCTTCTGCATCAATGTCCACCCTTCCCGTGAAGCGTGTTGGCAAGGATGTTGATTCGAGGAGCGAGGCAAGATTGATGGCAGAGAATTCAAGATGTCCATTGTATCGAGGATGGCTTGCATCAGCAACATCGATCACCCCGCTGTACCCAACCAATCGATCATCTGGTGTGAGCGCATATTCATCTATGCTGTCGAGACGGAACGGAGTGAGGTCTGCGAACAACGTATCAACACGCAACTCGCCAGCTCCATTGGCTTGGAGCATGAGTCGGGCACGACGGACAGGACGATGAGCCACAATACTCCTGTCGAGCTCGATCTGATACGCCCCCTCAAGATCCTGCAGCGTTACACCCCTACCATTGAGCAGAACCCTACCATTAAGCATCGTTGCAACAGAAGAGTCTCCAAAAACAGAGAGGTCTCCTTGCTTGATCGCCATGTCCACTTCATAGCCAAGTCTCTTCGTGGCGAGGAAGAGTTTCATCTCTCCGTCAACACGGCCGGGTCTATCCGCCCCATGAACTTCGAACCAGAGGGAATCTGCAGGGTGTCCGCGAAGATGAACTCGCTCGATGGTTGTTGTACCTAGGAATGTCAACTCAGGAAGTGGTACGAAACGAAGTCTGCGCCGAACATCGGCATATCGGGCATGTGACTCGTGCACATTGATGTCTACGCCGAGGTGATCCGGATCATCAAGGGCCGTGAGATGAACAGACCCTTTCACGTGGCCGTCTCCTGCACGAAGGTCAATATCATCGATGTTGAAGTTCGCTCCGGCGAACACGGCATTAGCCTTTAGGCCATACGAATCGAGAATGTCTACATCGGGCACAACGAAGTGTACATCAGGACCATAGACACGGTCTGCCTCGATCGATCCAACGATAGGATGGAGAGCAAGGATCGAGTCATTGATCCCATCGCGCAAAACATCGTGACCATCAATACGAGCACGCAGCACCAACTCCGTACGCACAAGCTTCAGCGCCAACGTCTGCAGATCCATACTCTTGGGCGTGATCCGTGCAGTCATCGTCATCTCACGCACGTCGATAGTACGGATGAACTCGTCATAGAACGACAGGTGGTTGATCGCAATTGTATAATCGCGATCCATCAGTGCAAGCCGAACAGCTGCACGAAGTTCAAATGCCCTCAAGGAGAGATGCAGCGGATCGAACACAGATCCATCACCCCGTTGCGTGGTGCGGTCATCTATGATCACCGACCCTTCTGTGATCGAGATGCCCCGTACTCGAATCGAAAGGTTGGGAGGGGGCGATGTAGTTGTGTCGGCGGACGGCTTTGCGATGCGCGATACATTCCAGACGCTGTCCTTGCTTTGGATGACAGCGATGCGTGGACGGATGAGTTCTACTCGATTAACGGCCAACGTTCTACCGAACAATGCCGCGAGATCGTAGGCTACTGAGAGTCGATCAGCTTCGAGGACCGTTGTCCCGTTAGCGTACAACTGTGGATGTTCTAGGACAAGACCGCGGAAGATGTCGAGATGGACATCATCACAGGCAACCTTCCCTTCAAGCTGACCATTCAGCAGATCCAAGACCTGCTTTCTCATGAATGACCGGGCCATGTCTGTCTGCGCGATCAGGACGATGAGGCCGGCAAGAATGATGGCGGTACCGGTTAAACGGTAGATCCAACGAAACGTAAAGACCGCAGCTCGACGCCACCATGGGCGACGAACTGCGGTCTCTTCAGATGTCGTTGGTACGTCGGTCATTCACCCTGCGCTTTAGAATATCTAGCCTGACCCGAGGCATCATGGAGAAGTTCCACATGGCACCACATCTTACCCTTACTTGTTACCTCGTTGAGCAACTCAATAACGTCCGTGCGAGTAACGGAACCGTCTGCCATGTAGCGACACCGGAACTGATCTACGAGCAGAATATCCGGAGTAGGTCCGGGCCACACCTTTGTTCCACGATTGGAGAGCATACGAAGTGTAAATGGACCAACAGACTCTGGCATAGCAGGAAGACCGCCTCGATGCTCAACGAATACATCGGCACCGCGCAACGTCCACTCTTCATTGATCACCTCAGGAGCATGGAAGGCCGGGGTCACAGTGGCAACCGGCGTGATATCCACGTCATGGTTCGGATGTAGCCTGGCGATCACAGCATCTGTGAATTCTTTTGTCGATGCTGAACCACCAAGGTCACGAGTCTTGACCCCTGCGGCCAAGGTTGCGGTGAGAGCATCTTGGATCATCTCTGCGTGTCCGATATGGCCCATGTATTGGAGCATTTGAACACCCGAGAGAAGAATAGCTGTTGGATTGGCAAGCCCCTTCCCTGCGATATCCGGTGCCGATCCATGAACGGCTTCGAACACCGCGCAATTCCTTCCGATGTTACCACCAGGAGCAACACCAAGGCCACCCACGATACCAGCACAAAGGTCAGAGACGATATCGCCGTAGAGATTTGGAAGAACGAGCACGTCAAACTGTTCCGGACGCGACACCAGTTGCATACAGCAGTTGTCAACGATGATGTCGTTGGCTTCAATATCTGTGTACTCGGCAGCCACCTGACGGAACACTTCGAGGAAGAGTCCGTCCGTGATCTTCATGATGTTCGCCTTGTGTACGCAGGTAACCTTCTTGCGGCCGAGCTTGCGTGCCTCTTCGAAGGCATAGCGTATCACAGCCATGGAGCCTTGACGTGTAATGAGCTTCAGGCACTGCGCCACGTTGGGCGTTTGGAAGTGTTCGATCCCCGCATAGAGGTCCTCAACATTCTCACGAATGATGAGGATGTCCACTCCGTCGAAGCGCGTCTCTACAGCAGGCATGGACTTCGCCAGACGGACATTCGCATAGAGCTCAAGTCCCTTGCGGATGGTGACGTTCACGCTCTTATGACCACCACCCACCGGCGTTGTTGTAGGCCCCTTCAGCGCGATCTTGTTCTTTGTGATACTATCAAATGTTTCAGGGGGCACACCATTCCCGAACTTCTCGATCGCCTCCAAGCCTGCGATGGCCTTTTCCCATGTCACCGGAACCTTAGCTGCAGCAAAGACCGCCACAACACTCTCACAGATCTCTGGACCAATCCCATCACCTTCGATCAACGTAATCGTCTTCATTGTTCCTCATTGATTTTTGTTTGTTTGATCGCCTCTTCGCCCTTTCGCCCCTTCGCCCCTTCGCCTCTTCTCTTACACCATCTCCACCACAACGGCTGAGGCTTCTCCGCCGCCGATGCACAAGGTTGCAAGACCGTACTT
>Ga0154020_10003176_pt1 | contig 19866 bp, 16 predicted proteins | sample Klosneuvirus_201_FD_109709 | JGI IMG/M metagenome (GOLD analysis project Ga0154020, IMG submission 109709) | Active sludge microbial communities from wastewater, Klosterneuburg, Austria - Klosneuvirus_20160825_MG | ecosystem: Engineered > WWTP > Aerobic digester > Activated sludge | place... | reverse complement strand
TTTACAATAACATCGCCTATTTATCGTGTGGTTTCGGAATAGTGGCATTGGATCTGGATCGTCGTGAAATTAAAGAAACGTATATCATCGGACCGTTAGGAACAGAAATACAGGTTTTTGATGTGGCTATCTGGAATAATTTCATTTTTGCTGCAACCGAAAATGGTGTTTACAGTGCTTCCGTTACCAATCCCAATCTGATTGATTTTTCGAACTGGACCATTACATTCAATGACAGTGGCAATGCCGGAGATTGTAACATGATTGAAGTCTTCAACAATCAGGTAATCATGAATTATGCAAAGCCAGGAGCTTTGAACAATAATTCGAATGATGAGGTATATCTTTATGATGGTTTTTCATGGACACTTGCAGGTGGTGGATTTATTCAGGATAACATCAAACATTTTTCGTTGCGTGCATCCGGTGGAAGATTATTGGTTACAAATTCATACAATCTGAGTATTTACGATAACAACTTTAACCGGATTATTTATATTGATGCGGGTGTTTATGCAGATGCAGCTCCACGGGATGCCGTTTATGATACCGATGGTATATTATGGATTGCTGATAATGGTTCCGGTATGTTGCGCATGACAGCATCCTTGAGTTACGACTTCATTATGCCCGACGGACCAGCCTCTGATCTGGTTAGTGCCATGCAGGTAGTTGATAAAAAATTATGGATGACACATGCCACCCGAACAGCTGGTTGGTTCAATACTTATGCTCCCGGAAATTTTTCGGAGTATGATAATGGTGACTGGAAATCGTACAACAATAAAACCATGCCGGGTTCCGCTATCAACATTGGAAATTTTTTCGATATGATGTCGGTAGCAATTGATCCGGGAAATAAAAATCATGTGTATGTAGGTTCTAAAGGGCAGGGAATTATTGAGATGTTGAATGGTGTTGCAATTGCTTCTTATCGGGATACCAACAGCACGCTACAGGTTGGAATTGGAAATCCCTCTCAATGTCAGGTGGTAGGAATGGGTTTCGATTCGGATAATAATTTATGGGCTTTAAATTCGCTTGCCGCCAAACCTGTAAATGTGCGAACCACTGCAGGCAACTGGCGTGCTTTTTCGATTCCGGACATTTCGGGAGCTCCCTTGTTTGGTGATCTGACAGTTGATTCGTACGGACAAAAATGGATCAATGTAATTGGAAATAATGCACCGCTTGGAAACGGTATTGCTGTTTTCAGTGATAATGGTACGCTGGAAGATGCAACTGATGATAAATCACGATTTATATCATCGGGAATAGGATCAGGAAATTTACCCAGCACCGATATCCGTGCAATAACGGAAGATCTCGAGAACGAAATCTGGTTAGGAACCGGTAAGGGTGTTGCTGTAATTTATTCACCATCGGCAGTGCTTACATCGACTAATTTTGATGCACAGCAAATTTTAATCAAGCAGGATGGAATCAATCAATATTTGCTTGAATCGGAAGTTGTAACAGCAATTGCAGTCGATGGTGCAAACCGGAAATGGATTGGTACGGAATCGGGAGGTGTGTTTTTGATGTCACCGGATGGAACTGAACAGATCTTGAATTTTAATGAAGTTAATTCGCCATTATTATCGAATTATATTCTTTCTATTGCCATCGATCAGGAGTCGGGTGTTATTTATTTCGGTACCAACAGAGGAGTGATTTCTTACAAAGGCGATGCAATTGCAGGCACAGGAGGATGTTCGGATGTACTTGCATATCCGAATCCGGTTCGTCCCGATTACACAGGACCTATTGCAATAAAGGGACTGGTGCCCAATGGAAGTGTAAAAATTACCGATGTGAGTGGGAATCTCATTTTCGAAACCAAATCGAATGGTACTCAGGCCTTGTGGTATGGGAAAAATTTTAAAGGTGAGAAGGCACACACGGGAGTATATCTGGTATTCAGTACGGATGAAGAAGGGGAGAATACCTGCGTTACGAAATTACTTTTCATCAATTGATTTTTTTTCTGAACGATGCAAATTAAATCACGTGGCATTGTTTTACACACTACCAATTATAGTGAATCGAGTCTGGTAGTTAAAATTTACACGGAAACATCCGGATTGTGTTCGTTTATTGTCAGTGGTGTTCGCACAAAAAACAGCAGGTTTAAAAGTTCACTTTTTCAACCATTGTCACTTGTAGAAGTGGTGGCATCGGGAAAACCGGGTCAAACCATGTATCGGATTACCGAGATCCATTTATCGCCTCCCTTTTCGGGGATTCCGGAGAATGTTATTAAAAGCTCCATCGCTATTTTTATTGCTGAAGTTATTTATCGTTCTATTAAAGAAGAAGAACCTAATCCGTCGTTGTTTCACTTCATGGATAGTGGCATTCAGATTCTCGATTTGAGTCGCGAAAACTGTTCGCGTTTCCACCTGTTTTTCATGACACAGCTGACTCGTCATCTGGGTAGTTATCCGCATGGAACCTGCATTCGTGGCGTTAGTGTACTCGATTTGCGTGAAGGTTTATTCCGGGACTCCATTCCGTTGCACACCGATTACCTGTTGCCCGATGTAACGGCTTTGTTTTATGATCTCATGCAAACCGATTTCGAACATTTTCATACCATACCGATCCCTTCAGCATTGTCGAAGCAATTACTGGCAGCACTGGTGGCATACTTCGAAATGCACCAAACACATGGTGCAACAATCAGGTCGCATCGAATTTTAGAAACAGTGATGGGATAATGTGAGAATTTTGTATATTTGATGCTGATAATGCAAAACAACAGTTATCAGAATGTTAATTATATGAAACCAACATCACACATCAATCACACATTCAATCTCCATTATTTAGTTGCTCTCTTTTTTTCAATTGCTTTGCTTACGCAGATGGGTTGTAAAAGCAGTACCAAAGAAACCGACGAAGCAGCAGCTGATACTGAAGAAGGAAATATTCAACCTAATCCCTATGAAGATGCTGTAGTCGAGGTTCAGGTATTTAAAGTTGACTCACTCGATCACAACGGCATCAGAGGTTGGGGATACAACATAAAACTCAATGGGAGTCTTTATATCCATCAACCCAATGTACCTGCTGTAATGGGGAATAATGGTTTTAATAGTGAAGCAGCAGCAAAAAAAGCCGGCGATTTCGTGGCCTACAAAATCCGTAAAAATATTATCCCACCATCAGTTACACCCGAAGAACTTGATAGTTTGGGAGTGTTGCAGGAATGATTTGATGTGCTGATGTGCTGATGTGCTGATGCGATGCCCTGAGCGGAGTCGAAGGCGGTCCCCGCAAGGCACGATGCGGGGGTGCTGATTTTTGCTACTGAGTAGAAAGATGTGACTCCACTTTAGTGGCAAGTGACAAGTGACAAGGGGCAAGTGGGGTTTCTGAGTTAAAAGATGTAACTGCACTTTAGTGGCAAGTGGCAAGTGGCAAGTGTGGTGTGTGAATAAAAAGATGTGACTGCACTTTAGTGGCAAGTGGCAAGTGACAAGGGGCAAGTGTGGTGTGTGAATAAAAAGATGTGACTGCACTTGATTTGGTGGTTTGATGATTCTTGCCTTGAGCTTGTCGAAAGGTGGTGGTTTGATGATGGGTGTGCTTAAGTAAAAAGATGTAACTGCACTTTAGTGGCAAGTGGCAAGTGACAAGGGGCAAGCGTGGTGTGTGAGTAAAAAGATGTAACTGCACAAAGTTGTAAGTTGAAGGTTGAAAGTTGAAAGTTGGGGGTTTTTGGCTGAGTAAAATTTGGTTTTTCACATGTATGCTCTAAGTAATCAGTGACAAGCGCTGCCCTGAGTCTGCCGGCAGGCGGATCGAAGGCGATCCACGCAAGGCACGAGCGTGGGTGCTGATTTTTGTTAATGCATCTCAAATTCTCTGCGCCTCTCAAGTACTGCATTCAAAAAAGTAAATGCTTAGAAAAAGTCTCATTTAACCACCGAATAAATATTGAGCCGCAGGCGAAATAAAAAATTGACCACCGAATACCTACTGAGCCGCAGGCGAAATCAACAATTAACCACTTAATTAACCACCTAATTAACTACCTAATTAACTACCTAATTAACCACCTAATTAACTACCTAATTAACCACCTAATTAACCACTTAATTAACCACCTAATTAACCACTTAATTAACCACTTAATTAACCACTTAATTAACCACCTAATTAACCACCTAATTAACCACTTAATTAACTACCTAATTCAACTGACTAAACACCTCATCGACTTTTGCAACGGAAACGAGTTCGATGCCGGGAAATGATTTTTTGGAAAGAGATTGCAGATTGTATTTTGAGCAGAATATTTTTTCAAACCCCATTTTTTCTGCTTCTTTAATTCGTTGTTCGATTCTGTTTACGGGTCTGATTTCTCCACTTAATCCCACTTCACCGGTAAAGCAAACGCGGGCAGGCAGCGACATATCTTCACTGCTGCTTAGCACCGCACAAATTACTGCCAAATCAATAGCAGGATCTTCGACTCTTAATCCACCTGCAATATTTAAAAATACATCTTTTGCGGCCAGACGAAAACCGCACCGTTTTTCAAGTACAGCCAGCAACATACTTAACCGACGCAAATCGAATCCTGTGGATGAACGTTGTGGTGTTCCGTAAACTGCTGAACTCACCAATGCCTGCACTTCAATTAGCAACGGACGTAATCCTTCCATAGTACATGCAATAGCAATGCCACTCAGGTTTTCATCTATGTGTGAAAGAAGCACCTCCGACGGATTAGAAACTTCAGACAATCCGCTGCCACTCATTTCATAAATTCCAATTTCGGAAGTAGAGCCAAAACGATTTTTTGTAGAGCGTAAAATACGGTATACATGATGACGGTCGCCTTCAAATTGCAAAACCGTATCAACCATGTGCTCCAACACTTTTGGTCCTGCAATGCTGCCTTCTTTGGTGATGTGTCCAATCAGGAACACAGGAGTAGCAGTTTCTTTGGCATATTTGAGCAAATCGCCTGCACATCCTCGAATCTGTGATACTGTGCCCGGAGCCGATTCAATATCCTGTGAAAACAAAGTTTGAATGGAATCAATAATTACCATTCCCGGTTGTAGTGTTTCTATGTGCCGGAAAATGGATTGCATATTTGTTTCGGTGAGAATATAACAGTCGGCATTCGCATGGCCTATGCGTGAGGCACGAATACTAATTTGTTGTTCACTTTCTTCACCGCTGATATAAAGTATTTTCACACCTTTCAAACGCATGGCAACCTGCAGCATTAAAGTCGATTTCCCAATTCCGGGTTCACCACCAACTAATACCAATGATCCAGGGACGAGCCCTCCACCCAAAACGCGATTCAGTTCCTTCCCCGGTAAGGGCATGCGAATTAATTTATCGGGTGCAATTTCACCCAATAGTTGCGGAGTAGCTTGTCGCCCCGCTGTTTCACTTCGTGTGGAAGAGGAGCGCCAGGCAGGTACCTGAGAAGGTGTTGTTGAAACTACTTCTTCCACATAGGTATTCCATTCTCCACAAGAAGGGCACTTGCCAATCCATTTTGGTGCCGAAGCGCCGCAATTTTGACAGAAAAAGGTTGTTTTTGTCTTAGCCATTTAATTTATAGGTAATTTTAAAATGAAAATCAGATGTAAAGATAAGGAAAATGTCATTTGCAGCGAAGCTGCTGTCATTGGCGGCAAAGCCGCGTCATTGGCAGCGGAGCTGCTGTCATTAGCAGCAAAGCTGCAGTCATTGGGTCATTGGCGGCAGAGTCGCGTCATTGAATTGAGTCATAGGTCATAAGTGATAAGGGAGATTCATCACTTTAAAATTTGAAATCCCATTTATCATCTATCATGATAACGAATTTTCTTTCTGGGTAAATCTTAATTCTTTTTCGTATTTTAGCCTAATGAAGTTGTTTCGCCCTCTTTTTTTAGTTATTGTATTTAGCATTATCGCTTGTGGGCTCGTAAATGCTCAAAAACGTAACGCAATTTGGTGCTTTGGAGATAGTGCACTTGTCGATTTTAGTGATGTATCTAATATTGTTACAGGTACAAGCACTGTAAAATCCAGGGGTAGTTGTGTTTCAATTTCTGATTTGGTTGGCAATTTAATTATGTATGCATTTACAAGAGCAGGCGTCAATAATAATACCACATTATTAAGAAACAATCAAGATTCTCTTGTCCAAAATGGAGATAGTATTGTTGGTGAGGGGTGGTACAGAGAATTGGTTTTGATTCCATATCCTCAAAGTGATTCATTATTTATTTTATTTACTATTGGTGTTACCGGTTCGAGCCAAGCAGGTCTTTATTATTCCATAGTCGACATGAGTTTAAACGGTGGGTTAGGAGAAGTAATCCAAAAAAATGTACAATTGGAAAATTTTAAAGCAGTTGATTGTTTATCGGCAGTTAAGCATGGCAATGGAAGAGACTGGTGGGTGATATTTCGACGATTTAATTCAGTGTTATCACCAAATAATGATTATTATATTTATTTGGTCACTTCATCCGGCATAATAAGTCAACCCATTCAAAATGTAGGATTACAAAATAGTACAAATTCAGGTCGAATTTCATTTAATTCCTCAGGCGAGAATATGTGTTTTATTAATTACAAAGGCCTGATTGAACTTTACGATTTTGACCGGTGCACTGGTTTGATCAGTAATCCGATTACCATCTCTTCTGAAAGTTCAATGGCTCCCTGGCCTGCGTATTGGAGTTCTGAGTTTTCACCTTCTGGAAACATATTATATGTAAGTAGAATTGCTGAAAATGCCGCAGATTCATCCAAGCTTTTTCAATATGATTTAACTGCAACTAATATTTCAGCAAGTAAAATTGCCTTGTGGGTAACTCCATTTGTGACGACTATAGCACAATTGAAACAAGCACCTGATAATAAAATTTACATTGCAACTAATTTTGGACAAGTTTATCCTTATACAGATTCGATGTACAATCCCATTAACATGAATTTGAGTGTGATTAATTCACCGGATAATTTAGGTTTAGCATGTGGTTTACAACCTTTCAGCTTTAATCTTGGTGGGAAAAGGTGTTATTCCGGCCTACCCAACAACCCGGATTACGATATGCTGGCCCTCGCCGGTAGCCCATGCGATACGTTGGTAGGAATTTCAGAACCCCAACTTACAATAATAAATCCTCAACTTCATGTTTATTATCATCCTCAGTGGCAAACGGCCTTCATTAATGCAAACCAGTTGAAAGGCACAAGTTGCAAGTTGCAAGTGTTTGATGTTATGGGTAATCTGGTATTCGAAGAAAGCACGAAGTTTAATCCACCTTACTACACAAAAAATCTGAACTGTACTTTATTAGCCAAAGGTATGTATGTGGTAACCCTTGAAGCAGGCGGGAAGAGGTTAGTGAAGAAGTTTGTTGTTGAGTAGTCCTATAACTATATTTTTAGTAGTTAGCATAAATACGTATCTTGCAAGAACAATTGCTTATCAGGCCATGAAGCTGGATTCTACCATCATTTATCAAGGCGATTCGCTGGATGCGGATTTTGAAGCCTTTTTTGAAAGGCATGATAGCACCAATATTGGTAAGTTTTATTTAGTGAAATCTTTGTTTGAGAGGGAACCCGATTCAGCTATGACAATTCTTGGAGCCATTGTTGCAGAAAATAGCATTGAAAGCCATATAATTGAACATTATGTGCGAACACAGGAAATAACAGACAGAGGGGACGAACTTTCATCTGCAGATAGCGCATTTTACATGGAACGAACTACTGGTTTACCCACTACTGATGGAGCAGTTTATTATTATGGATTGGGAAACCTGTTCATTGAACAACATATTCCGATTATTTCAGCAAGACATGGTCAGCAGGCCAACATTCAACAGCACGACCTTGTTAACAGTAATAATTCGGAACTGATAGTATTTCCAAATCCAACATCAGGATTGATGACCATTCGATGCTCAGATCAGAAAGCGAATTTTTATCAGATTGAAATTTATAATGCTGTGGGAGAACTTATAATTTCTAAGCATATAGTGAATAACTATTATCTGCTGGATATGTCACCTTACAACCAGGGTATTTACTTTATTAAGGCTGTTGATAAATCCAAAAAATATTATACCAAGACATTTAATCTTCTAAAATAAATCACATTGCTTAAAACGATCGCAATTATTCTCTTTATCCTATCAGCTTGTGCTCCAATGAAGGCACAACGGGGCAACATCTGGTGCTTTGGCGATAGTGCGGCCTTAGATTTCAATGGTGGAGCCCCAAACCCTGGTTCTAGTTCAGTGGTCTCTCGTGGTTCATGTGTTTCGATTGCGGACACCAATGGTGATTTGTTATTTTATGGAAACACTCGATCACAAGCTAGCGGACCTAAAACTGGATTAATCTGGAACAGAAATCACAATTTATTGTTGAATGGAGATTCTGTTGCCGGTGGTGGATGGTACCAGGAAATGGTAATCATTCCCAATTCAGCCAATGATTCAACTTACTATCTTTTCTCAGTTGGGGTGACATATCAATTCGGATTAATGTACTCCATCATTGACATGCGAGGAGATGGTGGAATGGGAGCAGTGACACAAAAAAATGTGCAACTGCTCAATTTCTTAATGGTGGATTGCATTTTGGCAATCAAACATGGAAATGGCAGAGATTGGTGGATTATTGTACGACCATCAACATTCCATCTTCAAACAAGCAACAATTCATGGTATGTTTTTGAGGTTTCTCCTGCGGGAATTACATCACTTCCAGTGCAAAATGTCGGTGAATTAAATGGGACCAATGGCGGAAGATTATCCATTTCACCTGATGGGTCAAAAATAGGCTTTGTTAATCTTGGAGGAATCATAGAACTACTCAGCTTTGATCGTTGCACAGGTTTAATATCTCCACTTACAGTTATTGAACCACCGCTATCAGTTGGTCCATACCCCTATTACTGGTCTAGTGAATTTTCATCGTCAGGGAGGTATTTGTATGTAAGTTCTAATACTGTCCCAATAAGTAAACTTTGGCAATTTGACACCTGGGTACCTAATATTACTGCAACTAAGACATTAATATGGCAGACTGCTGTACCACCATACACTATTGGAGCATTGAAACGAGGACCTGATGATAAAATATATATCAGTTGTGCATGGATTCAACCAAATGGAGGTTACCAATACCCGTATGATTCCACCATGTACTACACTGAAAACATGAACCTAAGTGTCATCAATTTACCGGACTCAGCAGGTCTTGCTTGCGACTTCCAGCCATGGAGTTTCCACCTTGGCGGTAAACGCACCTACTGGGGCCTTCCCAACAATCCCGATTACGACTTATCCGCCCTTGCAGGCAGCCCATGTGATACGTTGGTGGGAATCGGTGATGTCCCACAAATACAACAAGTTGCACTAAATGTTTTCTACCATACAGCTTGGGAAAAAGCATTTATTAATGCTTCTAACCTTAAAGGCAAAACCGGCAAGTTGTTAGTGTATAATATGCAAGGGAAAGTTGTTCATTCGGAGCCGCTCAGGATTCAGAATGGGTACTTTACGAGGGATTTGTCTATGATTGGTAGGGCTGATGGGGTTTACCTAGTTGTTGTGGAGACAGAATTGGAGCGGTTGGTGAAGAAGATGGTAATTGAATAATTTGCTAATGTGCTGGTGTGCTGATTTTTTGTTCCTGAGTAAAAAGATGTGGCTGCACATGAGTTTCAAGTGACAAGTGGCAAGTGACAAGTGGGGTGACTTAGTAAAAAGATGTGACTGCACATGGTTGAAAGTTGAAAGTTGAAGGTTAAAAGTTGTGGGGTTTTAGGCTGATTAAAATTTCGTCCTTCACCTATGATTAATTTTGGTACTGCCAAAATAGGTGGTTTTTCGTTCTCAAGATGATTTTGTTGAATAGCGACTAACAAGAATTGAATAGTGAACAATGGCATTTCAATTGAATCCTGAATTTTGACTGAGCAGAATCAATCTATCATTTATAATTTATAATTTCCTTTGTCATTAGCAGCGAAGCTGCTGTCATTGGGTCATTGGCGGCAGAGCCGCTGTCATTGGGTCATTAAAAGTCATTGGGAATTAATGGATGAATATTAGTTTGGTATTTTCCAAATCTTTAATCCTCATCGACCCTGAAGGGGTCGCATATCTTATTATGAGACTTACCTAAACACTCACGACCCTGAAGGGGTCGCATATCGTTCAGTAACACTTTTTAACACGTCATTTTTTGTTTTCTAAAGTTACCTTTTTTAGTCCATGACAAAAAGGGATTTGATTTATTCAGAAATTTTCTTCTGATTGTTACTATTTTAGAAGAAATGGATTCCGTTAATTTTCACAACAAGATTACTTGCGGCAGAGCCGCAATAAAGTCATAGGTCATAAGCAATAAGGGGAACTTTTCGGCAGAGATGAATTTAGCATCCTTCAACAAGAATAGAATATTGAAAATTGATGTTTAATCAAAAACTTGATTTTTTAATTGATTTCCCATTTATCATCTAAAATTTATCATTCCCTAAATCCGTTTTAAAAAGAAAACATCTAGTTAGGAAGGAACACATTGGAAAATTGAGAATCTATAATTATAACTGAGAATAAATTAATCTCAATTATTTCACACGTGAAAATTCGCGTTGTACGGCACCACTTCCGGCAGGATCATCGGCAGCGAGGTAAAGGACATCATTGCTCAATTCAACAAATTCCCATTTATCTACAAACTGACTATTTCCTGATGAATCAACAGCACCGGAAATAAGTTGTAGTTTAAGGAATGCCTTGAATACTTTTGCATCGATTTTAAAATCACTCAGTACAATTGTATCGTTTCTATCGGCTCTGGTAGAATCTGGAGTTCCAACTTCACAAAGCGGAACGGATTCATAAACAAAAAAAGTTACGAGTCGATTATCTTTGAATGTCCAGTATTCAGAAATCGGAATAGCGGGAATAGAACCATTATCACCATCACAATCAACATAAGCAGGCAGTCCCTGAAATGAGCGTAGCCATGTGCCTTGCAGATCTTGTTTGAGTTTTTTTTCAGAGCGCAGCAACATATTGTCTTCGCAGGAAGCGAACAATATCCCTAAAGTCAAAATTAAAAGTACCCTGTTTCGCATAATCAAAGGTGATTCAACAAAGTTAAAGATAATTTAAACAGGATTATTGCCATTTCAGAAAATTATTCACGATTTGGAGTTGAGAATCTTCTGTTCAATGGCTGTAGTGCTATATCCCGGAACAAATGGAATGGTAACTACTTCACCACCTTTTTGCTTCACAATGTCGTAGCCTACAATTGCTTCCGGTTTGTAGTCGCCACCTTTGACCAGAATATCGGGTTGAACCATTTTAATCAGTTCATAGGGTGTTTCATCCCCGAAAGGGATAACGGCATTGACAAAAAAGAGGGAAGCGAGAATGTGTAGTCTAGATTTTTCATCATTTAACGGGCGGTTAGGACCTTTCAATTGAGAAACCGAAGCATCTGAATTAACGCCTATTACCAGCACATCGCCCAAAGAGGCAGCCTTACTCAGGTAATCAACATGGCCGAGATGCAATAAATCGAAGCAACCGTTGGTAAAAACGATTTTCTTATCCTGAAAGCGCCACAAATGCAATAGTTTAAGAAGCGATTCCGGAGTGTGTATTTTGTCGGTAATAAATTTGGTCTTATCCATTGGCAGTAGCTTTTGATTTGCCGGTGAATAACATGAGCATTGCAAAGAGTCCAAGTACTACCACCAGTATGGTTTGAGAAGTGTGAACCAGGGTAGCATACACAATTCCATCAGTGGTCGAGATTCCGAATAGCTGAAGTCCCTGTGATACAATATAGTGGTAGGCACCAATACCTCCTTGCACGGGAGCGGCCATACCTAAACCTCCTACTACAAGTGTAAATAATCCGGCTTTGGCATTAAGGTGACTGGTGGCATCGAGACAAAAGAAGCAGACGTATGTCATCAGGAAATACATCACCCAGATAAACAGCGTATGAAAGACAAACCAACCGGTATTTTTCATTCTTAAAATCGTTTTGAAACCGGTTCCAACTTCATGTAAAAAGCCTTTCAGTTTGGTGACCAGTGGACGTTCTTTAGCTCCTTTTTTAAACAAACTGTAAACAATCCAAATACCTATGAGAATTATAGCAATCACAATAACCGGGAACAATGGGTTTGTAGTAAATGCAAACTTTGATTTTAGTGGTGAGATCAGTTTCTCATTCAAAAAGTTGCTGAGCATCTCAAATTCAAGTGTCGCTGCCAATGTCATCGTAATAACCAGCATCACCAAATCGATTACCCTTTCAACAATCACTGTTCCAATTAATGCATTGAAGGGAACCTTTTCTTTCCCGGCAAGGGCGCCACAACGGGTAATTTCACCTATGCGGGGAATGGCGAGATTCGCAAAATATCCCAGCCAAAGCGAATAAAGTGTTGATGATAAAGGTGGTTTGTAGCCCATGGGTTCCATGAGCATGATCCATCTTACGGCGCGGCTGATAAAGGCAGCCATTCCGATAAGCAGTGAGACGCCAAGCCAAAACGGATCAGCAGCGGAAAGTTTCTCAAATATTTCTGCCAGGTTCTCATTGCGGAAAGTCAGCCATAACAACGAAAGGCCTATTGCAAAAAGCAATACATACTTAATAGTTGCAATGACCTTTTGTTTCAATGTCAGCTTTTTATGAGCTTGTTATTTGCATCCGGGAAAACCAGAGAGGGCTTAAATTTTTTGGCTTCTTCAAAGTCCATTACCGCATAAGAAACCACGATAATGGTATCGCCAACCTGCACTTTGCGGGCTGCGGGACCATTCAGACAAACGGTTCCGGTTCCTCTTTCGCCTTTAATAACATAAGTTTCGAAACGTTCTCCGTTTTCGATATTCAGCACCTGAACCAGTTCATTTTCAATGAGGTTCGAAGCATCCATCAGGTCCTCGTCAAGTGTAATACTGCCTACATAATGCAGTTCAGCCTGAGTAACCCGGGCGCGGTGAATTTTAGATTTCAGAATTTGTATTTCCATACGGCACAAAGGTAGAGAAAAAACATTGGCTGCGAATCAGAGCGCAATGTTGTCGATAAGTCTGGTTTTGGTGGTCAACACTGCTACACAAACTCTTTCTTCCTTACCGGGATGACGTTGTTCTATCGGTTGCAGGGTTAATGAATCGACAAATTCGAGGTATTGCACTTTGAAACTGGCAACTTCTTCAATCATTTGTTTGACATGATTTGCAGTAAAGGAAGCACCTTTTTCCGGGAAAATTGCTGCAGCTTCCTGCAGAGCTTTGTAAATGATTCCGGATTTACTGCGTTCATGTTCGGTCAGGTGAATATTTCTGCTGCTCATTGCCAGTCCGTTGGGCTCGCGAAGTGTTTCGCATCCAACTATCTCAATACCATTTAATTGTCTACGATTCATTTCGCGAATAATCGCCAGTTGCTGAAAATCCTTCTCACCAAAATAGGCGGTATCGGGATTCACCATATTAAAAAATTTGGAGACCACGGTAGCCATCCCACGGAAGTGGCCCGGCCTGAAAGCACCCTCCATGACGTTTTCGAGCAACCCAAAATCCATTTCCAGTAACTCCGGAGTTGGATACATTTCTTCCACGGAAGGGAGGAAAAGAATATCGCAGCCGGCTTTTTCCAACAGGATTTTATCGGCTTCAATAGTTCTGGGATAATTGCTAAGATCCTTAGGATCATTAAATTGCGTGGGATTCACAAAAATGCTGGCAACCACAATATCATTGGCAGTTTTTGCGGTTTCAACCAGTGAAACATGACCGGCATGGAGAGCCCCCATGGTTGGAACGAATCCTACGGTAGATCCATGTGAAACGGGTTCGTCGAGTAATTTTTGGAGTCCTTTGGCTGTTGTCTCAATTATAAGCATATATCACCGGAAAGAAGTGCGCGGCAATGATAATCAAAATATGGAGCATTTCGGGGGACAATGCAGAAAAGGACACATTATCTACTAACTAATAGATTATCAATAACATACACCATTCACAATACTTCCTTAAAACTTTGTAAATAACGTAGAATTAACCCTTTGCAGGTGGCGGGCTATAATAACAAATTATTTTGGTAAATCCTTGCTTTATTGCGAAAGTCGAATAAATTGCGTACCTTTGCACCTGAAAGAAAAAAACCCTAATATGAAAAAAGCCAAAGTTCTTTACATCTCTTCCGAAATCAATCCATATCTCGAACTTACTGAATTAGGCAAAATATCACGGCAGTTGCCACAAGGCATCCAGGAGAAGGGAAAAGAGATCAGGACTTTTATGCCACGTTTCGGCATCATCAATGAGCGTAGAAATCAATTACATGAGGTAATTCGCCTTTCGGGGATGAATTTAATTATCGACGATACCGATCATCCGCTTATCATTAAAGTTGCTTCTATTCAGGCCGCACGTATGCAGGTCTATTTTATTGATAATGAAGAGTATTTCCAAAGAAAAGCAATATTCAGAGACACTAAAAAGAAATTTTTCAAAGACAATGACGACCGCACTATTTTCTTCTGTCGCGGTGTTTTGGAAACGGTAAAGAAACTTGGCTGGACACCGGATATTATCCATTGTCATGGCTGGATGACCAGTTTAATTCCAATGCTGATAAAAACCAGCTATCGTGAGGATCCTGTTTTTAAGGATGCGAAAGTGGTTTATTCAATTTACGATGACAATTTTGAAGAGTCATTTGAAGCCGATTATTCACGTAAAGTGATGATGGAAGGTATGGTAGCCGGTGATGTGAAAGATTTAAAGACTCCAACATGGGAGGGAATTACTTTGAATGCTATTTCTAAATCGGATGCAATTATTCAGGGAAGTGAAGAGCTTTCGGCAACCTTAAAGACCGCAATTAAGAAAAGCGGAAAGTTATTTGTCGGTTTCAAAACTCCTGAAGAATACCTGGATGCATACAATGCGCTTTATGATGAGCTGGTTGTAGAAGATACGGTGTTAATCGATTAATTTCGTCGCATACCAGACCGGAAAAGTCCGCGTTATCACATGGTGTTACCTGTTTTGACTGTACGATTAACTTGCTTAACTGTTGCTGAACTCGTATGCCGGAAATTTCCCGTTCGCAGATCTCATAACAAACTACTACTTTTACCCGATGATTTTATCAATTAAGCGACTCCTGTCTGCATTCCTTGTTGCAGGAAGTCTGGCTATTGCTGCCTGTGGTGAACCCGATGCTATTGGAATAGAGGTGCAGCCTCAGGGTGACAATATCAATGTGTTTTATACCGACACGGTTACTTTGGATGTAACTACCATTCGGGAAGATTCTCTGGTGACCGATGAAAAAGTAGCATCCCTGAATTTAGCAGGCAGTTACTTCGATCCGGTTTTTGGCATTCACAATGCTTCGTTTTTTGCTGAAGTGAAATTACCCAATAACAATTCAAACTTCAGTTTTGGAACTTCACCGGTTTTAGATTCTGTAGTTCTTACCTTGGGTTATTCCGATTACTATGGCGATACACTTTCGCCTATGAATTACCAGGTATTTCGTTTAACAGAAAACATGATTGCCGATACCAGCTATTATTCGAATGATCAGATTGCATTCAGTGATCAGCTGTTTAATGGAACGGTAACTATTTCGCCTAAAGACAGTGTGGAGTTGGGTACCAGCACATTTGCTCCTCATTTGCGTTTACGTTTGGATCAGAATTTTGGTGATGCCATGCTGGCCGCTGATGTCTCCAATTACCTTGATAATGCTGCATTCGTTAATTTCTTCAAAGGAATTCACGTGAAAACTGCTCCTGCTGCCGGCGTGAATAGCGGAAATATCGCCTCCTTCAATTTGCTGGCATCTATCAGCAGACTTACCTTCTATTACAGCAACAGTACCGGAACAGGACTGACCGCCAACTTCGAAATTAATTCCACGAGTTCCAGATTCAACAATTATACACACGATTACTCAACCGGAACCTTTGGGTCGGTTTTTCCGGTAACGGGGGAAAATCAGGCATATATTCAGTCGATGGCGGGTACTAAAGTGCGAATTAAAATTCCATTTCTGGAGAACCTGAATGCCCTTGGTCCCGTATCTATTAACAAAGCTGAATTAGTGATACCCGTAGCCAACAACAATCCGTATAAAAGCCATACCAACCTATTGGTGTTTGGGGTCGATTCGGTTGGAAAAGAGGCACTTATACAAGATTTGCTGGAGTCTGCGAATTATTATGGGGGTGGATTTAATTCATCAACAGAAACATATACCTTCAATGTGGCACGCTACGTTCAGCGGGTTCTTGCAGGAACATACACCGATTATGGGTTAAGTCTCATTTCATCGGGCGGAGCAGTAAATGCATTCCGTACAATTATTCCGGGGCCTGCTTCCGGAACAGGAGATAAAATACAATTACGAATTACATACTCTAAACTCAACTAACACCATGTGTGGAATTGTTGCTTATATCGGACATCGTCAGGCGTTCCCAATTATAATGAAGGGATTACAACGTCTCGAGTACCGTGGTTATGACAGTGCAGGTGTTGCCCTTTTGAATGGCGACCTGAATGTTTATAAAAAAGCCGGTAAGGTTTCAGATCTTGCCGAGTATACCAAAGACAAAAATGTTACCGGCACCTTAGGAATGGGACATACCCGTTGGGCTACTCACGGAGAGCCAAACGACAGGAATGCGCATCCGCATTTTTCGGAATCGAAAACCTTCGCGATAATCCACAACGGAATCATTGAAAATTATTCGCCCATAAAAGCGGAACTAACGAAGCGTGGACATACGTTTAACAGCGATACCGATACGGAGGTGTTGATTCACCTGATTGAAGATGTTTATAACAATCTGCATGTTGATCTGGAGGAAGCTGTTCGTTTAGCATTGAGTGAAGTAATCGGCGCTTATGCAATCGTAGTAATTTCTAAGAAAGATCCGGGTAAAATGATTGCAGCCCGCAAAGGAAGTCCCATTGTTTTAGGTATTGGTAAGGATGAATTTTTCGTTGCTTCCGATGCTACACCAATTATTGAATACACCAAAAATGTTGCTTATTTGAATGATGGTGAGGTCGCTATTATTTCGGATGGTAAACTAACGGTGAAGACCATAGAGAATCAGATTAAAATCCCATATGTTCAGGAGTTGGAGATGCAATTAGAGATGCTTGAAAAAGGCGGCTATGAGCACTTCATGCTGAAAGAAATTTATGAGCAACCACGTTCTATCTGGGATAGTATGCGTGGCCGGATTGATGCCAAGAACCGCAGACTTCGTTTAGGTGGATTGGGTGATTATGAAAATAAGTTTATAAATGCCAAGCGTGTTATCATTGTTGCTTGTGGGACAAGTTGGCATGCAGGATTGGTAGCTGAATATTTAATTGAAGATTTAGCACGCATCCCGGTTGAGGTAGAGTATGCTTCTGAATTCCGTTATCGCAATCCGATTATCAATGAAGAAGATGTTGTAATTGCAATTTCACAATCGGGTGAAACAGCAGATACTCTTGCTGCCATCGAATTGGCTAAGTCGAAAGGTGCCACCATTTTTGGTGTATGTAATGTTGTTGGATCAAGTATACCAAGAGCAACACATGCCGGATCATACACACATGCCGGTCCTGAAATCGGTGTAGCATCAACAAAAGCATTTACAGCACAGGTAACAGTACTCACTTTGTTATCGCTTCAAATTGCCCGTAAACGGGGAACGATAACAGAGTCGCGATTCCATATTTTATTGAATGAACTGGAAAGTATTCCTGCGAAAGTAGAAATTGCTTTGAAGTCGAATGACCAGATTAAAGAATTGGCAGAGCGTTTCAAAGATGCACGTAACTTCCTCTATCTGGGTCGTGGCTACGGATTTCCGGTTGCACTGGAAGGCGCATTGAAGCTTAAAGAAATTTCTTATATTCATGCTGAAGGATATCCTGCAGCAGAAATGAAACACGGACCAATTGCATTGATCGATGATCAGATGCCGGTAGTGGTTATAGCAACAAAAAACAGCAGCTACGAAAAGGTAGTCAGCAATATTCAGGAAGTAAAAGCGCGAAAAGGAATCATTATTGCCATCGTAACAGAAGGCGATACGGAAGTGCGTAAAATAGCAGATTTCTGCGTTGAAATTCCTGAGACAGATGAGTTACTGGTTCCATTAGTTTCGGTTATTCCATTGCAGCTTCTTTCATACCATATTGCGGTAATGAGAGGGTGTAATGTTGATCAGCCAAGGAATTTGGCGAAGTCGGTAACCGTTGAATAATTTGGTAATTTGGTGATTTGATGATGGGTTTACCTGAGTAAAAAGGTGTGACTGCACTCGATTTGGTGATTTGAAAATTTGATGGTTTGGTGATGGTGGTTCCGGAGTAAAAAGGTGTGACTGCACTTTGTTAAAAGTTGTAGGTTGTAGGTTGAATTCTGCACGACAGCGATTACTCTCTGCAAGGAGCTTTAGATATGATGCGGGTTGATTGTTGGGGATTTAGAGTAGATCGCGAAAATCGTGGTGGTGATTAAAATTCAAGTCTCATGCTTAAATTCTTAATTCTTAATCCTTAATTCTTAATCCTTAATTCTCATCCGATTGCGTTTTATTATTTCCATACTAACTTTTTTGTTGCTGTCGGTGGGCTGCATGGCTCAGGCTGTTACTCCTGATCCTGTGAATGGATTGGTGAAATGGATTCCATTGGAGCAGGCCATGGAGCTGAATAAGAAAACTCAAAAACCGATATTGCTCGATTTTTATACAGATTGGTGTGGATGGTGTAAGCACATGATGAAGACTACCTATTCGGAACCTGATCTGGCACAATACATCAACAATTATTTCTACCCCGTAAAATTTAATGCCGAAGGAAAAGATACCATTGAATTCTTAGGCAAGACCTACAAGCCAACATCAGCGGCTCCTAAAGCGCCTCATGAACTTGCTGTTAAATTGCTTAATGGAAGCTTATCTTATCCCAGCACCATTTTTATGAATGGCTATGATGCTGAAAAGAATGAGTTTCGTCTGAATATGCTTGCTGCCGGTTACCTCGATCGTCAGAAAATTGAACCGATGCTGGTATTCACGTTGGAAAATGTTTTCCGCAACAGCGAATACAATGAATTTGCAGCACGATTTGAAGAAGCATTCCGGGATTCAACTCTGGAGAAGCGCTCTGAAAAATTAAAATGGCTTACTCCGAAAGAAGCATTTCACAATGTTACCAATTCCAAAAAGAAAACGCTGGTACTTATAAATACCGACTGGTGCAATTCGTGTCGTGTTATGAAACGCACCTCGTTTATTGATGAAGCTGTCTTCGGATATGCCGATACCACCTACAGGTTTGTAGATTTTAATCCCGAATATCGCGATTCAATAAATTTTCAGGGACAACTGCTGATTAATCCCGCGCAACCGCAGATGCCATTTCATCAATTGGCAATGGCTCTTGCAAAAAACAATATGGTATTGCCAACCGTAGCCTTGCTGGATGAAAATAATCAGTTGCTGGATGCGATTCCTTTTTATTTATCGCCGGCAGTATTGCGTAAAATTCTTTACTATTATGGCGAAGATATTTACAAAACAAAAAGCTGGAACGAATATTCAATTAACAATTATTAATGTGCTGATGTGCTGATTTTTGGCCTTTTGGTAAAAAGATATTTCTGCTATTTATTTGGTGATTTGAAAATTCTTGCCTTGAGCTTGTCGAAAGGTGGTGGTTTGATGATGGGTATATCTGAGTAAAAAGGTGTGACTGCACGGTGGTTGAAAGTTGTAAGTTGAAAGTTGTAGGTTGAAAGCGCTGCCCT
>Ga0154020_10003174_pt1 | contig 19888 bp, 14 predicted proteins | sample Klosneuvirus_201_FD_109709 | JGI IMG/M metagenome (GOLD analysis project Ga0154020, IMG submission 109709) | Active sludge microbial communities from wastewater, Klosterneuburg, Austria - Klosneuvirus_20160825_MG | ecosystem: Engineered > WWTP > Aerobic digester > Activated sludge | place... | reverse complement strand
TTTTTGAAAAAGCAAGAAATGAAGTCCCTGATGCTAGCTTTGCTTTGGGCTATTCTGCATCTGAAGTCAAAGAATATGCCAGCAGCACTATGAGAAGACCGGGTAAAGTATTTTCTGTTTTGTCCACCAGTAGGATTATTGCAATTGCCCCGGCCAGTAATATATATAAGGCGGGTAGTACCGGATAGCCAAAGGCTTTATAAGGCCTGGGTACATCCGGCTGTGTATATCTGAGTCTGAAGATGCCTATCACTGTAAGGATATAAAAGAGCAGAGCAGCAAATATAGTATAGTCGAGTAGTGCGCCGTAAGTCCCTGAGAAGCAGAGTACAGAAGCCCATATCGCTTGAATAATAAGACCAAAAGCCGGAACCGCATTTTTATTCAATTGACCTGCTTTACGGAAGAAAAGCCCGTCTTTGGCCAATGCATAATAGAGTCTGGAGCCTGAAAGTATAAGTCCGTTGTTGCAGCCAAAGGTCGACACCATGATAAGTGCAGACATAATAGCTGCTGCAGCTACGCCAAATATCATCGAGGCTGCAGATGTTCCCACACGATCAAACTCAGGAAAAGAAATTCCATTAGCTAGAACGTCATTCATATTTGGTGTTCCCTGGAGGGGTAAAATAGACAGATAAGCCACATTAGTCAGTAGATAAATAATGGTGACGATTAATGTGCCGAAGAATAAACTACGAGGTATATTACGCTGAGGATGCTTGATTTCGCCGGCGATAAAGGTGACATTATTCCATGCATCACTAGAGAATAAGGTTCCCACCATACTCGCACCGAGTGCCATGACCAAAGCCATGCCGGATATGGATTGGAATGAAGTGCCATCCCACTTCATCGCATGCCACATATCAGTAAAATTAATCTTGACCACATCCGGATTGTACCCAATGGTAAATCCAAGCACGATGAGTCCGAAGATAGCCAATAATTTTGCCAAGGTGAAGGTAGTCTGCACCATTTTACCCATATTGACTCCACGCAAGTTGATCGCTGTAAGTACCCAGATACTCACCACAGCGAGTATTTGAGATCCTTTTAGACTCCAGCCACCCATGGTGAATAAAATATTTTGTTCTCCAAACCAAGGAAGAAAATAAGAAGAGAACTTTGCAAAGGCTACAGCTACCGCCGCTATGGTGCCAGCCTGAATTACAGTAAATAGTGTCCAGCCATACATGAAAGCAATAAGTGGATTGAATGCTTTTCTCAGATACACGTATTGACCGCCCGCCTTTGGGTACATACCTGCCAACTCTCCGTAACTCAGTGCTGCAATCAATGTCAATGCTCCGGCGAGTACCCAAGCGACCAGAAGCCAACCACTACTGCCCAAGTTTCGCGCTACATCTGCGGAAACTATAAATATCCCTGAACCGATCATGGAACCCGCTACCAGCATAGTAGCATCTATCAATCCCAATGATTGCTTGAAGTGCTTAGGGTGTTCACTCATAGTATACTACAATTAAGTGTTGAAGGAAGGAAAAATTAATATTAATAAGCTTCGCCCATAGCTTTTTTCAGATTTTTCATCTGATTATTCCAAAATTCAATGGTAAAGTTATAATCTACAGGGTAGGCCCATCCAACTATTTTCAATATAGTCTCTTCGGTAATGGGTGCTGTCTCTAGGATGAATTCAAGATATTCCTTGTCTTCTACAGCATCTTCCCATCGGAACCTCAAAAGCTCATCTTCAAAGTCATCTACCAACTCGGCAGTCTCTTCTGAATCTTTCCACATAAAAGTGTAGGTGTCATTTTCTATATCTGCTTCATCACAGAACCAACGAACCAGACAAGCAGGAGTGGTGAGAAAGGAATAAATGATAGTTGCCGAAGCCTTAAATAGGTACTCTATTTCGAATTGTTGTTTTTTCATCCCGAATTATAATCGATTTTGGCGGTAAAATAAAAATAATTCGATAAAGCATTCTTTTTTTATTGCAAATTGTAATTATCTGTCACCCATTATTGCGGCAGAACAATATATATTCAAACCGTCTTAGCGATAAAAATCATAACGGTGAACTTTTATGGCATAATTAGAGTTTCACCAATTGAGGATTCCAAATAATTGAATTTGAACCGACTAGGTGGTTTAAAATTTTCCTAAAATTATCAGAACATTAAATTATTTTCGCATCTTTTTAAAATTTGAGCGTGCATGAGGCAACTAAAAATTACAAAATCTATAACCAATCGGGAGAGCCAGTCCCTGGAAAAGTATTTGCAAGAGATCGGCAAGGTGGACTTGTTGACTCCGGAAGAAGAGGTAGATCTGGCCAAACGAATCAAACAAGGTGACCAGGAAGCTCTCGAGCGACTGACCAAGGGTAATTTGAGATTTGTTGTATCAGTAGCAAAGCAATATCAAAATCAAGGCTTGTCACTCAGTGACTTAATCAATGAGGGGAACCTTGGTTTAATTAAAGCTGCACAAAGATTTGATGAAACACGTGGTTTTAAGTTCATCTCATATGCAGTATGGTGGATCAGACAGTCTATACTTCAGGCTTTGGCTGAACAATCTAGAATAGTTCGTTTACCACTAAATAAGGTAGGCTCACTTAATAAGATCAATCGTGCTTTCTCTGAATTAGAGCAGCAGTTTGAGCGTGAGCCATCTGCTGATGAATTAGCTACACTCTTAGAGATCCCTACCGAAGAAGTGGAGACTACGCTAGGCGTAGCTGCAAGACACGTATCCATGGATGCACCATTCGTAGATGGTGAAGATAATAGCCTTATAGACGTACTGGAGAACAGTAGTACACCTGGTACTGATTCTGCACTTGAATATGTAGAATCACTGCGGCAGGAAATCGAAAGATCACTGGGTACACTGACCGATAGGCAATGCGATGTCATAAAATTGTATTTTGGTATTGGAATCGATCATCCCATGTCACTAGAAGATATAGGTGATAAATTTGGTCTGACAAGAGAACGTGTACGCCAGATAAAAGATAAAGCAATCAATAAACTAAGATCTGTTTCCAGAAGTAAGCTGCTTAAGCATTACTTGGGTCATTAATTAGATTGATTTAAAATATTTGAAATGCATCTTCATCAGGGGATGCATTTTTTTTTAGTTTAAAATGGTCAATGCAGTAATATTTTTTTACCTTAATGCCTGCTATAATTTAAAACCTAAATCATAACTAAATGGATACTATTTCTGAAAAAAAGAAAACAAACGAACAAAACCTGGCAGCCTGGAGATCACAAGAAAAGCTGGCACATGAACTATTGCAAAAGGCCGGAGAACTTCGGTTTGACCGCTCAATAGAGTTGGTGTTATTTAGAAAGGATGTATATGATAGTAAACCGAGTAATCTGATAAGCAATCATGATCTGGCTTCAAATTTTGGAGATACGGCTATTGATATTAACGATACAATGGCCATCGTGGATGAAATCTTAAATAATACCGATTTACAGCAGGCTAAGATAGATATTGGCACCCTCGCCATGGAATGGAAGAAAGCAGCCGGAAGCAAAGAATCATTATCTGAGTTTGTGCATTCAAGATTGCGAAATGTAAGTTCAACTGACGCCTCTAGGATTCATCCTAAAGATGTAGTACTATATGGTTTTGGACGAATAGGACGACTGGTAGCGCGCAGATTAATTGATCAGACAGGTAGGGGTGAACAGTTGAGACTGAAAGCTATTGTCATTCGTCCTCAGATGAAAGACCGGAAACTGGATGCCGAGAAAAGGGCTGCATTATTGAGTAGTGATAGTGTTCATGGAGACTTCGGAGGGTCTGTACAAGTCAATGAAGACGGCTCGGAACTTATAGTCAATGGCAACAGTATCAAATTAATATATGCTTCTCACCCTGAAGAAATCGATTATCACGACTATGGAATTAACGATGCGTTGGTAATCGATAATACGGGCATATTCAGAGATAAAGAAGCACTGAGTATTCACCTCAGACCAGGTATAAAACAGGTAATGCTTACCGCTCCGGGAAAGAAAATTCCCAATATTGTATTCGGTGTAAATCACCTCGATCTGGATCCTGAAAAAGATAATATTGTTTGTGCTGCTTCGTGTACAACCAATGCCATAGTCCCTGTCATCAAACTACTTGATGATGAGTTCAAAATAATAAGAGGACACGTAGAGACGATACATTCATATACAAGTGATCAGAATCTACTGGACAATTTTCATAAAAAACCCCGTAGAGGTCGCGCCGCAGCTATTAATATGGTTATTACTACCACGGGTGCTGCAGAAGCCATCTCAGCTGTACTTCCTTACCTTGATGGCAAGATTACCGGCAATTCAGTCCGTGTACCCACTCCGAATGTGTCACTGGCTATCATCAATTTAAGTCTGGAGAATGCTACCGATAAATCACAACTTAATAAAATACTTCGCAAAGCCAGCCTGGCAGGTCCTCTTGCAGATCAGATACAGTTTTCCAATTCAGAAGAATATGTCTCTACTAATGCAATCGGCATGACCAGTGCGTGTGTCGTAGATGGCCCATCTACTATCGTGTCAAATGACGGAAAGACAGTGACTATCTATGCCTGGTATGACAACGAATATGGTTATACTTGCCAGGTAGTGAGATTGGCTAAGCACGTAGGCAAAGTAAGAAGACTGACCTATTATTGAGGCCTTTAGTGTCCGATCGGGTAAAAGGAATATTTAAACCTCCTTTTGATAAGGTTCTGTCCAAGGCGGATGAAAGCACCATTACTTTATCTGTCGACTGTGTCATCTTTGGTCTTAAGAATCAAGCATTAAATGTGCTTTTAATCAAAAGTGACTTTCCCGGCTATTTGAACAGATGGTCTCTGCTGGGTGACATAGTAGAGGCAGACGAGAATCTAGATGAAGCAGCATATCGGGTACTGAAAGAAAGGACGGGACTGGATCGGCTCTATCTCGAGCAAGTCCAAACCTTTGGCAAAGTCAATCGTCATCCTGCAGGCAGAGTGATTACAGTTGCATATTATTCTCTTGTGAATATAGATCAGTTGGATATACTCAAGCATGATAATGAATTGCACTGGCATCAGATTGAAAACATTACTGATTTGGCATTTGATCACACCGAAATTCTAAATGTGTGTTTACAGAGACTTAGGGTAAAAATCCGCACTGAGCCGGTGGGCTTTAAGCTTTTACCTGAGAATTTTACTCTGAGAGAACTTCAAAGCCTTTATGAATCAGTGCTTTCGGTCACATTAGACCGCCGAAATTTCAGGAAGAAATTTTTTAGCACAGGCCTGCTGATTGATCTTGGGAAATATGAAATGGGTGTAAGACACCGTCCTGCACGTTTGTATAACTTTGATTTTGATCAGTATAATCTGCTTCAGGATAAGACAATACAATTTTGGTAATCAATCTGGTATGATTTTGACTGGTTAAATATATGTTAATCTAGTGTTTAACATATAACTCACTTGGCAGTGTTGACGTTAGGAAATTGAAATAATCTTAATATAAACTTTCTAGACATCAACCAATAAACATGAAAAATTTCTTTGCGTTATTGCTCGCAGGTATGATAGGTGGAGCTGCCACTATAGGTGGCGCCAAATACCTTGAAAATAAAGAGCAGCCTGAAAGTACCGTTCAGCAGGATGCTGTGCCCAAGCAAGTTTCTTCAATATATGCAGGTCCACAAGTTCCTTTTGATTTTGTAGAGGCAGCCAGCAAATCGCTTGATGCAGTCGTACACATAAAGGCAGCAGAAAGTAATATGCAAGCCTACCAGCGCGCTCGCGAACAAAGAAGATATGACCCATGGGGATTCTTCATGGACAATACCCCCATTAAAGGCTCCGGCTCCGGCGTAATAATCTCTAAGGACGGATATATAGTGACAAACAATCACGTGGTGGATTTTGCAGATAAGCTAGAAGTGACCTTGCATGATAACAGAACATATAAAGGTTATAAAGTAGGTACATTGCCCGAATCAGACCTTGCAGTAATAAAAATAGAAGCCGACAACCTCGTGCCCATAGTTTATGGAAATAGCGACGATGTGAAAGTAGGCGAGTGGGTATTAGCCGTGGGAAACCCCTTTGATCTCACCTCTACTGTTACAGCAGGAATAGTCTCCGCTAAGGGTCGAGACCTTCAGATCGGAAGTGAAGAGCAGACAAAGAAAAAAGATTATATCCAGACAGATGCAGCGGTAAACCCGGGAAATAGTGGGGGGGCTCTGGTCAATGTGAAGGGAGAACTGATCGGTATCAATACAGCGATAGCATCTCCTACCGGCACATATGCAGGCTACGCATTTGCCATTCCTGTCAATATTATGAAGCCTATTATTGAAAGCATCATAAAAAATAAACAAAATTATCTGCCTACACCTACTTTAGGTATTCAAGCAGCCAATGTTGAAGATATCTCTGCTCAAGCAAAAGAGGATTATGGAATTACTGCTAAGACCGGTGTTGTCCTCCTGGAACTATTTGACGGAGGATCAGCCCAATATGCCGGTTTACTTCCCAATGACGTCATCTCAAGAATTAATTCTAAGCAAGTTCGAAATATTAGCGATCTAAAGTCTATCCTTACTAATTCAAAGCTGAATGATGTACTCATGATCGATGTTAATCGCAATGGAACTTACAAACAAGTCAAGGTAAAACTCAGAGAATAATTCGCTTGAGCGACCTGTCTGAGTTTTTGTATAAGTTTTCGTTTTGTTTTTGATCTTTTACAGTCTGCAATGTGTACATTGCAGACTGTTTTATTAAATCGCTTTCCCTTTCAAAATATTATTGGTTTTTGTAATATGTTTCTTGGTGAAAACATTACATTTGTCTTAACATTTTAATAAAGGTCGTGAGTCAATGAATTATTGGCTGTTCATATTTCTATTTTTCTTCCAGTCCGTTCAGAAGACACCGGAGGAATATACCATCGAAAAGTTGGATAATCGCATCAATTCAGAATTTGATGAGATTAATCCCGTCATTTCGCGTGACGGTAAGACGATGTATTTTACCAGAGTAGGCTATCCTGATTTTAATCGATCACTGTATGATATGGATGTGGACATTAGCTCCACGATGCCCTTCGCAGCTTATCAGTCTCATTTAATTGAAATATTCAAATCAATGGGGGATGGTGAACATGCTACTGCCGATAAGAGCACTTTCAATCAAGACATATGGATTGCCAAGGGAGATGGAATGAATTTTAGTAACTTATTTCATCCGGAATACCCTGTAAACAGTGCTTTGCCAAATAGCGTATGTTCTCTAACACCGAATAGTAATGAGATCATCATCATCAATGAATTCTACAAAGATGGGAGTATGTATAAGGGATTTTCCACTCTCAAGGGTAATGGGCACGATTCATGGCAATTTCCAAAACCATTGTTTATCTATGATTTCTTTTCTACCAGTTCGGAGGTAAACCTTACTATGAGCAGTGATGCCAATATCATCATTCTCTCGCTCAATAGGCCTTCTAGTAAGGGTGACAACGATCTATATGTATCTATGAAGATTGAGGAGAACCTTTATTCTACTCCTCTTCCCTTAGATGATAATATTAATACCACCTTTCGCGAATCCACGCCATTTATTTCCAGAGATGGGCAATATTTATTCTTTTCTTCGTCTCGACCTGGCGGATATGGAGGTAATGACATCTATGTTTCACGAAGACTGGATGGTACCTGGCAAAATTGGGAAAAGCCTAGATTACTCCCCAAGCTCATTAATTCTGACCAGGATGATAGTCAACCTTTCGTAAATGAGAGCACAGGCTATATGTATTTTACTTCCCGAAGAGACGGATCAAGTGATATCTTCAGAGTACAGTATAATCCGGTAAGTAAAGAGATCAGGAATAAAACTTTGGAAATACATGTGGTAAACTCACTTACGGGCCAACCAGAAGAAGCAGATGTAGCCATCGGGTGGCAGACGGATGGTTTTTATAACAAAAGCTTGGGCACCGAAAATGGTACTGTAACTTATTCTTTCGTTACACCAAAGAATATAATGGTAAAGGGGCGCAGAAAGGGTTTTACTGCGAAGAATACTAATCTAAATCTAGACAGCCTTTTTCAGAATGAAATTTCCATTCGGGATGTCACAATTTATGTAGAGCCAATAGATAAGGAGGCCAATTTTGTACTTAAAAATATCTATTTCGAGCAATCCACGGCCATCATCAAGGAAAATTCCTATGAGGCACTGGATATCTTGGTAGAAGTCTTAAAGCGCAATCCTGAACTGAAAATGAAGATATTTGGCCACACTGATAATGTCGGTAGTGAGGCGAGCCTGCGGAAATTATCTCAGGATAGAGCGATTGCTATCAAATCATATCTCGTCAAGAATCAAATTGATGCCGGAAGGATCACCACTGAAGGCATGGGTTCCTCTAAACCCTTGAACGATAATTCTACAGAAGAAAAAAAATCACAAAACCGTAGGGTAGAATTTACTGTGTATAAGTAAGGTATATATATGTATTATTATATATATGTTTTTGATGCTAAACTTTACTTCAAAGTCACGTATTCCGAATAGTTGGCACATGATTTGCAGTGATCAGTATAGTATAAACCTAATTTTCAGTTTCTGTCCAACCGGTTCATCCCAAAAACAGATTCGCACGCATCATTTTAAATCGGTTGGGCAATTTTTTTTTAATCGTCTGATACGTTGGGCTCTTCAGTTCGGACGTTTTTCCTGAGTTTATTTTTTTGGTAGTAGTGGTATTCTTCTCTTTGGCGATAGATATCTAGTGCTAAATATATAGAACTTCGAAGTGAATCAGCTTTAGCTACACCTTTTCCAGCGATATCAAATCCAGTTCCATGATCGGGTGATGTCCTGATGACAGGAAGACCTGCGGTAAAATTGACTCCACTTCCGAAAGCTAAAGTTTTGAAAGGGATAAGTCCCTGATCGTGATACATCGCCAGAACCCCATCAAAATGCTTCCAGGTACCTGCGCCGAAGAATCCATCTGCCGGAAATGGACCCTGAATGATGTGCCCCTTTGATTTTAGAGACATTATAGCAGGAATAATGATATCTTTTTCTTCCTGACCAAATAAGCCATTATCCCCCGCATGAGGATTGAGCCCCAGCACGGCAAGACGAGGCTTTTCAATACCAAAATCTATTTTCAAAGAGTCTAGAAATATCTGTGCCTTTCTTATTATTAAGTCAGTGGAAATCTTTCCGGCTACCTCAGATATTGGTATATGGCCAGTCACAATTCCTACTCTTAGGGAATCAGTAGCTAGTATCATCAAAGAATTTTTGCCGAAGGCTGTAGTCAAAAATTCAGTATGACCAGGATGCTCGAACCCCGCCATCTCCATTGCCTTCTTATTAATAGGAGCAGTTACCAGTGCATCAATTATTTTACTTTTCAGCGCATCTACTGCTGATTGCAAACTGAGCGTTGCATATTTTCCACCAGTCTCACTCATCTCACCGAGTGTAATGGTCACCGTCTCTGGCCATACATTCATTACATTGATCATTCCTTCATGGGGTTTCTCCCCGGGATTGAGACTATGCAAGACTAATTCACCACGTGTGAGGATATTCTTGTGAAACGCCACTACCTTGTCAGAAGCGAAGATGATCGGAATGATTTTGGACAAGATCATCGGCTCATTAAGTGCTTTTAGAGTCACTTCTAGGCCAATGCCATTGATATCACCGATAGAAAATCCAATAACAGGATTTGACATAATTACTATTTATAAGAATGCAAATATAGGTGAATCAATCTATTTAGAGGGCGGAGGAGTGATTCGAAACATATTAAATATTAATTTATATATTTACAGGTAGGCTTTCAATATCTATGCACAGAATAAAAGCAAAAAAATCCTTTGGTCAACACTTCCTTCGCCAGCCCGAAGTTGCAGAGAATATTGCAGCTTATGTTGGTGACATTGACCCCGGTATGGGAGTACTTGAAGTGGGCCCGGGGATGGGAATCATGACACAATATCTAAGTCGCAAATACAGTAATTATAAATGCTGTGAGTTGGAGGATGATATGATCAGTTACCTGCAGAAGCATTTCCCCGAGCTACAAGGAAAGATCATTCAAAGTGATATATTAAGATTACCCTTTGATAAGGTATTCGATGGTGAGCAATTTATCTTAATCGGTAATTTTCCCTATAATATATCTTCCCAGATCGTATTCCATATGTTGAAATACCATGAGTATGTGCCGAGGATGATCGGCATGTTTCAAAAAGAAATGGCTGAGCGAATAATTGCTTCTCCTGGAAATAAAGATTTTGGTGTTATTAGTATTCTTACACAAGCTTATTATCAAGGAAAAAAATTGATGGAACTGGGCCCAAATGATTTTGACCCGCCACCTAGAGTTAAATCTATGGTGATAGAATTGGAGAAGCGTGCGGATGGAGGTATAGATGTTGATTATAAGGAATTTCGAAAAGTAGTCAAGACTAGTTTTCTGATGCGTAGAAAAATGCTGCGCAATAATTTGAAATCTATAGTGGAAAATAAAGACCTGATTGCGGATAAATTTTTTGATCACCGACCTGAAGAACTTTCAGTAAATCAATTTGTTTTTTTGACAAAGTATTTAAATAATCCTGAACAATATAATTTGAATAATATATGAAATTCGAAGATCAAATAAATGAAGATTTAAAGACAGCTATGAAAGCAAGGAATGCTTCTGCCCTTAGAGGTATTCGAGCTATAAAATCTGCCATACTGTTGTTAAAGACGGACGGAAGCGGAACGGAACTCAATGAAGAAAAAAAGATTCAATTACTTCAGAAGATGATGAAGCAACGAAATGATTCGTATGATATCTATGTAGCCCAGGGACGAGATGACCTTGCCTTAGTTGAAAAGGAAGAAATGGATATAATAGCCGGTTATTTGCCACAGCAAATGAATGCGGAGGAATTAGAGAATGAACTAAAAGAAATCATTGCAGCCACTGGTGCTTCCTCACTCGCAGACCTGGGTAAAGTGATGGGGATAGCTACAAAACAGTTGGCAGGTAAAGCTGATGGAAAACAAATTGCACAAAGGGTTAAAGAACTATTAAGCTAAAATATGATCACTTCCAGATTACAAAGCCTTCTCCAAGAATATGGCGAAAGCCACCAGAATTCTACTAATAAATTATTCCATTGGATCTGTGTACCAATTATTTATTTTAGTATTATTGGTATATTAATGAGCATTCCACAGAGCTGGCCAAAGAGCTGGTGGAGTAATTTTGCTTCTATCGGATTATCACTGGCATTAATATATTATTTTAAATTATCCTGGAGATTAGCCATCTTTTTTCTTGTTTTAGATATAGTATTTCTAATGGCTAATTGGAGTATATTAAAATGGTATGGGTGGAATCAATTAAACTTACTATACTTTTCGCTTACACTATTTCTAATTGCTTGGATCGGCCAATTTATCGGACACAAAGTGGAGGGCAAAAAACCTTCATTTTTTAAAGATCTACAATTTTTATTGATCGGTCCGGCTTGGTTGGGTAGTTTTATAATCCCATCTCTTTCTAAATAACTAATTAGGCTGAATATCTAAGCGTTTTATGGCTAATATGATGAGATACCTCTACCGCTGTCGCGGGATATGAATGACAACATTGCGTGTGCAGGAGATAGCGGGCGACAAAATTGACTGATTGTGGAACAATTTTGTCGCCCGCTCTTATTCATACATTTTGACAGTCATTTCGAGCGCACCATCAGGTGCCTGAGAAATCTCATCTTTTAACGCCTTTAATAATCTGTTTTATTCCAACAGTCATTATTATCATTACCAGATGGAACAAGCGCAGATAGAAAATCCCGAAGGGGTGACCGAACGAAGCTCTGCGTCGCAGAGCCAAAAATGTAAAGGCACCTTTGGTGAGGGAACTGCGAGCTAAGTCTCGCAGCCTACTTGTATAAAGATAGCTGCTCGCAGAGCTTAGAAAGGCAAATAGGCTGCAGTATATGATTCGGATATCTTCTTGATTCCTTCAGGCACTCCTTGATATAATATTTTACCTCCGTGTATCCCTCCTCCCGGACCTATGTCTATCAGATAATCAGCACATTTGAGGACTTCTATATTATGTTCTATGATGAGGACACTATGACCTTTGTCGATTAATTTATCCATCGCTAAGAGTAGCTTTCTGACGTCTTCGAAATGGAGTCCGGTGGTCGGCTCATCGAATATAAAAAAGATATGGCCGTTACTTTTTTCTTTAATCAGAAAGCTGGCTAATTTTACTCGCTGAGCTTCTCCCCCCGAGAGGGTAGAAGATGCCTGCCCTAGTCGTACATATCCGAGACCTATTTCATCCAGTGGTGACAGACGCTGAATAATCTCGGGTGAGTCATTAAAAAAATGAATTGCACTATGAATGTCCATTTCCAGCACATCAAAAATACTTTTCCCCTTGTACGTAATTTCGAGAATTTCCGGTTTGAAGCGTTGTCCTTTACATTCTTCACACACTAAGGTTACATCTGCCAAGAATTGCATGTCTATCACCGTCACACCTTCACCCTTACAGGTTTCGCACCGACCTCCTTCTACATTGAAAGAGAAATGTTTCGGTTTGAGCCCTCTTAGTTTGGAGAGGGGTAGGGTAGTGAATAATTCCCTAATATAATCATAGGCTTTGACATATGTCACCGGATTGGAGCGGGAGGATTTACCGATGGGTTGCTGATCGATCAATTCTATCTGTGTGAGATGCTGAATGTCACCTGATAGCAGCGCCAGATTATTTGTTGAGATGGTCTTGCTTTTACTTTCTATGGCATTATTCAGTGCGGGATACAAGACACTTTTTATTAGTGTACTTTTTCCGGATCCGGAGACTCCTGAGACACACACCAGGCTGCGAAGTGGAATTTTAACATCTACGTTTCTCAAATTATGCATATTGGCGCCCTCCATATAGATGAAATGACGTGTCTTTCTTCGAGCAGCAGGTACCTCTATCTTTTTACGACGGGTTAGATAGTCGAGAGTCAGGCTATTTTTAACTTTAGAAGTGGCTATTTCATCAAAATTGCCCTGAAATACGACTTCACCTCCATATGTGCCAGCAGCAGGACCCATATCCACCAGATAGTCCGCTTTTTTAATTATTTCTTCCTCGTGCTCCACTACGATGACGGTATTACCCAGGTCTCTGAGGTGCTTGAGTGCTTCCACCATAGCACCTGTATCTCTCGGATGCAGTCCTACACTGGGTTCATCCAGCAGGTATAGCGAACCAGTAAGATTACTGCCTAGGAGGCGTGTAAGATGGATCCGCTGGGTCTCACCACCGCTCAGTGTCGATGAGAGTCTCTGTAGTGATAGATAGCCCAGACCAAGGGTATATAATATATTCAGCCGGGTATTGATCTCTAATAGGATTCGTCCTGCTATCTGCTCTTCTCGTTCCGTAAGTTTTAAATCTTGAAAGAACTGCGTTAGTTGTTCTATATTCATATCTGCTACCTCACCAAGATCCCTGCCATTTACCTTCACATAAAGGCTTTCAGGTCGGAGGCGCTTTCCATTACACACCGGGCAAGTAGTTCGTCCGCGATATCTGGATAATAATACGCGGTATTGGATTTTATATGAAGCTGCTTCTATCTCACGGAAGAAGTCTTTGATGCCCTTGAATAATTTAGTTCCCTGCCAGATTTGATTTATTTCATCTGAAGTCAGGTCTTTATAGGGAGTATGAAGCCTAATGCCCGCTTTTTCAGCATTTTTCAATAGACTTAGGAAAAAAGGAGAACCTTTCTCACCTACCCAAGGTGCTATTGCACTATCATACAATGATTTTTGCTTATTGGGTACTACTTTATCGGGATCAATACCTATCGCCATACCATATCCTTCACAGGCGGGACAGGCACCCAGTGAATTATTGTAATTAAACATGGCCGGCGTTGGCTCGATAAAAATAATACCATCCATCTCAAGCCTGGTATTGTAATTGAGTACTTCCCCAGATTCGAGAATGAATTGCATCCTTCCGATTCCTGTCGCCAGTGCTGACTCTATACTATCGCTGACCCTTACTGTATTGTCATCATTTGCAGGATCGGCGACTACCCGGTCAAGGACCAAATATATGGGCTGCTTCGAATCGAATGAAGTCCCATCCTCCAGCGCATCTTCTAGTTTTATAGTTTCACCTTTATGCCAGATACGAGTATAACCCCTCTGTATGCTGCGCTCGAAGATCTTAGCCCAACTGTCACCTTCTGGCTTACTGAGCAGTGACGTGATAAGAATCCGAGTTTCCTTTGGAAAATTGAGATATTCATTGATGATGTCAGTGACTGTCTGTTGAGTAACTTCACGTCCACTGATAGGTGAAAAAGTTTTACCAACACGGGCATATAAAAGACGCAGATAGTCAAAGAGTTCTGTCATAGTACCCACTGTGGAACGGGCACTGCCGGTGCGAACTTTCTGATGGATGGCAATAGCGGGACTGATACCCTTGATATAATCCAGGTCCGGTTTTTTGATCCTGGTCATGAACTGGCGTGCATAGCTGGAAAGACTTTCTACGTAGCGTCGCTGACCTTCGGCGTACAGCGTATCCATGGTAATCGAGCTCTTCCCACTACCCGATACCCCGGTAAACACGATGAGTTTGTTCTTTGGGATATCCAGATCTATGTTCTTCAGATTATTGGTTCTGGCTCCTTTGATCTGGATATATCCGAGAGGTGTAGTATTTTCTTTTTTAGTTCGTGCCATTCTCCGGTCAAAATAAGAGGGCAAATATACCAAATAACCACTCATCAGAATCTATTAATCAAATAATTGATGGCTATTAAGCATTAATCTCGGATTGCTGGCAGACTAGTGGATATTTTTTTAAAATTGCCGTTCTGAAGTGGAATAAGCGTATATAAAATATAAAATACTATTCAATGTTAATAATAAGTTAATGACTCTTCTTTCTTTCTTTCTTTCTTTCTTTCTTTCTTTATCTTACCTTAATTCATCCGGAGGAATTACAGGATAGTTGGAAGTGACAATAACTTGAAAAGAGTAGTTCGAAAGTCTTTGACGGTATCAAATACTTATTTAATAGTATTTTTTCTATAAGAGATATTGATAATTTATGCGAATTCTGTCCTTAATTGTAACGACGCTATTATTTGTAAGCGATTTGAATGGTCAGATCGCTTACAAATTAATTATGGGTGTTCCGGTGTGTTTTGATTCTATTTCAGGAAGAAAATATTCATTTGATTCCGGCTCCGGTACATTTTTATTTTCCCCTATTCAGTTGGATAGTAAATCGATTTTACCTGTTTATGGTACAGATGCGACTGGACATTCTGCTTTCATACGGAAAGTAAAGTGTAATCTCAATATTGCCGGTGTCGCGCGGATTGAAAATAATATTCCGTGTATTATTACCGACACTACTTGTCTTGGAATAAGTTTAGTACTGGGGATTGAGCTGTTTAGAGACAAAACCATTCACTATATCAATGACTTAAGACAGATTGATTTTAATAGCGCATTACCGGAATCAAGACGTTCTGAATTTGTAGTAATGAATATGATAAAGCCATTTCTCGGAAATAAGTATTTTTTAAAGTTAAATTGGGAAGGTAAAGCACGGAAATTAATTATTGATACCGGGTTTAATGGAGAGGTGCTGATAGGTGAGCAATGTAATTTAGAAAATGACAAAGTGTATAGTAGCGATGTTGCAATCTCCACACTTTATAAATCTAATAAGTTTATCCAGATTCAATCCTTAATAAGTAATATTAACTATAATGACATAATATTCCGTGATATCAAAATAGATTATGTTCCAGCTATTAAAGCGGATGTAATCGGCGCTGCTTTCTTTTTAAGATTTAAAGAAGTTTTTTTTGATTTTAAAAATAAAGAGGTTTGGGTGAGTCGGGAATTATTAACGCCACACGAGCCACGCGAGATTTATTTCACAATGAAAGATGAAACTTTTACAATTTCATTTATAGATCATCGTTCATGCTTCTATAAGAATGTTGGGTTGCGAATAGGTGATACAGTAGAGTTTAAGGATCAGTCTCTGATGGAGGCAGTATTGCAGCATGAATGCGAGGTCAATGATTTGTTTTACAACAAAGCTATTGAAACCGAAATCTGTGATTCAGTATTTAAAGCAGGTAAATAGTTGATTTTATCATACCAAAAAATAATTCTAAGACATTTATAGCAACTTGAAGTCATACGTGATGGTACCACACTGCTGATCGACATCACCTGCTGTAAAACTTGAACTTGCGGGCATTGCCGGTCATTGCTTTGCCAGACTAATAGGTATGTTAAGCTTTTTATTGTTGACGATTAGTTAACGAGCCTGCAGCATGCTTTTCTTTCTCTCTTTCTTTAATGCACTTAAATTCACCCGGAGGAATTACAGGATAGTTGGAAGTGAAAATACCTTGAAAAGAGTAACAAATCAATCAAACACTGAAATTTCAAAAAATGTAAGATTTAAAACCGGTTTCATATCGAGTGGTGATTGCTTCGATGTTGATTGTTTATTTTATTACCATATTTACAAATAGATTTATGGATTTTTCATCTACTTATCTAGTACTCGTCTTTTTGGGTATACTGTTATTTATTCTAGCATTTACTTTTTTCAGAATTAGGCAAATTGAGAATGATAAAGTTTTCAAGATATTTCCAATATGGTTTGTAAGTTTTGCGCTTATAAATTTTGCATTCAGCGTATATCATTTATTTCCGGGAGTGAGCCGGGGAGATTGTTAGAAAGTGTTAAATGGTGAGAAAGTTAAAAAAATCCTAAAATACCAATCATCAATTACCAATCATCATTTAAAGTGGGTAATAACCGATCAAAATAAGAGTCGCACTGGCGCTCTTTCAATTTGTAAGAATCTAATACTCTATGAATTATCTCTTGAAAAATGTACTTTATTTCCCTGAAAGTCCGTACTTTTGCACCCTAAATCAAAAATGGATAAATGGAATTAACCGATCAAAAATTGGGCTATAAAGTTAAAGACATCTCTTTAGCCGACTGGGGACGTAAGGAAATGATGCTCGCAGAGGCTGAAATGCCCGGGCTCATGGCGCTCAGGCAACAATATGGCACAGAAAAGCCACTAAAAGGCGCTCGAATAGCCGGTTGTCTGCACATGACCATACAGACGGCGGTACTCATCGAGACACTGATAGAACTCGGCGCCGAGGTGTCTTGGAGCTCTTGCAATATCTTTTCTACTCAGGATCACGCTGCCGCTGCCATAGCTGTTACTGGTGTTCCTGTCTATGCCTGGAAGGGAATGAATGAAGTGGAATTTGACTGGTGTATCGAGCAGACTCTGTTTGCATTTGAAGACAATCAGCCACTGAATATGATTCTGGATGATGGTGGAGACCTGACCAATATGGTGCTGGATCGTTATCCCGAACTGGTAGCCAATATCAGAGGCATCAGTGAAGAAACTACTACCGGTGTGCACAGACTATATGAGCGAATGGAGAATGGAACATTGCCATTGCCTGCTATAAACATCAATGATTCGGTAACTAAATCAAAGTTTGACAATAAATATGGTTGTAAAGAATCACTGGTAGATGCCATCCGCAGAGCTACTGACGTGATGCTCGCCGGTAAGGTAGCTATCGTGGCCGGATACGGTGACGTTGGAAAAGGATCTGCCGCTTCGCTTCGGGGAGCAGGTTGTAGAGTTACCGTCACTGAGATAGACCCTATATGTGCACTTCAAGCTGCTATGGACGGCTATGCGGTCAAAAAAATGGAAAATGCCATTCCCGATGCCAATATTATTGTGACTGCCACTGGTAATAAGAATATCATTCGAGCAGAACATTTCGAAGCGATGAAGGATAAGACGATCGTCTGTAACATCGGCCATTTCGACAATGAAATAGACATGGCGTGGTTGAATAAAACTCACGGCAATACCAAAGTTGAAATCAAGCCCCAGGTCGATCTGTACAGAGTAGGTGATAATGATATTATTGTACTGGCTGAAGGTCGCCTGGTGAATCTGGGTTGTGCTACCGGCCATCCCTCTTTCGTCATGTCCAATTCATTTACAAATCAGGTACTTGCACAATTGGAGCTGTGGAGAAACCGAGATAAGTATGAGAACAAAGTATATGTACTGCCTAAACACCTGGATGAACTGGTAGCTAAGCTACATCTGGCAAAAATCGGCGTTGAGCTGGAAGAACTCACCGAGGAACAGGCAAAATACATCGGTGTAAGTGTCGATGGTCCTTACAAACCTGAATATTACCGCTATTAACTTACATCTATTGCAAGAATAGCTGCTATGAATACAAAGCCACTTCACATTTTGAAGTGGCTTTTTTTTTAAGGAGTCTCATTCTTCAAATATTCTGAGGCGAAATTTTAGCTCAAATCAACTCGGCTAGACCTTTAAAAGGTACTTCGGCGTCGTAAGCGGTATATAGTATGAGTTAAATTCACTTTTATTTCATACTGACCAAAATACGGCTCCAACTTTTCACTGCTTGTTATCTTTCTACAAATATCTGATTTCCAATATTATACATTAAACATATTCTTAATAGATAAATATCTAAAAATAAATTATTTAGATATTATAAAAATACTTAATACGAAATATATTACGATTAATAGTAATATGTTACTTTTGTGCTATCCAGGTTTATAGCGTGCAACCTATAGCCATCCCATTCAGTATTAAGATATATGCGACTCCGCAAGGGGTCACATAGTTATTTTGTTTTAATCAAATTAATTAGTCTCATGAAGAACACTACACAATTCAATTTTTTAACAAAGGGAAGGTCTCCCGGTTACAAAAGCGGTGTTTCCGCATCTGTACTTTGGCGGACTCTACTGCCCATGTTGTTCCTGCTCTGCTATTTCGGAGCAAAGGCGCAGTTTTACAATGTAAATCGTAGTTGTACTACGACTTTCAATGACATTAGTGCTACTGGCACAGTTCCTACTGAAGGTGCTAACCGCACGTATGATATTCCGATGCCGTTTGATTTCGCCTATTTTGGAGTTGGCTACTCTACACCTGACATGCGAGCTAGTCTACATGGTTTTATACTATTCGATAAGCTCGCCGGCCACCTGACGAGGATGAATACAGCATTGCCTGTTTCTGATCCGGACTTGGTTCCTGAAGGTGCCTTAATGCCACATTGGGATTTCCAGGGACGAGACGCTAGTGATGCCGCAATTTTTTATCAGGTAAGTGGTGCAGCCCCATATAGAGTATTTACCATACAATGGAGTAATGTACGAAAAGCACTTTCCACCACGCCGCTGGTACTAAGTACCGGTACTATAAGTTTTCAAGTATTATTCTTTGAAACCACCAATGAAATCAGGTTCGTCTATGGCGATACCATCTATGGATCTGAAGTGTCTGACGGAAGTGAAGGAAATAATGGAGCTAGCGCGACCATAGGTCTTCAGAATGGCGATACACCGGCTACTTATTATTCAGAATCTTACAACAGTCCGACGTTACTCGAACGTACTAAATGTATCAGTTTTGTGCCCAGCAGCACTGATGCGGGTTGTACTTTATCTTGCTTTTCATCCAATATAGGCCTGGATGCAGAATGCCATGCTACTTTAGTGGCAAATTCATTGGTAGCGCAGGGTGGAAATTGCAGCCTTCAAAAAAAGATCGTACTACGTACTGCAATGAATGGACAAATTCTGGAATCCGGCATTGATACGCTCTTTGCAGATGGACTAGTATTAGATAGCGACATTCCTTATGTTCTTAAGGACAAAACATACGTAATAGAAATTACTGAAATCGGGAATTCACCAAA